>ERZ761609.109-NODE-109-length-115158-cov-46.070024_pt1 | contig 115158 bp, 115 predicted proteins | sample MGYA00511163_ERZ761609 | MGnify/ENA primary metagenome ERZ761609 (study PRJEB28899, sample SAMN02445070) | bioreactor sludge metagenome | biome: EBPR sludge | place: Australia: Brisbane, Thorneside Wastewater Treatment Plant | collected 2011-12-16 ... | reverse complement strand
CCACTGTGCATACAGTTGGCGTTTGACTACTGAAACTCACGGTCAGATTGGAGCTGGCCGTCGCGCTGATGTTGAAATCTGCATCACCCAGTATCTTGTTACTCAAATCTGCAAATGTGATGGTTTGGTTGCTCTTGGCTACAAAACTAGCGACCACTGTGCAACCCGCCGTCACCGCATTGGTGGTGAAGGTGTTACCGCTCAATGTTCCGCCACACGTACCTGTAACAGAGCCTGCCACATAACCGCTATTCGGTGTCAGGGTAAAGCTGGGGGTTGCTTGATAGGCAACCGTTTGCGATGCGCTGATAGTGCCATTGCCACCGTTCACGCTGCTGGTGACGCTGTAGTGGCGGGTGGCAGAACAATTTGCAGTGCTTCCACTGTAAAGGCCGGTGCAACTCCAGTTATAACTGCTGTTCCCGGTAGTGACGCTAGAGGCTGTACCCACGGTACACAGGTTGGTCGGCTGACTGGTCAACGTTGCGTCATTATCATTTCCGCAACTGCCATTCACAGCGACGGGGCTGACGGTAAAACTTCTATCCACATCCGCTGCTGCGTTATATGTGCTATTCCCTGCTTGGCTGGCACGGATCGTACACGTTCCTGCTGCAACTAGATGTACGCTCGTACCTGCCACTGTGCATACAGTTGGCGTTTGACTACTGAAACTCACGGTCAGATTGGAGCTAGCCGTCGCGCTGATATTGAAATCAGCAGTACCCAGCGTTTTATCACTGAGTGCCCCGAACGTAATCGTTTGGCTATTTTTCAGTGTCGTGCTGCCGAAACTGCCGCTAATACCGCCCACTGTTAAGGTACTGGAAACACTACTGGCATAGTTATTAGATGCGGTGTGACGCACACACATATACTGATTATTTGTCACCGTACCACTAGCCGCGAAACCTGCAACACCGCAATTGCAGTCATTTGCTGATGAAACACAAGCCTCGCCATTGTCGGCAGTCCAGGCGGCAGGGCTGTCAATTCCCAAGATTTGCACTGGGGCGGAAACAACCGCTGCATTCAATGCCACGTCCATTTTTGCCGTGAAACTGAAAGCATCCGGGGTGGTGTCAGAAGAAACAAACCCTGACTGATAAATGCTGCCACTCTCACCGACTGTAACGAAAGTATTCTTGAAGAAAACAGCCGCATTACGGTTAGGCTGGCTGGCTGTTGTCAGCAGATTCCAGTTTTCACCATCGGTTGATACCAGATTGATGTCTGTTTCATCCCCCTGTTGAGGCGCATTGACTCCAGCGGAGAAAAACAATCCTGGTGCATAGGCATTGGCGGGCGTTGATTGTGAATCAGGCTGTTTGCTCTGGAAATTCATCCCTCCATCGGTTGAATAACGAATACCTGCATAAAAACCACTGGTTATAAAACGGTTACTGAGATAATCAATGTAATACAATGATTTCCAGCTAGACATCGCCATAGTACCGGGGTCTGCCCAAGCTATCCCATCGGTTGATGTTAAAACGCGACCACCACCTTTGTTGGTGACTGCAACGAAAGTGCCGCTCCCGTATGCTACACTTTTGATATGCTCAGTTGTACCACTACTGCTTGAAGTCCATGTAACACCATTCGTCGAGTTTAAAACCCTACCATTATTCCCCACTGCTACCCAAGAACCATTTCCATAAGCCACACTTAACAACGTTGAACTGATAGTGGTATCAAAATGCCTACGAGTCCACGTTACTGTATCCGTTGATGTATAAATGACACCAACCCAACCATCTGGATTCCAACGGTAGTCATCACCAACCACGACCCATAAACCATTGGTATAGTAAACCCCATACAATCTAACATTGCCGCCAAGATCCGTTTTACTCCAGGTACTAGCATCATTGGATGTCAAGATTTCTCCATTGGAAGCCACCACCGCCAGTTTATTGCCATCACTGGCAATATCACGCAGGCTACCCGTACTATTTGAGGCTCGGGAATTCCACACGTTCAGTGGATCTGTCACCGTCACGCTTATTTGTGTGCTATCAACCCCGCCTTTCATGTCGCTCACGGTCAGTTTTACCGTATAAGTACCACCGACTGCCCATTTGTGCGTAACAGTTCCCAAATTCGGGTTGATAACACCATCACCAAAATCCCAGTAATAGGCCAGTTCATCATTCTCGGCATCACTAGCGTTGGCAGAAAAACTAATATCCTGACGTGCTGCAACCGAAATTGATCCATTGATGCCTGATACGACTGGAGCAGTATTTCCTGTCACAGCCATATTGACCCTGACATCAACCCATTCATCAGGCGATGCACCGCCTTTGTTTACAGGGGTAATATGAATATTGGCAATCGCATCGGAGTAGGTTTTTCCCAAAACAATGGCTGCATCATTTTTACCATCGGCAGAATTAGGGGTGGTATCCAGTAACCAACCATCGGTCGCCCCGTTTTGTTGCCACTGTAAATAAAGCCCGTTTTCCATGACTTTATTGCTATCAAAGTTTTGGCGGTGACTAACCCAATAATGTCCGTTTGTTCCACCCCGGCTGATGCGCAAAGCACGGTTACCACTGGCATTGGTATGGTCAAACCGCTGGATACGGTATGTGCCTGAAGTCGTGACACTTTGCCATTGGCTAGTTTCCAGCCAGCCTAGCTTATCGCGTGCTTGCGGATGGAAGGTTGAACGCGAGTCATAATTCGCCCCCATCGTATCGTAAATGTCACCGTAATCTTCCGTGGCACCACTACCCACGACGGAACCATCTGTGGTATTCCATGAGTGTGCATGAAACAAACCGTAGTTATGCCCACCTTCATGGGTAAACACAAAAGTACTGTCGTAGTTGTATATCCACATTTTACTGCCACCCACCGTGGCGACCCCCGCTGCGGATGGATGGTTAATGCCAAAATAGACGCCGATAATATCGTAGCTACTTAAATTAACACCTGTGTTCAGTGCGTTAAACGCAGCAATGGTATCATTGTAAATATCCCCTCCCCTGAAACTGCCATTGTTATAATAATACGCCGTGTTATTAGATAAAGTTGGTATAGCACTATCGGCATTGACTGTGTAATCAAACCGCGTTTTACCCTGTGACATGCTTGCCATATTGTCGGAGGTTTCCTGCAAAACCGTTTCCAGACGTGACTTGGCGACAGGCACATCCAGCTTGTCAGGAAAAACGGCTCGAATGAAATAAACTTTCTTGGGTGTCGTTGTCCATGGTGATGGAGCAGCGAGCAACTGATTAATCTGGCTACTCAAAGAAGATGACGCCGTATTACCTGTGACGGAAGCAGGTGTTTCTGCTAGCTGGAACAGTATCTGTGAGCCTACTTTAGGGCCGGTTTGTTGCTCCAGCTCAGCCAGTTTAAGGTTAAGCCGCTCAACATTCACAGCCGAAGCGAAATAAAATACCTGCCCACCTGCCAATGCCATAACAGGCTCACCCTGAATGGTTTCACCGGTAAAAAAGTCGTGTTGGGTATTCGTCGTTCTGGCTGGAAATGTTTTTTGGATATAGTCCGCATCTTCTGCCTGTACTACCTGTAACGCTGCCGGATGGATGATGGCTACATCGTCTAATGCAATCCCTTGAGTGGCTAACCCGTCTTTGGAGAGGATTCCCGCCCGACTACCGTGAGGCACTAAAGTCAATGACTCATGGTTTTTAAAGGTAAGCGTAATCTGTTCGCCAACGGTGCGTCGATTCGGGTCAAACCGTGGCTTGTTTTTTTGCGGATTCAGACCAGACTCGTCTGGTAAAATCATTATATCAACGCGCTCACTGAACGGTTTTTCCACATAAGGTTTAATAGTTTCGGGTAATGCTGCGTATTCTTTCAGGGAAACCGCTTGCGCTAGTGCTTGCGCCGGATTAGTACGCATCAAGGATTGCATGGCTGTCTTGCGTGCTTGGGCGAGTTGCAACCCTTCTTCCAACTCATCAGGCGTGACAGGTGAAACGGCTGCTTTTTCCATCCACGCATCAAAGGCTTGGAAAGTCTTTGGTTGCGTTGTTGCCGTGACTGGCTGTGTTGGGGTACTACCATCCTGAACGACTGCTTGCTGGGTTTCAGGTGCAACGTTGGTTGACGATGCCGCGAGCGGCGCGTCACCCGCACTTGGGGTTACTGCCTCAAACGTCACGGGCGAACCCAGATAAACACCTGCACCCAACAACAGGGCTAACGCAATCACTTTATGCATTTTCATTATTTAACCATGCTCCAAAAATACTTATCACGACGATCTTAATACGAGCGTACTTTGCCCGCAGCCGAATATTCCAATATTTTCCGGTCATTAGCGTTGGTCGTATCGAGATACACCACTTGCGTATTGCCATTATTGATGAAAAACGGTGTCTTATTGGCGTTGCCATAACGATCAAACCACGCTTGCGGGGCAACGAGCTGGAAAACATACGCCCCTTTACCCCCTTTCTGGATACTGACATTCGGCAAGTCGTAAATAGCTGTGTCAGTCAAATCCTTGTTCTGCAAGTTATTCCAGCCCACTCCATCCTCTTCGCGTTTGGTATACAACCATTTACCATCACTATCAATGAATTTGATAAACAGTGTCTGATGCCCCTCCTCAATGCTGGATGAGCCGATATAGACGGTAGACGTATCAAAAACCGTACTGGGTATACCCGACAAAAGCAGGTCGGTGTTACGCACATGGTTATGTACCCACCCTCCCGGAATCAGGTCAATCGCGTATTCATTTGCCAGTGCCAACATCGGGTTCAGCTTGCTTTCGCTAACCCCAGTTGTACCTTTTTCCCCAGTCACCACTGAACGGAAATCCTTGTTGCTAACATCAGCAAACAAACTACTGATTGCAGTGCCGTTATTGGTGATACCAGACAACTTGCTACCTTCCGTAATCGAGCTTCCCCCAGCGATAAAGTTGTCATACTTGCGCAGTTTGTTCGGGTCTTCATCGACACCATTGGCAATGAAGCTATCAGCTACGTCTACTGCAATGCCTTTGGAAGCCACCAGATTGCCGTAAAATTTCAGGTTAACCAATTTGCTTTTGTCAGTGATGCCATCCGCAATTTCCGGGCTGGAAAGATCGGCAATAACGCTGTTATTGTGAACTTCCATATTCGGATTCTGTTTCAAGCGAATATGGTCAATACCACCGTATAACACCAGATTGTGGGCAATCCGACCTTTGGGGTCAGTGTCTTGGGTTTCATCAATCGCAATCGGTTTGCCTTCATCAATGGTCAGGTTGGAATAACCTTTGTTGAACACACGTGAATAAATGCGCTGTTCCACCCTCAACAGCAGATTACCTAAGAAATCAAAGCGATATGGGTATTCATCAGTATAAACATCCAACCCCTTGTCTACGTTATCAGTGGGATTGACATGGAAATTCCGTTCCCATTTACGCATGATGCCGTGACCACCGCTCAAAGAAGAATGACCGACGTTGTAAATCACGTTGTCATGCACATTAACGTAACGCCCTTTATAAATATTGACCGCTTTTTGGTAAACATCGTGGATGACGTTATTACGCACGGTAATGTAGTTGCCGTCCACATTGAAGGCTTGCCCACCACCGATACTGCGATCACCTAACGGGTTCCACCAATTATTGCGTAACATGGTGTCGTGGTCTTGAATGGATTTGCCATCGACTTCAAAACCGTCAATCACGATGTGCGAAGCATCTTCTTCAATGGTGAAAGCTGACATACCAGAGAAACTGAACTTTACCCGTTCACCCGGCAAGCGGGTCAAAACCACCTGATTGCCTGATGCACCGTCAATAGCACTCCCTATTGTCACTGCGGTATTGTCATAACGCCCACCCCGGACATAGACCGTGCGCTTGCTTGCATTCAGTGTTGCGGCTGCTAATGCGGTTTCGATATTGGTGTAAGGGTTGGTAATGCTGCCTTGTGCGCCTATTGGGTTGGCAACCGTGCCACCCGGCACAACGTAGAACGCATTGGTGGGGTTTACAGCAACCAACGCCACGGTGACGTTTACCTGTTTGTTGTAGACCGTTGTGCCGTTTTCTTTGGCAATGATAGTGAAGTCATGGCTACCGACCTGCGAACTGTCGGGTTGCCAACGAATCACGCCTGTTTTTTCCTGGATACTCATGCCCATGGGTGCGCCCACCAATTCAAAACTGGCGGTTTTGTTAGGGTTGCTATAATCAGCCGTGGCAGCAAAGGCTTGCCCGGATTTGGCTGTTCCACCCGATACGTCATCCACCAATGTTGCGTAAACCTTGAAGTCAGGGTCGGTGGGGTTATGCCCATTGTAATAGTTATCAAGGCTATGCAACGGGTAGACCAGCAGTTTGTTGTCTTTTGTGCCCTGTTGGGTGTTATCGTTTTTACCCTTGATCGTAACGGTTTGTGGCGTGTTCCAGTTTGCCGGGGTAAACGTCAGGATGGTTGCACTTGTCAGGGTTGCGGTAGTGGTGTTTGCCAACACCAAAGGCACATAGACATCGCTGGTTGGGGTTTGCGTCAGGCTGATTTGGTATTGCTGTTCACCGCCGGATTGGGTGGCACGACTGTTGGCAACAGGGGTGACAGTGACAATAGTAGGGTCAATTTCTTCAAATGTCAGGTCAAGGTAAGTATCAGTGTTGCTTTTGAATAGCTCTTTACGGGCATCATTCCCTGTTTCATCGACGATAAAAACGATTTTTCCGGCAGTTACTCGCTGGCTTAAAACTGTGCTACTGGAAGCACCTGCTGTCAGGGTAATACGCCCGTATTCCGTTGTGCCAAATAAGGGCTGAGTGTTTCCCCATGTCGCAGTGGCAGCATTGGGAAATGCCGGATCAGTTGACACAAAGAGACGCACTGGATCAGTTTCTGTCTTCGATTTGAGGGTTAGTGTTGCACTAGTGATATTATCCGTTCGCTTGCCGCTTAGTGTGGTGGGAATATCAAAATACAGCAAGCCAGCGGTCGCAAACGAACCTGTGATACTGCGGAGTAATAGGCTGGATTGACTGCTGTAATTGTTATTGGGATTGTCCTGCCTAACATAGGTTTGCGCAGAGGAATTCACCCGCCCGGTGAAACTGGGAATAGTTTGGATGCTGTTATCGAGTGGGCGGTAGTCCTCGTTGTCGAGTGTGCCATCGTTGTCGTCGTCGGTATCAAACACGTCCGGTGTTTGGTCGTTATCGGTATCGCGGGTCAATTGGGTGTATGGGTCATCAACAACTGTATCGCAAGTGCTTAGCCCCAACGAATCACACAGATGCTGTTTTGCGGTATCACTGTCTTCCAGTACGACATTGCGTCCTGTGGCTTGCGATACGGCTTGCAACGCTGCGGTGGGGGCGAACGGGTCACTGAAGTCATTCAACTGAACATTCTGCAAGGCAGTCTGGGTCGCGCTGTCGATCTGGATACCGTTCTGTGGGTCTCCATCACTATCAAGAGCCATTAACAAACGCACCCGATTTAGGACTTGCGGATCAGCTATATCATTGACCCCCGCCAACTCTAGGGGAGTAATGACACTATCCGCCAACACATTAGTTGCACCTACTGGCGTACTAACGGGCTGAGCTTGCCCCAAAAAAATACCGCCGATGTAGAAACTAACCGGTTGCCCTTCCACGTATTGAAACTGTCCGGCATCGTTAGTTGTACCGCTGACACCACTCCCGGCATCATACGTCACGCCTGATACCACACCATCCAGCAAGACCGCCGTTTTAGTGACAACAGTGTTCACAGTGCCACTTCCACCACCACCGCCGCACCCAGTCAAACCCAGTAAAAATGCACACATTACCCAAATTCGCATCTTCTCACCTGTCATTTTAACTTTCTCTGTCATGGCGTTAAGATCGCATCCAGCACAGGCTGCTGTTCCGTAATCCATTGCCCTGTTGCGCGGTCATAAAATTTGGTATCAGAATTTACTGCAAACGGAATGTTTGCTTTATCCAGTTCACTTGCGACAAACCGGGCAAATTTAACTTGTTCGGGAATGCTGTAATCGCCCCTGCCACGATTTTCATGTTCGTTGAAATTATTTGCCATCCAAGCACCTACCCACGTAGGAATGCCGTTTTGCTCTTGCCACGCCTTACCCAAAGCAATTTTGTCGTGGATAAGCTGTTGTTCGGCGGCATTGCCATTAGTCCATTGTTTTTTGGGGTTGTGACGCGAAGGCCCTGCTGCGTAAAAATGCCATTCCACCATCAAATGCTTGTCGGGGGGCAGGCGTAAGTCCACCAAGGCTTCCGGGGCAGACAAATGACCAGGGGCAGCAATCAAAATGCGGTTAGGATGCGTCTGTCGGATCAAAGCGATGGTTTGGGCATGGATCGCGTTCAGCACATCAGGATGTTTCTTGAGCTTGCCAGACACTTCGATAATGAGGTTAAACGCCAATTCGGGCGGATAGCCTTTAAACTGTTCAGCGACTGCTTGCCACCAGTTTAAGAATGCCCGTTGCGACGCGGGGTTCAGCGGGTCACGTTCCAAGGGGTCACCTTGATAGGCAATGATCGGCATTAACCCCGCTTGCAACGCATCATCCACTACTTGCTGCAAATGTTTCAGCAAAGCTGGTGAAGCGGTATCCGCCACCCTAATCCTGACGTGCTGCAAACCCCGTTGCTTGAAATCGGCGGGCATTTTTCGGTTGTAAAAACGCAGACCTTGCCGGGTTTTAGCCCAATCCACATCCATGCCCTTGCCGAGCATGGACTGGTATTGTTGTGGGGTAAGCATACTATCCGCACTGGATGGGGATGAAAATCCCACTAACCCTAACATTAAAATCATCCACACCCAGCGGCTGATACCCATCGTTTTGTTTCCTTTATGGCGTACAGCTAAACAAATCCCGGTCTTCATAACGGTAAATCCGCATATTGTCGTCCCGGTCGGTCAGCGTAATTTGCTTCAAACTATCCGCAGCGGTATCCCACGTATCAAAAATTTGCTGCTTCATACGGCATAAATAAGCTGCATCAATGGTTTCACTGAACACCGGATTTTGTACGCGGATGCCGTACTCATTCACTGTTTGTGCCATGCGTTGCAAATCGGCAGCAGGTACGCCAAATGTCGCATCAATCCCCGCTGCGGGACTGAAATCCAGACTTGTAGGGTTACTAAACACCGCACTACTCAAAACCGAACTATCCACAAGACTTGAATCCGCACCATACGTCGTCAAATTATCGTCATGCAACTGCGCGTAATTGTTGTTGCTGTCTTTTAAGGTTCTACGCAAGCTTAAGGGATGAAATAGGTTATTATCGACAACCGTATCTGTTGAAGACTGGATAGCGAGTTCACCAGTATTGACCACTTGCGCATTTTGGTAGAAACCGTTGTTGCGCACGATGACATTGTTCATGGTATTAATGCCAAAGCCCGCCTTGCCGTTAAATAGCAGCAGGTTGTTTTCGACCCGTGCAATGCCTGTGAAGGTTTTGGTATTGTTTTGAGCGTGTAAACCATTGCCTTCGTCAATCGCCAAGTCTACGTTACCTTTGCTGAACACATGAGAAATAAGCCGTGACTGGTTGCCAAACACAAGGTTGCCTTTCATTACCAAGCCTTCCTTACCTTTATTGCCCGTGACGGTGGTTAGGTAAGAATTAGCAATGCCATGTACGCCCCCCGTACTCCACCAACCGTTGTGGTAAATCACATTGTTTTCCACCCGGATCATGTCAGAGCCGTTGCTGCCCATACCTGCCCCGGCGAAATCGTGAATCACGTTGTTACGCACCGTAATGTTCTGTGAGGTATTGGTACTAATGCCGCGCCCGGTGGTTTTAAGACTGGTTTCACTCCACCAGTCATCCATCGCATTCGCCAAGGTTAGGCTCGATGCTGTGCCTGCCAACTCCAGACCTTCCACATTCCAGTATTGTGCGCCAGTGAATTGCAACGCCGTGACATCGGAAATCAGCCTAGCGTATTCATTACCATAAGGGCGCAAGGTGATGGGGGCTTCGGCTGTACCTTTGGTGGTAATCCGCGCCAATGCACCGTAAGCACGATTGGTAAACGATTTGCCGTATTCCGCATTGAAATAATCACCACCACGCAAATACAGCGTGCTGCCTGCTGTAGCGACACTGGCAGCTTTGGCAATACTGCCATACGGTGTGGTAGCAGAACCGTTACCTGTGATGTCGTTACCATCAGGTGCAACGTAAATCCCTGCCAAATCCGCAGCACCAGCCGTCACTGCTAACGGCACAGTAAGCTGTTTAGTTCCTACGTTATCCGTCACACTGACGCCAACATAGTGCTGCCCAGTCTGGTTACTGGTCGGTGTCCAATGCAAAATGCCCGTTTTCTGCTGAATCGCCATGCCCTGTTTCGGGTTGTTCAAGGCAAATGTCGCACCCGCTGTTATCGGCAATTTGCACTCGAAGGGCGTTCCTGTGCCAAGTTCAGGCAGACAGTTTGTATAGTTTGTGCCACTGCGTACCGTCACACCAAACGCTGGTAAATTCACGGTAGTGCGCCCATCCGAAACACCAATCACAATGTTGTCGAAATTGACTGTCCGGTCAGTAACCGGAATCCCTTCCAACTTACCCGTGGTCTTGTCAAAAGTCGCCCAACTGGGTTGCCCGCTGATGCTAAACACCAAACCACTGGCAGGTTTATTCAAATCGCTGGCAATGGGCTGGAAGCGGTAAGTAAAGCCAGAGCGCACACTGCTATTGGGCGTACCGCTGATGGTTGGGGCTGGGTTGCTGATGGCAATGCCAAACGCAGGCAAACTGGTTTTCTTGTTGCCATCACTGGCACTGATGACTAGGTTGCTAATCGAACCGATTTCTGCATCGGTTGGAATACCCGTCAATACCCCAGTGCTGGTGCTGAACGTCAACCACGCGGGTAAGGCTTTATTAATGCTAAACTTGAGCTTGTCACCATTGGCATCCGTTGCGACTGGAGCAAAGCGGTAACGCTGTCCGGTGTAAACGCCTGATGCAGGTTCGCCCGTCAGCACAGGTGCATCATTCGTCACCGTCAAATCAAAGGCAGGTAATGACACCTTGGCTAACTTGTTATCTTTGACGGAAATGACAATGCCCGTATAGGTTTTAGCATTTGCCCCAGTCGGCGTACCACTCAACTTGCCCGTCGCCGTATCGAAACTTGCCCACGTCGGTTTACCTGTAATGCTGAAGGTCAGGGTATTCCCAACATCAGGATCAGAGGCGGTTGGCGTAAACACATACGGTGTTCCCGCCGCAATTTGGGTAGCGGGCACGCCACTAATGCTGGGTGGATGATTCACCGTCGCTGCCAACGATTGGGTGCTCCAACCCAATCCCACACCGAGACACAGCAAAGAGGTTGTCAAAATTTTATACTGTTTCATGCACTTGTTTCTCATCCAGTTTTTACGGAGTTGGGTCAACCCACGCACTTGTGCTGCCATGCTTTTAACCAACAGCATCCCAAGAGAAGGTGTGTGATGACCCTACCAACGTGCTACCCGCCGCCGGTGAGGTTATGGAAGGAGCGGCACTCGCAACCCCGCCAGCAAATAAACTCGACACCACGAGCCACAACAGGGCAAACAATAACGAACGGGCGGACTCTCTCATCGTATCTCCCTCACACCTAACGCCAACTATAGATTTGTCTTATTTCACTGATTAACGGTTCAAACAGTACTACAATTACACCTCAGAATTCGGGGGGGATAACTGCCAGTTTTCCGAGTCCATTATTATCTTTTATCATTGGCAATAGATAAACAGACTTATTCAAGAATGACTTTCAAGGAAACCATGAAAATAAAGAATCTCGGTGATCTGGAAGTTTTCATGCTGACCGCCGAAAGTGGCAGCCTTTCCGCTGCGGCACGGCTGCTGAACATTTCCCCTGCGTTGACGAGTGCAGCACTCAAACGTCTGGAAACGGATTTGGGCTTAATGCTATTCGTGCGTTCTACCCGCAGCCTGCGCCTGACTCCCGAAGGCCAACGCCTGCTACCCGCTGCCAAACTGGCATTGCAAGAACTGCACGATGCACTTGAGGAACTCAGTACTGGCAAGCAAGTCATCCGAGGACATTTGCAAATTTCCATCCCTTCCGACTTGGGGCGTAACCAGGTACTGAACTGGCTGGATGCATTTCAGAACGAATACCCTGAAGTTACCATCCGCCTGCATTTGAGTGACAGCATCACCGACCTTTATCGCCAGCCAGTGGATGTCGCCATCCGCTACGGGGATTTGCCCGACTCCAATCTGATTGCCTTGCCGCTGCTGCCACAAAACCGGCGCGTACTGTGTGCTTCCCCTATCTACCTTGCCAAACATGGAAAACCCAACACGCCGGACGAACTTTCCCGGCACAACTGCCTACGCTTTAATCTGGATGATAATGTCCACGAACAATGGCAGTTTTACCGCGATGGTCAGACCCTGACTGTCATGGTCAACGGCAACCGCAGGGCAAACGACGGTGATGCTGTCCACCGCTGGGCATTGGCGGGACATGGCATTGCCTACAAATCCATGCTGGACGTGTTACCCAGCTTGCGTACAGGTGAACTGGTCAGGCTATGCCCGGACTGGGAAGGGGAACCCACACCCCTGTGGCTGGTGTGTGCTGACCGCCGCCAGTTATCACCAACAGTAGTGCTATTGCGCGAACATTTGCAAAAATGCTGTAAGACGACCGTAAATTAATTCAATAAATAATCAAATAATTAATTTTTATTAATGCCTTTTATCTGACTTTATACGACATTTAAACAACCCAGTCACAAGCACGCCAGCATATTCTCCTAGCCTCAGGGATAACAAGAGAACATCTCACGATCCCGAGGCCAATATGCTGATAACATCCCTGCTGGCAAGCCTGTGTGTCACGTGGCTTGCATTAATACTATTAAAACCTGTTGCCTTCCGTGCTCATCTGCTAGACATCCCCAAAGGACGCAAACAACATGACGGTGCTATCCCCCTGATTGGTGGTCTTGCCATTTTCGCCGGATTATCAAGCACCATCATTATGACCATGCCGCTGGATTCCAGCCTGTCGAGCTGGCTGCTGTGTTCGCTGGGGCTGGTATTGCTGGGGGTTGCCGACGATGCCGAAGACCTATCGGTGCGCCTGCGCCTGACCATGCAGGTGTTGCTGACTTGCGCCCTGTGCATGGGAACTGGCCTGCATCTGGAAAACCTCGGCAACCTGCTGGGGCTAGGTGAAATACATCTGGGCGCATTCGGCTACCCGTTGACTGCCATTGTGGTTGTTGCTGCCATCAATTGCTTCAACATGATTGACGGTATTGATGGATTGTTGGGTTTCGTGTCGATGGTATCGTTTGCCAGTCTGGCCATCCTGTTTGGTTCACAGGGAGGCGGCTTGCCTTATGTGATTGCATTGGCATTCATCGTTGCCCTTGTCCCCTACCTTGCCAACAACCTATTGATCGCCCCCTTCAGGCAGAAAATCTTCATGGGGGATGCTGGTTCCATGCTGATCGGTTTCAGCATCATCTGGCTGTTGCTGGAAGCCACCCAGCGTGAAGTGGCTGTCATGCGCCCAATCACTGCCGTGTGGCTGATTGCACTCCCCCTGATGGACATGACACGGGTAGCATTGCAACGCATACGTCTGGGCAAATCACCGTTTGAAGCCGGTCGCGACCATTTGCACCACATTCTGCTACGGGCTGGTCTCAGCAAAATGCAGACATTGTTCCTGATCACGCTACTGGCAATGCTGATGGCTGCTACTGGCTTGCTGTCCGAATGGCGGCAAAGCAATGAAACCCTGCTGCTGCTGGCTTTCCTGCTCAGCTTCATCATCTTCCAGTCCAGCGTCAATTATCTGGATGCCAGCGGCAAAAGCCTGCCAGAACTGCTAGCACGCTTAAACCCGTTTACTCAAACTGCGCAGAAGATGGCTGCAAAATCCGAAAGTAAGTAACGAATGGCGGCATTTTCTCCGGCTTCAGGCGCATGGAACGCTCCTCAAAATACGGGGGAGCCGTTTCATCGGCATACACCCTAACCTGCATCCGGTACAACGGCTGCTGACTGGCATCCAGAAACGCACCACCGAAATCCGGTTGCACATATTCACCTTCGGAATCTTCACGCTTCTGCATATAGGCATCCACCTTGGCAGCATCGCCTTCTGCCAGCAGCAGCAACATCTGCCGTGGAGCCAACATCGGGTTGATACCCGCCGCCCCGGACTGGACGGTCAGATAGCGGGTCAGCGATGCATAAAGCTGCGGTGTCATCCCCATAACCTGCTGCAATTCTTCAATACGCTCGAAAGGGGCATCCTTGGCTCCAAAAGGCAGCCCTTCGTTTTCATAATCGTTGTCTTCCGCACCATTCAGCCGCTTCAGGTCATCCACATCCCGGAAGTCTTCCAATACATCCAGCATGTTTTGCACACCCTGTTCATCCATACCGCCAGCCTGTTCCAGAATCAGTTGCAACAAGGGGCGACTGGCATAATTGATGTCGATCAGACCATTTTCACCCACCATGCGGATTTCAACCTTCGCACCTTCGTACTCCCATAGCAAAGGTGTTCCGCCCAGTTTCAAATCGCGTTCCTTGTTGGGCAGATACAGTTGCATGACTGCGTAATGGGCAGCGGCATCGGCAATGGCGCGGGCATGGGCGGAACGACGGGCGTAATCCACCATGCTGCTTTCCGTGCGGGTGGCATACAGCAGACTGGCTGCTAGCGTCATCATCACCATGATCATCCACAGCACCACAATCATGGCAACACCGGATTGCTTATTGCCCATAATCTGTCACCTGCGGCAAATCGACCAGCAGTTCCGGCCAAGCACGTTCCTTGTCAGCCAAAGCCAGCTTCAACATGTGCGGGTACACAGGTTTGTCTTCCCACTCGCCGACCCATTCAGGCTCTTCGTCTTCCTTTTCTGCCCCAAAATAGCTGAAAGCCGCACCCTTGAGACCATCAAACACCGTCACCGGCTCGGCATCCTTGAAAGCATCCTCCCAGGTAAGCTCTGGGCGGTAAGGGGCATACAGCATTTCCAGTGCCTGACCGTTTTTGCTGCTGACAATATTCAGCTCAATCAGGAATACACCACCCTGGTGTTGCAATGGTTGGAGGGGAGCAGCGTAACGCAGTGAGGAAGAAGTGCCTGCGAACGCATAGGTCTGCTCTTCCTTGTCCCCTTGTTCGCCCTTGATGCGCACCACCATCGCCTGCCCAAGCTGGCGGCGCAGAAAATCGGCAACCAGGCGCATGTCCTCGCTTTTGTTCATGCGGGTATCGGCTGCATCCCAGCTACGCCCAATGGTATTGAATGCCGCAAACAGTGCCAGGAACAGCAGGGAAACCAACGCAAAAGCAATCAGCATTTCCAGCAGGGTGAAACCGCGCTGTTTCATTGCTCCTCCCCGAAACGCAGTGACGACAGATGGAATTCACGCGGTTTGTCACCGTTTTGCCACGTCACCACCACCTCTACCCGGAACAAATGCAGCGGAACCTGCACTTTTTCCATTTTTTCATCCGGTTCAACGGCTTCCATCTGCACTTCCCAGCGATAACCGGAACCTTGCTCTTCGCCACTGACACTGCCTTCCTTGACTTCAATGTCATTGCCAACCGCCGCCATGCGGGACTCGGCGACCTGCACGGCAAAACTGTATTCATCCGCCAAGGCTACGCTGCGCATGGCAGAACCAAACAGTTGCAGCAATACACCCACCACCAGCCCCATCACCACGAAGGCGACCAGTACTTCGAGCAGTGAGAAACCTTTACTGGATACTGACACGCCCTGTCACCCACTCGACATTGACCTTGTAGGTCTGCTGGTTATAGGTCAGTTCCACCGAACCGCCGGTAGAACTGCCATCGGGATAGAACTGGATGCCGCCCTGCTGAGCAGAATCGACCTGAGCAGCACTGGTATTGATTTTACCTTCCACCTGACTGTTGAAGGTGCGACTGGCATCCCCTGCCCCACCTTCGATCCAGAAACGCTTGTCGGCAATATTCATTTTCCATAGCACTGGCTGCTGGCGCATGACGGCCTGAGCGCGGGCATGGCGCAAACTGGCAGCGACTTCTCGGCTGCTTTTGCGCAATACCGGCCCCTCACTGAGGGAAGTAGCAACCACTCCCATCAGCAAGCCGCCGAGGACTAGCACCAGCAGCACTTCCAGCAAGCTGAAACCGCTTGCCTTACTGTTTCCAGAGCGACAGGTCTGCATCTTCGCCTTCACCACCAGCAGCACCATCCGCACCCATTGAAATCAGGTCATAAGCCTGCCCATTGCCACCCGGACGCTTGTACTGGTAATCGTTGTTCCACGGGTCTTTGGGCACTTCACCTTTTTTCAGGTAAGGGCCGTTCCAGCCACGCGCACTGGAAGGCTGGGCAACCAGCGCCTTGAGACCATCTGCGGTAGATGGGTAACTGCCCACTTCCAGACGGTACATATCGAGGGCGGCACTGATGTTTTCGATTTGCACCTTGGCAGACTGGCTTTTGCCCTTGCCGAGGTATTTCATCGCCTGCGGGCCGACGATCCCAGCAATCAGGCCGAGGATCACCAGTACGATCATCAGTTCGATCAGGCTGAAGCCGCGTTGCGTGCCGGAAAGGGGTTGCTTGCGGGGTTTGCGTTGCATTTCTAGCTCCTTGTTATTAGCCGTTTTGCGGCCTTTATTGTTGTGGTTTGTTATTGGGGATTCTTACTTAACTAGGTCAGCCATATTGATCATTGGCAGCAGTACTGAACCAATAATCACCAGAATGGCGACTGCCATGACCAGAATCAGCATCGGTTCCAGTAATGCCAACATCTGTTTCACGGACGTTTTCACTTCATCATCGTAAATGTCTGCCACTTCACGCAGCAGCTCTTCCATGCGCCCGGTTTCTTCACCAACGCGCAGCATGTGCAAGGCGTAAGGGGGAAATACGCCTTTGCCCAATAATGTACGGGTAAGGCTTTCGCCCTGCTTAAGGCTGTCGGCAGACTCATCCACCGCCGCCGCCATCACCCGGTTACTGACGGTATTCCTGGCAATTTTCAACGCACCCAGTAACGGTACACCGTTATGCAGCAAGGTTCCCAAGCTGCGGGAAAAGCGTGCCATTTCCACCTTGCCGATCAAATCACCGACAATCGGCCAGCGCAACAGGCTACGATCCAGCCCGGTACGCGCCTTTTCATTGGTCAGGATGTATTGCACTAGCAATAACACCAGCAAGAAACCACCCAGCACCGCCCACCAGTAGTGTTGCAAGGTATCTGCTGTCCCCATCACCACCTTGGTAATGGTGGGCAAATCACCACCCATATCCTTGAACATCTGCGCAAACTGCGGCACAACAAAGGTCAGCAACGCAATAATCGACACCACCGCAACAAACGCCAGAATAGCCGGATAAATCAGTGCAGAAATGACCGTGCCACGCAATTCCTTGGCGCGTGCCATGTACTCTACCAAGCGAGCCAAAGCATCATCAATCGACCCGCCTGCTTCCCCGGCACGCACCATGTTGATGTAGAAACGGGAAAACTTGCCGCTGTCTTCCAAGGCATCGGCAAAGCGTTTGCCACTGCGCACACTGCCCTGAATCGCTTGCACCAGCTCAATGACCGGTGCTTTGTCGCTGATTTCCAGCAGAATGCCCAATGCCCGATCCAGTGGCAAACCGGCTTTCAGCATGGTTGCCAGTTGCTGGGTCAACGCCATGATGTCGTGCTGGCTGATTTTTTTACTGCCGAACAAACCAGCGGAACGTTTGCCGGTGGCGGGTTTACCTGCGGCAGCGGCATTTTTACTGGCTAAAATCCTGATCGGGATCAAACCCTGCGCATTCAGGCTCTCGGCAGCCAGGGTTTCGCTGGCAGCTTCCAGCATACCCTCTTTGGGTACACCTTGTGGCGTAATGGCCTTGTAACTATAGGCTGGCATTCGGGGTTTCCTCCGCCACGCGCAGCACTTCTTCCAATGTGGTTACACCCTTGAGGGCTTTCATCAGGCCATCTTCATACATGGTACGCATTCCAGCCTTGCGAGCCTGTTCCTGCAACACGCCAGCATCTTCATGCTTGAGGATCAGGCGGCGCACAGGGTCATCCATCACCAGAATTTCATGGATGGCACTACGCCCCTTGTAACCGGTATTGCCACAGGCATTACATCCCCTGGCGTGCCACAGGCGCAGTTCGCCTTCCGGCTGGTATTTGCGCAACCCCAGTTCCTGCTCAATTTCAGGCAATACCGGGTGCGATTCGCGGCATTGCGGGCACAAACGCCGTACCAGCCGCTGGGCAAGGATGCCGTTGACCGTGGAAGTGATCAGGTAATCTTCAATCCCCATGTCCAGCAAACGGGTGATACCGCTGGCAGCATCATTGGTATGCAGGGTGGAAAGCACCAGATGTCCGGTCAGGGCTGACTGGATGGCAATGCGGGCGGTTTCCACATCACGCATTTCCCCAATCATGATGATGTCCGGGTCCTGACGCACGATGGAACGCAAGGCGTCGGCAAAGGTGAGGCCAATTTTGGGGTTGGCCTGAATCTGGTTGATGCCTTCCAGCTCATATTCCACCGGATCCTCCACCGTCAACACCTTGTTTTCCGTGGTGTTTAACTGGGTGAGGGCGGAATACAGGGTAGTGGTTTTACCGGAACCGGTCGGCCCTGTCACCAGAATGACCCCGTGCGGTGCATCCAGTTGCTGTTGGATTTTACGCAAGTTATCGTCGGAAAATCCCAGGGTATTCAGGTCAAGTTTGACACTGTGCTTGTCGAGCAGACGCATGACCACACTTTCACCGTGCATGGTAGGAACCGTGGATACACGCATGTCGATTTCCTTACCCTGTGCCCGTAGCTGGATGCGCCCATCCTGGGGTAAACGGCGCTCGGCAATGTTCAAGCGTGCCATCAGCTTGAGGCGGGAAATGATCGCAGCGGTCAATTGCTGCGGCGGTGAATCCACCTCGTGGATGACACCATCAATGCGGTAACGTACCTTCAGATGGTTCTCGAATGGCTCGATATGGATGTCGGAAGCCCGTTGGCTCATGGCATTGGTCATGATCTGGTTGACCAGCCGAATGACTGGTGCTTCACTAGCCATGTCTTTCAGATGTTCGATGTCATCCAGATTATCATCATGACTGCTGATTTCAAACTCATCATCCCCTGCCCCGGCTTCCTTGCGGCCTGCTTCATTGCCGTACAGACGCTCGATATTGGCACGGATTTCACTGGGCAAACCCAGCAGCGGCTCCACCAGCTTGCCACTCGCCATACGGATTGCATCCAGAGCAAACTGATCCTGCGGATTGGACATGGCAACCACCAGCCGTTCTGTTTCCGCCAATACCGGCACAACTTCAGCGTTGCGCATGTAATTGACAGCGATGCCGGGGTTTTCAACCGCCAGAGAAGGATAATCCTTGCTGAGCGCCATGCGCACATTCAAATGGCGTGACAGGACAAAAGCCACCTCCTGTTCGGTCAGCATACCCAAACGCACCAGCACACTGCCGAGCGGCTGACGTATCTCGGTCTGCGCACGCAAGGCACGCTCAAGATCAACGGGTTTTAGTTTGCCTAGTTTGACCAGCCTTTCGCCAAACATTGCGGCTGGAGCATGAGATGTCGCAACCTGCATGAGAGTTCTGTCTTTTTTATTATTGTGTTGGCTTATTCTATGAAGGTAGGGGAAACATGCAAGCAGTTTCCCCCCGAACGGTCAGTAAAATGAAAACTAGAAACCAGCCCCACCCATGAACATCGCGCCACCGATGCCTGCCACCATCAAGCCGATCATCATCACGATGAAAACCAGCGCCATGATACCAACCAGTTTCCAGAAACTGGCCTGCTGTGCCAAAGCCGCTTCCAGATCAGCCACGCCCAGCGATTCGACCGCACGTTTGATGGAACCGGCATAACGCAACAGGTAAAGGGAAGCCATGAAGTAAATAACTGCTATCAGCAAATACATCACGCCCATGCCGATCATGATGCCTGCACCTGCCATTGCTCCCAATTCAGCATCCGCCCCTCCCATCGAACCCATCATGGCACTACCCAGCAACATCGGCAGTGATCCCAAGGCCATTAAAGCAGCACCGATAAAGCCCAGAATGGCAAGAAACAAGACCCACGGGCGGGTTTTACTCAGTGAATCGACAATGCTGTCGGTCAACACGCCGGAACCACCAGCAACATCACGCACACTGGAACGTGGCGTGGCAAAAGCATCCTGAACACTCATGGTGTCTATCCTTTTATTGTTGAAAACATCCAATTTAGCACCAAAGCGGTAAAAAAACCCACGTTTCCTCCAGACGGTGCTAATCTCAATGGGAATGGGCGCTGCTGGAATGCAGCATACGCGAGTGTCAACCTCACAGAAAATCCTGATGAATATTGTAAAACTGGCCTGGATGGTCGCCTTATTCCTGTTCCCCTGCATCAGCCTGAGTGCTGGTACTACCAACACGGTCATCGTGCTGGATGCATCCAACAGCATGTGGGGGCAAATCGACGGCAAAAGCAAAATCGAAATTGCCCGCGACAACCTTGCACAACTGTTGCAAACACCAGCCGCACCCCAAAGCATCACCCTGATCACTTACGGTAGCCAGCACAAATCCGACTGTCAGGATATTGCCGTACAACAAGCCAGTACCCCGGCAGAACTACTGCAACAAGCCAGCAGTATCATGCCCAAGGGGCGCTCCCCCATCAGTGCCGCCATTACCCAGGCAGCGACACGGGGCAACCACATCCTGCTGGTCAGTGACGGGCAGGAAAGCTGTGATGCCGACCCTTGTGCCGCAGCCAAACAACTGAAAGCCAGCGACCCCGAGTTGCGTATCCATGTACTTGGCTTCCGGGATGACCCTGCCTCACAACTGCGTTGTATCGCCGAGCATACAGGCGGCACATTTGCCCTTGCCGGGGACACTGCCGCACTGGCGAAACTGCTGGAGACACCAGTTGCCAATGCGACTACCACCACGCCAGCCATACCGGCAGACACACCCGGAACCCTGCAACTCACGCTGGGCGCAGGCAACAGCCTTGACAACCTGCCCGCCAGTTTTCTGCTGTATGATGCACGTGGCGAACACCTCAACACCTTCACCACCCGCAAGGAAATCTCCCGGCAACTCCCCCCCGGACAATACCGGGTAGATGTACTGTGGGGGCAACTGAAACTGTCCGAAACCCTGCAAGTCACCGCAGGGCAAACCACTACACACCGTTTCGATCTGGGTGGCATGGGCAAACTGGTGCTGGACGCCATTGACAGCCGCCAGAATCCGCTGGATGCCAATTTCACCTTGTACACCCGCGATGGCAACTTCCTGTCCGATCGCCTGCTGAAATCCAGCATTACCGAACAACTACCAGCCGGTTCATACCGCATCAAGGCCGTGCGTAACCGCCAAAGCCAGGAAGCCACCCTGGAAGTCGCTGCCGATGGCGAAAGCCGCCACACCTTTGTGTTTGGTCAAGCCGACTGAAAAAAGATTCCGCTGGCACTTGCCCAGCTCCTGATGCAAAATGCAGATGGGGCGTCGCGGTGCATTCGCTAAAGATGAAAAAATAACGCAAACTTTCACGAACCACTTCGCACATCCCCGGTCTAATCCGATACCAGCTATAAGAATCTGGCATGAGCCACTACACATAACACAGCTTGTTAAAGGAGCTATCTGTATGAAACATTTCGTTTATTCCCTCAGCGCCATTGCCCTGTCCGCAGCCATGCTGTCCGGTTGTGGCGCTCCCATGAACAACGCACAAACCGGCGCCATTGCAGGTTCAGTGATTGGCGGGGTTGTGGGTCATCAATTTGGTGAGGGTGAAGGCAAAACCGCAGCAACCATCGCGGGCGGTATCGCGGGCGGTTACATTGGCGGTCAACTGGGTGCTGGTCAGGATCGTTATGTCCAGCCACAACCACAACCTTACTACCGCCCCTACTAAGACATGCCCCACAAGCAGCCCTGTCGCATGGGCTGCGCAGTGGGCAGCCGATCAAGAACCAAGGAGTTTTTTATGAAAAAGACAATGGTGCACACCGTAGCAACTTCTGCCATCGCATCCTTACTACTGGCAGGCTGTGTAGCTGCTCCAATGGATAATGCCCAAACAGGTGCCATCGTTGGCTCGGTACTGGGTGGGGTTGTCGGGCATCAATTCGGTGATGGCGACGGCAGAACAGCCGCCACGATTGCTGGTACCATCCTGGGTGGTTATCTGGGTTCGCAGTTTGGCAGTCAGTATGACCGCCAGCGCCTTGGTTATGCCGTTTCCAGTGGTAGCCCCGTCAGTTGGCAAAACCCACAGACTGGCTATCGCTACAATGCAACGCCTGGGCAGGCTTATACAACCAATAATAACCAGGTTTGCCGCCCGGTTAACGTAACTGGCTATATCGACGGACAAGCGCAAAACGTACAAATGCGTGCTTGCCGCCAACCAAATGGTCAATGGGTTACTGTTAACTAAACAGTGATTATTGGGTCTTGCCCCTTGTCCTGCGGGTGTGCGGGGCAAGGGGGTTTCTTGCAGGCATTTCTTCCTTCCCTCCCCTTCCCTGTATACAATCCCCCCTCAATCAAGCCATAACATGAGTAGCGCATGGACATTGTATATGTACGCGACCTGCGTCTGGATGCCCGGATTGGCATTTATGAGTGGGAAAAACGTATCCTCCAGAAAATCCGTATTGACCTTGAGATGGCCTGGGACAACCGCCCTCCAGCCGCCAGTGACAATATCCAGGACACCCTCAACTACAAGACCGCTAGTAAACGGGTGATAGAACTGGTAGCGCAGGATCACTACGAATTGGTGGAACGTCTGGCAGAAACCATTGCCAGCACCTTGATGGCGGAATTGCAGATTCCCTGGATTCGGGTCACGGTTGGCAAACCGGGAGCGGTTCGCGGTTCCAGTGAAGTCGGGGTCAGAATTGAACGGGGAAATCCGCAATGGCAAATGTCTACATAAGCATCGGCAGCAATATCGACCGAGAAACCAACATCTGTTCCTGCATCCAGCGACTCAGGCAGGCATTCAGGCGTATCACCCTGTCCCATGTCTATGAAAGCCCGGCAGAGGGTTTTAGCGGGGAACCCTTCCTGAATCTGGTTGCCGGTTTTGATACCAACCTGTCACCGGACAAACTACGCATCTGGTTGCGCCAACTGGAAGATGACCACGGCAGAATCCGCAGCCGGGAAAAATACAGTGACCGCACGCTGGATGCCGATCTGCTGATGTACGGCGACCTGAACCTGCAACCCGGACAAAACCTGCCACACAACGATATATTGCGTTACCCGTTTGTCCTGTTCCCGCTAGCAGAAATTGCCTCTGAGGCGTTACATCCAGCCCTGCAACAAAACATCGGCACACTGGCAAGCGAATCCATTTTGTCTGCCAGCTCGCTCAAACCTGTCAAGCTGACCTGCCGCTAACTGTCAGGCAGCAAAATGCTGTTTCAACTGCTGGATAAACTGATCCAGCCGGGCATCCAGCCCGCCGCGCTGCCGTGCAGCCAAACGTGCCAGCGGGTTGCTGGTTTCCTGAACAGCGGTAAACGTAACACGGGTTCCGCCCGGAACCGAATTCAGACGTGCCTGACGGGTTCCCCGGCTGCTACCCTGGTGGATTTCAAGCACCAATTCCTGTTGCGGGGTCTCCTTGAGCTTGCGAAGGGTAGCGGGTGAGCCCCGCGATGCCTTTTCCAGCCAGCGCAAACCGGCATCATCATCCAGCATTTGCACACTTTGCAGATCCTGCCTCCACTGAGTCTGGGCTTGCAGGTTATTCAGGGCTTCCCAGACTTCAGCCGTTGGAGCCTTGAGCAACTCCACCCGTGTGACCTGCTGACGTGGCGGCAAACCCAGCCCAATGAGCAACGGCAACAACAGCAGCAACACGCCGACACTTAATGCGATCCACATCATTTTCCATTCATCCCTTAATGAAGAACCCTGATTATAGCCTCAAACGCGAAAAGCCCGGACTAGCCGGGCTTTCAAGAATCGCAAAAACCAGATCAATTACTTGATCTTGGCTTCCTTGAACATAACATGCTTGCGCACAACCGGATCGTACTTGCTGAACTCCAGTTTGTCTGGGGTAGTACGCTTGTTTTTGGTTGTGGTGTAATAAAAACCGGTTCCTGCGGAAGAAACCAGCTTGATCTTGTCACGACCGCCTTTCTTAGCCATTTGCTGTTACCTCCGTCAATTAAACTTTTTCGCCACGGGAACGCATGTCAGCAAGAACGGTATCAATACCTTTCTTGTCGATAATACGCATACCGCTGGCAGAAACGCGCAGACTTACCCAACGTCCTTCGCTTTCAACCCAGAAGCGCTTGGAATGCAGGTTGGGCAGAAAACGGCGCTTGGTCTTGTTATTGGCGTGCGATACGTTGTTACCTGTAATCGGACGCTTACCTGTTACCTGACATACACGAGACATCGGGATACTCCAAATTCTGCGATTCTGAAACTCTAAAGGTGCGCGAGGATACCAGAACAACCTGCCACAAGCAACCAACATACCTGTTTTTTTACAGCAAACTGGCTTGCCCGATTTCAGTGGCAAACGCGGGTAAATCTGCCAACCCCGGTAGCTTTTCCTGCAATTGCTGGTGAAACATCAGCGCCAGTTCCGGGGCAAGCTGGTTGTCAGGTGTATGCAGAAAAATGCGCGGGCGCTTGCCTTCCCGTATCCAGCGGGCTGTTTGCGCTACCCAGCGATCCAGCCAGGCATGATTGTCTGCCAGCACGGGATGCCCGATATAACGCAATACCGGGCGTTCCGCTGTGGCATCCAGTTGCACCGGCAAACGCGGCTTGCGGGTCTGGGCTTCACGGGTAGCCTCATCCATTGGCAAAGCGGCATGGAGCGGGCGACTCTCAAAAATCACCCGATCCACCCCCAGCTTTTCCAGCAGGGCATTATACGTCGCACGCACAGGGGTATCAGTGAAAAATGCCGGATGCCGCACTTCTACCGCATATTGGTAGTCGGCTGGCAAATCACGCAGGAAAGTTTCCAGCATCGGCAATTCATCCGGGGAAAACGAAGCAGGCAACTGAATCATCAGGCCGTTGAGACGCTGCCCGAGTGGCTCCATGCGTTGCAGGAATTCCAGGGCTTCCTTGCGGGCATGGATCAAATGATGCTGATGGGTAATGGCACGGGGAAACTTGCAACTGAAACGGAAGGTATCCGGCGTTGCTGCCATCCAGCGCAACACCATTTCGCTGGAGGGGGTGGAATAAAAGGTGGTGTTGCCTTCCACCGCATTGAATACCCGTGCGTATTGCGCCAGAAACTCAGCCGGACGGGCATCTGCCCGGAACAAGGAGCCTTTCCAGTGAGCATTTGCCCACAACGGCAGGCCCAGATAATAAGGTAGTGGATTCATCCCTTGACTCCATTACTGTAATATCAAAACCTTAGCATATAATATCAATTAGTTACAATATTGGCGCCAGCAATCTTGCAATATTTTCAAGCAACTTGGCGGATTTCCCCAGTTTTCGCCGCTGTTTTTTGCTCACTTTGCGGGCGTTGGCGCAAATGGCAAGGAAATCCTGTTCCAGCTTGCCTGCTATTTCATTGCCATAGAAGAACAGGTTGCCCTCGAAATTGAGACGGAAACTGCGCTGATCCATGTTTGCCGAGCCTAGCGTGGCGAAATTGCCGTCAATCATCACGGCTTTGGCATGGGGCATGGCACGGTGCATTTCAAACACCTGCACCCCGACTTCCAGCAATTCATCAATAAAGGAACGCCCCGCCGCCAACACCAACGGGTGATCGGAACGCCCCGGCAACAACAGGCGTACATCCACTCCCCGCAAAGCGGCTGTCTGCAAGGCCATCAGGATGGGTTTATCCGGCACAAAATACGGTGTTTCGATCCAGATACGTTCACTGGCAAGGTTCATGGCAGCAAACAAGACAGTATGGATGGCTTGCCAGCGTTCATCCGCTGGGCCACTGGCAAGGAACTGCGCACAAATATTCCCGACGGGCTGTAAGGGCGGGAAATAGGTTGCGCTGACCAAATCCTCCCCGGTCGCGTGATACCAGTCCTGACAAAACACTTCCTGCAAGGCATAAGCAACCGGGCCACGCACACTGGCGTGCAGATCCTGCCAGGGTTCACCGCGCCCGGCATACACATCCCCCACATTCATCCCGCCGGTAAAGGCAAGGTTGCCATCCACGATGACGACTTTGCGGTGGTTTCGGTTGTTGAGGTTCAAGCGGCGGCTGAGAATACTGACCTTGAGAAAACGTTCCACCTGCCCGCCCGCTGCCTGCAAATCGGCAAAAAAGCGCGGTTTTGCCTGACGGGAACCGACATCATCCAACAACAGCCGCACCTCCACCCCACGTTGTGCCGCCCTGAGCAAGGCATCACGCAAGCGTTGCCCGGTATAGTCAGGCTCCCAGATGTAGTAAACAAGGTGGATATGCCGGGCAGCCGCATCAAAGGCGTTTTCCAGCACAGTAAATACACCCGCACCATCACGCATGATGTCAACGGCATTACCTGCCAGCGGGCCGACCTCATCCAGTGTACGTACCAGTTTCAGCAAGGTGGGAGCTATGGCGGCAATTTGCGCCTCACCCTGCCCGTCAGGCTGCACTCTTTCCAGAGCCGGTGCCAGTTTTTCTTCTACCCTGCGGCGTTTGCGGCGGCGCAGGTGCAAACGGGTAGTGCCAAACAGCCAGAACAACAGCAAGCCGATAAAAGGCAACAACACGATCACCAGCAGCCATGCCAGCGTCGCCCCTGATTCGCGCCGTTGCATAACGATGGTCGGCAGCAGGGTTGCCACAATAATAATGTCCAGCAGTAGCAAACCTATATTCCACCAACCTGCCAGATAAACGCTCAAACTGCCACTCCATTTTGATTATTTAACCTGAGTTCGGGATAAGAACAGAAGCAACCTTTCATGTGACAATGGTGAGTAACCACACTCCACGTTGACACACCAAAGGCTGCCCTTCCCATGCTAACACGCTTATTCTGTGAGATTGACGATTTTTGCCAACACCTACCTGTTCATAACACAACCGTCATTTAACCGTCACTATCCAGTCATTGCCCAGCCTTAATCTGCCGCGATAATTCGTTATCGTTAGAGAGATTTGCATGGCAGGCATTCCTGAAGCACTGCGTGACGCAGTTCATCAACACGCCCCGACTTCACTGATGGGGATGCAGCAACGTTTATTCAGTTTCTGGTTCAACAGCTTTATCTATAACCAGATCTGGGAAGACCCGGCGGTGGATTTGCAGGCACTACAAGTGACACCTGAAAGCCGTATCCTGACAATTGCCTCTGGTGGTTGTAACGTGCTGAATTACCTGACCGCGAACCCGGCGCATATCACTGCGATTGACCTCAACCCCTATCACATGTCTTTGACCCGCCTGAAACTGGCGGCGATGAAACACCTGCCGGATCATGCCAGTTTTTATGATTTTTTTGGCTATGCCGACCGTGATAACAACGTAGCGCTTTACAACAAACACATCCAGCCGCATCTGGAGGAAGAACTGGAGAGCTTCTGGCAGGGGCGCAATATCCTCGGTCAGAAGCGTATCCACATGTTCCGTGATGGTTTGTACCGGCATACCCGTTTTGGCTATTTCATGCGTTTCTTGCACTGGATTGCCCGCCAGACCAATTACCAGCCGGACAAGCTCCTGCGAGCAAACAGCCTGTACGAACAGCAGGCGATTTTCCGTCAGCATATCGCGCCGTTTTTCGATAACCGCCTGGTCAAATTCGTTGGCAAGTTGCCCATCTCGGTGTTCAGCCTTGGTATCCCGCCACAGCAATACAAGGCGATGAAAGCACAGGGTAACTTGATCGAACAATACCGTGAACGGGTTGAGCGCATCGCTTGCCAGTTGCCAATCCAAACCAACTACTTTGCCTGGCAGGGTTTTAGCCATAGCTACGACCATGAAAAGCGTCAAGCCATCCCCGACTACCTGAAAGCCGAACATTACGACACCATCCGCAGCCAGTTGGGCAAGGTAGATACCCACCTCGGTTCGATGATCGACTTCCTCGAACAGCAACCCCCGCACAGCTATGACCGTTTCGTGTTTCTCGATGCGCAGGACTGGATGACCGATGACGTACTTACCCGTCTGTGGACGCAAGTGGCAAGGGTCGGCAAGCCAGGCACGCGCATCATCTTCCGTACTGCGGCTGCCGAATCACCGCTGGAAACCGCCCTGCCTGCCGAATTACGCAGCCAGTTCGTCTACGAAGCCGAAACCTCGGCGCAACTGTTCCAGCAAGATCGTTCAGCTATTTACGGCGGCTTCCACCTCTACCGCAGGGTCGACTGAGATGGATGCAGCACAACAAATGGATCGGCAGTACCGCTATCAGCGCTACGTTTATGACTGGTCACGCAAGTATTACCTGTTGGGGCGCGACACCCTGTTGCAGGAAATGCCAGTCGAAGCAGGCGATACAATCCTGGAAATTGGTTGTGGTACAGCACGTAACCTGTCGAAAATGGCTTACCGTTTCCCATCTGCACGCCTGTTTGGGGTGGATGCTTCCAGCATGATGCTGGATACCGCCCGTGCCAAACTGCAAGGCACGTTATACGAGAACAAGATTACCCTGCGGCAAGGGTTGGCGGGTCAGATCAGCTACCGTGATTTTGGGCTGGAAAAACCTTTCGACCACATTGTTTTCTCCTATGTACTGTCGATGATTCCCGGCTGGCAAAAGGCTCTTGAGCAAACCCTGCCTATCCTCAAACCGGGTGGCTGCCTGCATGTGGTGGATTTTTCCGACCAGACTTCCATGCCTGGCTGGTTTCGTAAGCCATTACTGACCTGGCTTGGCTGGTTCCATGTTCATCCTGACCCGGCAGTGCCTGCTTTCCTGCAACAACTGGCTACCCGACACGATGACCAACTGCGTATGCGCCAGTTACCCGGACGCTACGCCTTGCTTGCGCATTACCAGAAAAAGGGGAACTCCAATGACCATCAACCAGACATCCCGCACCTGGCGAAGTATCTGGATTTCTGATACCCATCTCGGCTCTCGCGGTTGCAAGGCCGAATTCCTGCTTGATTTTCTCCAACACAATCACGCCGAACACATTTATCTGGTCGGCGATATTGTGGATGGCTGGGCGTTACGCAAACGTTGGCATTGGGATTCTTACCATGACCAGATTCTGCACCTGCTGTTTGAGCGAGCGCAGCGGGGCGTCAAGGTAACATACATCAGCGGCAATCATGATGAATTCCTGCGCCCCTTCATCCATCACCAAATCACGGCAATCCATCTGGAAGATGAGGTGGTGCATACCACGGCGGATGGACGCCAGTTTCTGGTGCTGCACGGCGACCAGTTTGATGGGGTGATGCAGTTTGCCCGCTGGTTGGCAAAACTGGGGGACTGGATTTATGAGCGCCTACTGGTAGTCAACACGGTTTATAACCGATGGCGTCAATGGCTGGGGTATCCGTACTGGTCATTGTCGGCTTACCTGAAAAACAAAACCAAGTCAGCGGTGAATTTTATTTCCGCCTTTGAGGAAACGCTGGCGAAAGAGGCCAGACGGCGGGAGCTGGACGGGATTATTTGCGGGCATATCCATCATGCCGAAATCCGTGACATTGACGGCATCCTCTACTGCAACGATGGTGACTGGGTGGAAAGTTGTACAGCACTGGTGGAAGCGTGGGATGGCAACCTGAGCATTGTGCAATGGATAGAAGTTACAGCGGCAGTAGCAAAGCCACGGGATACGCGAGTAGAGGCTAATCCGGTGGTTGCATGAATGACGTAACAATAAGGTAACAATAAAGTGTGTAGTGTGAGACTGGGGCGCGGGATCGCCCCTTTTTTTATGTGTAGCGTGGTAATAAAAAAGGGAGCGGTTGCCCGCTCCCTCAATTATTGTCAGAAGAGAGTTTCTTATTTCAGAGAGTTGACTGACACAGATTTCAGGTTGGCGGCTGCATCCTGAGACGCTTTCAGTTCATCAGCTTTCAGTGGGATCAGACCTTTGTCAGCCAGATAGCCGTCAGTACCCATCGCCGCTTCGCTGGTGAACTCAGCCAGGAATTCCTTGATGCCTGCGACCTGACCAACGTGGCCGTTCTTGGCGTAGATATACATGGAGCGTGCCATTGGGTATGAGCCGTCCATAACAGTTGCTACAGATGGCTCAACACCAGCAATCGCAACTGCTTTCAGAGCATCAGCATTCTGTTCCAGGAAGCTGTAGCCGAATACGCCAACCGCTTTCGGGTTAGCTTGCAGCTTTTGCACGATCAGATTGTCGTTTTCACCCGCTTCAACGAATTTGCCATCTTCACGCAGAGTGTGGCACTTTTCCTTGAACAACTTTTCATCTTTCTTTTTCAATTCAGGGATGCCCTGGAACAGCATACAGCCTTTTTCCACGCCCAGTTCGACGAAAGAGTCACGAGTACCGGAGGTGGGTGGTGGGCCGATAACTTCGATAGCGTGCGCTGGCAGGTTGGGGTTTACGTCTTTCCAGGTCTGGTAAGTGTTTGCTACGAAGCTGCCATCCGGTTGAGGGATTTCTTTGGCAACAGCCAGATACAATTCGCGTGCAGACAGTTTGATTGGCTCTGCGTTTTTCGATTGCGCAACAGCCAGACCATCGTAACCGATCTTGATTTCAGTGACTTCATTGACGCCATTTTTTTGGCAGGTTTCCATCTCGCTTTTTTTCATGCGACGGGAAGCGTTGGTGATGTCTGGAGTTTCGATGCCAGCACCAGCACAAAACAGTTTCATGCCGCCACCAGTACCAGTGGATTCAACTTTGGGCGCAGCACCGCCATTTTTCTTGGCGAACTGTTCAGCTACCGCAGTGCTGAAAGGGAATACAGTAGAAGAACCGACGATTTCGATGTTGTCGCGTGCTTGTGCAACGCCAGAAGCAGCGACCAAGCCCAGTGCTACTGCCAGAGTGAGTTGTTTCATTCAAAAGTCTCCTTCAAAAAAATCCGGGATGGACTGGCGCGGATACTAGGAACTTTTAATGAATGTTTTATGGCGGTTATATTAAATATTTATGAACTTGGTTGGTGGCTTATCCCGAACTCAGGTTATTTATAAAACACACAGTTACCCGACTTGACTTCAGGGCAAACCCTACGTTGGTCTATTTTAAATTTCTCAGGTTCATTGATATGGTAGGATAATCGCTTACGCCCAAGGTGCAATAATTAAAAATATGCCAGAATCACTAACGAGGAAAAACCCCATGACGATTGGACATGCCGAACAGAAAGGAACACTGATCTACATCTACGATGTGGATGGCAGACAAACCACCTCTATTTCCGCCCCAGGACGTTGGCCCGATGACGGCCTCAAAGGCTTTACCGCCCAGTCCGTCCACGTGCAGAAAGGAACCCTGATTTATGCGTATGATGAAACAGGTCATCAGGTTGGCAGACCATTACCTGTGCAGCACGGCAATGTCGAATACATGAAAGTTGCCAAAAACCGCCAACTGCAAAAAACCGAACAGATCCTGCTGAACAAAAAACACCGGCAAGACGCTCTGTCAGCCTGATGCCAATGTCCCGCATGATACCGGTATGATGTCTGTATCGGCGGGGCGTTACGCCTGCTCCTCCCATCCGCCAATCCTTGCCATTCATCCGGCAATCTTATAAGGTTGTCGTATAAAACTTATTGCATCCGGCACTAACAATACAACAATAAGGGATTGCGCCCATGAAAGTGTTTCTATCCATGCTGACAATGGCTGCCCTCAGCGGCTACCTGATCAACACGGCTTCCGCAACATCCAGTGACTTGCAAATCATTACCGTGGGCAAACTCAAAGCCGCCCCCAGTGTTGATGGCTCCGCCGACGACTGGCAAGATGTGACTGGCATCAAAATTCCCCTTACCTATCTGAACAAACCGGAACTGACCAAAACCGTTACCCTGAAAGCCGGTGTGTTCGGCGATGAAGTCTTCTTCTACAGCGAGTGGGAAGACAGCACTGAAGACACCCAGCACAAACCACATGTGTGGGACGAAACCCAGCAGAAATACGTGGAAGGCCCACAACGCGAAGACCGTTTCGCCCTCGAATTTGCGATGGTGGGCGATTACGACGCCAACTGGTTTTCTGGCAAGGAATTCAAAGCCGACATGTGGAACTGGAAAGCGGGTCGCACCAACCCGATCGGCATTGCCCACGACAAGATGACTATTATCAGCAAGCAACCGATGCAGGAAGCGTACAAGACAACCTTGCCAGATGGTTCTGACCTTTACATTCAGCGCCCTTCCGATGCAGATCGTGAACCCTATGTTGCCAAACGTTATTTCAAGAAACAGCAGGACATCATGCCCAAATACCTGCCACTGGAAGAAGCCCTGCCACCCAGTAGCGATGACGTGAAAGCCAAAGGTGTGTGGAAAGATGGCAAATGGCATCTGGAACAACGCCGCAAACTCAATACTGGTTTTGCCGATGATGTACGCTTTATAGCGGATAAACCGGTCACGGGCGCAATCGCCGTATTCGACCATGACGACAACGAGCGCCACTTTATTTCTACCACACTGCGCTTCCAGTTTTAAACCAGGGATTTTTCATGCGACCCTTTACCAATATGCGTCTGCTGCAATTGATTGACAGCACCCTGCTGGTTCTGTTGCTGGGTATATTGGCACTGTTACTGTGGTTCAGTCTGGGCAATGTTGCCAGCAATGCCCAACACAACCAGCAGCAAGCAACACACGCCTTGCAGGAAGCATATCAGGCATTCCAACAGCAGATGGTACTGGAATCACTGGTAGACGAGCAGCGTGAAGCGTTTGATACCCTAGACGAAGCATTTTTCCAGTTCACCATGAACCCCAATAGCAGCAAGGATGGCTTGCCGAAACTTCAGGAGCTTTCTAGCCACCTGCACCAGCACAGTCAGCAAATGCTGGCAAACTGGCCTGCCAACGGTGGGCAGGAACTCAAAAACCAGTTTGAGGAAACCAGCGGCATCATGGTCAATCTGGTGGCAGAGCTGGCAAGCCTGTCGCCGGGTCACTGGAGGCAGCTTGCCGTTGATGCGCACGACACGGCATTGGAAGCCCGCGAAATGCTGGAACAACTGGAGGGTATGGATGATGAACTGGCAGAACAGGTTGCCTTATCCATCCAGCAATCCATCCAGCAAAATGCCAACCTCGCCAGCGACATGATGGAACGCCTCAACACCATCAAGCAACGCTCCCTGCTGGTAGCCGCACTGCTGATAGTGGGGCTGGTCATCAGCCGCCTCTATTTCTCCGGCAGTTTCAAACATCTGGTGGAAACTGCCCAGCGGGCGCAGTCAGTAGCGGAAGATGCCGTCAAAACCAAGGCACGCTTCCTCGCCACCATGAGCCACGAAATCCGCACCCCCATGAATGGCGTGATCGGCATGACCCGCCTGCTGATGAATACGCCGATGAGCAAGAAACAGACCGAATTCGTGGAAAGCATCCACCTCAGCGGCGAACACCTGCTTACCGTCATTAATGACGTGCTGGATTTTTCCAAGATCGAAGCGGGCAAGCTAGACCTCAAACGCGAACCGCTGGAACTGCGGGCGTGTATCGAAGACGTTCTCAACCTGATGACTTCCAAAGCCCTGGAAAAAAACCTGGAGCTGGCTTATGCCGTTGGCCCTTCCATCCCGCTGTTCATCGAAGGTGATATGGTACGTCTGCGGCAAATCCTCACCAACCTGATCGGTAATGCCATCAAATTCACCGAACAGGGTGAAATCACCGTATTTGTAATGCCACGCAACCATCAAGGAGAAGACTTCGAGCTGGAATTCCAGATCAATGATACGGGCGCAGGTATTCCCCCCGACCGGCTGGAAAGCATCTTTGAACAATTCAGCCAAGCAGATAATGCCCTGACGCGCCGGGGTGAGGGCACTGGGCTTGGCTTGGCAATTTCACGCCGTCTGGTGGAAATGATGGATGGCAAAATCTGGGCAGAAAGCACCCTTGGCGTAGGCAGCCGCTTCCACTTTACGCTTAAAGCACGCCGGGCAGAAGGCAAACTCAAGCCCTTCCTGCACCCTGACATCCCGGAAATTGTCGGCAAGCGTATCCTGATCGTGGAAAACAATCCTGCCAGCCACCAAGCGTTGCAGGACTTCTGTTCAGGCTGGGGAGCTATTACGCAAGCCTGTTGCTCATCCAGCGAAGCCATTGCCCTGATTGCCAGTGGTCACACCTATGACATTGGTCTGATCGACAGCAATCTACCGAACGCTTCCGCGCTGGAGTTCGGCAAATACGTGCGCAGCCGTTACAGCAAGCAGGCATTCCCGCTGATCCTGATTGCCCCACCCAACGATGCCCACCCCAAAGAAACCGTGCGGGAAATTTTCAACCTGTACCTGACCAAACCGATTACCCGCAGCCGCCTGTTCGACAGCCTGATGACAGTGCTGGGCGAACTCAACCTCGTCACCGTGCGCCAGGAACAATCACGGCTCAAACTGGGCGAACGCCTGCCCTTGTCTATCCTGCTAGCAGAAGACAACCCGATCAACCAGATTGTGGCGACCTCCATCCTTGATGAAATGGCTTACAAGGCCGAAATTGCCGAAAACGGGCAGCAAGCCGTCGATGCCCTGCGCAAAAAGCCTTACGACGTGATCTTCATGGACATGCAAATGCCGGAAATGGACGGGCTGGAAGCCACCCGCACCATCCGTGCAGAGTTTCCGCCTGACCGCCAACCGATCATTATCGCCATGACCGCCAACGCGATGGAAGGCGACCGGCAGGAATGCCTGGATGCGGGCATGAATGACTACATCAGCAAACCGATCCTACCGGAAGCGATCGAGGCTGCCTTACAACGTTCGCTTGCCAACCTGCACCCGCAGGCAGAGCCAGCATGACAGGCCGACCGTTATCATGAAACTGTTGCGTCATCCCATTAGCCTTCCTTGCCTTGTTGACGTGTTGATGTTGGCATTACTGGCGGCAACCGTGTTCAGTCTGCTGCAACCGCAACACGTGCCATCCAGCCTGAGTACAGGTTTACCCTGGCTGATGCTGACAGCTATCGCTGTACTGACCGTGACCCGCATCTACCTTGCCAGCCAGTTGCGTGCCATTACCCACATTCTTGCCCAGGCAGAAGCCGCACAACATACCGCCGAGGAAGCCGTCAAAACCAAGGCGCGGTTCCTTGCCACCATGAGCCACGAAATCCGCACCCCCATGAACGGCGTAATCGGCATGACCCGTTTGCTGATGAATACGCCGATGAGCAAGAAGCAAAGCGAATTTGTGGAAAGCATCCACCTCAGTGGCGAACACCTGCTGACCGTCATCAATGATGTGCTGGACTTTTCCAAAATCGAGGCAGGCAAGCTCGATCTCAAACGCGAACCGTTTGATTTGCGTGCCTGTATAGAAGACATCATCAGCCTGTTGCACGCCAAGGCGCTGGAAAAGAATCTGGAGCTGGCGTACACCGTAGGCCCTTCCATCCCGTTGTTTATTGAGGGCGATCAGGTACGCTTGCGGCAGATTCTCACTAATCTGGTCGGCAACGCCATCAAGTTCACCGACCGGGGCGAAATTACCATTTTTGTGCTGCCCCGCCGCCACAAAGGCGATGAATACGAACTCGAATTCCAGATCAATGACACCGGCCCCGGCATTCCTGCCAACCGGCTGGAGAGCATTTTCGAGCAGTTCAGCCGTGCTGATGACAAGCTGGTGCGCCAGCGCGAAGGCACAGGGCTGGGGTTAGCCATTTCCCGCCACCTGATTGAAATGATGCATGGCAACATCTGGGTGCAAAGCACCGTCGGGGTTGGCAGCCGTTTCCACTTCACCATCAGGACACGCAAAGCCAAAGGGCAACTCAAGCCCTGCCTGCAAAACAATATCCCAGCCATCACCGGCAAACGCATCCTGATCGTGGAAAACAACCCCGCCAGTTGCCAAAGCCTGCATGATGCCTGCAAGGGCTGGGGAGCATTGGCTGATGTAGTGCATACCTCCGCCGATGCCATCAGCCGCATGGCAATCGGCAAATCGTATGACGTGGTACTGGTTGAAACCAACCTGCCGGGTGACACACCCTTGACGCTGGCGCGTTACATCCGCAGCCGCTACAGCAAGCAGGAACTGCCGCTGATCCTGATTGCACCGCCCAATGACCGCCACCCTAAAATCGTTGTGCGCGAACTGTACAACCAGTACCTAACCAAACCCGTTACCCGCAGCCGCCTGTTCGACAGCCTGATGACCGCACTGGGAGATACCAGCCTGGTTATGCCCAAACCCGCCAAATCCAGCCTCAAGCTGGGCGAATGGCTACCTTTGCGCATCCTGCTGGCAGAAGACAATCCCATCAACCAGATGGTTGCCACTGCCATTCTGGAAGAAATGGCCTACACCACCACGGTGGTGGAAAACGGCGTACAAGCCCTGGAAGCCTTGCGCACCCAGCCTTACGACGTCATTTTCATGGACATGCAAATGCCGGAAATGGATGGGCTGGAAGCCACCCGCCGTATCCGCGCCGAGTTTCCAGCGGAACACCAGCCGGTCATCATTGCCATGACTGCCAATGCGCTGGAAGGTGACAAACAGGAATGCCTGGATGCAGGCATGAACGATTACATTAGCAAACCCGTGTTGCCAGAAGCGGTGGAAGCTACTCTGCAACGCTGGTGTTTACCCAAGGAAAAACAACAAGAGGAACCGGATCATGCAACTGCTATCCACTGAAGCCCTGCGACATTTGCCCGCAGCCATCCTGCCCCGGCTAGTCGACATGTTCGGCAAAACCACCCCGGCATTACTGACGGACATCCAGCAACATGCCAGCAGTGGCGACCTGCGCGCCATGGCGCAGGCTGCTCACAAACTGAAAGGCTCTTGCGTCAGTCTAGGGGCAGAACAGATGGCAGCCATCTGCAAGGAATTGCAACACAAGGGCGAAAGCAACGATGCCAGCGGCATCAATGAATACGTGGCGGAACTGACAAGCATCTACCCTGCCACGTTTGCGGAAATGCAGAAACTGTAACCATACAGGCACGGCTTGCTGTCACAGGCAACTGGACAGCAAACCTTATACAGCAAAACAGTATGCACCCTCGTTCCACCATCTGCACTTTCGCCCGCTTACTTGATTTTAATCAGTTTTCATCAACCTCACTGCATGGACTTCGGCTACAGGCAAGGTCTACACTGGCTCATGTCTTCATACGAATTTTATTTTCTTCATACCAAGGAGAATAACAATGCACATTCCTGATTCGATGTTACAAGGTGCTGTCTGCTCGGTCACGGCTGCGGTCAGTGTGGCTGGCGTGCTTGCTGCTGCCTGGCTAGTGATGAAAGCCGAGCACAAACCATCGGCTGGGCGCTTCGCTGCCGTCGTGGCGCTGATTTTCGCCGGGCAGATGATGAATTTCCCGATCATGAACGGAACCTCTGGGCACTTGTTGGGCGGTGTACTGGCTGCTGCTGTGTTGGGGACACCGTTGGGTGTACTAGCGATTGCGCTGGTTGTCACCATCCAAAGTCTGGTGTTCTCGGATGGTGGTGTAACCGTGCTGGGGGCGAATGTGTTGAATATGGCGCTGATTGGCGCAGGTGTGGGTGGCTGGTTGCAGCAGAGGCTGGCTGGCTCACTGGGGCAATACGTATCCACCGCCGTGGCTGCGTGGTGTTCCGTGGTATTGGCATCCGCTGCGGTCAGTCTGGAGCTGGCAATTGATGGTCAGGCTGCACTGGGAACGGTATTACCTGCGATGGTCGGGACTCATGCGCTGATCGGTCTGGGTGAAGCTGCTATTTCCGTGGCCGCCGTTGCCCTGCTGCTGAACTGGGCGGAAGCGCAAGGCAAAGCACATGTTGCCGTACCTTTGCTGGCTGCGGTGCTGGTGGCTTTGCTACTCAGTCCATTCGCGTCAGGTTTCCCGGATGGGCTGGAATGGGTGGCAGGGCAATACCAGTTCCTGCATGAATCAGCACCTGCGTTTGTTGGTGCGATGCCAGATTACACCGTTGCAGCCATCAGCAATGAAAGCCTCTCAACCGGTGTCGCAGGGCTGGCTGGAGTTTTGATCTGCTTTGTACTGGGCTTTGGCTTGCTACGTGGCATGGAACGCCTAGCCACACAACGTTAATGCAGGTGACAAGATAAGTTGCCATGATGAGTGCGATGTTCACTGGTTACAATGACAAGGCACAGACAGCGATCAAGCAAGCGTTGGGCTAATTGCGCCAGCCGTGCCTTTACGGCAAGCGGAACAAATGCTTGTCATACGCCACCCCGCCCCACAACAGATATGCCAGCGCGTCCCTAGCGCGTTCGGCATCCACTGGGGCGGTATCCGGCACGGAACGCCCCTGCGCCTTGTCATACACAAAGGCCACAGCAGGCTTGTCCGGTTGCAGCACGGTCAGGCGCGAACCTTCCAGCAAAGCAAAATTCTTTTCGTATTGCATCAGCGCCCTGCCCTCCCAGTCAGCCGGGGTCTGAGTCAGGTCACGCCCTAGCATCGGGTAAGTTGCCGACACCCCCATTAGCGACAGCAAGGTCGTGGGCATGTCGATCTGGCTGACTACCCGCGCATCACGCCTGACCGGCACATCCCCCCCCAGGATCAGCCCCGGAATGTGGAAACGCTGTACCGGAACCAGCTCATCCCCCGTCACCCGCGAGTCATGGTCAGCAATGACCAAGAAAATCGTGTCCTGCCAGTAACCTGACTGCTGTGCCAGCTTGAAAAACTCACCAATGGCGTAATCGGCATATTTCGCCGCATTGTTGCGGGTTGCCTTGGGCTGTTCATGCAATTCAATACGGTTGTCCGGGAACTCGAACGGGTCATGGTTGCTGGAGCTGAATACCAGACTGAAAAACGGCTTGCCTGCCGCGTGCATCCGCTTGAATTCGGCATCGGCACGGCGCATCAGGTCTTCATCCGACACCCCCCACGAACCGGTGAATACCGGGTTTTGATAATCCTTTTGCTCGATGATGTCCTGAAAACCGTTACCGAGGAAAAAGCCGCGCATGTTGTCGAAATGGCTTTCCCCACCATAGATGAACTGGGTGGCATAACCGCGTTTGCCCAGCAATTCCGCCAGCGAAAAGAAACCGGACTGGCTCTTGTTCAGCTTGACCACGGCCTGATTGGGGGTTGGGGTAAAACCCGTCGTAACTGCTTCAATACCACGCACCGAACGGGTTCCGGTCGCATACATATTGTCAAAAAACCAACCCTGCTGCGCCAGTCGGTCAATATTAGGGGAAAGCGGTAAACCACCCAATGCGCCGATGTACCGCGCCCCCAGGCTTTCCTGCAACAGGATCACCAGATTTTTCGGCTTACCCGTAAAACTGGCGGTGTTATCACTCAAGGTTGGCAAGCTATCGGAACGGAACGCCGCCGCAGGTCGCCCACTGGCTTTGCGCAAGCGTTCCACCATCTCGGTTTCCGGCATTTTGCCGTAGGCGGAAGTCCACTCCAGCGTGTCATCCTGCATCTGGTCGATGGCAAACATCAGGGAATAGGTGGAATTCGTCACCAGTGAATTGAGGGTCGCATCCGACGAAAAAGCCACCATCGACGGGTTCAGGGCACGATGCCCCAATGTCGAACGCGCCCCCAGCACCACCAGCACCAATACCAGCAACGCCAACACCGGGCGCAGATACCAGCGCGGAAACCTCAGGTCACGCACACAACGCCCAGATAACCACCAACCAACCCACAACACCAGCCCGCCAACCAGCAACCCGGCAAACAGTTCCAGCTTGTGCCCCAGCCACAGGGTACTGAACACTTCTTTCGGATAAATCAGGTATTCGACAAAAATGTGATTGGGGCGCAAACCGTATTCGGTAATGAAACCCGGCGTGGCGACTTCCATGAACACCAGCAACCACAAGCCCAGCGTCAGCAGGATGCGTACAACCCATAACCACACCGTACCGGGAAACTGCTTGCCACCCAGCAACACCGTAGCAGCAGCGGCGATGCCCCATACCCAGCAAATGGTGGCAACATCCACCCGCAAGCCTTGCGACAGCATGACACCCCAGCCCTGGTTTGCCGTTACCCGCTCACCGTACCACGCCATGAACCCTAAGCGGCTCAGGCTGAGCAGCAGCAATGCCAGTAAGGCAAAGCACACGAATGGCCATAGCGCCCCTGACCATTTTCTGATTGATGTCATGTTAGAGAATACCCATTGCAACCATAGTGGGCAGCATTATTTCTGCTGCCCACCCCAAGGTTCAAGTTGTTTTATTACATTCTGACTCAGGCAAAGGTGTCAGACATCAGGTTGCTGAACCATTTGTTCATTTCTTCGTAATTATCCTTATTGATAGTGGCGGATTCCACTACACCAGCCCCGGCAGGTACCATCGTCTTCAAAGCGGGATCATACTTGAAAGCAACCGACAACCAAGAGGCTGTCGTTTTGGTAATCGGCGTGTAACAAGCTGAGTTGGTTCTAGGGTTGGGGTTGGGACTTTCACCACGCATTGCCCGCACAATCGCGTCGGCACACACTTTTGCCTCCGCATTGGCAATATGCCCGGCCTTGGGCTGCCCACTGGCGTGCGAATCACCAATCACATGGATTTTGGCAACAGCCGTCGACTCGTAACTCAGCAAATCCACCCCCGCCCATTTACCCGTAGTATCATTCGCCAACCCAAGACCTGACTGGGTGATGATGCTGGCAGCACGCTGAGCGGGAATGGCATTGATAACCTTGCCTTTAAAGCTGCCCACGGCTGTGTTCACCGTACCGGTATCCGCATCAATGCTGTTCAGGATTGCATTCGGCACATAGGTAATATTTTTGTGAATACTGGTAAATGCCTTACCGAAATTGTTTGGCTCCGCCAGAATCCCGTTATTGGCATCCAGCACAATCACCTTGCCACCTTTTTTCACGCGGGTCAGGTAATCAGCCACCACGCAGGCACGCTCGTAAGGCCCCGGCGGGCAGCGGTATGGTTTGGGCGGGATGGTCAGGATGAAGGTATCCTTGTTGGTCATGGCCTTGACCTGAGCCTGCAAGGACACAGTTTGCGGCCCTGCCTGCCATGCGTGGACAATTTTCGCTTTATTGCCAATAGTTCCAGACACCGACAAGGCATCAAAGGTGATACCTGGAGCCAGTACCAGATGCTCGTAAGGCAAGGTTCCGCCATCAGCCAGTTTGACCTGTTTGCTGGTAGGATCAATGGCAGTAACAGATGTTGTCTTGACTTCGATACCGTAATTTTTCTTCAGAGCTGTATAGTTGTATGCCAGCTTGGCAAGGGTTGTATCCCCCGTCAGCACCTTGTTGCTGAAAATGTTGGAATAATAGATGGCATTGGGTTCCACCAGCGTTACTTTCACCCCTGTACCACCCCACAAACGCAGGTATTTGGCAACGGCAGCACCTGCCATGCCGCCACCCACCACCACAACCCGACCGTTTGCCCCGGTATTACCCGGTACAGCCGCTGCTGCCAACACCTGTTCCAGCGGCAGAGTCAAACCGGCTGCCGCACCCATGCTCAAATAGCGTAAAAAATCCCGACGGTTCATAAGCTCTGCTCCCCTTTATTGCTTGGAAAAATAGTCAGCGATCAAGGCAACTTCCTCATCGGTATACGCTTGCGCATGGACATTCATGATGTCCTTGTTGGCGGTATCCCATTTCATTTCCAGCATTTCTTCCACGATTTCGGCGGCAGACTCTCCGGCAAGGCTTTCCATGCCGTAACCATCCGTGCCGTGGCACTGAAAGCAATTGGCTGCCAAGGTACGTCCGGGGTGATTGAGGGTGGCGGGGTTTGCAAAGGCTACGGCTGGTAAGGCTACTACCGCCGTCAGTAGCACTTTTGCTACCATATCGGGTATCTTCATCATTACTATCTCCTACGGTTTGCTGAAAGGCTTACCCATGACGGGTAGGTCGTCCATGCCCCGCTGCTCGCAACAGTGGGGCATTCTTGAAAATCAGGTGTAGTCAGTCATCGGGGTCTTCACGCTTGATGCGCAAGGCCAGTAGTTTGTTTGTACCAATGGTTTTACCCTTTATTTCCAGATAATCACCAATATTCAGGTGACTGAAATTCATCTGCGGAATATCCGCATCACTCTCGTCTTCCCACAAGGTCGAGGTATTCACACTGACGGTATAAATACCCAGCCTGAAAGTTTGTGCCGTCGGATCAATGGCAGTGATATTGCCTTCCAGTTCATCAATATCACTACTGTCGGACTGCTTGATCTCCACCTTTTCCGCCACGATGACACCAGCGGCATTGGCATTGCCCTCGATTTCTACAAGAGCATTCAGCGCCAGATTGCTGGCAGTGCCACCTTCAAAACGGGTACTGGCATTGGTTGTCACGGCAACACCGTTGACCGAGAAATCACTGCGGCTCACAAAGCGGGTAATCACACCTTCCACCTCCACTTCCGTGCCTTCCTTGAAGGTGATGCCCGCATCCTTGCGTTCCACTTCGCTGGCAATCATGCGGCTGCCTTGTAGAGCCTGTTGGCTTTCTGCTTCCACATACTGGCCTGCCTGCGGAATCCCGGACGGGAACCCCTGCAACACCGCCGGTGAGTAATCCACAATCAGGTTGCTGAGGGTAAACGTCTGGTTGGTGGTATCCACGGAACCGATTGTTCCCTTGACCTCCAGCGTTTCACCCGGCACATAGCGAACCTGCAACAAACGAATGCTGGTTGCCACCAGCTCACCATTCGCATCGCGTATACCGGAAACTTCCACCACATTGCCCAGCTTGAGATCAGCCAACAGCTTGAATCTCTCGAACACCGTCAAGGCATTGGTTTTTACCACCTGCCCCAACACCCACAAGCTCTTGCCATCCACCGAATCAGCCGACACAGCCGTTACCGTGCCTTGCAAGCCACGGCTGAAATGCACCGCACTTGCCTTGCCGGTGACGCCATCAGCATTGACGTTGCCTTCAACCGTGATGTACTCGCCAAGGAAATATTCGTTCTGCCCACTGGCTGCGACCCCGTTGCGGGTAAAGCTGGCGGAATCCACATCGTATTTCACCCCGTTGACAAAAATGCTGCCAAACGCAGTAATCGGCCCGGTAGAGATGCCCGTACCACCAATGCCACCGTTGGCAACCGTCAGGCCACCGCCGCCACCACAAGCCGCCAGAATCAGCAGTAATGCTGTTGCCAAAAGTGTGGTCATTGCTTTCATGTAGGTTTACCTGCCTGTTCGGGTGGCTCAATCACGGGTTCTGCAAAATAATAAATACCGACACCAGCCCGCATCCTGCCTGTACCTGCGGCTTGCGGGTTACTGTCCCGATCCTGGGTAGCCAACCAGCTATTGAACTTGATGAGCAAATCCAGCCCATCCTTGTTGACCATCGCCTGCAATAACGGGAGGGCTTCTTCAGGAAGGTTGTCGTAGCTGACCTTGCGCTGGAAACGTAACTGGCTGCGGTCTGTCGTAATCAGGTTATGTTCTATGGTGGTAATCAGGGCAGCCACATCCGTTCCCAGTATGGAGAATTTTTCATCTTCGCTGCCGTGCGGAACATACCCGCCCCCCATCAGCTCGACTTTACCGTCAGCTGTCAGTTGCACCGCACCCAAACGTTCCATTTCCTGCAACATGGCACGGTAGGGCATGTCACCACTGTAACGGCTCACCAATGCGGCAAAACTGCCGGTTTCCCCCTGTACGGACAACGCGGCAGGCTTACCCTCACCATCATGGAACTGGTCATCATGCAACCAGCCTGTCATAACCCTCGCGCCACGATTGTAACTGGCTGTTGGCAACCCGGCATCGGGCATCTGCCGTAACTGGGCAACATCCTTGCGGGTCAGTCCGGTAGCAATGGCAATCCGGGAAGTGGTCGGACGCTCACCCGCTGCCGCCAGCATTTCTTCTGTCACCTCTACGTACACCTGACGTGCCAACTGGCTGAATTCGCCAAAAGCCACACCCTTGCGATACAGGATACGTACCAACGGCTTGAGAATCCGGCGAGTGGCATTCAACAACATCTTTTCCATAACTTGGGAATTTATTCCCAAATTTGAAAAATGTCAAAGCCCTTTTGTCCGATCAGAACAGCAGCGTAAAACTTAAGCCCTGCCCATCCTTGCCGACAGCTACTGTCATCTGCGCCTGATGAATCGCCGCAATCCGTTGCACAATCGACAGCCCCAGCCCGCTGCCGCTGGCAGATGTACCGAGAGCACGGTAGAAACGCCGGGAAATTTTCTCGCGCTCTTCCGCAGGCAAGCCGGGGCCATTGTCACTGACCCGCAGGAATGCCTTGCCCCCCTGCTTGCCGATTTCCACCTCCACCTGTGTACCGGCAGGCGTATAGCGGATGGCGTTATCCAGCAGGTTGCGCAACATCACCTGCAACAGTGCTGGCAAGCCGTTGACGGCAACATCCTCCCCTTCCAGCAACGCCAGCTCCACCCCGGCGGCAACAGCCGCAGGCGCAACCTCAGCGATTACCCCGGCAGCCAGTTTCTGCAAGGAACAGGTTTGCAAAACGGCAGTATCCACACTTTCCAGGCGTGCCAATGTCAGCAATTGCTCAATCAGATGGGTTGCGCGGTTGCAACCGGTCAGGGCATTGGTCAGGGCGCGGTTGCGTTCTGCCGCATCGTTTGCCCCTTGCGCTACCTGCAACTGAGCCTTGATCCCGGCAACCGGAGTACGCAATTCGTGGGCGGCATCGGCAGTGAAACGGCGTTCGTTTTCGATCAGCTTGCCAATGCGGGCAAACAGGTGGTTGAGACGTTCAATCAGTGGAGTCACTTCACGCGGAACAGCGACATCCAGCGGAGCAAGGTTGTCCGGCTGGCGGCTGGCAACCGCCTGGGTCAGCTTGACCAGCGGGCGCAGGCTGGCAGCGATCACCCACCACAGCAGCCCTGCCAGTACCGGCAAGGCAGCCCACAACGGCAACAACAGATTACCGGTAATTTCCCGTGCCAGATCCGCCCGCATATCTGCCAGCTCAGCCACATGGATCAACAGATCCCCGGAGTTATCCCAAATGGTGAAAACCCGCCAGTGCTGACCTGCAATCTCGGCATCACTGAAGCCTGTACTGTTACCTCCTAACGGGACAGAAGGAGCGTTGCTGGAATGCAATTTCAGTTCTTCACCCTCTTCCCACACCTGAAAAGCAATATTGCTGGAATATTTGTGTAACAAAGGGGCGTGTTCGGTTTCCATATCGTCCAGCTCATGCGCAGACTGGGCAATCAGCAGGGTTGCAGCCTGCGCCAGATGTGCATCCAGCAACTCATCCAGTTCATGCCGCGCATCACGATACGTGAAAGCTGCTGCTCCCAGCCATACCAAAGCCACCACACCCAGCACCAACAGTAGCAAGCGTTGCCGTAGGGACATCAGTCACCTGCCTTGTCACGCGGGATCAGGTAGCCAACACCACGGATGGTTTCAATCAGGCCGGGAAACAGCTTGCGGCGCAGGTGGTGGATATGGACTTCGACGGTATTGCTTTCCACTTCCTGCCCCCACGCATACAACTTGTCTTCGAGCTGGGCGCGGGATAGCACCCGGCCTGCATTCAGCATCAATGCCTGTAGCACGGTAAATTCGCGCCCCGCCAGATCGACCGGCCTGCCTTGCCAGGTAACGCTATGCCCGGCGGGGTCGAGTTCCACCTCGCCCACCCGCAGTACCGGATTGGCATGACCGGTGGATCGGCGGATCAGCGCCCGCAGACGGGCTGCCAACTCCCCCAGGTCAAAAGGTTTGACAAGGTAATCATCTGCCCCCTGATCCAGCCCCCGGATACGGTCTTCCACCGTATCGCGGGCAGTGAGGATCAGCACCGGCAAGGAAGACTGGCGGCTACGCAGGTTTTGCAATACATCCAGCCCGGACAGGCGCGGCAAGCCCAGATCCAGCACAACCGCAGCGTAGGTTTCACCGCACAAGGCATGGTCAGCCTGCACACCGTCCTGCACCCAGTCAACCGCATAACCCGCCTGTTGCAACCCCGCCTGAAGCGCATCACCCAGCAGGGCATCATCTTCCACCACCAGTATCCGCATACACGCTTTAACTCCCTTTCTCCCTAATTCATACCGAATCTTTTTCAGGCAGATTTTTATTGCCGGTCACCATGGCTCGCACCAGGTTTTCACCGTGCAAGCGGCTGCTGACCACCACGCCCAGCACGTGCAGAAACACCAGCAACAAGGTCAGGTTGGTCGCAACTTCATGGGCTTCTTCCCAAAACTCTTCACCAGCCTCTTTTTCGCCTTGTGCCTTGCCCTCATGTTCCTCGTCTTCATCGCGGTCGGCATAAGCAGGAGAAACCAGTGAAGGCACGTCCATCTGTGCCAGTGGCCCGCGCCCTTCTTCCACCGCCAGCAATTTGATGCCGGTAAACCCGGTTGCCAATACGCCCAGCAACAGCAATACTACCATCCAGCCACCTGCCGGGTTATGCCCCAGATAGTGCTTGGGGTGGGTGGTTAGCAGGGAGCGTAAATACTCAATCACCGCTTGCGGTGAATAAATGAAATCACTGAAACGGGCATGTTGGGAGCCAATAAAACCCCACAGGATACGGAACAGGATCAGGCCAAACGCAATATAACCGCTAATTTCATGCACGCTTTCCCATTCTTCCGCACTAAGGTAAGCAACGGCGAATGAGGCCACCAGCGACCAGTGAAAAATGCGTACCAGTGGATCCCAGACCCGCACTGTTTTACTTTGATTTTCCATAAACATTCTCTCCGTCTTAAAAGGTTAAACCGCCCAGATAAACCAGCAGGAACACAGCAACCACTCCCAACATCCCCAGCCCCAAACCTGCATAAGGGCGGGCAATGCCTTGGTCAGCATGGGCAGTCTTGTAACCCGTCACCATTGAACGTGGCAGGTTTTCCTTGTGCAATACACTGCTGACGACCACCCCGGCAATGTGTACCAACACCACCAGCAACATCAGGTTGGCGGCAATTTCATGCAACTCTTCCCACCAATCTTCATCACCCAGCTCCCAATACAGACCCAGACCGCTAACACTGATCAGCAAACCCAGCAACAGTAACAGGAAAATCGCCACCCCACCCGCCGGGTTATGCCCGACATGATGCTGTGGCTGCTGGCTGAACAGGGAACGCACATACGTCACCACTGCTGACGGTGCATACAGAAACGAGCTGAAGCGGGCGTAAGCCGTGCCTGCAAATCCCCAAACCAGCCGGAACAGCAGCAGGCCAAACATCAGGTAGCCCAGCGCCACATGAATGTCGCGGTAACGCTCGGATTCCGCCGTCAGGTAGGCTCCCGCAAACGACACCGCCAATAGCCAGTGGAACACCCGTGTGGGCACATCCCACACCAGCACACGTTGCAACATGACCTGATCTCCTTATTTCGGGATACGGATATTGTCTTCCTCAAAATCACCCTTGTCTGCTGCGGTATGGCAAGCCATGCAGTTGGAAGCACTCTTGATGGCATCCCGCTTCCACACCGCCGGGGAAATTTCATCGTGCTCATGCTTGAACCAGCCGGTTTCAGTGATGCGCAACACGGGCTTGCCCGCCGCAGACTTGCGTTCCGACGCTGCATTCTGCTCCAGGAACGGCAGGATTTCGGCAATGGTAGCGGCATCCAGACTCGCGTCAGTATCGAAATGCTTGTCCAGCGTGCCCATCATTTCCCGCCAGGAAGAAGCGGGCAGCAGGTTAGGCGGGTAGGCAATATGGCAGGAACTACATTCTGCCTGAAAGGTAGCGTTGGTCGCAGTGAAACGCTTACCCTCACCCCGCTCATGCCCCCTGCCCTCGTGTTTCTCACCACGTTCACCGCGCTCATGCCTGTCATCATCGCCAAAGGCTTGCATGGCACCGAAACCGGAGAGCAGTGCGACCACCAGACTGATGGCAACGGCGAATTTTTTGCTGTTGAATAACATGCTCAGTCCCTCACTTGATAGTCAGCAGATAAGTCAGCACATCGCCTTTTTCCAGCGCAGTGCACTCACGATCCAGCACATCACCGCAATTGCGCTTGAACCACTTTTCCACTTTTTTCGGGTCGGTGAAACGCTCGGCATTGGCAGAAGGTGCCAGTGCCTCAATCGGCTTGTCGGTTTTGGCGTGTTTGCCTGCACCAGCAGGATTCTGGGTATGGCAGGAAGCGCAGCTCCAGTCGTTACCGTGGGTATTCTTGAAAAACAGCTCGCCACGGGTAGCGTCAAACGCGCTGAAAGCCGGGTCGGCACTTTTGGCTTGCGTGGTGTAACCATCCAGAATTTCCTGAGGCGTTTCAGCAAAGGCCGGAGCCGCCAACAACAGGGTACAGGCGGATAACGCCAGCCAGTATTTATCTAACAACATGACAATCTCCTATCAGGTTTAGTTTAATCACAGGATCATGCTGCGCCATCAGCCTTAAATGATCCTTAAAGCAGAAAAAAAGCCACTGCGGACAGTGGCTCAGCACTTGCCGAAGAGAAGCAACTTTTAGGCAAACGTGTCGGCAAACAGGTTATTTGCCCAGTCAAACATCCGTTGATAGTTTTGGCGGCTGGGTGCGGAGGCTTCACCACTGGATTCCGGCACAATTTTCATCGTCCGGCTAACCGTATCGTAAGCAAAAGCCGCCGTCAGCCAGGAAGCTGTTGTCGCAGAAATGGGGCTATAACAAGCAGAATTGGTGACAGGTGCAGCAAACGGCGGGTTGCCCCCCAATAAACGCAAAATCGCATCGGCACACACCTTGGCTTCAGCATTGGCAATATGCCCGGCTTTGGGCTGCCCGGTTCCCTGCGAATCACCGATAACGTGGATATTTGCCACCGCCGTTGATTCATAGCTCAACGGGTTGACACCCGCCCAATGCCCACCAACATTTGCCAACCCTGTGGAGTGGATTATTTCACCCGCACTTTGTGGCGGAATTACATTCAGCACATCAGCGGTGTAGTCTCCCAGACTGGTATGGGCAATTTTCCGGGCAGAATCCACCGCAGTCAGCACTGCATTCGGTACGTAATTCACTATCCCGGCATATGTCACGGTGAAGGCATGGTTGAAGGTTTCCCGTTCCGCCACGATGTCAGCATTTGCATCCAGCACCGTCACCGTCGCGCCGGGTTTGTTGCGTTTGAGGTAATCTGCTACCACACATGCCCGCTCATACGGCCCTGGCGGGCAACGATACGGCTTGGCAGGAATAGTCATGACAAACTTGCCATTGTTCGGCATTGCCGCCAATTGTTGTTGCAGCAACGTGGTTTGCACACCCGCCTTCCATGCATGGGGAATCACGTTGCTATCCAGCCCTGTTACCGGCAGGAATTGCACCCCTGGCGCGATAATCAAGCGGTCATAAGCAAGCGTAGTGCCACCACGCAAGCTCACGGTTTGATTATTGCCATCGACACCGTTTACCCAGTCGTTGATGACGCGGATACCGTATTTCTGCGCCAGCACATTGTAATTAAAAGTAATCTGGCTCATGTTCATCTGGTTGTTCAGCACCAGATTACTGAGGATGCATGAATTGTAATTGGCATTCGCCTCGATCAACGTCACATCAACGGCGGTTGACCAATGCCGCAAATATTTCGCAGCCGTAGCCCCAGCAAAACCACCTCCGATCACAATCACATGTGGACGGGTCGTGGCTGCGGTCACAATCGCAGGGAACCCGGTGGCAAGGGTTGCCAAACCAAGGCTTTTCAAAAATTGACGGCGGGTTGTTGGGTTCATGGTAACTGCTCCAGGCAAAAATGAGGTAAACGTAGAAGTGAAATAAAAGATGAAAAATCAATCATCATCGCCATCATGACCACCTCCTGCCACACCGCCGTATTTGTTCGCAAAGTAAGCGGCAATCGCGTCAATTTCACTCTCGGTATAACCTTTGGCCTGATGATGCATAATATCGTTCAGATTGGTGCTGTATTTCATCTCTCGCATCTCGCTGGCAATTTCACCCGCTTCACCAGCCAGACCTTCAATCCGGCTTACTGAACGCCCTTCCGTTCCGTGGCACTGGAAGCATTGGGCAGCCAGCAACCGTCCTCCATCCGGCACAATAACGCTGCTGTTACCGCCACCAATCTGAGTGGAATCACCGTCATAGTGACCGTCATTGTCATCATCCGAATCTTCATCATCACCAGTACCATCATAGTCACTATCAAAATCGTTATCTGCTAGGTCTGGTATTCCATCACCATCATCATCGTCATCATGGCGATTAGGTACACGATCCCCGTCATCATCCTCATAGGTGTCGATAATGCCATCACGGTCAACATCCATAGGATCAGCAAAAGCCGTATCCACCCCCACATCGCTCGCCGATAATGAAATATCAACAGCTAATGCACTGTCTTCCACGCCATCCTGATTAGCATCGGCACGCATGGCAGAACGGTTTGTTTTCAGATCAATATACCCCAGACTGACTGCGCTACCTGTGCTGGTGAAAGCAATACTACCCGCGCCATTTTTCGTCAACCGGATAGGTGTCACCACCCGGTTGGCAAAATCGTTTTCATTGGTCGTCATCACCAGACGGCATTTCACATTACGTGGCAAATTGAGTGTAAAGGGGTGCTGGGCTGTCCCGTTATGTTCAGACTGTGTACTGTAAATTTGCCCATTTGAGCAAAATGCTTCAATCAACGTTCCTGGCACACTCCCGCTGATGCTGTAGGTCATGGCTGTCACCGCATTTTCACCACTACTGGTTGATGCCCCACCACCACCACAAGCCACCAACATGCCACCCAGCATGGATGCAAGGGCAAGCCTTATTTTGATGTTCATGAAAAGACTCCTTCTGTTACTGCTCGAATGATTGGGAAATTATTCCCAAATTTATCCATTGTCAAAGCGGCATTAGTGCTAAAATCCCCGCATTAGACATATGCCCAATAAAGGAACACGCTCATGCACCACAGTAAGGAAACCTTTTTCATCGCATTGCTGGTCATCGTTACCCTGCTCAACGTTTACGATTTCTACAACGACTATCAGGAAAGCGAGCACAGCCGTATTCATCTGCTGGTAGAAGCCCTGATTATTCTGGTATCGGTAGTCGGCATTAGCGTCCTGATGCACGAACTTTGGCAACGGCAACAGGAAACAGAAAACCTGCGCAAACAACTGAGCATCACCCGCGCCGACCTGAATGAAACCAACAGCAAACTGCGTCAGGCCAGCCGCCAGTACAGCGAAGTGATCCAAGAACAATTAGGCAAGTGGGAGCTAACCCCCAGTGAGCAGGAGGTCGCCTTGTTACTGCTGAAGGGGTTGAGTTTTGAGGAAATTGCCGGTGTGCGTGACACCAAGGAAAAAACGGTGCGACAGCAGGCAACTGCCATCTACCGCAAATCCGGTTTGAATGGACGGCATGAATTTGCCGCTTGGTTCTTTGAAGATTTTCTGCAATAAGCACGGTTCAGTTAACTACTTTTTCCTGACGGATTTCCCCCTTGAAAAGCCAGCCTGCTTTGCTCGCCATCATCCTCACCCTTGTTGCCTCGGTCATTCTGGCGGGGATGGACTCGCTGGCAAAATTCCTGATGCAGGATTTTTCCACCCCACAAGTAACCTGGGCACGCTTCCTGTTCCACAGCATCATCGTCTCGGTGCTGTTTTTTCGGCAAGGCTTGCGGAAGGTTGTCACCACCCGTGCACCGAAAACCCAGCTCTTGCGCGGCTTGTGCATGATCGGCATCAATACCTCACTGTACCTGGCGCTCAGAACCATCAGCCTGGCGGAAGCCACAGCCCTGATGTACCTGTCGCCGGTGCTCGTCACCTTGCTGGCGGGCATTTTTCTGGGCGAACGCATCCTGCCGCGCCACATGCTGGCGGTTGCGCTGGGTTTTGCCGGGGTACTGATCATCACCCGCCCCGGTTTCCAGAGTTTTGAACCCACCATGCTGCTGGCATTTCTGGCTTCCTTCCTGCTGGCCTTGTATTTCCTGCTGACCCGCAAGGTGGCAAGCGTGGATGACCCGCGCACGTCGCTGTTTTACACCTCGATTGTCGGTGCAGTAGTGTTGAGCTGCCTGGTTCCGTTCTGGTGGAAAACACCTGATGCACAGCAGTGGCTGCTGCTGATCAGCATGGGCGCATTGGGGGCAAGCGGACACTTCCTGCTGATCAAAGCCTATACCCTACTCCCGGCTTCGGAACTGTCACCCTGGCTGAATGCACAACTGGTTGCCGCCACCCTGTACAGCCTGTTCCTGTTCCACGACCCACTGGGTTGGGCGTTTTTTGCAGGAACTGGCATGATCGTGGGTGCGGGGCTGCTGTTATGGCTGATGCAGCGCCGCGCCCGCTGATACCTCAGTAACAACCACTATTTGCCGGAAGGCTTGGGCGCTGGCGGCTCCTTGCCGGGAGGCCAGGTATACAGGTTGCGCCTTTTTTCCTTGTTACCTTCCGCCGGGGCTGATTCCGGTTTGGCATTGTCTGCCGGGCTGCTGTCTGCTGGTTTGGCTGGTGCTTCCGCAGGTGGGATGTCCGGCCAGGGCAAGGCTTTGTCCTTGGCATCGCTGACCGTTGCCGCCAGCAGTGATACAGCCAGCGCAACAGTATGAATGGGGGTTTTCATGTGCATGTTTGTTACGTTTGTTGTTACCTGGGCGCACACAATACGGTTAGGCAGCAACAATGCAAATTTTTCAGGAAAAGCGGTCGCCCGCAGACGGTTTGTCAGGTGGGCAAGACAGGCTTGACGCTGCCCATTTGGTTAGTTTAGGCTAACTATTATTTTTTAAGCAAACCAAACCAGAACACAAGGAGGTCATGGATATGCCCACACCATCTGCCGTTTGTACACCGGTACTGCCATCGGGACAGTTGCTAAGCCTGCGCAACCGGGCTGCCATCATCACCAGCGCAGATGATGGTTTGGGAATTGCCATTGCCCAGCGGCTGGCGGAAGCAGGGGCAGACCTGTTGCTGTGCGGTACAAACCGGGCACGCCTGCTGCACACCTGCACACAGATACAGGATGCCTGTGGGGTCGAAACCCACATCCTGCTTCAGGAAGCTGCCACACCTGCCGCCGCAGACACCATGATCCACCATGCCATCCGGCACTTTCCGCACGCGGACATTCTGGTCAACAACGCCTGCCTCTTTCCAGCCCACCCCATGCAGGGAGCAGACAACACGGTCTGGCAACAGATCAGCAAAACACATTTGCCCAATATTCACAGCGCATCCCTCGGTCTGGCGCAACATTTGCGTCATCAAGGCAAGACGGGGGTGATCCTCAACATCCTGTCACTGGCCACCGCCAGCACCCTCAAAACTATCCGTGATCATGTAACCATCCAGCATGTGCTCGCCAACACCACCCAGGCGATGGTCGCCGAATTCACCGGCTGGGACATCCGTTGCCTGGCGCTAGCGCCTACCCGCCTGTTGCGGACAGCCGTCGACCTCAGCCCGGAGGTGGGGGCACTGATGGCAGAAAATCCCAGAACCCGGCAAGCCTTTGAGGATTACATCAATGCCATGCTGGCAGACAAAACAGAACAGGATAACGAAACGGCAACGCTTGCCTTGTTTGCCGTCAGCGACATGATCCGGTTTGCATCAGGAAGCATGATTCCGCTGGACGGCAACCAGCCGATGTGGCATTGAATATTTAGCCGGAATTCTGCTCAATGCACAAACTGACCAAAGCGCAGGATGATGGTTCTGCTGCCCACAAGGCGTGACAGGCTTTATCCAGCAACGCCTGCAATTGCTGCAACTCTTCTTTTGCCAGCACCTTTTCCAGCATGTCAGCCGTCTGTTGGTAAGCGGCGAGGTCTTCTTGCTGTACCGCAATGGCCTGGGGGGTTGGCAGCAACAGGCTGGTACGGGCATCAGAGGGGCTGGGCTGGCGCTGGATATAACCCTGTTTTTCCAGCTTGCTGACCATGGCGCTGGCAGAGGCTTTGGTGATTCCCAGCAGATTCGCCAGATCGGTCAGGCGCACACCTTGCGGGTCGGTATTGCTCAAGGCGTACAGGTATTCCATCTCGGTATTGGTCAGGTTGACGTTGCCACTGGCGCTGGCATGACGCCGCCACAGGAGCCACATATACCAGTCAAGCTGTTTGAGAGATTCACCAAGCTGCATCAGTATCAGCCCTCATCCCGGAGAAAAACGGGCAGTGCCAGATGCGCCATCGCATCCGTGGCGGTTCCCCGCAGGTATTCCTCCTCCAGGTTCAGTGCCGGGAAATCGGCGATGATCTCGGCAGCGGCAATGCTGAGCAGCTCCACTTCGGCATCGGTGGCGGTTTCATCAAAGATACTGCGCAGGTGAATGGTTCCGGCGCGGTATTCTGCGGAAAAAGCACGCAAGGAAGCCGGGATATTGCCTTGTAGCGCCCGCAGGGCACTGGGGAGGAGGTCAGTTTCAGGGTTATGCATGGGCTTTGCTCCCCGGTTTGGGTGATGCGCGTTCTGTCTGAATCCGCTGCAACAACACGCTGGCGGGTTCATCATCCGGGTCTTGCGGGACGAGTTCGCCACGGAAGGCTTTCGCCAGAATCGCCTGCGTCAATTTATCCAGCCGGGCTTTGGCGGCCTGATACTGCCGCTCGACCGTATCCGCCATCGCAAACAGCGACTCCACCCGCCGCACGATCTCCGCCTGTTCTTCCATCTCAGGCAAGTTGATCAATAACTCCCGAAATTTCTTTAGATTCACTTTTTGCTGAGCAACTCCAGCCGTAATATTTTGAATCTGGGTTTGAAATGGCTTTGATTGCAGATAGAGATAAACAAAATCCCTATTGGCTTTCTCTGGATCAACATCCAACTTAATGCAGTCAGATGTAATAATTCCTTCCGGGCGATTTTCAGGATATATAGCAACATCTCCAGGTGGATCACCCATTTTTGTAATCAGTAAACTTCCCGGCTTTACCCTGTGTGCTACAAGCTCGGCAAATTTATCATCATCAACAAATTTTGTACCTTCTCTTCCGAAGTTATTAGCCCTGATCTCTCGCACAAAAACCAAAGGATGCCCTTCATCACGATAATCAACTACCTTCAAGTTACTTCCGAAAGGTCCAATTCCTAATGAGTATTTTTCATTTTTTGCAATTAAATTGACGGTAATTTGATCAATCTTCCAAATCAGTGAGTTCTCTTCCCGCCACTCACGGGTCAACTCCCCCGAAGTCGCCGCAACCAGCACCGCCTGCCGGAAGCGTTTCAGCAGTGTAGGGATGTTTTCCAGACGGGTCTGGGCAGTTTCGACCTTGACAAGCAGGCTGTCGAGTTTATTGGCAATGCGGATTTGTTCGGGGAGAGGGGGAATCAATACATCAAGACTTTTAAGATCACCTAAAGAAATATTTTTCATTGCCCCACCACGGGCATTACTCATTGCTATCTGATCTGCTTTTTCTTTGAGCTGTAAGCGTAGAAAATTTTCTTGAAAATAATCTGTCACCCCACGAATTATGGCAACAGCTTGATTTGTATTTGCTGGCAAATGCTCTTTTTTGACAAGGGCAGTTTTCCCAATAGTTCCTGCGATGCTGAATAAGATGTCATTTTCTTTGAATTGAGATCGTGCTAGAAAGTCATGAGCATCATTACCTATATATTGACTTATTGAGTCTAAATTTATTCCATTGTCATTTATATTTTCAACTTTAACAAAAGGCACTCCCTCTTCTTTATATCTGAAGCCTGCTGTAGTTGGAGTTGTTCCTTTGGTAATTGCTTTTGCAATAAAACCAAGTTTAATAGTTTCCCAGCCGGGGGGGAGTGCTGCGCATGAAGAAACCCCTCCTGACCTCCCCTTGTCAGGGGAGGGAGCAGAGGCGGAGTCGGGGGCTTTGCTCCCTTCCCTGATAAGAGGAGGGTTGGGGAGGGGGTTCTTCAAGTCGTTATTCATAAACCGGCAGCTTCGTGCAAGGCATCAATCAGCCGAGGTTTTTCGTGGCTGATAACAATCTGCCCAGTGTGTTTGTGATGGGGAAAGGTATCCAGATCAGGGAAGTGTGGTGTATCGTCGTAGCGGAACAACAACCGGTTTGCATCATCCTGACAGTGATAGCGGTAGCCCAATAAATTATGCAGCCGCACGCATGACCCTTTCTACCTGCTGGTGTAAGGCGAGGTAGTGCTGGTAATCATTAGCCCACTCGACAAAAGCGATGTCATCGGGCATCTGACCTTTGCGGTAAAGGTCGACAAATGTTTCTGAATCCATGCCCTGCTGGCTTTCATACAACCCCAGCCGTTTGCTGACCGCAATCAAGGCATCTAAAGGGGATGAGTAGTAGACTCGCTGTTTGCGCATATCGAACTCCTGCTGTTAAGCACACACCAAAATCTTACCACGCTACATTGCTGCTTGCTCAATGATGGATTCTTCCGCCGCCCCCAGCTCCACCAGAATCGCCTGCAACTCGCTCATCGCGCCCGCCATTTCTTCCAGCGCGGCGGCAATCAGCACATCCGGCTCCGGCAGGTTGGCGCTGTCTTCGCTGCTGTCATCCCGAATCCACGATAAATCCAGCGAGTCATCCTTGGCGGCAATATCAGCGCGGGAGTAGCAGCGCAAGCGGCAGGTATCCGGGTTGCCGTGTTGGTCGATGAAGGCTTGGCGGGCAGTTTCATCCACGCGGGTCAGGTCATCGCCAACCGCCGCACAGAACTCCGCCAAATGGCTGGCACTGAACACGGTGCGCTTGCCAAACTGCGGCATGTTGGCTCGTAAGTCATACACCCACACGTGCTGCGTATTGCCCTTGTCCTGGCGCACATCCAGCGGCTTGCTAAAAAACAATACATTGGTTTTCACCCCCGCAGCGTAAAAAATCCCGGTCGGCAGCCGCAAAATCGTATGCAGGTTGCACTTTTCCATCAAATCCTTGCGGATGGTGCGCCCGATGCCGCTTTCAAACAGCACATTATCCGGCAGCACCACCGCCGCCCGCCCACCCGGTTTCAGCATCCGCAAATACATCAGGTGCAAAAACGCCAGTTGCTTGTTGGAGGTGTAATGCACCAGATCATCGCGGGTCGGCACGCCGCCGCCCTGTTTCGTCCCAAACGGCGGATTCGCCAGAATCAAAGTAGCCAGCGGCAACGCCTTGCCCTCGTTGGAAAGCGTATCGCCGAACATGATCCCGGTGTTGTCATCATCCACCGCCAGATCGTGCAGCATCAGGTTCATCATCGCCAGACGGCGCGTATCCGGCACCAATTCCATGCCGAAAAAGGTATCGTGCTGGTACTGGTCATACGCCGCTGCATCCAGCGACTCCACGTCATTGTGCTGCTTGATGTAATGGTGCGCACTGATCAGGAAGCCGCCCGTGCCCGCCGTCGGGTCAACGATTACGTCATCCAGCGTCGGTTTCATCAGCCCGACCATCGCATTGATCAACACCCGTGGGGTGAAATACTGCCCCGCGCCGGATTTTTTCTCGGTCGCGTTGATTTCCAGCAAGCCCTCGTACATATCGCCCAGCCCCTCGGCTTTGGCACTGTACCAGTCCATCTTGTCGATTTCCGTCACCAGCTTATTGAGCGTGGCAGGCTTGCGGATCACGGTGCTGGCATTGTTGAAAATCGAGCGGGTAATCAGCGAGCCGTGCGAACCCAGATGAATTAACAGCTTCTTGTATTCCTCCAAGCGGGAAGCGGCGTTGTAGCCTTCCAGATCAGCCCAGCGGAAACCTGCCGGAATGTGCTCCTCCTGCCCGGTTTCCTGCACCATTTTCAGGAATACCAGATAGGTGAGTTCGTTGATGTACTCGTGATAGGTCACGCCGTCATCACGCAGCAGGTTGCATAAGTTCCAGAGTTTAGCTACGAGGTCTTGGGTGCTCATGAATTATTGTCCGGGAAACAGGCGTTTAAAATCCCTGTGAAAGTTGGCAGGAAGGTCGGAAATGTAACGCCAGTAATCACAAAGGCCATTAATGGTTGCCATATCCGTATGACCACAATCCAGCATGATTTTCAGCAGCTCCAAAGTGGGCATTACCTTTGCGTCAAAGGTTTCTGCCAGTGCTATCATGTCCTGATCGTCGGTAACAACGGGTATACCAAGTTCAATGGCATAGGCGATATACAGTGCATCCACTTTTGATGGGCCGGGCAGTTCCGTTTGCACATGATCCCACAGGTATTCAAAAGTCGTGTCGATGGCTTTTTTTTGTTTTTTGCCGAGGGAGGGGAAATGCTGACGGTTTTCTGCAAACTCTTCTTCCGTCACCCAATGAAACTTGCTGCGCAACTTGTAGCTGGCTAGCTCCTGATTGAGTTCCGGCAGAATGTACAGGCAATACTCATTATCCCCAAAAGGCATAAATAACAAAGGACGAATGGTTTTTGCCAACCTGAGATAAGCATTGGTATCAACGAGAATTTTGCTTTGCGGCATCAGGTCAACTCTGCGTGGATACTCCGCGCGTCCAGTAATGGCATATCCAGTACAGTTTGTACGAATCCAGGGCTTTTATTGTATTGGCTAAGGTATTTTCTTAGCAGTTCAAACAATGGGGTTTCAAATATGGCTTCTGTCTTGGCGATATAGTCCCGTGCGATTGGCTTTTTGTTTTCATCCAGCGCAGAATCACCAAACAGGGTTTCACTGAGGTTTTTATATTTCTTGTTAAAATTAGTAACCGCACCATGAAAAGTATTGCCCAGACTGATTTCAGGTTTACCTAGCGCATTCGCGTACTTGTTGACCTGAGCAATTACCGTATAGGGCGAAATGACCAATTGATCTGCCAGCGCAATAATGTGGCTAATCTTTGCTGGCGATGTGCGCTGAACACTGATTTTTTCATAAGCACTTTCCGCTAACTCATGCGGATATAACAAGCTGGCGGCAAAAGCATCCGCAAAATCTTCTGCCTCATCACCCTCCAAATTGGGTGATAGGCAGTGACCGAGTTCATGCGCCATCCAGAATTTAAAATCGTGGATATTGGTGTCCAGATTCAGGTATACCCAAGTGCTTTGGGAATCCGGCAGGAAAATATGCACTGCATTTTCATGGCGCTGCTTACTGCCCCAAAGTACCGGAATAACAACTGCCTGAAGCTCACCAAAACGACGGATAAGGTGCTTGAAATCAACATTATCTGTTGCCCCAAGGTTAATGTCTTCCCGAACCTTGGTTGTTACCTTGCGCAGGTATTCATAATCACAACTGGGTGACTTGAGTACGGGCGGCATCTGCAACGTATCAAACGGCAAATAGGGAACCAACTGACGCAAAAAACGCCCCATTTCCTGGGCTTTTTCTACGTGGTGATCTTTGGTTTTAGTGCCTTTCATCTTGCGGAAAGCAATTTTGGGTGTGAAAGGGTCTTCCTTGATAACCAGTTCAGCAAAACCCAGATTCAGCAGCTTACCGAGTTGTAGCAGCTTATTCGGACGGGGAAAAGACTTGTCGCTTAGCCATTGCGAGACGGCTTCTCTGGATACATCCAGCTTCTCGGCAATTGCGGTTTGGGTCAGTCCCGCCTTCTCGATTGCCTCACGAGCCTTTTCGGCATTCAGTCTTTTTTGCATACGCAGAGTATAGGTCAACGTCAAGTTTTGTCAAGTTTATAGGGGCAGCAAGCCCTATCCCCACAACGCCCGGTTGAACTGCTGCAAGACTTCACCGACCGGCTGTTCAAACAGCTTGTTGGCACGCTGGATGCCACCCTGATTTTTGAACACGCCCTGATTCAAGGCGGCTTCATCGACAATGATGTTGGCTTTCATCTGCTTGGCAATCAGTTCTAGCCACTGCTTTTGCGGTGTTTTCCATGCCTGTTGGCTGAGCATGTTTGCCAGTGCCTGATCGACGCGCTGTTCCCACGGAATCAGGGCTTCGCCCAAGGCGGCTTGGCGGATAAAGCCAATGATGCGGGCTGCGATTTGCTCACTGGTGACTTCGTGCCAGGCGGTTTGCAAATCCTGTTCGCGGAAATGGTTGCGCTCCAGCTCCACCGCCAGCGCTTTCAGGCTTTGGCGGGTCAGTTCCCACGGGCGTTGCACCACCGTTTGTAGGGCGACCATGCGGTTACTGTTGGCATTGATGAAAGCGTTGAAGGCTTGCAAGTAATCGTCCGGTTTTTGCCCTGCACCATAGCCGGTGGAAATGTCGACCACTGCGTCGGCATGACCGGAAATCACCACAGGTTGACCATTGCCGCCCGCACCTTTGGCCTTACGATCCAACAATTCGCCCAAGCCCGGATGTTGGGTAAACCACGCGGCGTCCTCCAGCGGCAGGGTTTTCAAGGTCTTGGCAAACTCGGCAGGCGACTGACCAACAATGGCCTCAAACTGGCTGGCTTGTTCATCGCTGAGGTAGTTTTTCTTTACCTGCAATTTGGCAATGAACTGCTTACGCGCCAAATCCTGCAACTGCGGCTCGGTATCGTGCTGCATTTCCTGTTGTAGCTGGTTGAAGCTGATGTCCACATTGGTCACGACCGGCTTCATGGTGTTGACGCTTTCGAGCTGTTTGTAGATGTCTACCGCATCGTAAATACGGAAAGGGCCTTTACCGATTGCAGGGCATAGCCGCGTTGCCCGCCCCAGCATTTGTTCAAACAAGATACGGCTGTTGACCCGGCGCAAAAATACCAGATTGCTGATGCTCGGCACGTCTACACCCGTGGTCAGCAGGTCAACCGTCACCGCGATATTGGGCAGGCGGTCGTTCTTGTAGGAGCGGAGTTTATCCAGCGGCTTGTCACTCGCGCCGGTAATTTTCTGGATGGCATCATCCTCGATTTCGCCGTGATAAGCCGCGCAAGCCGCCTTGAGGGCTTCCACCACCTCATCGGCGTGCTTGTCGGTGACACAGAACACCAGCGTTTTGGCTGGGGAATACGGATTGATGGCGTCACTTTCAATCAGCCACTGGCAAATCGCTTTGGTGTTTTCCGGCGCGATTACCCGGCGGTTGAATTCGGCTACGTCAAAGTTCAGTTCATCCGGCGTATTCCAGCTTTCCAGCGTATTGGTTTCCGGGCGGTAGACCTGCACTTCTTCATTCACGGCATAATGGATACCCTGTTCCGCCAGTTTGGTATGGATGCGGATCGGCGGCAGGTGGTCGTTGAGATAGCCATCCAGCACCGCTTCCGGGTAGGAGTAACTGAACACGGGTTTGCCAAAAATATCGCTGGTATGCAGCGCGGGTGTCGCCGTCAGACCGATCATGAAAGCATCGAAATAGTCGATCACGCTGCGGTATTTGGACTGGTAATCCTGCTGGTTGCGGAACAGGATTTCGGTTTCGCCCAATTCCCGATCCAGCAGATAGCCGCGATGGCATTCATCCACAATGATGCAGTCGTATTGCCCGACACCGGGTTTGCTTTCGTTATCGCCTGGATAGAGGATGCGTTGCACCAACCCTTGCACGGTTGCCACATGCACTTTGGTGTCATCGGCAGGCATGGGTTTCGGCGGTTTGTCCTTATCCATCCCCAAGACCGCGAAGGTGTCGGCGAAAGTGTTCAGATTTTCCAGCCGGATTTCACAAAAATCGGCGGTGGTTTGTACGCCCAATGCCGAACGGTCAACCAGAAACAGGATGCGCCGGAAGCGTTCCGCCTTAAGCAAACGGTACACCAGCGCAATCGCGGTTTTGGTTTTGCCCGTGCCGGTTGCCATTGCCACCAACGCCCGGTCTTTGCCGTCACGGATGGCGCTTTCCACGGTGCGGATGGCGGCAATCTGGTAATCACGCAGCCGCAGATCATAGTCAAAGCTCATACGCGCCAGCGTGTCTTCGGCCTGTTGCGGGGTTTGCCGCAGGTAGGTCTTGATTTCGTGCGGGGAATACCAGCCCTTGAGGGCGCGGCGACGGTTGGCAGCATCACGTACATCCAGAAACCAGATGCCGCTTTCCTGCTCCAGTTGTTTCAGGTACGGGCGACCGTTGGTAGCGAACGTCAGCGGAACCCGGAACTCATCCCACTGTGCGTCAAGCGTGAACGCACCTTTTTCCTGCAAACCTCTGGCGTAACGTTTGGCCTGATCAATGGAACTGTAAACGTGCTTGGCGTGTTTTTTGGCTTCCACTACCGCAACAGGCGTTAGCCCCATGAACAGCACATAATCTGCCCTGCCATCTTTACCGTCAAAGTGGCAAGGCCATTCGGCAATGGCGCGGTTTTCATGCGCTACCGGACGCGCACCTTTGGCGTAACACAGGTTATCGGTATCTGCCAGCCACCCCGCTTCATTGAGCTGCGCGTCAATCAGTACGCGGGTTTCGGCTTCGCTCAATTCCAGCAGGGATTTTTCGATGCGCTGGATTTCTACCGCTTGTTGTTGCTGATCCTGTTGGGTAAAGGCTTGTTGTAAACTGGCATTGGCTACTGCCATTTGAGCCTGGTATTCGGCAAGTTTGGCTTCATTTTCAGTCGCCAGTGCTTCCCAGATTTGGCTTTCCGCTGCCATTTTCTCGGCGCGTTGGCGTTCGGCTGCGGCTTTATCAGCTTCTGCCTGTTTGAGCTGTTCGGCGACCACCAGCCGTTCCGCCGCGCTTTGTTGCTGGTGTTGCAACTCGCTAACCATCTGTTCCAAACGGCGCACGTCTGCGGAAGGGTCTTGGGGTTTGAGGAATGGGGCAGGTTTGAAACCCTTGGCTTGGTCGCCGCCGAAGGTGCGGTGATACCAGACACTGAGCGCGTGGGCGACTTGCAGGGCTTTGAGCGCGTCGCGGTGATTGCTGGAGGTGATGTTGTGGTTGGCTTCGTTACCCAGTTTGCGCAGGGTATGGAAGGCATCCTTGATACCCTGATCTAATCGCAGGGTGAAATCCAGCTCACGCAGCAAATCGACCTGTTTGATTTCCTGCCCAAATGCCACGCCGACACGCGCAGCGATGGACTGCGCCAGCGCTTCACCAAGCTGGCGCATCTTGATCAAGGTGGTATTGGGGTCGGCAATAAAACAGCTTTCGGCCGTCTCCGCCAAACGCACCAATAACGCATCGTGATGTTTCAGGAAGTGGAAATTGCTGTCACTGTTCATTGACAGTCAATATAACACCCACCCTGCTCAATGAGAATATTTTATCCCGCGCATCATCTTAACGACCGAAATAGTAACGGTAATCCGCACACTGATTGATCACATCCTTGTAATACTGGGTATCTTCATAAGCACGAATCTGCCGGAAATAGGTTCCATAACCGTTTTTCTTGGCAAATTTCACGGCTTTGGCATAGGGCTTGCCACGCACGTGCGGCCAGTGGTCGTTCAAATCCACACCCTTTGCCTGCTGTTGCATGTAGAACTCGTCCTGCTCGATTTTAGCCAGTGCATACAGGGTCTTGGCTTTCAGCTCACGGTCGGTCGCGTGTTGTAGGGCAAGCTGGTAATGTTCGCGTGCCTTGCTGAGGTCGGTTTCGCCTTTTTTCCAGGAAATGGGGGAACGTTCTGTCCTGATCAGCATGGGCGAATTGCCGAACCAGCTCATGTTGTAATAGGCCGTACCCAGCAGGAACTGGGTTTGCGCATCAGCGGGGTTCGCACTGACCTTGCTGGTCAGGTCTTGTAGGGTGTCAATCACTTCCAGCAGGGTCATGGCTTTGGCTTTGCCCCGGTTGTTGCCACTACGCCCGCTGTCAAACGGGTTGTAGGTGGTTTTGAACAGCTTGCCACTGGCTTCTGTGGCAGCGGCTTTGGCCTTGTCCAGCACCCCGCTAGCCAGGTACTTGCGGGCAATCAGTTCGCTGGGGTCGGCATTGACCACAAACTTGTTGGTTTCATAGTCAATTTCGCCAAATGCCTTGCTGAAATCCGCCACCATCCGTTGTTCCAGCCGGTTGGGGGAAGGCTTGGCTTGCAGGGCTTGCAGCTCGCGGATTTCGTCGACCTTGATCGCATCCAGCGCAATATCGCCACGCCGTTTGGCAAGATAGGCTTTGCCGGGTTGCAGGGCTTTGGCATAAAGCGGCTCCAGTTTGGCGTAGGTATAGGTCATGATGTCCTGGGTGCGGCGCTTGTAGGGGCTGGTGTATACGTCGTCTTCGCCTTCCTTGTTGACCGGTTTTTCCAGCGCTTCCACCGCTGTCAGGTTGTCAGCAATGACGGCTTCGCCTGCTGCATCCAGCGTGCCCAGCGTTTCCAGATACACCAGATGTTGCAGTGGCTTGGCATAAGCCAGACGCGGGTCGTTCGGGTAGGCAGACACAAAGTTTTGCACATCCGCCACACTGACCGGCTGGGCTGACAGCACTTTCAGGTAGATCGCCGCATAATCCGTCAGGAACAGATCCTTGCGCTTTTTGTCCTGCCTGACCTGTTCGACCAGTTGGCTGAGTTGCCCCAGATACTGGCTACGGCGCTCGCGCAGTTTCTGTCTGGCTTCTTCCGTTTTGGCTTCCTCGAAAGCGTTCAGGTCGCTGATCAGGACATCCCGGTTGATGCCTCGTGCGGCTTGCAGCCACGGATCAGCCTCATTGCCGGGTGAACGGTCGGCAAACTGGGCAAATTCCAGTTCCCGGAACAGCATGGTGTCAAACCAGTCCGAATCGGGCGCCAGCGCATACACCGACTTGAGTTCTGCCAGTGAGTTGGCATCAACTCGCAAGGCACGCACAAAATGCATCAGGGCTTTTTCATCCTCGTTTTTGCACAGTGCCATCAGCGCATCCCATTCCGCATCGGTCTTGATGCTGAAATTGACCTGCGCCTGAAGTTTCTTGGTGTCGGTTTTAGCCAGCAAGGTAGCGAACTGGTAAGCCGCTTCGGCACGCTTGCCCTCCCGCTGCAATGCCCCGGCGTACAGCAAGCCTGTCCAGATGGCGACTTCCTTGTCCGGCTGCTGAATGTCAGCAGCAAGGCGGCTGTATTCGCTGATGGCTTGCGCGTATTGCCCGGTGTAATGCAGCAGGCGGATCAGCAAATACGCATAACGCTGCCGCAGGAACGGGTCAGTTGCGCTGGCAAGCTGCTGGTTGATTTCGCTGCTGACTGCCTTGCCCAGGGTTGCGTTTTCCGCCTTTTGTTGCTGCTGCTCTTCCTTGCTCAGCCAGCGCGGATCACCCTGGTTGGCAAGCGGTTCCTGCTTTGCCACGATCCCCAGATAAGTTTTGACCGCTGGTGGCTGGCTTGCCAGTTTGTCTTCCGCCCGTTCATACACAATCGCCCTGGCATCTTCGGCAGACACTTTCAGGTACTGGCTCCAGGCTTGCAGGTTGTAGGTTTCTGTCACCTGACCTTCATCGTATTCATCACTGTTGTAGGAGCCAGGGAAGTAACTGCGGCGACGCTCGAAATGCTGTTTCACCAGCTCGCCATACAGGATGTCGAGGCTTCTGGAATGGTAGAAATATTCCGGCTCACTCCAGCCGCAGGAAAAAACCGCAGCAGAAAACAGGGCACTGGCGAGTGCTGCGATCCAGAACAGCTTTTTGAGGTATTTCATGGCGACTTGCTCCTCTGTGAAAAACGGGCGGCGATGGCGGCAAGCTCCTGCGGATCAAAACGTACCGCATCATTGAGCGCATAAAAAATGACTTCATCCGGTTGCATGACGGCGGTCAGGGCTTGTGCTGCCTGCTGCAAGAGCGGAAGGTCAACCGTATCCACCCGCAACTCGTCGTCCGGGTAGAGGTAATAGTCCTGCCAATAATGCCCTTGTGTCACCCGATAATGGTTGTCTTTCAGACGTTCGGTTTTATCGGCATTCACCTCGGCACTATTGACCAGTTGCACCAGCCTGCCCTGACGGATAACCCGTGTTTGCCGGTACAGTGGCAAGGCCAGATCCAGCGGCAAGGGGTATTCGGCAAAGTTTTGCAGGTAACGCTGACCCACCGCATTATCAAGAATATAGTTCAGCGTATCAGGATCACGAATATCACTCATGTTGTAATACATCAGCACCGCCCGTTCCGCCGGGGGCACGCCGGTACGCTGGGCATATTTGACCTGATGCAGGCGCAGGGTCACGCTGAGATGCGGGTAATCAGCCCGCAACCGTTCCAGAAAGGCGAAATAATCATCACGAGTCTGTTCCGTCCAGTCACAATCCACCTGCAAATGCTGGTATTGCGTCGGGGGAATATGGGTAAGGATTTGCTGGTAAACCGTCTCCATTTCTGCGTATTTCAAGGCATCGTTATCCAGAAACACCACGGGAATCACCGGCACGGAAGGCGGGCTACGCACAGCCGTCGGGTTGACCGACAGGCTTTGTTCCCGATAGCCAATATCCAGCAACTTGAGGTAAAGCCGGGTGGGTGCGTAAATGTGCAAGCGTGCCGGGTCATCCGTATAGCTGTTGGCCCAGTGGTAATAGCTGACATTGGCAGGAATCCCCACCGGGTTGCTGTTCTTGCCCGCCCCCCAGTACGCCACACCCAACCCGCCCGCCAGCAAGATAGCAATGGCAAGGTAACGCCAGACCCGTGATGTTGTTATTGCTTTAAACATGCGTCCATCCGTTTACTGCTTGCAAGTGTTATCCGTATTACAGGAACGGGTTGGCGACCTGCGCGGGGCTATCCACCGTAATGACAGCAGGTAATGTGCCGCTGGCTTGTTCCGCCTGCAATACTGCGACGATTCCGTCCAGCATCTCCTTCAGCTTCAGCGCCAGTTCCAGCCCGGCAACATCGTGGGTCAGATCAAGGCTGCCGTGCAGGGAAACACGATCCAGCCGGTTTTCGATGTTCAGCCCGTTGAGGATACGGGTTTCAGCTTCGTTCCTGAAAAAATCCATCGGTGGTTACTCACGGTTGTGGCAGGGGCATAACAGCCGCCTTGCTGGCAGCACTGATACCGGGAAACGGGTCAATACCTGCCAGTTGGGTCAGCTCGGCGATACTGACTACCTTATAGTTCCTGTTGGCATCATTGGCGACCCAGTATGCGCCACTTTCGCCGGTATTGGCATCATACACCGCCTTGAAATAGTTGCTGGGAACCAGTACCCGGTTGTTGATGCGCTGGAGGGTCGCACCCGCAAACACCACCCCGGAAACCACAAACAATTCCCCGCGCTGCATTGCCAGATTGCGGGTTTTGGACTCGATGGCAGACCATAGCCCCCGGTTGTTGGTAGGGTTTTGCGGGGTCATGTTCGCCAATGAAAAACTTTCACTCATGGCTTCCACTGTCGGCATATCAGCCGCCGGAGCCAGATGCCCCCGGTCATAACCGGAATTGGCATAATCCGCCAGTTCCGCCCGCTGTGCGGCAGGCAAGGATGGCTCAGCGTGGAAATTATCCTTGCGGTCGATGTTTGCCAGCAATTCACCGGCAGTCAGGCGTTCACTTGCCCACAACGGCGTGCGGGTTACACCGGAATGCAGCACGGAATATTCGGAAAAACACACCGCACGGGTTTGGCTGGTCAGATTGCCATTCACCAGCCGGGGTTGCGCCCCATTGAAATAATCGCCCTGACAGCTATTGCCTTCGCTACCGGCAGTCATGCCATTGCCGACTGCCCCGCCAGCACCGCTACCACCGGGAACAGGTACGGGAATGGCTACCCCGGAACAGGCCGTCAAACTGCCGAGGATAAACAGCGCGGTAATGGGTTGGCTGGCAAACTTGATTTTCATGGTATTCGACTCCCTTCGGTTGCAGGTATACGCTTGTCTGTAATTTGCTGCATTGCAACAAAAACTTCATGTCGATGATGAACTTTATGCATTAACGTTATGACCAAGGCAGTACTACGCGGCTTTGAGGTATTTTTCAAGCACCCAAAGCCTGATTCTTATACATTTCCTGACCAATGAGGTCATTAGCTTATGAAAAACTACCTTGTGATGGGTGAAAAATGGGTGCGTGCCATCGTGTTCGCCGACGAGCAATGTGCCGACCGTTATATCGAAAAAAACTGTACCAACATCAGCTACCAGCGTTATTCCGCAGAAGAATTCAACGCAGCTTATGCTGATGCCGAATTGCGGGTGATGGAATACGGGGTGAATGACTACATGGCGCGGGCGCTGATCGTGATTTGCCGCGATGCCAAGGGCAACCGGTTGTCTGATTGCTGAGAGCCAGGAATCCAGCCCTAATCATCTTCCAGTTTTCATACATCATCCAGACTGTTGATTTGCAAAAATGCCTGCCACACCTCATCAGGTTCCCATTCCGGCAACGGTTTCTTGCTGGATCAGGGCGGCAAATGCCTGCGTCAGTTGCTGATAGCAGTTGCGATCATGCAGGCAACTGTGCAGCAGGCTGGCAGGGAAAACTGTATCGTATCCCTGCCATAGTCACGCACGCTGAAACAAGCCGCGACGAATCAACTTGCCGCTAGATCGTAAAACTCCCTGAGCGGCAGGTTGATTCCCAGCGTATCCAGTACCAGCACATCGTCCAGTTGGCTATAGACACGCAGCAGCCATTCATCCTGTTTCAGGCGCTGAAAATGTTCAACGGAGACGGTTTCAGGGTCAACCAGCAGATAATCCTGCAAGCCCGGAATTGAACGGTAATGGGCAAACTTGCTGCTACGGTCGCTGTGGGCTTCCAGCCACGCAAACGCAGGTTTGTTATAGAAAATTCGTTTTCTTCATCATTAGAAGCTATTTTTGCATCAATGTGGCGACACACCGGTCAGTCTCCGCCGGGCTGGCTTGCAATGCATTAGCGACATTTTCCCGGTCTTTTGGGCTACGATTCTGACTGAGCTTGTATTTTGCCTGCACTTCATCCACCTCCATGATAAATCCCGTGATGGCCTCCAGCATTTTGTCCGGGTAGGTGGGAACCCAGGCGTTTTCACTATCCCCCTCGAAATGTCGGCTCATCCGGTTAACCAGTTCGCGCAAGGCTTCGGGATCGTTGATCAGACTGACACGCCCGTAAACATGCACGGCGGCGTAATTCCAGGTGGGTACGCCCGTCATTTTATTGGATATGGAACTGACCACCATTGCCTACGCCAAGAACAACCTGCCACGCCTGATCCATGCCGCCGAAGCAGGCGACGACATCCACATCACCCGCCACGGCAGGCCAGTCGCCGTGCTGATTTCCGAAGAGCGCTACCAGCAACTGTTCAGCACCGGTAAAAGCGTGTTCCAGGCCATCCTGCAATGGCGTGAACAATACGGTGGCATTGACCTGAGTGACGAAGAGGTTGATAGCTGGCGTGACCGTACCCCGGCACGGGAGTTTGCATGGGACTGAAATACCTGCTGGATGCCAACATCCTGTCCGAACCCACCAAAAAGCAGCCCAATCCCAATGTATTGCATAAGCTGGACACCCATGCCGGTGAATATTGCACCACTGTCACCGTCTGGCATGAACTGAACTATGGCCTTGCGCGGCTGGCGGATTCCCAGCGTAAGGATGGACTTGCGGCTTATCTGCAAGCACTGGAATGCAGCGGTTTGCCGATATTGCCCTACGAAAAGCCTGCCGGGGTATGGCTGGCCCTGGAACGCGCCCGGTTTGCCCGACAAGGTATCAGTGTCCCATTTGCCGATGGTGAAATTGCTGCCGTTGCCTTCACCAACCAGTTGCTTCTGGTGACACGCAATGTGGGCGATTTCAGCATGTATGAGCAGCTAGCCATTGAGAACTGGTTTGAGGATTGATTCCTCCATGGCCCTCTACCACGACATCGCCGCCCGTCTCACCCCCCATCTCGATAACGGCGTCTACCTGCCCGGTGTGTCGGAGGAATCGTCCACACCGATGACTGGCACTGGTTGAGCCAGTTGCTCAGGGAATGGGCTGATCCGGCAGGTTTTCCGCTACCTGTTCCACCGTTAGGTAACGCTCCAGCACGTCCACCACCACGGGTAGCGGCTCTGCCCAGATGCCCGGCAAATCCTGTTCGCCCGGATGCAGGATCGGGAACGCCAGCTTTTCCAGCGGTGGGCAAAAAGCGGCATTCACCCCCCGCTTGTTGCCGCGAGCATCCAACCGATACCAACCGTATTCCGGCAGGTACACCGCATTCAGGCCATGCAGGCAAAACGGCGGCTCATCGGTAATGGTCAAGCGCTGGTAACACAAACCTGCCGGAATACCATTCGCCCGCAGCAGCGCCGCCAGCAAATGGCTCTTGGCATAGCAAAAGCCCGTGCCGAAACGCAGCACGTCGGATGCCTTGCAGGTCACGGGATTCAGGCGGTAATCCCAACTGTGTTTGATCTGGTCACGCACGAATTCAAAACAGGTTTGGGCAATGGCTGGCGGCGATTCCAACCCTGCCGCCAAGGCGGTGGCGGTGGCCAATACCTCGGGGTGCTGCCAGTCGATGTATGGGCTGCTGACCCGGTAGGCATTCAGATCGGTGTTCATCGGTGTGGCTCCTGTGGCATGGCTACATTGGGCAGATTATTACCGCACTATTGTTGAACTGGCAAAATGCAATATACTGGATATATACTTTAAATATATATTTCAGTTGGAGGTATTCACTTATGCAAACCACGACCCTGTTCCAGAATGGCGCGAGTCAGGCGGTGCGCATCCCGAAAGAATTCCGCTTTGAAGGCAAGCAGGTGGAAGTGAAAAAGATCGGCAACAACCTGATCCTACACCCTATCTGCAACTCATGGGACAGCCTGTTCAAGAGCCTTGAGCAGTTTTCAGCCGATTTCATGGCAGATGGACGCGAGCAACCCGCACAACAACAACGTGAAGACCTGTTTGCATGAACTACCTGCTGGACACCAATATTTGCATTTACCTCATCAAGCGCAAACCGCCGGAAGTGCTCCAGCGTTTTCGGCAATTGCAACCCGGCAGCGTTTTCATTTCATCCGTGACTACTTCGGAGCTTTACTACGGCGCACAGAAAAGCCAGCGGGTACAAACCAATCTCGAAGCCCTGAACAATTTTTTGTTGCCGTTCCGTATTGTGGATTACGACGAATCCGCCACCTTCCTGTATGGCGAACTGCGGGCTGATCTGGAAAAACGCGGTCAGCCGATTGGGTCGCTGGATATGATGATTGCCGCCCATGCGCTGAGTCTGGATGTGCCGCTGGTGACGAATAACACCAAAGAGTTTGAGCGGGTTAAGGGGTTGAAGCTAGATAATTGGGTTGGCTAACCAACATTGCTTGAGCTGTTTCTCAATACTCGGTAGAAACTACGTCTCCTCATACTTGTCAATGCACCTCATTATTGACGATCAAAACGGCAAATGTGCTATGATGCAAATAATTATTGTCAACTAAGATTATCGTCATTATCAGATAAGGACTAACAAATGGCAGATCATTACTTTGGCGGTGCATGGACTGAAATCAAGTTGGAGATACTAAAAAAATACCTCGATTTTTATACTCAAGCATTGAAAAATAAACCTTATGAACTTCTCTATATCGATGCATTTGCAGGATCAGGAAACCGTTCGGAAAAAATACCTGATGCTCCGTTACTGGGAGAAAATGAACAGAAACTAACATACGATGGTTCTGCCAGAATAGCATTGGATATTGAACGGAAGTTTGACCGCTATCTATTCATTGAAGCTAGCAAAGAACGTTGCAATGCATTGGAAGCATTAAAACAAGAGTATCCGTCTCAACATATAAGAATTGAAAATTCAGATGCCAATCAAGTACTTCAGAATATATGCAGTAACAAGAAAACATGGCAATCACAAAAATATCGGGGTGTTCTCTTTCTTGATCCGTATGGTAACAGTGTGGAATGGAAAACCCTGGAAGCTATAGCCTCTACCCGCTCTTTGGATGTCTGGTTTTTATTTCCCATCAGCGGAATGAACCGACAACTCAACCATGAGTTTGAGAAAATTGAAGATTATAAAGAGAGAAATCTCAACAAGATTCTGGGCACAGATTCATGGAAAACTGAACTTTACAAGAGGGAGCAAACACAGGATTTGTTTGGATCAACAGAAAAAGTTAGTCGTGTCAGCATGACAGATATGGAAAAGTGGGTAAAACAGCGATTGGAAAACTGCTTTCCTCGCGTTTCAAAACCACTGCCCCTACCACACGATAGAAAGCCCCAACAGTTTTCCCTGTTTTTCTGCATATCAAATCCAGACCCAAAAGCAATAGGGTTGGCGTTAAAGGTTGCCAATCATATCCTTAAATCTCCGCAGTAACAGGATAACTATCCCATATAGCACCATCCAGAGTTCGCCCATTAAGATGCTTGTTACGTTTTACGCCATCTGCTCCCCAGGTTCCCCATTGCTTAAAGAAGAAACTGGAACCTGAATTTTCACATTGTCTACGAATACTGGATACCCATTCTGGTTTCATTGGCCTTGCTTTAGGGCCACTTTCACCACCAACAATGACCCAATGAATATTTGACAGATCAATTAAACCCAAATGTTCCAGCAGCGGTTCAACCGACAAAAAACGTATTTTAGCTGGGATATGACGTAGCTCATCAATACGCGGAATGCCATATTCACGATCCTCAACCGTTACACCTAACCAAACATTCTCCGGCACATGCCGACCCATGCAGAATTCACGCATCCGTGTCGCTCGCTTGGTTAGAATTTGATAGGTATGGTGAGGTGTTTGTCTTATTACATCAAATACCTGCTCAAGGTACTGATCAGGAATGTCTTCATGGAATAAATCTGACATGGAATTGACGAAATACATGGTCGGCTTCTTGCGTGTCAGCGGCTGTGACAAACGCTCAGGCATCAGCGATAGCTTGAAACCGTTATCGTAGCCCGGTGTTCCCATGGCTTGTAAACGTCTTGCCATTGTCTCAGCGTAACAATGCTTACATCCTGGCGATATTTTTGTACAGCCAGTTGCCGGATTCCATGTTTGTTCTGTCCATTCAATTTTGCTTTGCGTACTCATAACCATGCCCTCCATGTTTGGGCTGTCTCAATATCCTGTTGTTTGCTCACAAACATCCATTGTAATACTTGTTATAATAAACCGAACAAAGAACGAACAAAAGCATTTTCTGATTCTTCAGCATAATGCCGGTAACCCTATCAGGATTTCAAGTCTAGCCCCCCATCCCACACCCAACAACACGGCATATGCGTATACCCAATCCGCCCGTAATACGCATTCGCCGCTGGAGCGGCAATCAGTATCAGTTTGCAATGCCTGCCCAATTGCTGCAGGGTGAGGATTTGCAATTGCTTGCCGATGCCCTGCCGCTGGTAGTCTTGGTCAACCGCCAGAGCAGACAGGTAACATCAACCACGCTGGTGCTTCTCTCCAATCAGCTCAATCTGATAACCATCCGGGTCTTCGAGGAAGGCGATGATGGTCGTGCCCGCATTCATCGGCCCGGCTTCGCGGATGATTTTGCCGCCCGCTGCCCGCATTTTCTCGCAAGCAGCGTACACATCCGGCACTTCCAGCGCGATATGCCCGAACGCCGTACCCAGTTCGTACTTGTCCACGCCCCAGTTGTAGGTCAGCTCCAGCACGGTATTCTCCGTTTCGTTGCCATAACCGATGAAGGCAAGGGTGAATTCGCCCGCCGGGTAATCCTTGCGGCGCAGCAGTTGCATACCGAGGACATTGGTGTAAAACGCAATCGAGCGTTCCAGATCGCCGACGCGCAGCATGGTGTGAAGGATTCGCATGGTAAAACTCCTGACAATACAATCCGCCCATTTTGCCCCGATCGGGTCATAGCGGCAAACTCACAGTATTCAGTGCGCTGCCAGCCGCGCCATCACCAGTTCCATATTCGCCACAGCCAGCGCCGGTTTGACCTCAAACACCTTGCGGCTATCAGGAAACTGCCGGTGCAATTGCGCCAGCGCCGTGAAGTAATCCCACACCTGCGTGTAATCATCCGCCTGGTTCAGACCAAGACTTTCGCTTTCCACAAAAGTGAGGTGCTGGTCGGTCAGCCCGTTGTTGGCGTGCAGGTGGAAATGCAGCCGCACGCCTTTGCCTTCCAGTTCATGCAGCCATTGCAACCATTGCGGCAGGCTTTCCGGCGACCAAATCTTGGCATGACCGATGTCGAAACAGCAGTGGACGTAACGCAATTCCAGCCGCTCCACCAGCTCAAACAGCCAGCGATAAAACGCCAGCGAGTGGAAGGTATTCTCGATGTGGACAGGATGGTCGTATTCCGCACAGAAGCGTTCCAGCAAACGCAATTGCCGCACCAGATGTTCGCCCAGTGCCTCACGAAACGCCGGGCGCTGGCTGAGTGAATAGGTGTGTGCGTGCATGATGGAATACGCCGAACCAAGTGCTTTGGCAGAGGCAAACTGCTGGCGCAATGGTTCTTCGTAGCGGTCAAGCCCAAACAGTGTCCCTTGGTAATGGTTGAAATGGGTGTTGATGGGGATGGGCTGAGCAGCATCACGCAGAGTGGCAACGATAAATTCCCAGATTTCCGCATCGCCCGAATACAGACCAACCTCCAACGGGCGTTGCTGGGCAATGGCGGCGTGAACCACGGGCGCTTCGTCCACGAAGTTCTTTTTCATGATTTTGTAGCCGAAGTTTTGCATGGTGTTACCTCCAGCCAAAGTTCAGGGTTTCGCCGCTTGCAGGCGCTCAAAGACTTTCGTCGCATACGACAGGTAAAACTCGCCTTGCGCATCGGTTTCATGGTCAAGGGTGATGGGCAGTTTAGCGCCCAAACTTTCCGCAGTATTGAGCCGGTTCGGGAAGACTGATTTGTTGCGTGCCAACCAGATAAATTCGCGGTGGGCAGGCTCGGTGAACACCATCACCAGTAAGGCAGCATGGTCGGCTTGCATCACCGCACACAAGGCGTTTTCAAAATCCTTCATGCGGGTGAGTTCTGCCGCACTGGGCAAGCCTTCGGCGTCGAGTTCGGTAAACTCCCACAAAATGCTGAAGCGTTCCGGGTAATTCCGAAACGGGAAATTCTCCCCCACATCCAGCATCCTTAACAGGTGTAAACCGTCATCGGCGGCGGCTTGCTGGACGACTGTCCATAAGGGTTCGGCGGGGTTGCTTGAGTTGTCTGTCATGTTCATTCACCTGGGTTTGCTGCAAGGGCGTTATCTTAAGCTAAATCGTCGCATACGACAGGTAAAACCTGAGCAACAGCTAGCTCATGGACTTTTGCGCACAGCAGACACTTCTGCTAGAGTTTGCTTCATGCGCAAATACATCGTCACATTGCTCATTCTGCTGATGACCGCCCTGCCGGTGTGGTCAGCAACGGTGTTGTGCCACCATGAACAAGGCAACCCCGCTGCCAGCCAGACCATGCCGCAGGGCGGAGATCACCATTGTTGCCTTGACCAGCAGCAGCTATCTGACGGGCAAACAGCAGCGGATACCTGCCATTGCGACCAGTTCCAGCACGCCCAGTTCATCCTGAGCCTGCCGGTCACACTGACGGTCGCACCTGCCAGCCATTTTGTCCCCCCTGCCTTGCCCTTGCCGTCCCTGCCGGAACGGGTTGACCTGCTTTATCGCCCCCCCATTGCCTGACCTGTCACAAGCTTTTTGTTTGAACTACCCGAAACCAGCGGCGTCATGTGCTGCTGGGCAAGCATTCCTGTCACAAGAGGTCACAATGAACAAGTTTTTGTATTTTGGCGAACAAGTGGACGGCTACGCCGTGCGCGTCCTGAATGAACGTGAAGCACGGGCGGCGGCTGGTATCCTGTTTGTACTCGCCTTACTGTCATTCCTGTATGCCTGGCGCACGATGGATTTTCGCTACACCAGCATTTTCATCACGTATTTCATGCTGGATTTTTTCGTGCGCGTGCTGATTAACCCCAAATATGCACCCAGCCTGATTGTCGGGCGCTTTTTTGTTTCCCGGCAGAAACCGGAATATGTCGGGGCAAGCCAGAAACGTTTTGCCTGGAGCATCGGGCTGGTACTGTCAGTGATCATGTTCGGCTTCGTTGTCATCCTGGAAATGATGACCCCGATCAAAATCTACATCTGTCTGGCCTGTCTGGTACTACTGTTCAGTGAAACAGCATTTGGCATCTGCATTGGTTGTGTCATATACAACTGGTTTGGCAAAACCCCGCCCGAACTGTGCCCCGGCGGGGTCTGCGAACTGCGCGACAAGGACGACATCCAGCGGATCAGCCCGCTACAAGCCATTATTGCCTTGCTGGCACTGGGCATTGCCGGGGGCATGGTCTGGCAGGTGATGTAAACTGCCAAACCGGTTGGCGGGGATGCGGGCTTTATGGCTTGCCCAGCATCCCCACACCGGTCATCACCAGCACCATGCCTGCCAGATGGAACCAGCCGAATGGCTCCCCCAGTACCAGCACTGCCAACAGGATGGTGATAATGGGGCCGGATGTACCCACGATGCTGGTACGTGCCGCCCCAATCCGCCCAATCGCTTCGCTGACCATGAAACTCGGCAACACCGTGCTGAAAATACCCAGCAGCAACACATAGCCCCAAGCCATTGGACTGACCAGCAAATCAGTAAGCCGGTGGGTCAACAGGAAATGGATGCACACAAACACGGTTGAAGTCAGCATGGCAACGCAGGTAAACAAACGGCTGCCCAAGCGCCCGATCAGGGCTTTGCTGAATATCACGTAAAACGCAAAGATCAAGGCAGCGGACATCACCAGCACCACACCCAGAGCTGCATTTTCTCCACCCAATTGTGCCTCATGCCCATACAACAGCATCACCCCGCTGTAGGTCAGCACCAGCGCCAACAGGATACGCCGGGTAATCGCTTCACGCAGGAAAAACCAGCCCAACAGCGTGGCCATGATCGGGTAGGTATACAAGGTCAGCCGTTCCAGTTGCGCGGAGATATAATTCAAGCCCTGCATGTCCAGCCACGACGACAGGTAATAACCCATAAAACCCAGCAACATGACGGTTGCCAGCTCTTTGGGAAAAGGCTTGACGGTTGCTGACTGCCGCAACAGCCAACCCAGCATGAGCAGATAAAAGGGTGCAGCCACCAGCATCCGCAAGGTCAGCAAAGTGACCGTATCCACCCCTTGCGCGTAAGCCAGCTTGATGAAAATCGACTTTAGGGCGAACAGGGCTGTACCCATGACTGCCAATAACAAGCCGGTTCGGAAATGGCGTTGCCGTGCCGTGTCTGGATGTTGCTCCCGCATGTTGGACTCCGTAGGGGCTGCGGGATGACGACCAACTGGCTGAGGGTTCTCCCGCAGCTAATCAGTAAAAAGGCAAAAAACTAGCTGCTCCGCGTTGTCAGGCGGGGCTTTAGCCAGCGGGTGGCGAAGGTGGATGGAAAAGTGATGGTGTTCATGGCGGACACTATACAGGGGACTGGCGGTTTTGTGCAGCAAGTCTTCGAGATCAGTTTCGCCATCCAGCGTTCTAGGGTAATTTCCCCCGTCCGCACCCCCCGCTCCAGTGCGGTTTTCAGCGACATCTCCATCTGCTACGTGCAAGTTTACCGACGGGCAGGTAAACGCAACACCCCGGTCGCCAGCGCCGTTCCCAGCACAATCACTGCCCCACCCACCAGCATCGGCGTACTAACAGTTTCGCCCAGAAACAGGCTACCCCACAGCACCCCGAACACCGGGATCAGGAACGTGACTGTCACCGCCCGCGATGCGCCCACTTCCGCCAGCAGCCGGAAAAACAGCACGAACGCCAGCGCCGCTGCCCGCTTTGCCCGCGCCACCACAGCAAGGGCAACAGGCACGCCACCGCAATCGCCACCCGCAGCCAGATCAGCGGAATCGCCCCGAACGCCGGAGCCGCATAGCGCATGAACAGGAATGACCCGCCCCACAGGGCTGCCAGCAGGATCAGGTCAAACAGGTTACGGGGCGTCATACGGGGATGACAGGGATGGGGTAAACGTTTCTGTGGTACATGGTTTGGTGGTTACGGTATCTGCTAAAGTCATGTTTCCTATAGTGACGGATTCACCCTCATGGCACCCGGTTTAAGTTTTCCTGTCATTGGTACTTTGCTGAGGTGATGAACTGACCAAAGGTTTCGCACCAGACGATGACGCTGGTGTACTGCGCCGGGTTGATGCCGGGCGGAACCTTGACGACAAAGTTGTTGAACGTTTTGACATCACCCACCAATGCCATCTGTGGTTTCAGGCGATTGAAGTCGACTTCCGTTTCTACAAACGTTGGTGAAAGGTAGAGCTTGTAATCAGGACCTGGAGCCAATTTACCCATCAAGGAAATCGAATCCGTACCCACTGAAACGCTACCCTCGCCCCAGTGCAGCCCGTCACTGTCTTTGAGATCGCGCCGGAACTCCCCTTTATAAGTCGCCGCCCCTGCCGCTGCGGATACCTCTGCCACTGTGGGCGCGGCTGGCGCAATAAGAATAGGCAACCAGTAAATACCTGCCGCAAAGCCAAGCGCACTAACGATAGCGTGGGAGAACAGCAGGGTAACAAACGTCCGTAATTTCATGATTAACTTCTCCTATACGCAAGATCATAGATGTATATTTCGCTGCATTCCTGTTCAAATTTGTGTAGCTCGTAGGCAGTGCCGGTCAGTTCAAGGATTGTGCTGTTCCACGCGACAAATTTGCTGGCATCGGTCGATAATACCCATAACGTCGCCGCTGGAGCGTTGATGTCGATACCGATACTCGTTTGGCGGCTGAACAGTTTCTTCAGGGTTGTTGCCTGACCGTTAGCCATAGGTAATTGATTCATTGATATATCCTCTTATGGTGTCATGCCATTGTCAGGCTAAAGTAGCTGTAAATGAATACTCGCAGTAAGCATGGGGTCAAGTAGGTGTTGTGCGTGGCAGCATCAACAGTAACTTGCTGACCGTATTCCAGTTGCGGGCAGTGGCAGGAACACCCAGATTTTTTTTCCACCTTTTCCGCGAGTGATGCCCCGGAACAGGGCGATGCAGGTGTGCATGTCTCTTCCCACCAAGGTTTTTGAGTAGGTATGCAAACGCAAGGCAAGGTTAAGTGCCGTAGCGGCGCGTGATCTCAGCGACTGAGCCGACGACGAGTTTTTCGAGGACTGTTAGGTCGATGTCGCTCAAGCGGCGGATATACAGGCAAGCCTTACCCATCTTGTGTTTGCCGAGTTTGGCTAGCAGGTCTTGCTGTTCTGCGCCTTCTGCGACGAGATACACAACCAGATCCTTCCCACGGATCGCAAAGCCAGTCAGGCAGGATTCGCCTTTGTGCCCGCTGGCGTAAGTGTACCGGTATGAGCCGTAACCCACGATGCTCGCTCCCCACATCTTGGGGTCGTGCTGTGTGACGTTGCGCAGCATCGCCATCAGCGCCATGCAGTCGGCGCGTTGCGCTTCGTTGGCTTTGGCGGCAATGTAGTCATCAACGCTGGCATCGGTTGGCTTGGTTTTAGCTTCAGCCATTGGGTGAACCTTCAAGGGGTGAAATAAATGTTGCCCCGCCCGCATAACAGGCAGAGCAACCATTATCAAACCAAGAGTTTAGCGCAAGGCATCAATGCCAGCCCCAAAATTGATATGGAAAACCCCACCATCCATCACCAAGGCAGGCACAGACTGGATACCCGCTGCTTCAGCATCTGCTAACCTTGTCTTATCCTCACCCAAGTGGACAATTTCCACATCATAGCGGGCGGGGTCGAGAGCATTGGCGACAGTTTGTTCAGCAGCAACGCATACCGGGCAACCGGCATGATAAAAAACAGCTTTGGTTTTCATGGCATTTTTCTCCTGAAATTGTTACGGTGGATGCCTCAGTGACACACCCACAGCTTAGCCCCCTGCACCGCCCAAAAACAGCAGGCACTTTTTGGTTCCCTACCTACCTTATGGTGTAACCTCATGAAAAACAAAACAGAAAAAAAACCACCATCAAGCCGCTCTACCTATCGACAACTGGAGGATGTGGTCGGGTGTAAATGGTCAGTTTCTGTCTTGCAAGCAATTGCGGAAGGCATTTCCCGCCCCGGTGCGTTGGAACGTCATATCGACGGCATTTCCACCAAAGTTTTGGGTGAACGCCTGCGCAAACTGACGGCATATGGCTTGTTATCCCGTCAGGTTTACCCGGAAATACCACCTCACACCGAATACACCCTGACAGACAATGGCAGAAAGCTGGCGGCGATCATTGCCCAACTACAACGCCTGGATAACGACATCCGCTCAGCGACTGACGACGTGCAATAAGGAACATCATCATGCCCGCCGACACAAGCAAGTGATAATGGGGTCGGATATGCATGGTCGTCTCTATACAGGGTGCTTTTTCATTGGCGCAAGAGTGTCGGTTAGGGTGATGCCGATGGTGTCCATTTAACGTTCCTCATTCCGCCGGAAGCAATCAAGCGTATGGTCATTCACCATCCCCGTCGCCTGCATGTGCGCGTAACACACGGTCGAACCCATGAATTTGAAGCCGCGCTTTTTCAAATCCTTGCTCATCGCATCCGATTCCGGGGTGGTGGCGGGGCATTCAGCCAGTGTACGCCAATGGTTAACGATGGGTTTGCCACCGACAAACTGCCACAGATAGGCATCAAAACTGCCGAATTCTGCCTGCACTTCCAAAAAGCGTTGCGCGTTGTTGATGGTTGCCAACACTTTCAGGCGATTGCGGATGATTCCAGCGTTGCCGAGCAATTCCTCGACTTTGGCAGCGTCGTAGAGCGCAATTTTTTCGGGGTCGAAATTGTCGAAGGCTTGCCGGTAATTCTCACGTTTGCGCAGGATGGTGTACCAACTCAAGCCCGCTTGCGCCGATTCCAGCACGATGAACTCGAACAGTTTGCGGTCATCGTGGACGGGTACGCCCCATTCTTCATCATGGTAGGCGACGTAATCGGGTTTGCTCAAATCTACCCAGGCGCAACGGCACGGGGCGGAGAGTATTGGATCAATGATTGTCATGTTTCACCAAGGGGTTCAGCCAGCAGTGTGTGCCCAAAACCGCAGTGTAGTACAAGACCCCTGACAACGTACTGTCAGGATGTCGGGTATGTCTGTTTTTTAACTGTATGCGTACCGGCTTGCGTCTGAGAATATTCCGTGCTTGCATCTGCCCTTGCTGATGGATTACGAAGGAGGTGGACGGCAAGGAATTGGCAGCGCTGATTCCGTCCTGTACTGGCGAATGAAAGCATAAGGATCTAACCCGTGATAATGACCCTCATCCTGTTATTAACCGGCATTTCGCTGATCGGTGGGCTGCTGCTCACGGCTGCACTGGTTTTCGGCGATCCCAAACCCCTGCCGCCCTTGAGCGGGGTCAGCGAACCGTTCAACAAGGTGGATTTCTCTGACCTGCCAACACTGGATTACGCAGCGGCGCGAGACCATACCCCGCTGGCCTACCGCCACTACCCCGCCAGCTCAGCGCGGGGCAGCGTGGTGCTGATACACGGTTCCTCTGCCAACAGCCGCAGTATGCATGTGCTGGCGAAAGCCTTTGCCAGCAACGGCTTGCACGCCTACGCGCTGGATATGCGCGGGCATGGGGCAAGCGGGCAACGTGGGCAGATTGCTTATCTGGGACAACTGGAAGATGATATCAGCGATTGGATGCAGGCCGTACAACCGACGCAGCCTTGCACACTGGTGGGCTTTTCCTCTGGCGGCGGTTTTGCCTTGCGGGTGGCGGGCAGTGAGCGGCAACACCTGTTCCAGCATTACCTGCTGCTGGCTCCCTTCCTCGGTCAGGATGCACCAACCTATCGCCCGGAATGCGGCTGGGTCAGCATGGGTGTGCCACGAATGCTTGCCCTGAATATCCTGAATGGTTTCGGTATCACCGCTTTCAATCACCTGCCAGTGACCCGCTTTGCGCTTGATCCGGCTGCGGCGGGGGAATTAACCGCAACGTATTCCTTTGCACTAGCGACCAACTTCCGCCCGCCAGCCAACTACCGTGCTACTATCCGCGCTGTCCGCCAACCGCTGCGCATCATTGTGGGCAAGGCTGACAAGGTGGTGGTGGCAGAACAGTTCGAGCCGGTATTCCGGGAAGCTGGCAACCCTATCCCCATCACCCTGCTGGAAGGAATAACGCATGTGCAATTGATTTTGCAGCCCAACGCCATTGCCAGCATCCTGCGCTGGCAAGACTGATCAGGCTGCCTCCAGCGCCTGTTCCACATCCCGCAGCAAATCCGCCGTATCCTCCAGCCCTGCCGAAACACGCACCAACCCTTCGCTAATCAGGTGTTCTGCCCGTTCTTCAGGGGTGTAGGTGGAATGGGTCATGCTGGCGGGGTGTTGCGCCAGACTTTCCGCATCGCCCAGACTGACGGCACGGGTGATCAGATTGAGCGCATTCATGAAACGGCAGCCAGCCTCGAAGCCGCCCTTGAGTTCAAACGCAACCATGCCGCCCGGTTGCGCCATCTGCCGCTGTGCCAATGCGTATTGCGGGAAACTTGCCAAGCCGGGGTAATGGCAAACCGCCACTTTGGGATGAGTGACCAGCAGCTCTGCAAGCGCTTGCGCATTCTGGCAGTGGCGATCCATGCGCAGTGCCAGCGTTTTCAGACCGCGTAGCACCAGAAACGCATCCTGCGACGACATTACCGCACCGGTCATATCCTTGATGCCGTAGAAACGTACCTGGGTCAGCGTTTCAGCATCGCCAACAATTGCCCCGGCAATCAGGTCGCCGTGTCCGCCGAGGTATTTGGTGGCGGAATGCACCACATAATCCGCCCCCAGTTCCAGCGGGCGTTGCAAATAGGGGGTGCAATAAGTGTTATCCACCACTACCTTACAGTTGTCGTACTGATGGGCAATGGCTGCAACCGCCGGAATATCCACCAACCGCATATTGGGGTTGGCGGGCGATTCAAAGAACACCATGCGGGTTTTCGCACTGATCGCTGCCGCCAGGTTGGCGGGGTCAGCCATATCGACATGGGTAATGGTCACACCGAACTTGTGCAGACCGTGGTTAAAAAACGCATAGGTGCAACCGTACAGGGTCTTGTCGGCAATGATTTCATCGCCCGGTTGCAGCAATGTCCACAACAATGCAGCGGTCGCGCCCATGCCGGAAGCCGTGACCAATGCTGCTTCGCCGCCTTCCAGATCAGCGATGCGCTGTTCCAGCAACACCGTGGTGGGGTTGCCAACCCGTGAATAGACGTAGCCCTGCTGCTCCCCGGCAAACCGTTTCATGCCGTCTTCCACCGTCGGGAAGGTGTAGGTGGAACTCAGGTGTATCGGCGGATTGAGGTCGCCGGTTCCAGCATACTGATCCCATCCATGATGAATGGCGCGGGTAGAAAAGCCCATTTTCTGGTCGGTTGCTTGGCTCATGGTTTCCTCCAAAGCGTATTTTCGATGTAGCGGAACAGAATTACTCCCCAGCGGCACTGGCGGTTTCGTATGCTTCGCTGGCTTCCATCCACGCCATTTCCACCTCTTCCAGCTTGGCATCGGTGTTGCTCTTGTCGAGCAGCAGTTGCTTGAGCCGGTTTTTGTTGGCTTCGTTGTAAATGTCGGGGTCGGCGAGTTGGGTTTCCAGCACAGCTTTTTGCTGGTTGAGTTTGTCCATCTCCTGCTCCAGTTTTTCGACCTTGCGCTTTAAGGGCTGGAGCTGTTTGCGGCGTTCAGCGGATTCGCGGCGTTGGTCTTTGCGACCGGCAGAAGTGTGGGCAGCGGCAGGTTCATCCGAGGGTTTGGCAGCCGCTTCTTCGGCGCGGAAACGGTTTTGCAGCCACACGGCGTAGTCGTCGAGGTCGCCATCGAATTCCACCGCTTTGCCGCTATCGACCAGCAGCAGCTTGTCGGTGACAGTTTTAAGCATGTGGCGGTCGTGTGAAACAATCAGCATTGCGCCCTTGAATGCCTGCAAGGCCATGCTGAGGGCAAGGCGCATGTCGAGGTCGAGGTGGTTGGTCGGTTCGTCGAGCAGCAACAGGTTGGGGCGCTGGTAGATCAGCAAGGCCAGCGCGAGGCGGGCTTTTTCACCGCCGGAAAATGGCGCGACGGCCTCTTCCACCCGTGTCCCCTGAAAGGCGAAACCACCGAGGAAGTTGCGCAAGTCCTGTTCGCGGGCTTGCTTGTCGAGTTCACGCAGGTGTTGCAGCGGCGACTGGTCGGGCTTGAGCTGTTCGAGCTGGTGCTGGGCGAAGTAGCCGATTTTCAGGTCGGGAGCCTGCCAGCTTTCGCCCGCCTGCGCTGGCAGTTTGCCCGCGAGGAACTTGATCAGGGTGGATTTGCCCGCACCGTTGGGGCCAATCAGGCCGATGCGGTCGCTGGGGAAAATTTGCAGTTCCACCTTGTCAATGATGGTTTTATCCGCATAGCCGAGGCGGGCTTCACGCACATGCAGCAGGCGGTCGGGCAACTTTTCCGGGTCACGGAAGCTGAAATGGAACGGCGAATCGACGTGCGCGGCGGAAATCACTTCCATGCGTTCCAGCGCTTTCAGACGGCTTTGCGCCTGACGGGCTTTGGTGGCTTGGGCGCGGAAACGGTCGACGTACTTCTGCATGTGTTCGCGTTCGCGCTTCTGCTTTTCGTAGGCCGATTGCTGCTGGGCGAGTTTTTCCGCACGGGTGATTTCAAAGGTGGAATAGTTGCCGGTGTAGAGCGTGAGCCTGCCGTGTTCGATGTGCGCGATATTGGTGCAAATGGCGTCGAGGAATTCGCGGTCGTGCGAAATCAGCAGCAGCGTGCCACGGTAGCTGTTCAGCCAGTCTTGCAGCCAGATGACCGCATCAAGGTCGAGGTGGTTGGTGGGTTCGTCGAGTAGCAGCAGGTCGGAACGGCACATCAGCGCTTGCGCGAGGTTGAGGCGCATCCGCCAGCCGCCGGAAAAACTGCTGACCGGGCGAGTGATTTCCTCCGGCTTGAAACCGAGGCCGTGTAACAGGGTGGCGGCGCGGCTTTCAGCGGTGTAGCCGTCGATGGCGTCGAGGCGGGCGTGCAGTTCGCCGAGGTGTGCGCCGTCGGCATGTTCGAGCTGGGCGTGCAGACTGACGTATTCGGTATCGCCTTCGAGCGCGTAATGGAGCGCGGACTGCTGGCTGGAGGGCGTTTCCTGCTTGACGTGGGCAATGACCCAGCCGGGCGGCATGGAAAAGTTGCCGGTATCCTGCGAGATTTCACCCCGGATCAGGGCAAACAGGGTGGATTTGCCAACGCCGTTCGCACCCGTAACACCGGCTTTCTGACCGGGGTGGATGGAGAAGGAGGTGGATTCCAGCAGGGCTTTAGCGCCGCGCCGGAGGGTGAGGTCGGAGAAGACTAGCATGGGAGAACTCTATCGTTTGTTGGCTTCGTCGCGGGAAAGGAAATCAGCATCTTCATCCAAATGCACAGGATCATTAGCATATTTTTCGATGAAACCGACATCTTTACGCAAGTTATTTCGCCATGCGGTATAGTCCGTAGAATACTCTGCATCTGCGGCAATCGTCCCATCCTGTTGACCGAACAGAAAGCCTACAAAACCTGCCAGCATTTGTAACTGCTCAGGATTAAGTTTTTGTATTTTCTGCCGAATATTTTCCAAATCAGACACACCGTGACTCCAGCTTACTTTCTGGCGCGAGTATACCACCAAACTCACCGCCGCTGCGCGGCAGGGGCGCTGCCCCTGCACCCCGCCAAGAGCGCGTCTGACTCCAACAAACGCTGCGGCTACTCCGGTAACGCCGCTGCATTTGTCTGCGTCAGCCGCGCAAGAAACCCCGCCTCCGGCGGCGGCTCCGCTGCCCTGCATGGCCTGAGCTCAATGACCTAGCACAAGCCGGAAGCCAAGGTCGACGTTACGCCCATCAGGCACGAACCAGTCACGGTAGGCAGAACGGCAGGACCTGCCGTCATTGAGCCACGAGCCGCCGCGCACCACGCGCAGGACGCCAGCTCCTCCTGAACCCTCCGGGTCTGTTACCGGCTCCGCCGGTAATTTTTCCTGCCATGCATCCTGACACCACTCCCACACATTGCCGTGCATCTCATATAAACCCCACGGATTGGCTGGAAGCGATTTGACCGGAACGGTTTTCTGCCGGTATAAACCTTTCTTGCCATTGGCGTAGGGATAATTACCGTAATAATTGACTTGCTCAGGTGTAATGTTATCACCGAAAGAAAACGGGGTATGGGTTCCCGCCCGGCAGGCGTATTCCCACTGAGCTTCTGTCGGCAGCCGTGCATTCAGGCCGGACACCATGCTATTCAGGGTCTGGAAAAACTCTTGCGTATCGTCCCAGCTTACCTCCTCCACCGGGTTGATTTCACTGTCTTTGAAGATGGCGGGGTTGTTACCCATGACCGCTTTCCACAAAGCCTGGGTACAAGCTGTGTCGCCCAACCAGAAACCTTTGCCCAGCGTTACCTGATGGCGGACTTCCCGATCAGCATTACGTTCCGGCTCGGATGCAGGCGAACCCATCCAGAAAGTCCCCGGTTCAATCCAACGGAAGCGCTGGGTGACGCCTTTTACCAGCAGGTCGGCGTAGCGCCCGTATTGGTCTTGCCCTGCATCCTGCGCCCAAACGGGCGATTCCCTCACCCCAACCCCTCTCCCGGAGGTAGAGGGGCTAAGAGGTGTCGCATTCTCTTGCTCCCCCTCTACCGCTTGGCGGGAGAGGGGGCTGGGGGGTGAGGGTCTTCCCGCACGATCCCCAACCGCCCCCAGCAACACCGCCCAATCCCTCGCCCCACAAAAATCCAGAATCTGCAAATGCCGCAACCACAACGGATAACGCACCTTCTCCGCCAACACCGGAATGACCGGAATGCCGATTTCCTCCGCCATGCTGACTTCGTTATGCACCCACTTGGACGTGCGTACCTTTTCGGAGACGACCAACACCATCACATTGCTGCTTTCAAGTTCAAACTCCAGCTTGTGATACCAGACATCGCCGGGTTTCAGGCCGATGACATCACGGAATACGGCAAAGCCAGCCGCCTGCAATTGCTGCTGAATTTCGGCGGCAAGATTTTCACCGTGGCCGCCGTCGCGGGCGTAGCTGATAAAGGCTTTAGGCATGGTTTCGGCTTGATTGATCGAATGGGTGCTACATTAATAGCAGACAAACCGCAGGATGTGAATGAGTTGACCTTCCCCACCACTCGCTGCAAACTATTGTGCATTGCAATAATAACCATCGCCGCAGGAGACAACCATGCAAAACCCCATCGTCAGCATGGCACAGGAATCTTTTGTCCTGATCAACCAACATTCCCACAGCCTGACCATGCAGGTCGGCAGTGACTTTTTCCCACTCAGCAGCCTGATTTGCAGTTTCCAGCAAGACGGTGAAAACCTGAATGCCGCCGTTATTGCCCCACACGAAGATCTCCAGCAACTGGCACGCCGGGTTGTATCCTTTCTGGGCGCATACATGCGGGTTGGCAATATCCTCAAGCTGGAACACGATATTCTGGCTTGCATCAGGCAATGCCTGAGGAACCACCCGCACGGCTGAGCACCCTGCCCTGCCCACGCTTTCTGGCAAACTGATACAACCGCTCCCCCAGCAACAGTGCCAGCAACACGCTATACACCAGTGGCATATCGGTACGCACCTTGCTGTCCGCCAGCCACCAGAAATGCAACACCCCCAGCAGAGTCAACGGGTAAACCAGCCTATGCAAGCGCTGCCAGTTGCGCCCCAACCGTCGTATAGCCGCCTGGAACGAGGTTGCTGCCAGCGGAACCATCAGCACAAACGCCAGCATCCCCACGGTCATGAAAGGCCGGTCGAGGATGTCGAGCCAGATTTCTTCCCAGTCAAAAAACTGATCCAGCCATACATAACTCAGCAAGTGCAACGTGCCGTAGAAAAAGGCAAATAGACCCAACATGCGCCGCAACCGCAACACCTGTACCCAGCCCGTTGCCCGCCGCAACGTCGATACCAGCAAGGTCAGCAGCAAGAAACGCAAGCCCCATTCGCCTAGGCTGCGGGTCACGGTTTCGATCGGGTTTGCTCCCAGCGTATCCTGCCACACGCCCCAACCCAGCAAAGCCAGCGGAACCAGTGCCAACGCAAACACAGCAGGCTTGAACAGTTTGCTGAAATACGGTTCACGGATGTGCATCAGAAGTTTTCCTGCAAATCCATGCCGCTATACAGGCTCGCAACCTGTTCGGCATAACCGTTGAACATCTGGGTATCGCGCTTGCGGAATTCACCGATGCGGCGTTCCTTACGTTGGCTCCAGCGCGGGTGGCTGACTTGCGGGTTGACGTTGGCGTAGAAACCGTATTCATCCGGCACGGTTGCCATCCACAAGGTGGTCGGCAGTTCCTCAACGAAACTGATACGCACAATGGATTTGGCACTTTTGTAACCGTATTTCCACGGCACGACCAGACGCAAGGGTGCGCCACACTGACCCGGCAGGTTTTTGCCATACAAGCCGGTTGCCATCAGAGTCAGCGGGTGCATGGCTTCGTCAATGCGCAAACCTTCCACATAAGGCCAGTCATAGGCGCGGCTTTTTTGCCCCGGCATTTGTTCCGGGTCATACAGGCTTTCAAAACGCACGTACTTGGCTTTGGAAGTCGGCTCAAAACGTTTCAGCAAACCTGCCAGTGGGAAACCCAGCCAAGGCACGACCATCGACCAGCCCTCTACACAACGCAGGCGGTAAATACGCTCTTCGGTCGGGTTCTGCTTGAGGATGTCTTCCAGCAACAGCTTGCCGGGTTTCTCGCATTCACCATCAACCGTGACTGTCCACGGGCTGGTACGCAACTTGTCGGCACGCAAGGCAGGCGCCTGCTTGCCCTGCCCCAGCTCGATGAAATTGTTGTAAGTGGTGATGTCTTCGTAAGGCGTTGGCTCATCCTCCCCGGCAGCATTGGCCAGCAGCGGTATTCCACCTGCCCCCAGCAAGGCAAAGCCGCCAAGGGATTTAAGGAACTGCCGCCTCTGCCGGTACAATGCCTCGTCAGTAACATCGTGGTCGCGCAAGTCGTGTGGGTGTTTGATGAATATCATGGGATACCTCCTGTTTCAGCTATTACGCTACAAAGCGGCATCTGGATGCAAATACCCTGCAACAAAGCTATGCTTGCCAGACATTGCCAATGACTTTGACCTTTACCGGGAAGCAACATGAACAAACCTGCCACTTTCATCATCGGCCTGCTGGCATTTGCGGTCGGCATTGCTGTTGCCAAGTATTATGTATCCAGCAACTCAGCCCAGTCAGACGGGATGCAACCCGACATGATCACGACCGATGCCAACGGTACCACCGTTCCGGTAATCGCTGGCAAATTCGGCGGGGATTTCACCCTGACACAAGGCGGCACACCGCTCAAACTGAGTGATTTCAGCGGCAAACTGGTACTGGTTTATTTTGGCTATGCATCTTGCCCGGATATTTGCCCCACCTCACTGGCGATCATTTCCGCCGGATTACGCGAATTGTCTGCCGAACAATTGGCGCAAGTACAACCGGTATTCGTCAGCGTCGACCCGGAACGCGACAATGGCGAAAAGCTGATGGCTTACGCCAAACATTTCCACCCTGCTTTCATTGGCATCACTGGCACGCCAGAGGAAGTGCAACAGGCTGCCCGGCAATACGGTGCGTTTTACGCCAGAGTGGAAAGCAACTCGGCGATGGGCTACCTGATTGACCATACCTCCCAAAGTTACCTGTTGAGCAAGGATGGCAAATCGGTGAAAATCCTGCCGCACAATATTACCCCAGCGATGGTTGCCGACAGCATCCGACAAGGCTTATGATGTCCCCATACAACAATAATGGCACAGGGTTTGCTTTAGTATGCATTTCCCTAACCTGATGAGGTGCAACATGAAAACGCGATTGCTGGCATTCATTCCCCTATGGTTCGCAGCTACTGTTAGTGCGAATGATTTTGCGGAAATCCCCGACTTCAACCCGAATACCGCCACCATGATGATCAGTGCGGCACGCGGTATCAGCCCGAAAAGCACGGGCAAATACGGCGATGTTTCACTGGATCAAAGCAACGGGCAACTCGCCATTGTGGATAATGTATCTTCGCCCAGTTGCGTGGCTTTCCTGCAATTGGCCAATAACGCCAGCGATGCCGACCAGTCATTAAGTGCAGACACGATTAACCTGAACTGCCATTAATCCGTAACAATCTGACAACTATATAAAAAATCATGAAAAAAACGGCTTTAGTGAGCCTTCTGCTGTTGGCAGGAGGCTGTTCCAATACCACCCTTTCCACCAAAACCCTGAATGAGGAAACACCGGTGGTGGCGGTCAGTAACATGACCCCCTTGCTCCAGTGCGTTGCCAACAATGTGATTGAGGCATACGGTAGCAAGGGGGCTTACCATAGCCAAAGCAACCCTGCGGGGGTGAAAAAAATGCTGGTGGTGATTGAGGAAGACCAGTTTGGTGATGGCACGGTACGCAAGGAAGCCGCCAATGATGGCCCGCTGGCAGACAACAATCAGGCACAGATGAAAGCCATCATCAACCGCCTGTTGCCCAGTCACATTGTGGCGCTGCCCTCGCGGGAAATTCCGCTGCTACGCCGCAACAGCCTCAAAAGCTCGGCAATCACGGCATTTGGCACGTTAGACCCCACCCAGTATTTAGCCCTGAGCCAGCAATACCGTGCTGACAACATCGTGTACCTGTCCGGCTCTTTCAACCGGCTGGATAATGAAACCCCGCAAGTCGACGCAGGGCACGGTACGCACATCAAGGAAGACGGCGATCTGGGTGTGGCGTTCAGCACCGGCAAGGCCAAACAGGAATCCATCGTCGGCCTGAGTACCTCCATTGGGCACGTCGGCACCAATACCGAACTCAGCTCCACCCTGATTGAAGCGCGGATGCAAAAAACCTCCGGCGAAATCAAGTTCAGCATGGTTCCGGGCGATACCAATGTTGCCCTGAGCAAAAAGGTCATTCTGGCGGAAGGCGTGCAAGGGACACAACACATGTTGCTGGAAGCGGCAGCCTTGTGGTTCATCGGGCTGGCTTACGCAGAGGAGGCCAATCTGGATGGCTGCATGGGTACTGCCAGCGACCCTGCTTATCTGGTCAACCAGCAAAAGGACTGGGGAACACTCAAGGAAAAGGAAAAAATTACCCGTATCCAGCAATTACTGGAACAAGCCGAGCAACTGGCTGCGGGTGACTATCAGTCGGGCGTGCTGGATGCCCCCACCAGAAAGGCCATACGTGCCTATGAAGCAGCGCATGGCCTGTTCTACACCCCACATTTGCAAAGCAATCTGGATCGGCTGTACCTACAGCTTAGCGCCCGGCAATAACCTGCGCACCAACCACGGATTTGCCAGAACCATTGGAAGAGACCGCGATGTTTTCAGCGAACAGCATCTGCTTGGTCGCGCCATTCACGTTCAAGTCACCCTTGGCGTGAATGACCTGAGCACCGACCACTGAATTGTCCACGTTGCTGGCCTTGACGGCGACATCCGCAGCAAACATCAGTTGTTCAACCGAACCGTTGACGTTGATGACACCGTTGGATTTGGCAACCTGGATGCCCACTACCGAGTCATTCACATTGGCTGCGGTGACTGCTGCCTCGGCTACATGGATTTCTTGCAAAGCACGACCGTTGATATTCAGGGCGGTTTCGGAATACATCACCTGTGAGCCGACAACGGATTCCTTGCTGCTATTGTTCTTGTCTTCCACTGCATTCACGGTGATTTCATTGGCTTTTTGTAACTGGTAAGCAAAACCGTTGACGTTGGTTCCGGCGAAAGCAGTACCAGACAGAACCAGGAGGGAGAAAGCTGCTGCAACGATAGTGTTTTTCATGTGAGGCTCCAGAAAGTTAAGTTGTTGATGGGAAGGTTATTGCAGGAGCCATGCCAACCCTTGCATCCCAATAAAAACAATGACTTGAAAAAGACCACCTGCCACCAACCACCAATGTGTGTAGAAGCTCCACAGTCCGCTGGAAAAAACCTACAGGCCGATTGTAGGTTTTCTACAATCCCTCCTCCGGTTCATCCAGCCCATACTTCTGGATACGGTAGCCCAGTTGCCGGAAGGTCATGCCCAGAATGCGGGCTGCCCGCGTGCGGTTCCAGCGGGTGTAGTCCAGCGCCCGCAGCACCAGATCGCGCTCGGCATCTTCATCTTCCGGGTTCCACACATCATCCGGTAGCAAATCACCTGCGGTTGCCTGCGACTGTTCCGCCACTACTGCCACCGGCTGAGTAGCAGCCGTAGCAGGCTGATCGAAACGCACCGCTTGCAGACGCAAATCCTTCACCTCGATCAGGTCGTCGTCACACAGAGTACAGGCTCGTTCGAGGATATTTTCCAGTTCGCGTACATTGCCGGGGAAAGCGTAAGCCAGCAGCGCAGCGCGGGCAGCGGGTGACAGGGCAATGGGGTCTGTTTGCCAGCGTTCGGCAATGCGTTGCAGGAAAACATCAGCCAGCAGCAAAATGTCTTCCTGACGTTCACGCAGCGGCGGCACATCCAGCCTGATGACATTCAGGCGGTAATACAAATCCTGCCGGAAACGCCCAGCCAGCACTTCCTCTTCCAGTGCCTTGTGGGTTGCACTGAGGATACGCACATCCACCGGCATTTCTTCCAACCCGCCCACCGGCTTGACCGCACCTTCCTGAATGGCACGCAACAGCTTGACCTGCATGGTCAACGGCAAATCAGCGACCTCATCCAGAAACAGCGTGCCTTTGTTCGCAGCCTGAAACAAGCCCTGTTTGTCACTGACCGCGCCGGTAAAACTGCCTTTCTTGTGCCCGAAAAACTCGCTTTCCATCAGATTGTCAGGAATTGCCCCGCAGTTGACCGGGATAAAAGGCGCATTGGCTCGCGCCCCCTGCTGATGGATTTCGTGCGCCACCCGTTCCTTGCCGCTGCCGGATTCGCCGTGGATATAGACGGGAACCTGCCCGCGTGCCAGCTTGCGGATGGTTGCCTGCAATTGCTGCATGACCGGCGCATTGCCGAGAATGCTGCTTTGGCGTGTGTCAAGCGTGGCAGAGGGTGCATTCTTGCGCGGCTTGCTGGCTTTTGGGTTCAGCACGCTTTGCAGCAACTCGCGCAAACGTACCAACTCCACTGGCTTGGGGATGACATCCACCGCTCCGGCTTTCATCGCCGCCACCGCTGAATTGACCGTAGCACTGCCACTAATGAAAGCCACCGGCACGGGCGGTTGCTGCTGGTGCATCTGCTGCAACAATGCCAGCCCGTCACCATCCGGCAATGCCAGTTCAGCCAGACACAATACCGGCGGGAAACGGCTCGCTTGCGTAACGGCTTCAGCAATAGAAGGTGCTGTTAACGTATCCAGCCCCATCCGCAGCAGGGTCAACTCCAGACGTTCGCGTTCGGCAGGGTTGCCATCGACAATCAATACGGTCTGCTCAGGCATGTCATTACCTTGGTTGTGTTATTTTCAGGTAGTGGGAAAGCATGGTCCGAATGCCTATCGCTTGATCCACTGCCCCATGGTTACGAGCATCACATTGAGATCAATCGGCTTGGCAATGTGGTCATTCATGCCAACTTCAAGGACTTTTTCCTTGTCACCCTCCATCGCATTGGCAGTCAAGGCAATGATGGGCAGGTGCTTGAATCTTGCTTGCTGGCGAATCTGGCGGGTGGCTTCGTAGCCATCCATTACCGGCATCTGGCAATCCATCAATACCCCGTCGAACTCACTGGATGCCAGACGCTCCAACGCCTCTTGACCATTGTTGGCAGCTTCAACCATCAGCCCACTCATTTCCAGCAGCGCAATGGCAATCTCTTGGTTGATTTCGTTGTCTTCTACCACCAAAATTCTTGCCCCCTGCAACCGGGCGATAGTCTCGGCGAGACTGGCTGCGGCATCCGGCTGTACTGCCATGACGGTGCTGGTTTGTTCCTGCACTTCCACCGTGAAATGGAAGGTGCTGCCTTTGCCGAATTCACTTTCAATCCAGATAGTGCCATTCATCATTTCAACAAGCTGCTTTGAAATGGCTAATCCCAACCCCGTTCCGCCGTACTTGCGCGTGGTGGAATCGTCCGCTTGTGAGAATGGCTGGAAAAGCCGCGCCTGTTGTTCCGGCGTTAAACCAATACCGTTATCCTTGACGCAAAAATGCAGCAACACGGATGCTGCGCGACGTTCTGCCAGTGTTACCGCCAGTGATACCTCTCCACCCACCCCGGTAAATTTAACGCCATTATTGCCAAGGTTCAGCAGAATTTGCCGCAATCGTAAGGGATCACCGATCAGATTGGTGGAAAATAGGCTGGAGTCGATGTGCAATCTCAGGGTTTGCCCCTTGCCTGATGCACTGGGTTCAAGCAGTGCGGCAAGGTTGTCGAACAACTCCTGCAAACAGAAATCAATACTTTCCAGATGTAACTTGCCGGATTCGATTTTGGAGACATCCAGAATGTCGTTGAGGATACCCAGCAGGTTCTTGGCGGAACGGTGTACTTTTTCGAGGTAATCACGCTGTGTTGGCGATAAATCGGTTTGCAGTGCCAAGTGTGCCATGCCCATGATGCCATTCATCGGTGTGCGGATTTCATGGCTCATATTGGCAAGAAAGTTACTCTTGGCGAGGGATGCCGCTTCGGCTATATCCCTGGCTTGCAACAATTCGGCTTCGGATTGCTGCAATGAGATAATTTGCTGCTGGATGATTTCCCGGCTGTCGCGATTTTGTAGCAGCGTGCCAACCAACTGGCAAAACACGGTGAATGAGCCGGTGAGTTCCTTGACTGGGCTATCGTACAACCGATGGTTTTGCACCGAGACCATACCCAGCACCAAGCCTTGCAGTTGATTACGGGCATTGACCAGCGGATTGACCAGCAGCAAGTAGATGCCGAGTGGCAACAAATCTGCCTGATTGTGGTAAACCAGTGGTTTTTTTTGCGGGGAACATGCAGCCGAAAAACCATGCTCACCCAGCCATGCTGCAAACAACCCCCAATCCACCGTTTCGTCCAACGACGTGGAAATCGCAACCGGTTGGGGAGACAGGTAGCCCTCGGCAGTAAATAGCCAAACGGCCCCTGTCTCCAGTTCAAACATATCGACAATGGCTTCGGCAGCAGTTTCGGCAAACAGCGTCATATCGGCTTGTCTGAGAAGCTGCTGACTGTAGCTGTAGATCGCCTCAAACCGCGCCAGCTCCCGCTCCAGGCGGTAGCCGGTATCAATGAGTTTTTGCTCAACCAAAGAAAACGATGACTTGCGGCGAAGCGCCTCATATTTGTTTTTTAAGTCAAGGTACTCTTGTTCGCTTACCATAGTGTCAAGTTATTTAGCGGCGGTATAGCGCATAAATGGCGGTCGTATAATTATGATAAGTGTTCACCCCGCCCAGCTTGGCGAATTCACCGAACCCGTAAATACCCAGCCAAGGCGGCACTTCACCATCGCAGGAAAGCGGGTGCTGCATACAATGCACCAACTCGTCTTTGATCACTTTTGAGAATAAAAAGCGCCCCCGTGCCAGACAGTCGGCGTGGAAGACAGCCACGGGTGTCCGACCGCTGCCCTGTTCCGCGAACCATTCCATCATGCGGTTCATCTCGGAAAAAATGAGTTCCTCGTCTCTGACCGTCAGCCACAGCTTGGTGCCTTGCGGGCATTCCGTGGTGTAATACATCACGCCATCATCGCTGCGCTTGGTGACTACCCGCAGGATGTGGTCGTTGCCGTATTCCTTTTTGAGATGCTCCGGCAATTCCTCAGCCAGTGCGCCAATGGGAATGGTGTCGCCACAGGTTGCCGATGCATCCAAGCCTAAGCGTTCGGTATACACCTCCCAAGCGGGACGCCCATCCAGCTCGATAATCCGGTGTCCCTCCGCGCGGGTCACTTCCATTGGTTCGCCTGTCGCCAGAAAACCGTGCGTTGCGCGTGTCACCACTTCCAGCGTCGGGTCAGCAAACCCCACTGCGATTGCAGCATGTTCATAAACCTGATTGTCCAGAAACTGAAAACTGATGACCCCTTTCATATTGTCGGCGGAAGTCGCCCCGAAAATCGTCACGCCGGGATTCAATTGCGATTCGATGCCCGCAATGCAGCGATCATTGGCAATATCAATCCCTGAGGCGAGGAAATAGACCATATTGATCCCCGGATGCTGCGCCTTGAGTTGGCGCCCCAGTTCCTTGCCTTTTTCGTAGGAGTTGCTGCCGAGGATGCCATCGACATGCGCTACCGAAATCTCTTCCGGCGCACCGCGCACCGCCATGATGGCGACATCTTTCATCGACTCGCTGACGCCTTCTTTACCCACGATACCGCAGCAGGATGCGCCGACAATGCGGGCGCCGGGAGCCATTGCATGGGCTTGATCAAGGAGGTGCTGAAAGTTATGCCCCATCGACGCATAGATGACGAGCAAATCACAATCAGTGGCGTGCCCTTCACCGAAGGCAGCCTCCATGCATTCCGTGATGGCGCGTTTGGAATTCACCATACGGGTGCTGGCAGAATGGAAACTTAGCATAATCACACTCCTTATTATTTTCAGAATTTTCGGAATCCAACCCTGATAGGGACTCTTCCCTGAGCGGGAAGAGGGTATCAGTTTACGCTGAAACAGCCGTTCGTTTGGCTTCCACTGACAAGCGGTTAGTGAAAGTCAGCCTTGAGACAGGAACACCAAACTAGGTTTTTGCCAGTTTTTCCGCGAACGCTGTAGTATCATCAACAGCAACCGGATTTCGCCGCCAAGGAATTATCATGCTGTTCGCCGCCCTCACTGCCACCCTCGAAACCGCCTTCAACACCTGGCTAAAGCTCGACAAACAAACCCACGGCACTGCGCTGGAACGCCTGCAAGCCCTGCAAGGCAAGCTGATCTGCCTGCATATCAGTAACCCCGATCTGAAGCTGTATTTCCTGCCAACCGCAGACACCGTGCGCGTCACAACCACTTATGAGGCCGAACCAGATGTCACCATCCACGGTTCCGCGCTGGCACTGATGCGGCTTTCCTCCGCTGAAGACACTGGCAAGGCGATGCTGGAACAGGGCATCAAAATTGATGGCGACATGGGGCTAGGCAACCGTTTCAGCCAGATTCTGCGCGAAATCGACGTGGATTGGGAGGAATTGCTGTCACGCGCTGTCGGTGATGTCATCGCCCACCAGATGGGGCAACTGGCACGCGCCACCAAGGGCTGGCTGGAGGATTCCGCCCATGCCATGCGCCTGAATACCCAGGAATATTTGCAGGAAGAAGCCCGCCTTGTGCCCGCTGATGCCGAGTTGCGCCAATATTTGGATGCGGTCGACACCCTGCGCATGGATACCGACCGACTGGAAGCACGGCTCAAGCGGCTGGAAAGCAATCATTAGCCACGTACAGAGGGGAAATGAACCTCGACCTTTTCAACACAATCGACAGTGGCACAAGCTCTGAAGAAACATACCCGTAAGTCATTGATTTGTCGTTATCAGGGTCTTGCCGTATGTTTCTTCCGAACGCCCATGCGGCGGGCGGCTGTACCCCGCTAACGTTTCGCAAAGCCTGTTAGGAGACAATACGAAGCGTTGTATTTATCGGCTATACTGCCTGCACATAATCAATGACAGCCCAATCGAAGAGTTAACTGGATGACGACCAAAGAAAACGTGATTGAACAGAAACTCATTGAGAAGCTGCAAGACCTCAAATACACCTATCGCCCCGACATCCGCGATAAAGCCGCGCTGGAAAACAATTTCCGCCAGAAATTCGAGGCGCTGAACTGGGTCAGTCTGACCGATGCCGAATTTGCCCGTTTGCGTGACGAAATCATTACTGCCGATGTGTTCACTGCTTCCCAGTCCTTACGCGAAAAAGGCAAATTCACCCGCGAAGATGGCACGCCGCTGGAATACATGCTGGTTAACCTACGCGACTGGTGCAAAAACGATTTTGAAATCATCCACCAGCTACGCATCAATACCGACAGCAGTTACCACCGTTATGACGTGATCTTGCTCATCAATGGCTTGCCCTTGGTACAAATCGAGCTGAAAACCCTGCAAATCAGCCCGCGCCGGGCGATGGAACAGATCATCGAATACCGTAACGACCCCGGCAACGGCTACACCAATTCGTTGCTGTGCTTCATGCAACTGTTTATCGTCAGTAACGAAAACAATACGCTCTACTTCTCCAACAACCGCGACCAGCATTTCAGTTTCAATGCCGACGAGCGCTTTTTACCGATCTACCAACACGCTGATGAGAACAACGCAAAAATCACGCACCTGCACCATTTTGCCGACGATTTCCTCGAAAAATGCCGTCTTGGGCAATTGATCAGCCGTTACATGGTACTGGTGCAGAGTGAACAGAAAATCCTCATTATGCGCCCCTACCAAATCTATGCGGTGCAAGCTATCGTCGACTGCATCCACCAGAATCGGGGCAACGGTTATATCTGGCACACCACCGGCAGCGGCAAGACACTGACTTCATTCAAGGCATCCACCCTGCTGAAGGATAACCCCGACATCCACAAATGCCTGTTCGTGGTTGACCGCAAAGACCTCGACCGCCAGACCCGCGAGGAGTTCAACAAGTTTCAGGAAGGTTGCGTTGAACAAAATACCAACACCGCAGCACTGGTGCGGCGGATGCTATCGGATGATTACGCCGACAAGGTGATCGTCACCACCATCCAAAAGTTAGGGTTGGCATTGGACGAAAACAGCACCCGCAATAAAACCAAACAAAAACAGGGGCAACAAACCTATAAAGAACGGCTGCAACCGCTGCGTGATAAGCGCGTGGTGTTTATCTTCGACGAATGCCACCGTTCCCAGTTCGGCGAGAACCACAAAGCCATCAAGGCATTTTTCCCCAAGGCACAACTGTTCGGCTTTACCGGCACACCGATCTTTGAGGAAAACGCCACTTACCAGCAATTTGACGGGACTGTCGGCTCCTTCAAGACCACGGAAGATATTTTCCAGCAGGAACTACACGCCTATACCATCACCAACGCCATCGACGACAAAAATGTACTGAGCTTCCACATCGACTATTTCGGCAAGAATGGCGACCAGAAACCGCAAAAAGGCCAACTCCCGCCGCCAGATGCTGTCATCAGGGCGGTTCTGGACAAGCACGACAGCGCCACCGACCAGCGCCGCTTTAATGCTATCCTTGCTACTGCCTCCATCAATGATGCGATTGAATACTACCAGCGCTTTAAAGCCATTCAGGCGCAACAGCTTGAGGAAGATGAGAACTTCACCCCGCTGAATATCGCCTGTGTGTTTTCGCCACCGGCAGAAGGCAACAAGGATGTGATCCAGCTACAGGAAGACCTGGCGACGGAAAAGGCCGACAACGAACAGGAGCCGGAGCAAAAGAAGGCCGCGCTCAAAGCCATTGTCGACGACTACAACCAGCAATACGGCACGAACCACACCCTCAACGAATTTGACTTGTACTATCAGGATGTGCAGCAGCGCATCAAAGACCACAAGTACAGCAATGCCGACTACCCGCGCCAACACAAGATCGACATCACCATCGTGGTGGATATGCTGCTGACCGGCTTCGACTCCAAATACCTGAATACCCTGTATGTGGATAAAAACCTCAAGCACCACGGGCTGATACAGGCATTTTCGCGCACCAACCGGGTGCTCAACGACACCAAACCGTGGGGCAATATCCTCGATTTCCGTTATCAGGAAACCGAAGTCGATACTGCCATCAGGATGTTTTCCGGTAAGGAGGATCGGGATCGGGCAAAAGAAATCTGGCTGGTTGACCCTGCCGAGAAGGTAGTCGAGAAGTACACGGCAGCCGTCGCCAATCTGGAAACATTCATGGCTGGCAAGGGTTTGGCGTGTGAGCCTGCGCAAGTCGCCAACCTCAAAGGCGACAGCGCCAAGGCTGAGTTCATCAACCATTTCAAGGAAGTACAAAAGCTCAAGACCCAACTGGAGCAATACACCGACCTCGACGCGGAGAGCAAAACCACCATCGAAACGCGCCTGCCTACCGACACTTTACGCGGCTTCAAAGCGATGTATCTCGACACCGCGCTGGAACTGCGGCGCAAGCAGGGCAAGACCGAAGACCCCAACCCGGATGTGGAGCAACTGGAATTTGACCTGGTGCTGTTTGCTTCCTCGCTGGTCGATTACGATTACATCATGGGGCTGATTGCCGAATCCACCGCAGCAGGCAGGATGAAAATGTCGCGTGAGCAATTGGTCGATATGATCAGTTCCAACGCCAGTTTGTTGGATGAACGCGATGACATCATTCCCTATATCTATAGCCTGCCCACCGATAGCCCGTTGCAAGAGCATGAAATCCGCGAGGGTTATCAGGGTTACAAGGCGAAAAAAGCCGCTGAGGAACTGGCGGGTATCGCCGACCGGCACGGGCTGCAAACCCAAGCCCTGCAAGCCTTTGTCGATGCCATCATGAGCCGCATGATCTTCGACGGCGAACAACTCACCGACCTGCTCGCGCCATTGGAACTCGGCTGGAAACAGCGCCGCAAGGCAGAACTGGCGCTGATGGAAGAGTTGGCTCCCTACTTGAACAAGCTCGCGGGTGGGCGCGACATTTCGGGGTTGAATGCGTATGAGTAGGCTCACGAACCAACAGGACTTTAGCGAAGTTTTGCAACACATTCAGCAGGCACGCCAAAGCGTCTTCACGAACGTCAACACGGCATTAATTGCGTTGTATTGGCACGTCGGCAAAACCATCAGCCACAAAGTCCAAAACGAGGCATGGGGTAAGGGCGTAGTCAGCGAGTTGGCACGCTACATTAGCCAGCATGACCCTGATGTTAAAGGTTTTAGTGACAAGAATCTGTGGCGGATGAAGCAGTTCTATGAAACCTATCAGGCGGATGAACAACTCATCCCACTGGTGAAACAATTGCCGTGGACACACAACACCATTATCTTTTCACGCTGCAAGACTGCTGAAGAACGGCAGTTTTACCTGAAACAATCCATTAAGGAACGTTACGCTTCGCGGGAGTTGGAACGTCAGATTGATTCAGCACAATTTGAGCGGATGTCGATGGGCAACCAAAAACTCTCGGCACTGCTGAGAGAATTACACCCCACTATTGGCGACACCTTCAAAGATAGCTATGTCCTTGAATTTTTAGGATTGCCCCCCGTACACAGTGAAAATCGCCTGCAAAAAGCACTGGTGCAGCACATGAGGCAGTTTATCTTGGAATTAGGCAAGGACTTCATCTTCATCGGTGAAGAATACCGTCTGCAAGTGGGCAATCAGGACTTTTTCATCGACCTGCTGTTTTTCCATCGTGGCTTATCCGCACTGGTGGCGTTTGAGCTAAAAATTGGCAAGTTCCTGCCCGAACACCTTGGGCAACTCAATTTCTATCTCGAAGCACTGGATCGTGACGTGAAAAAGCCGCACGAAAACCCCAGCATTGGCGTGTTGCTGTGCCGTGACAAAGATGATGAAGTGGTGGAATACGCCTTATCACGCAACCTCTCGCCAACGCTCATCGCAGAATACCAATTGCAATTGCCGGATAAAAAGCTACTACAAGCCAAATTGCATGGGCTTTGTGCTGGCATGGAGGATGGCAATGAATAATCAGCCCCCATTCCCCATTTGCATTCGGAAGAAACCCCACCCCCGCCTCCCCTTATCAGGGGAGGAGCTAAGAGGCAGCACCGTTTCTTGTCCCTCCCCTGATAAGGGGAGGTTAGGAGGGGTTTCTTCCACGGTACAAGAGGCAAGCCATGACTAAACCAGAAAAAAAGGCATTAGTGCCAGCCTTACGTTTCCCTGAGTTTCGGGATGCGGGGGAGTGGAAAACAGTAAAGTTAAAGTATGTAGCAAAATGCACCACACTTAAAAATACAGATGGCAGAAATAATAGAGTTCTGACGAACTCAGCAGAATACGGCATTGTTGACCAGCGTGATTTTTTTGATAAAGACATTGCGAATCAAAATAATCTTGAAGGTTACTACATTGTTGAAAAAGGGGATTATGTTTACAATCCTCGAATATCTACCTTTGCACCCGTCGGCCCCATTTCAAAAAACAAGCTTGGCACGGGTGTAATGTCGCCACTTTATACTGTTTTCAGATTTAACGATTCCAATAATGACTTCTACGAGCATTATTTCAAAACATCGCAGTGGCATAATTATATGCGCGTTGTATCTAACAATGGTGCAAGGCATGACCGTATGGCTATTAGTGCCGCTGATTTTTTGGCAATGCCGTTACCAGAGTCACTTTCCGAAGAACAACAAAAAATCGCCGATTGCCTTTCCTCCATCGACGATCTGATCACCGCCCAAACCCAAAAACTCGCCGCCCTCAAGGCGCATAAAAAAGGGCTGATGCAGCAACTCTTCCCCGCCGAAGGGGAGACTGTGCCGAAGTTGCGGTTTCCTGAGTTTCGGGATGGGTGGAAAAAAAACAAACTAGAAAACCTTATTGAACTGTTATCAGGGTATGCCTTTCAAAGTGAATATTTTTCTGAGAACGGGAAAAAACTGCTAACCCCTAAAAATTTTACAAAACATGGGGCGGCAAACTTTAACAAAGAGAATACAAAATTTACCATTGAAGAATGTGATTCTAAGTATGCTTGTCGACAAGGTGACTTGTTGTTGCTATTGACAGATTTAACACCATCATGTGAGCTGCTTGGCAAGCCTATATTGCTTAAAGAGAATGAAGAAGTGTTATTGAACCAGCGTATCGTTAAAGTAACCCCAAAGAATCCACTGGATATTAGGTTTTTACTTTACTTCTTCTCAACTGAAACATACCACAAGAGAATTAGAGATACAGCAACAGGCTCTACTGTTCGGCATAGCTCAAATAAAATTGTTCTAGGTACACAAATTTATATGCCGTCAATCGAAGAACAGCAAAAAATTGCGGATTGTCTTTCTTCGGTTGACGAGCTGATTACTGCGCAAGCTGAGAAAGTGGAGGCACTCAAGAAGCACAAGAAAGGGCTGATGCAGCAGCTTTTTCCGAGCATGGATGAGGTAGGTGCATGATCTTTCAGACCATCGCCAAAGAAACCCCTCCTAACCTCCCCTTATCAGGGGAGGAACAAGAAAGTGGCATGATTCTCTTGCTCCCTTCCCTGATAAGGGGAGGGCTGGGGTGGGGATTCTTCAAGAAGATTCGTTACCGCTTCCAATTGCCTAAACCTCTCACAGCAGAGACAACCCAACCGAGCCAACCATGATAGAACAAGATAAGAATAAACCGGATGACACCCCCGTGGCACTCACTCCCTTGCCAGCAGGTTATCAAGACTGGCTGATTAGCCTTAAAACCCGCATTCACACCGCACAACAGCGGGCAACATTAGCGGTTAACCGTGAGTTGGTGTTGTTATATTGGCAAATAGGGCAGGAAATTTTAACCCGCCAATCCACGCAGGGTTGGGGCGCGAAAGTGATTGACCGCTTGGCGCATGACTTGCGGGTTGCTTTTCCTGACATGAAAGGATTTTCACCGCGTAACCTCAAATACATGCGTTCTTTTGCCCAAAACTGGAGCAGCAGTGAATTTGTGCAAGAGGTGCTTGCACAATTGCCGTGGTATCACCACATCACCTTATTGGATAAGCTCAACACCCAAGCAGCTCGTGAATGGTATGCCCAACAAGCCATCACCCACAATTGGTCTCGCAACGTATTGGTGATGCAAATAGAAACTAACTTGCTAGATAGAGCAGGTAAAGCCGTCAATAACTTTGCTCAGTGTTTGCCAACACCTCAATCTGACTTGGCACGAGAATCGCTGAAAGACCCTTATCGCCTAGACTTTTTGGGATTAGGACAAGAGGCACAGGAACGAGCTGTCGAAACTGCATTGGTTGAGCACATCACGCAATTTTTGCTGGAACTAGGTGCAGGCTTTGCTTTTGTTGGCAAGCAAATTCATTTAGAGGTGGGTGGAGACGACTTTTATTTGGACTTGCTATTTTACCACCTAAAATTGCGTTGTTATGTGGTAGTCGAACTCAAAGCGGGTGACTTTAAACCGGAACATACTGGGCAAATCAGTTTTTATTTGAGTGCGGTCGATTCATTGCTTAAACACCCAGATGATCAGCCCTCCATCGGATTACTGTTGTGCAAAAATCATAACCGCATCGTAGCAGAATACGCTTTGCGTGATAGTCATAAACCCATAGGCATTGCCCAGTATCAATTGGGTGATGCTATTCCAGCCGTGCTTGAAATCGGTTTGCCCACCATTGAGCAAATTGAACAAGAACTCAGTATCAAAACACACCCAAACGATAAGCCATGACTGAATCAGACCAAAAGAAATTGGGTATCACCCTTTGGAACATCGCTGACGACCTGCGCGGTGCGATGAATGCCGATGACTTCCGCGACTACATGCTGTCGTTCCTGTTTTTGCGCTACCTCTCCGACAACTACGAAGCGGCCGCGAAAAAGGAACTGGGTGCGGATTACCCGGATACTGCCGACCTGCCCAACGTCACACCGCTGAGCCTGTGGTATCAGGATTATGCGGAAGACGTGGCGGATTTTGAAAAGCAAATGCGCCTCAAAGTGCATTACGTGATCGAACCCCAATACCTGTGGAGCAACATCGCGGAATTGGCGCGTACCCAAAACCCCGACCTGCTGACAACCCTGTATAACGGTTTCAAATACATCGAAGAAAAATCCTTTGGTGGCAATTTTCAGGGGCTGTTTTCCGAGATCAACCTGCATTCCGAAAAGCTGGGCAGAAAACCGGCTGAGCGCAATGCCAAACTCTGCACCATCATCCAGAAAATCGCCGAAGGGATTGCCCAGTTCAGCACCAACACCGACATTTTAGGTGACGCCTACGAATACCTGATCGGTCAGTTTGCAGCAGGCAGCGGCAAAAAAGCTGGTGAGTTTTACACCCCGCAGCAGATTTCCACCATTCTCTCTGAAATCGTCACGCTGGACAGCCAAGAACCCAAAACCGGCAAGAAGAAAAAGCTGGAAAATGTGCTCGACTTCGCCTGTGGATCCGGTTCATTGCTGCTGAATGTCAGAAACCGGATGCGTCAGGAAGGCGGGACAATTGGCAAAATCTACGGGCAGGAAAAGAACATCACCACCTACAACCTCGCACGGATGAACATGCTGCTGCACGGGGTGAAGGATACCGAATTCGAGATTCACCACGGCGATTCCCTGCTCAATGACTGGGGCATCCTCAATGAGATGAACCCAGCGAAAAAGCTGAAATTCGATGCGGTGGTCGCCAATCCGCCATTTAGCTACCGTTGGGAACCTAACGACGCGCTGGGCGAGGACTTTCGTTTCAAGAACTACGGTCTTGCGCCTAAATCCGCTGCTGACTTCGCGTTTTTGCTGCACGGCTTCCACTTCCTCAGTGATAACGGCGTGATGGCGATTATCCTGCCGCATGGTGTGCTGTTTCGGGGCGGGGCGGAGGAGCGCATCCGCACCAAACTGCTGAAGGACGGGCACATCGACACCGTGATCGGTTTGCCGCCCAACCTGTTTTTCTCCACCGGTATTCCGGTCTGCGTTCTGGTGCTGAAACGCTGCAAAAAACCGGATGATGTGCTGTTTATCAATGCCGCCGACCATTTCGAGAAAGGCAAGCGGCAAAACCGCCTGCTGCCGGAGCATATCGACAAGATTGTCAGCACTTACCAATACCGCAAGGAAGAGGAACGTTATTCGCGCAAAGTGGGCATGGCAGAAATCGAAAAGAACGATTACAACCTGAATATCTCGCGCTATGTCAGCACCGCCAAGGGCGAGGAAACCATTGATCTGCAAGCGGTCAATGCGGAACTCAGAGCGATTGAGAAACGCGCCGTACAAGCCTCCGAGACCCACAACGCCTTCCTCAAGGAACTGGGGTTATTACCGATCTGATGAGGTTGGGTTTTGCCTTAGCGTTTCGGCGCTTTCTGGATGCTGTCGACCGACACATGCACCACCGCCGATTTCTTGCTTGCTGGCGGTGTGTTCCCGCCCTCATCCCGCCCTTCCACATGGAAATAGCGGTAGCCGTTGATGATGCCGGAAATGCCCGCCCCCTTGCCTTTCAGGTCATGCAGAACAACCGCCAGGATGTGCAGCACGCTGAAACCCAGAATGATGCTAGCTAGCACGTCATGCCAGCCAAACATCGACATGCCAAGGAAGCTGTTTGCCGAGTTGTAATACAGCCCGCTGAACGCACACAGCAGCAATACCAGCCACAACAACGGGTAAAGTTGTCGCCAGAACGGATTATGCGCAAACCAGTTCGGTAAGGGCGCACGCGCAAAGCTCAGATAAAATAGCAGCATTTGCTTTACGCCTACCCATTGCGCCCGATCCGGCAACAATGCCCGCCAATGGGCACTACCCGGCAGCATGAACAGCAGAATGACCCGTGCAACCACTGCCACGATCAGCAACTGCCCGACAATCAGATGCCAGTCGCGCCAGAATTCGTAATCCGCCGCCCCCAGCCCGATGGCCCAAACGCTGACAAACTGAAACAGTACACCAACAGCAATCAGCCAGTGGGGCAGGCGTACCCAACCCGACCAGACCAGTATGTGGCGGATGGTTTCCTGTGGCATGGTATTCCCCTTCTGCAATTTACGTATAAGGGCAAGTGTAAGCGATTGCCCACCAGCATGGGAAAAATCGTTACGCTGCCAGCCTGCGCCCCGACTTTGGTCAATACCGCCACAGTTGTCACTTCCTGACAGGCACGTCACTGCCAATGGCTGACGCACATTCCTAACAATAAAATAAAAACCAAAATTATCAATAACTTGGGGTTTCCACCAACGTTGGCACGGGGGTTGCAATAATCCTCTCAGTCAGAACAGCGTAACAACAACAAAAGAATTTATCAGCAAGCCCCAAGAAGCAGAGAGCAGGCATAATCATCAATAACAACAAGCTGCCTAGCCATGTTTCGACTCCTCTAACCCCCGCCCTAAAGCGGGGGTATTTATTGGCAGTAACAGCCGGTCTCGTTATCGGTGGATTCTGACCAAACCATGACATAAATCAACTTTCTATTATAAGCTGAGATAATCAGTTTTTGTTTTTAACTTGCCTAAATGCTACCTTGTTGTTACTTGCGAAACACAATGAGGGAGTTACCCATGAAAAAGCACAAGGCGTATTTTTACGCCTCCATCCCCCTGTTGCTGGCAGCTCAGGCAGGCCATGCCGCCAACTACTACGTAGCTACCACAGGCAACGACACCAACGCGGGTACGGAAGCCGCACCGTTCAAGACCATCCAGAAAGCCGCTAACACCGCCAATGCGGGAGATACCGTCTACATCCGAGGTGGCACTTACAGCGGGGTGGTACTGGTCAGCAAATCCGGCACAGCGGGCAACCCCATCACCTTCACCAATTACCCCGGTGAAACTCCGGTGCTGGACGCCACCGGCAAAACCAGTGCCGATTACTGGAACGGTATTTTCACCATCCGGGGGACTGCCACCAACAAAACCCGCCATGTCCGTGTCAGCGGTTTGAAGGTACAAAATAACACCTCCTCCAACGGCTTTGGCATCTCCTGCTATGACTGTGCTGACGTGGAAATCCGCAACAACAAAACCTATAACACCCGCCTGTCCGGGATCGTGGTGGGCTATGGCGACCGGGTGGTGGTGGATGGCAACGACATTGAGAAAGCCAACAACGGCGGTGAACATGAAAACCTTTCCGTGTTGCGGGAAAGCAGTTTCGTGACCGTCACCAATAACGTGGTGCATGATAACGGCAATGATGCTGGTGGCGGTGAAGGCATCGACATCAAGCAAGGTTCACACGACGTGCTGGTGCAAGGCAACACCGTTTACAACAACACCAAGGTCGGGATTTATGTGGATGCCTGGAACAAGCATACCTACAACATCCTGATTGACCGCAACAAGGTTTACGGCATCGGCAAAAGTGCCATTACCTTGGGATCGGAATGCGGCGGCCCCTTGCGTAATGTCACCATCAGCAACAACCTCGTTTACAACAATACCCGCCACGGGGTGAATGTCGGTATTTGGGGCGATATGTTTGGGCAATGTGGCAGCCCAGCCCCCACCCCCGGCAACATCAACGGGGTAAAAATCGTCAATAACACTATCGTCGGCAATGGTCAGGTCGGGATCAATTACACCCGTGATGCAGGTGTCCCCATCCACCCTGAATTTGGCAATATCTACGTTGCCAACAACCTCATCCACGACAACGGGCATAAAACCCTGAACTTTGCAGGTTGCCCGATCTCCAACAACGGCAATGCCGACGTTGCATCCCATTACACCATCGAAAACAACCTGCTGAATGGTCCATCCGGCAAGCCACGGTGTGACTGGGGTAGCGAAATGCTGGGGGTTAACCCCGTACTGGCAGCCCCACAACTCGCCAGTGCTACCGATTTCCACCTGACTGCCAACTCACCCGCCATTGATGCGGGTACGGCAACCAACGCCCCAGACCATGATTACGACGGTCTGGTACGTCCCATGAACGGGGTGTGGGATATAGGGGCTTATGAGTTCTCCGGTCAACCACCAGCCCTGAACATCACCACTACCAGCTTGCCACAAGCTACCGTAGGCACAAGCTATACCGCACAAGCCAATGCCAGCGGCGGGGTTGCCCCTTACTCCTGGCAGCTTGTCAGTGGGGTTTTGCCTAACGGCTTGAACCTGAGTGCCACGGGCTTGGTAAGCGGAACACCCACCACAGCAGGGACAGCCACTGTCACCTTGGGTGTCACTGATGCCAACGGCGCACTGGATACACAGGAATTGGGCTTAGTGGTGGCAGAGCAACCCGTTGCCGTGCCACCGAATATCACCACCACCAGCCTGGCGGCAGGTACAGCGGGCACAGCCTATAGCGCAACCTTAGCGGTTAGCAGTGGCACAGCCCCGTATACCTGGTCACTCAACAGCGGCAGCTTGCCAGCAGGCTTGTCCTTGAGTGCTGCGGGCGTCATCAGTGGTACACCCACCACGGCGGGGACAACCAGCTTCAGCGTTAAAGTGACCGATGGCAAAGGCTTGTCGGATACCCAAGCCCTGAGCCTGACCATCAACGCCACCCCACCAGCCACAGGCAATGCGGACATGGCATTGACCGTGTTCAAGGCAACCAAGGCCAGCGTCACCAAGGGTACAGCCGCCGAGTTCAGCTTCACGGTGAAGAACAACGGCAATGATACCGCCAGCAATGCGCGTTTTGTGTTGCCGTTGCCTGCCAATATGGCATGGGTCAAAGGTGGCAACGGTAGCGAATGCAGCGCCACCACTACCCAAGTGACGTGCAGTTTTGGCAGCTTGGCAAAAGGGGCTTCACGTACCCGTTACCTCTACCTGCGTCCTGCGGTGACGGGCAGTTATGCCCTGACAGGTACAGCCACCTCCGACAAGGGGGACAGTAACCTGAGCAACAACAGCGTAGCCATCACCTTGACCGCACAATAAGCAATCTGACTTTTCACGAGAAGTTGAGGGGGAAGCCGAAAGGTTTCCCCTTTTTTTCTGGCTGGCACACACTCACAACTCGCTTTCCCCTGTGTTCATGAATATTTCCCATATACTTAAAAAAATCATTACCACCCAAGGAGACACCCCATGAGCTACATCGACGGATTCGTATTACCCGTTCCCGAAAATCGTCTGGAAGACTATCGCGTAATGGCGCAACAGGCAGGCGAAATCTGGATGGAACACGGCGCACTCGCCTACAAGGAATGCGTGGGCGAAGACCTGAGTTCCGAATTTGCCAACAATTCTTTCCCACGTATCGCCGGGGTGCAGGAAGGTGAAACCGTCATTTTCGCCTTCATCGTCTACCAATCCCGCGAGCACCGCGATGAAGTAAACGCCAAAGTCCACCAAGACCCACGGATGCAATGCGGCGACATGAAGGATTTGCCGTTCGATTGCAACCGCATGAATTACGGCGGCTTCACCACCTTGGTAGATTTGTAGAGAAAGTCAGACCCTCCTGACATGATGCTGTCAGGAAGCAGCATCTATACTAAAAAAACCAATCAACAATGACCCACCAAAGGAGTAATACCATGAAAGCGAACCCCGTCGGCTGGTTTGAAATCTACGTGCAGGATATGCCTCGCGCCATCGCCTTCTACGAAGCCATGCTTGCAACCAAGCTGGAAAAGCTACCCATGTCTGACCCTGAAGCCTGGCCTGATCTGGAAATGTGGACGTTTCCGATGTCCGATTGCGACAATCCTACCTATGGTGCTGCGGGCGCACTGTGCAAAATGGGCGGTTGCCCATCCGGTGGCGGCGGTACATTAGTGTATTTCAGTTGTGAAGATTGCGCAGTGGATGCCGCTCGCGCCGCAGCCAACGGTGGCAGCATCTTCAAGGAAAAAATGCCGATCGGCGAACACGGTTTCATTGCGCTGGTGTTCGACACCGAGGGCAATATGATCGGCCTGCATTCGATGGCGTAAGGCTGACCCATGCGCCGTGCCGACCGTTTGTTTCAGCTTGTGCAAATCCTGCGTAACAAGCGGCTGGTCACTGCGCGTGAACTTGCCGAGCGGCTGGAGGTTTCCGAGCGCACCATTTATCGCGACATTCAGGACTTGAGCGTCTCTGGCGTGCCGGTGGAAGGCGAAGCCGGGGTTGGCTATCACCTGCGTTATTCGCTCGACATTCCGCCGCTGATGTTTACCGCTGCCGAAATCGAAGCGCTGGTGGTGGGTGCGCGGATGCTGCAAGCCTGGGGTGGCAGTGAACTCGGCAGCAGTGCGAAATCGGTACTCGACAAGGTTCATGCTGTCATTCCCACCGAACTGCACCGCCATCTGGAGGAAAGCCGCCTGTTTGCCATGCGTTTCGGGGTGCGCGAAGACCTCGAAACCACCCTCGACACCTGCCGCCATGCGATTGCCCAGCACCGTTACCTGCGGCTGGATTACCAGCGGGCTGACCACGAATGCAGCCAGCGCGATGTCAAACCACTGGGGCTGTTTTTCTGGGGCAATGTGTGGACGCTGACCGCATGGTGCGAATTGCGCCACGACTTCCGTACCTTCCGCCTCGACCGCATCCGCTGGCTGGATACGCTGGACAAGATTTTTGAGGAATCGCCGGGGCAAACGCTGGGCGATTTCGTCAGGCTGATGCAGTCAGAAGGCTATTGAGCCTAAATCGTCCAGGAACCATGCGCCAAACCGACCAGTGTCCACTGGTTGCCACCACCCGCATCTTTGAGGATCACCATCAGGCTAGTCCAGTCCATGCCGTTATAGGCGGGGTTGGTTCCGGGCTGGTGGTATTCGACGATGCGGTATTGTGGCTGCGGGAAACTGCCCAGCAGATTGTTGATCAGGTTGCCTTGCGAGTGGAAATCGCTGTTGCTGCTGATCAGCGTGACCGTGGCATTGCTGTGGTAGGGGAAATCCCACACGTAGCGCCCGAAATAGTCGCGCACATGCAGCATGATCGGGTCGCCGGAACCATCCTGCGTTCCCCAGTTGCGGGTCGGCGGATTTTGCAGGATGAAATCGCTTTCAAACGCGGTGGCAGTCAGGATCTGGTCAGTGGCTTCCGTGCGGTAATACGGCATGAAACGCACCCCTGCCGCATCAAACAGGCTGGTAAACGGCTGCAAGCCGCCGCTGCCGTTTTGCAGGTTGTTGATGGCTTGCACCACCGTATTGGCTGCCTGCAAAGGCGTGCCGCTAATGACTTGCTGGTTGTTGTTGCTGCTGTTGGGGGTGTTGATGCAGGCACTGAGCAAGCCCGCCAGCAACAGCATGAGGATTCGTTGAAACATTGCGCACCTCCATTGATTGTGCCAGGGGAAAGAACTCCCCCTTACACCTCAGTATAGCAGGAACGGCTGGCGTGCCTCCGCCCATGCCTGTTCATCCGGGATAGTCAGGGCATCCAGATCGGCGGGGCTGGCTTGCGCATCATCCACCCATTCACGCAGCAGCGGTGAGCCGTTGATCACGTCGATCGGCAGCTTGCCGAATGCGTATTCGTAAGGGAAATCACGCCACAACGCATAGTCGGGGTAAAGCTGGCGGATGGCCTTGAACGCCAGCGCCTGTACCCGCCAGGGGCGGAATGTCGCATAGTCGTAATGCGGCGCTTCCACATGGATTTGCACCCCGGCACACAGCTTGCCGACATGCTTGTGGAAAGTCGGCTCAAACCAGCATTCGCGCAGGATGCAGCCGTGCAACCAGTGTGGCGCCATTGCCTGCATGGTGCGGATCACGGCACAGGCATCAATGTCGGGTGCGCCGAACAACTCCAGCGGGCGGGTTGTGCCGCGCCCTTCGGAAAGGGTTGCGCCTTCCAGCATCACCGTCCCGGCGTAGCAACGCGCCATTGACAGGTTGGGCGCATTGGGGCTGGGGTTGACCCATTCACGTTCCCCCAGCGGCCAGCCGTAGCCGGGTTTGGATTCCGGTTGCCAGCCTTGCAGGGTAATCACGCGGTAATCAACATCCAGCTTGAGCTGGTCAATGAACCACAGGCCGAGTTCGCCCATGGTCAGACCGTGGCGCATCGGCATTGCACCCGCACCGACGAAACTTTCCCACCCGGCACGCAAGCTCAGCCCTTCCACCGGGCGGCCTGCCGGGTTGGGGCGATCCAGCACCCACACCGACTTGCCGTGTTGCGCTGCCGCTTCCAGCACGTAACGCAGGGTGGTGATGAAGGTATAGATGCGGCAACCCAAGTCCTGCAAATCCACCAGCAGCACGTCGAACGTCGCCAGCATTGCATCCGTGGGGCGGCGCACTTCCCCGTACAGGCTGAACACCGGGATGCCATGAATGGGGTCGAGGAAATCGGGCGATTCCATCATGTTGTCCTGCTTGTCGCCCTTGATGCCGTGCTGCGGGCCAAAGGCGGCAGTCAGTTGCACATCCGGCAAGGCGGCAATGGCATCCAGCGCGTGGGTCAGGTCGGGCGTGACCGAGGCGGGGTGTGCCAGCAGGGCAACGCGCTTGCCCGCCAAGGGCGCACGCAGGGTGGAATCATTGAGGAAGCGGTCAAGGCCAAATTTCATGGGTGAATCCGTCACGGTGGTGGAAATCGGGGCGTTCGGTTGGGTGTGTTAGTGCCCAGTAGCATTTGCTGCCGTCGAGCAACGCGATGACAGCGGTAATGCCGAGTTGCCAGGGGGTTGCTGCGGGCAGGTTGGCGGGGGTGATGATGGCGCTAACAACAAACCCATCCCCAACCCTGCCCTTGTCAGGGAAGGGAGCAAGAGAGAGCGTGGGTGCGGCTGGGTCTTGCCATGCCAGCCGCTGCCGGTAGTCGCTGAAAGCATACGCCGCCCACTGACCGGAAGGGGAAAAGTTGAATTCGCGGTAGGCGCTGTCGCCCACGACACCGACGAAGGCTTCCAGACAGGTGTGTTCCCACAGGTTATCCGTGAACTGCGGGGGTTGCGCGGGGGGAATGCGTACCTGCGCCACATCACCGTGCAGGTGGTAGCACAGGCGCAGGCTGCCGTCAGGCTGGCGAGTGGCGTTGGCGTGCAGCGATAGATTGATTGGGCAGGGTGTGGCAGGGTGGCAGTGCAGCTCAAGCAAGGGTGGTTTCCCGACAATTTTGTAATTGGCGGGAAGTGTGTCGCAGTGCCGGGGGAAATGCAATTGCTGCGCGGCTTAGCGCCCCATGAAGGCATCCATTTGCACCATGCTGCGGATTTCTTCGTGCAGTTCGGGTGCGGGGGTGATGTTGCCGCTGGCGTCGACCTTGTTGCAACGGATTGCACCGGGTGTGTTGGCGATACCACCGATCCGGCGTCCGCCCCAGAATACCTCGAAGCCGCGTGTGCCGCTCAGGTCGAGTTGCGCTGTCTGGATGCCAGCCCCGGCACAGTCGGCGGTAGCGACCGGGCTGTTGCTGCGGATGTGGGTGGTGAAGGAATCAATCAGGATGGCCTCTTCCCTGCCGCCTTGCGGGGCGAGTACCGCCGTCAGGCGCGAGTTGTTCCAGCGGTTGAGGCTGGAAGAGGCGCAGCTTGTGCCAATCGGCAGGTAATAGACCTTGATGTCATCGTCCGCCACCCCGACCAGGCAGAGCGTGCCGCTATTGCTGAGGTTCTGGGTGGTATTGCCGGGGGTCTGGTTGTCACCGACAGGCGGGTTCGGCACACAGGCCGCGAGGGTGGCACACGCGCCCAGCAGCAGGACAGGCATGGTTTGACGGCTAAACATGGGATGGCTCCTTGATGATGAATACCGGCTTAGACTGCGGGCGAGGGAAATGGTTTGGGCTGGTGCGGTTTGAATCACCCGGCAGTTCCGGCTACTATCCTTGCTGTTGTCCCTTATGCATGACTTGTTGACGCTTATGACCCCGCCCCCGCTGGAAATTGCCCTCGAACGCATCGACGAATGCCGCCGCACCCGCTCGACCGAACTGGATTTGAGCAAGCTCGGCCTGACGGAAATCCCCCCGCAGGTGTTTGAACTGACCTGGCTGGAAAAACTGGATGTGTCAGGATACTGGGTTAGAAGTCACAAATACGGGGACATCAGGGAAATCCCCCCATCCATTCAGCAACTAACCAAGCTGACTGAATTCAATTGCGCCATTAACCAGATCAGCGACCTGTCGCCGCTCAGCGGCTTGCCTGCCTTGCAATCGCTTTCCTGTAGCTCTAACCAGATCAGCGACCTGTCGCCACTCAGCGGCTTGCCTGCCTTGCAATCGCTTGACTGTGAGGACAATAAGATCAGCGATCTGTCGCCGCTCAGCGGCTTGACTGCCTTGCAATCGCTTCACTGTGGGGGCAATAAGATCAGCGACCTGTCGCCACTCAGCAGCTTGCCTGCCTTGCAATCGCTTGACTGTGAGGGCAATAAGATCAGCGATCTGTCGCCGCTCAGCGGCTTGACTGCCTTGCAATCGCTTTCCTGTCGCTCTAACCAGATCAGCGACCTGTCGCCACTCAGCGGCTTGCCTGCCTTGCAATCGCTTGACTGTAGCTATAACCAGATCAGCGACCTGTCGCCACTCAGCGGCTTGCCTGCCTTGCAATCGCTTGACTGTGGGGGCAATAAGATCAGCGACCTGTCGCCACTCAGCGGCTTGCCTGCCTTGCAATCGCTTTCCTGTCGCTCTAACCAGATCAGCGACCTGTCGCCACTCAGCGGCTTGCCTGCCTTGCAATC
>ERZ761609.107-NODE-107-length-116738-cov-36.435985_pt1 | contig 116738 bp, 101 predicted proteins | sample MGYA00511163_ERZ761609 | MGnify/ENA primary metagenome ERZ761609 (study PRJEB28899, sample SAMN02445070) | bioreactor sludge metagenome | biome: EBPR sludge | place: Australia: Brisbane, Thorneside Wastewater Treatment Plant | collected 2011-12-16 ... | reverse complement strand
CGGCCCGATGCCCTGGCGCGTGTGCTGCTGGCGCAGTGTGCGGCGCACGCCGCTGCGCTGTCCCTCACCGACTGCGAAGCCGTGCTGCCCCTGCAAGCCGACATGGGGGTGCCGCAGCAGGCTTACTGGCGCTACCTGAAGGGGCAGCCCGTTGCCGGCGATGCCGAGGCGCTGCCCGCCGCCCAGCAGGCAGTTGCCCGATTTTTGCTGGCCGGTGCCAAGTCTTCTGACCCGCTGGCCGCTTTGCCCACAGGCGATGCGCTGTCGCGGCTGGTGGCCGCCGCCGTGTTGCTGAGGTCCGGGCATGGCAACCCGGCTGTGGTGGCGGCGGGGGTGGACGCGGCCGCAGAACAGGGTTGGACGCGACCGTTGCTGGCCTGGCTGGGGTGGCAGTTGCGTCAGGCGCAGGCACAGGGCGATGCCGAACTGGCGCGTCACACGCAGCGACGGCTCGATGTGCTGATGTGGAACGAAAAAAACAAATAAAAATGTGCTCTGTCGCTTGTTTGGTGGGCGTATATAGCTACAGTTTCATGAGTATGCCCAGTGCAAACGGCAGGCTCACCATGCCCAGCAGGGTGGACAGTGTGACCAGCCCGGCCACATACGCCCCGTTGAAGCCCATGCGGGCGGCCAGCACGTAGCAGCTCGACGCCGTGGGCAAGGCAGAGAACATCAGCAGCACCGCCGTCTGCGCTGCATCCAGTCCGAACAGCCGGGCCAGGCCCCAGGCCATCACGGGCATGGCCAGGTGTTTCACGCCCAGAATGGCCACACCCATGCCCTTGGCCACGGCCAGACTGCCCAACTGCATGCCTGCGCCCGCCGCCATCAGGCCCAGCGCCAGCGAGGCACCGCCGATGCGGGTCACCGTCGGCTCCAGCCACGCAGGCAGGTGGAACCCCAGCAGGTTGGCCGTCACGCCGCTGGCGGTGGCCAGGATCAGCGGGTTGCGGATGAGCTCGCCAGCAAACCCTTTGCGCTGGGTGCCAGGGTGGCGCAGTGCGTTTTGCCGGAACATCGGCCAGACAGCGCCCACGTTGAACACCGGCACGCACAGGCCGATCAGCACCGCCACCAACTGCAGCCCTTGTGGCCCGGCCACCCGCTCGGCCAGCGCCAGGGCAATGAACGAGTTGAACCGGAAGCCCACCTGCGCGCTGGCCGCGTGCAGCCGCCGGTCCAACCCGGCTCCCAGTCCCGGCCACCAGGGCATGGCGTAGTTCAGGGCAATGGCCAGGCCGGCCAATGTCAGCCCGGCCCCGGCCAGGCTGCTGGCGGCGGACAGGTCCAGCGGGCTGCGCACAATGGACTGGAACAGCAGCACCGGGAACAGGAAGTAGTACACCAGCGCCTCTACCGGCTCCCATACCTTGCGGTTCAGCGCGGTGAAGCGGCACAGCAGGTAGCCCACGAGGATGAGCGAAAAGTCGGGGAAGAGCAGTTGGGCAAAGTTCACGGCTGCAAGCATACCGATCCGGTCGTGCGGTTGGCTGTGTCCATCTGACGCTTGAGTGACCCGACCATGGGTTTTCCGGTACAGACAAGGGAATCGCCCGGGTCTAAGATGCTCCGCTTATCGCGCATGTTGTTGGCCTTGTCTTCATCTGCCTGCCGGGCCCAGCCAGGCGCTTGCGTGGCCGTTTGCGTTGACATGCGTTGGGCAGCGATCCGTTTTTTCTCAAAGGAGTTCATCATGGTGTTGCGTCGTCAGGTTTTCGTCGGTGGTGCGGTGGTTCTTGCTGCTGCGGTTTCGGGTGCTGCCTGGGCGCAGGCATATCCGAACAAGCCAGTCAAATTGCAGGTGCCTTTTGCACCGGGTGGCACGACCGACATCGTGGCCCGTGCCGTTGCAGAACCGTTGGGCAAGGCGCTGGGTCAGTCGGTGATCGTCGAAAACAAGGCGGGTGGCGGCGGCGTGGTGGGTGCGCTCGAAACCACACGCGCTGCGCCTGATGGTTATTCGCTCGGCATGGCCACGGTGTCCACCACAGCGGCAAATCCGGCCATCAACCCCAAAAACCCCTACAACCCGCTGACCGATTTCACGCCCATCATCAACCTGGCTGCCACGCCCAATGTGATTGCCGTGCACCCCAGCTTCCCTGCCAAAGACTTTGCCGGCTTCATTGCCGAGTTGAAGAAATCACCCGGCAAGCATGCCTATGCTTCGTCGGGGACCGGTGGCATCGGTCATCTACAGACTGAATTGTTCAAGAGCCTGGCGGGTGTGTTCATCACCCACATTCCGTACCGGGGCGCAGGGCCCGCGCTGAACGACACGGTAGGTGGCCAGGTGCCGATCATTTTTGACAACATGCCGTCCGCGCTGCCGTTCATCCAGTCCGGTCGCCTGGTGCCGATCGTGGTGGCGGCGCCCCAGCGGCTGCCGCAGTTGCCCAACGTGCCGACGTTCAAGGAAGTGGGGCTCGAGCCCGTCAACCGCATGGCCTACTACGGCATCCTGGGGCCCAAGGGCCTGCCCAAAGACGTGGTGGACAAGGTGAGTGCGGCAGCACGGCAAGCGCTGGCTGACCCTGCGGTGAAGAAACGCATTGAAGACACGGGCTCCATCGTGCTGGGTAACACGCCCGAACAGTTTGCCGAGCAGATCAAGGCCGAGTTCGAGGTGTACAGAAAAGTGGTGGCTGACCAGAAGCTCACGCTCAACTGACTTGGCGCGATGGGGGGTGGTTTGGTTCAGCGTGGCCGGTCTCGCCGTGCAGGCAAGGGAACACAGGGGTTGCGCAACGAGGAGAGCCTGCAAGCCATCGACGCCTTCATCGACAGCCTCTGGATGGAGGCGGGGCTGGCCCGGCTGACGCTGGAGGCCTACCGCCAGGATCTTGTGTTGTATGCCGGGTGGTTGAAGCATGCGTCTGAAGGACGCAACCTGGACGACACGACGGTGGGCGACCTGAACGCCTACTTCGCACACCGCCACGAACAGACCAAAGCCACCACTGCCAACCGCCGGCTGACGGTGTTCAAACGCTACTTCCGCTGGGCACTGCGTGAAGGGCGCATACAGGCCGACCCCACGTTGCAGATGCTCTCGGCCAAGCAACCGATGCGGGTGCCCAAAACCCTGACCGAGCGGCAGGTGGAGGCGCTGCTGGCAGCCCCCGATGTCGGTACCGACCTGGGTCTGCGCGACCGCGCCATGCTGGAGCTGATGTACGCCAGCGGGTTGAGGGTGAGCGAACTGGTAGGCCTGAAAACCTACCAGGTCAGCCTGAAGGATCACGTGCTGCGCACTTTCGGCAAAGGCAGCAAGGAGCGGCTGGTGCCCTTCGGCCTGGAAGCAGAAATCTGGATTCAGCGCTACCTGTCACAGGCCCGCCCGGCCATTCTGGCGGGCCAGCAGACCGAAGACCTGTTCGTGACGGGCCGGGGGGCCGGCATGACGCGCGTGGCGTTCTGGATGATCGTGAAAAAGCATGCGCAGGCGGCTGGCATCGTCACCGCCCTGTCGCCGCACACCTTGCGGCACGCGTTTGCCACCCACCTGCTCAACCACGGGGCCGATTTGCGCGCCGTGCAGATGCTGCTGGGCCATGCCGATATTTCCACCACGACCATTTACACGCATGTGGCGCGCGAGCGGTTGAAAACGCTGCATGCCCAGCATCACCCGAGGGGGTGACGCTGGCTACTGACTCGGTCTGTCAAGACACGGGTAATGCATCGCACTCCCAGCGTTACTCGCGGCCAGTGTTGAGACAAAGAGCAGCGAAACAAATTACAGGAATCTATCAATATCGGTTTCCAGCGTATTGGGGTAACCGTCGGCATCTCTGCTGCCATCCCCATTTCCTACCCTGATGCCGTTGGTGCCAACCGGATAAAGGATTTGCTTGACAGTCGCAGCAACTGGCGACGTGACACTGATTTCTATCTTCTGCACCGTGAGCCCATCCGTGGTTTGTTTCGACCCAGTCAATCTGATGACTCCATTTTCAGTTGCAATGGTGTTGGCACCTGTACAGACTTCAGAGGCTGAGTACTCGAAATTTCTTGCTGCCAAATTGACAGTGCCGTCTGCATTGGGCGTGAAAGTTGCAATAGTCTTCTCAGATCTACCAACACCCGTGCGCTCGCAAGTACTTTCTAAATCGCCACGCAGTTGATTGGCGGACAGGATGTTACCGCCGGTAGGCGGCGAAGTGGGAGCAAGCGAACTTTTAGGATAATTTTTTATCGAGAAAGACATCAACTCTTGTAAAGTACTTGTGACATTGGTGGAAAGGTTGATTGATTTGGAAATAACGATCCTGTTCATTACGACATCGAGATAGAATATCGTTCTAAATGACGTATCTTCGCGTTTCCAGACCCGGGTGTTGAATGTGCCTGCGGCCGTGGTTATTTTCTCGTAACCATCCAGAATCAATGAACTTGCGGAGACTGGTGTTGAGCTACCATCACTGCAATTCCGATTACTTGCTGGAGTGGATAATGATTGGCCAACTGAAATATTTGCAGCTTCAATCGAAAAAAATGAAATTTCGGGGGGAGTAAATTTGCAAGAAACACCGGATGAAGAGATGCTCTCTATCCGACGAGTATTTTGATCATATATATCGTATGACTTGGCGTTGGTTCTTAGGTCAGTGTATTCAAGGCGTTCAATTTCATTGCCGATTGTCGCTATGACTTTTCTGGTTTGACTATATGATGTGCCATCCGTTAAATACACCCTATACAGTCTTGAATCTTCAGGTGAAAAGGCAAATTTAGTATTGACAAATATGGTTTCTCCGTTTTGAGTTCGAGTAATAGGTATTTCCTCAAGTACTTTGTCATAACCTTCTTTGTTTGCGAAAAAAGCACTGGTCAACGGGTTGAATGTTGCTGGATCCAGACCGGCTGACTTCAGTGTGTTTTGCAATTGATTATTTAAACCGGTAACCACCTCGGAAACGATTTTTTCTTGTGCTTTAACCACTGCGGGTGTCAGGGCATCGGCTCCGCTAAACCCAGCCTTTTTCGCTACCTCAGACGCCACCACATCTGTCAGCCCTGTGAGGTTGATGGTGTAGAACTTCCGGTTGGAAGGGGCCCGCACAATGTCTTGTACCAGCATGGACTTCCAGGGTTTGCCGTCGCGTTTCACAGTGGCCACCAGCGGGGCCTTCATGCCGCGCAAGCTGATGCGGTAGTAGCCGTTGGCATCGGTTTTGGTGATGACTTTCTGGCCATTGATGTCGACAAACTCCAGATCCATGTTGGCAATGGGTGCGCCATCAGCGCCGGTGCCGTCTGCACCGGCATCACCCGCACCGCTGCCGGCATCACCTCCGTCCACAAAACTCTTGTCTGCGCCGGACAGTTGCCGCATTTCCTCGCACGTCACGGGCTTGTTGAAACTGTCGGTAAACGGTTCGCAAGAAGCAACAGGCGTGTCCGAACCGCCGCCGCACGCAACCAAGGAGGCAGCTACCAGGGTGGTGAGAACCCACATGGGGGCGATTGTTTTGGAGCTTGGTGAAGCGAAGAAAAGATTGGACATGATGTTTGTGAGGTGATTGTTTTGAGAGGTCTCATCCGACCGCTCAACAGGTTACCAGACCATAGGGCGCATGGCATCCCCCATTTGGGGGAGTTGACATCGTTGATTGATCTGCATGAAATTCGGTCATGTGAAAGTGCCCTACGTCTTGCTCTGGCCGCTATGATCGATCCGGACATTTTTGTTGGCACAGTATTCACAGTCTTACGTAGGGGGTTGGCTCATGCTTCTGGCGCTTTTTCGCACTGCGGTGCTGGGTGGTTTGGTTGCTTGTTGCAGCAGCCACAGTTTTGCCAGAGAGTTGACGCCTGAGCGCAGGGCGGTTGTGGACGCGCACGCGCTCGCTGCGCCTGCACACGTTGAGAAGTCAAGTCAGACGTTGGCGCAGTACTTGACCAAGCCATTCAGCACCGAGCGTGAAAAACTTCGGGCCATTTACAGGTGGATCGCAGACCGTGTGACCTATGACGTGGAGAGCTATCTGTCAGGCCGTGAAGTCAAAGTCAGTGCGGATGAGGTGTTGGCTAAAAGGATCAGTGTGTGCGAGGGCTATGCCTCATTGTTTTCTGACTTGGCGGGACATGCTGGCTTGAAGGTTCAGAACATTCCAGGGCACGCCAAGGGTTTTGGGGCAGCCAGGGCATTTGCGTCAGATGCCAAGCCCAATCACATGTGGACCGCCGTACACATTGATGGGGAGTGGCGAATGATTGACACCACTTGGGGAGCTGGCTACGTGGATGGTGGCACGTTCAAGAAAGTGCTGTCAGAGGCTTTTTTTCTGGTGCCGCCTGAGCAGTTGGCTTTTACTCACTATCCAGTTGATCATAGGTGGCAGTTACAAAAGACACCCAAGATTTCTTTGCAAGAATTCAACGCACTGCCGCATTTACCGAATACACATTTCAATCAGCATTTATCACCTTTTGAAACGTGGGATACGATCAAAGCAGCGGACTTTGAAGGCACTTTGGTGCATACGTTTGATTTGCCAGTAGGCTTGGCCAAGGTGAGCAAGGCACCTTTGCATCATTTCCTGAAAACGCAAAGGACTTATGCCTTTGTCATTGATAGTCAGCACTTTACTGACATGGCTTTTGTACAAGGGGACAAGTGGATCCACTTTGACAAATCAGGCAACACGTTCAGCAGTCAACTCAAAACAGAGATTGCGGGCGACTTGATGGTGCTTGGCAAGCCTCCGAATGCAGATAACTATGTTGCCATTTTGCGGTACACCGTGCAGCGTTAGAAACTCACGAAAATTATGGACCGGCACGCTTGTTGAAAGTGATGGTCTGGATAAAGTGATTGCCTGCTGAGTCCGGCACAAGGCGTATGACGGCATCGTATTTTCCAGCACTCGTGAATTCGCGTTTGCGTTGGATCTCATCCAATGCTTTCTTGGCGCTCCACAAAGATACGAGTCCACTGACCACCAAAAATGGACTTTTTGCTGTCATGCCAGTGCTGGACGGTGGTTGCTGCACGTTGACTTTTCCGCCGTTGGCTTCCACTGCGGCCATCCACTTTTGCAATCGATCAGGCAACTGGCTGGGTGTAAGTCGATCGTAAAACGTTACCGACACAGATTCCACACCAGACCCTAAAGACTGGCCAAGGCGTTGGTCAAAGCTCTGTATGTCGATGAAACGCATGTCACCTTGCGTGGACTTGGATTCTGACGCGGCTGCAGAAGCAGATGCCTCATTCTCCGAGGCTGGCTGACCAGCACAGCCAAGAAAACTCAGGCAGGCAGCCGTTACGACAAGACCGCGCAGGGTGCGTTGCTGACATTTTTTGACTCGGAATTGAGGGGGGGGAACCAGTGTGCTCATGTTTGGACAAGGTGAAAAACGTTTGAAGAAATAAGGGGAAAAGACCTGACGCCACTCTTCAGTTTTACTCAACTTGTAACCGTATGTCTTTTTCGGCCACCCGGTCTTTGTCATCCTTGACTTGTATCAACAAACGGTGTTTGCCCTTGGGGATGTCTGCGTTGTCAACCTGAAATCCATTTGGCGTGATTTGTATGAGTGCCCGCATACGGTCTGTCACATCGAACTTCATCGCACCGTAAAGGATACGGAGGGTGTCTGGCCGGATGAAACTGCCAGCTGTCGTCAAAAACTTGACTTGAATAGGAAATGGTACGTTGACCTTTCCGTCTTGGCTGGGGACGGGACTGATGAGCTCAATGGACGGTTGCACACTCCGGGTTCGAAGTGGTGCGGGTGCATCAAAACCCTGTGGTCCGCCGTACTCGAGCATTTCGGCTTCATTGACGATTTGCCAGGTCGCAGCTTGGGAGCCCAGGGCTGCACAACTCATAAATGTTGACAGCGCTGCTGCGCGCAAGTGCACAAAAACAGTTGTGGGGAAGCTTTTCATGGTGTTTCGGTGATGTCCATCAAAGTTGCGCCAAAGCCGCGAATGCATTCATCTGCTTGAGCGCAACCAGATTCGGATGAAGCAGACAAGGCCTGTGCGAGTTTGGCACGTGTCGCGGATTTGTTTGCAATGAACAGGAAATCTCCTTGCCCTTGTCCGGTGAACAAATCGGCCGGGAGGGGGGAGGGTGTCTGCACGACCATGACACGGTTGATACCTTGAGGTCCCCGGGCTGCAAGCTTCCAGTGGGCGCGCGGCACGGTCAAGTTTTGTTTGGCCTCGATCCGGTGAGCTTGGTCAACGGCATTTGGGAACAGCAGGTTGAGGTGTTTGTCGTCTGTACCTGCTGCAAACACGTAAAGCCAACCAGGTTTGTCTGCGTTTATGTAGAGCTCCAATGCGTCATGGTTGATACGCAACATCGACTTGTTTGGTTTCACGACTGGGGCCAGTTTGCCATTGCTCTGATTGAAGATTTCCATCAATGCAGCTTGTGCAGAAAATGGCTTGGATGTGGGCTGTGCTGACAAGGGCTTGTCAAACCAAGCTGGCACGAACGCAGGGTTGCCATCGAGTACGAGGTTGTGCGGTTTGAATGTGTCGTCCTTCTCCAGTCGCGCATTGATTTTGGCTTGTGCGCATGCTTTGATTTCGCCAATATCAATGGTGCTAGAGCCGTTTGAATCCACAGCGTCTTTGAGCATGCAGTCACGTACATATTGGGTTGCCAGGCCACCTTTGACTTCGTCATCCAGACTGATCTCGTCAGGGCGAGCTGCGGCGAGGTACACAATGTCCTGTGGGAGGGCTCCACGCTCTGTTTGTTCGACCAACAGGTTGCGTGTACGGATGTTTGATGCAATGGTGCATCTGTCTTCCGTTGGCGCTGATCGCGGGCGAAGTGTCCCGGCATCAGCCAGTGCTGTCCAACTGCGCGTCGGTCTCCTGCTGGCTGTCGTCATCCCGCCTGAATGGCAAGCGTCGTACATGACAAATAGTTTGTCGGTCTTTCGGGCAATGGGTTCAAGGAGAGTAGCCAGTTCGGAGTTGCTCAGTTGACTGTCAGGTTTGTCATCATGTGCGAGAAAAGCTTCTGTACAGGCTTTGATTGAAGGATCGTACCGGCGAACCCCGTGGCCAGAAAAATGCAGATACACCCGATCACCCGGCATGACGCGTCGGTTCAGGCGGGTCAAGGCTTCACGTATGCCTACGCCTGTCGCTTCCGTGTCGCTCAACCAGATTATGTTTTTCTCTGGAATCTGCATGCCAGTTGCGATCTGGCGGGCAGATTCCCGATCCGCGCGGGTCCCTGGTAAAGAGACCAGTGCCCTGTCTTCATAAATTCCAATGGTGATGATCAGGGCATGACCAGTCGGTGGGCCAGCATAGACGCCAGAACTGGCCAAGCAAATGATCGAAATCCACCCAATGACTGCCAACTTGGGCAGGAACGCTGACAGGCGAGCAACCGCGCCAGAGCAATAGTTGTGGTTCATATGCGGGTAGCGATGATGACTCGTCGGTTTGCAGGTGCATTGGCAGGCAGTCCAGCCAACGGACGGCTGGATCCCAGTCCAATGGGATGAATGCGATCCGGTGCTATACCGCGCGACTGCAGGTACCGGCTGATTGATTGAGCCCTTTTTTCACTTAGCTTCAGGTTGGTAGCAGGGTTCCCTGAGCTGTCTGTGTGGCCTTCGACCAAAAAGTCAAATGGCCTCAATTCAGGTGTTTGCATGGCCCGTGCCAATGTGTTCAATTGGTCGAAACTTTGCGCTTGTATGTCCGCAGAATTGATGGTGAATTGAATCACCAACGTCAGTTCAGGACGCGGGAGTTGAACCGATTTCGAGCTTTCAGCAGCAATCGTTTGGCTAACTTGGGGTTGCGCTGAACCCGGACCAGTGTTGGCTTCGGATCCGGGTGCGGTGTGACCTGAAAATGTTGACTTCGTGTCTGTTGGTGTGCGTTCGATACTGAGTGAACGTGTTTTTGCCTGTGGTTTTAAGCTTTGAACGATGGCTGCCTCATTCAACGTGGGTTGACTGAATGCGCTGCTCCAAACACAAAACGTGATCAGAAGAATCACAGACGAAATTGAAGCATGCAACGCCTTCTCCCTATCAATTTTCCTATCGTATGGAACATGTTTCTGTTCAACTACCAATGGACTCGATCGCATTATGCATACTGAGCAAACTGAGTATTTCCAATGCTTGCAGCGTACCCGAAAGCAGTCAAGGCTATCATTTTCGGCACATCTCTTCAAAAGCGGACTCAGAAACCGGGCGCGAGAAGAGGTAGCCCTGCCCGAAGTCGCAACCGGCAGCGGCCAGCATCGCCCGCTGGTCTTCTGTTTCGATGCCTTCAGCCACCACTTGCACGCCCAGTTCATGCGCCATCACGATGATGGCCTTGCACAGCGCCAGGTCCGTGCCGCCAGGGGTCAGGTTGCGGACAAACGCCCGGTCAATCTTGAGGAAGTCGATCGACAGGCGCTGCAGGTAAACCAGCGACGAGTAGCCGGTGCCGAAGTCGTCCAGCGCAATCTGCAGACCGGCCCGCTCCAGTTCCAGCAGCCGGGATGAAGCGGCATCGGATGCTTTGAGCAACAGCCCTTCGGTGATTTCCACGCCGATGCAACGGCCCGGCAGGCCCATGCGGCTGAGCGTCTCGCCCCACGATGCAAGCGGACCGGCCTGGAACTGAACCGGGGACGTGTTCACACTCACCTGGAAGTCTGGGTGCAGGGTGTGGCGCCACTGCTGAACCTGTTGGGCCGCTTGCCTGAACACCCATTCCCCGATGTCCACGATCATGCCGTTGGACTCGGCGATGGGGATGAACCTGTCAGGTGGAACCGGTCCCCTCTCGGGGTGGTGCCACCGCAGCAGCGCCTCGGCTTTGTGAATGGCGCCGCTTTTCAGGTCGACGATGGGTTGGTACACCAGCTCCAGTCGGCCTGTTGTCAGCGCCACGCGCAGGTCTGCCGAGAGGCGCATCCGTTCACGGGCTTCTGCCTGCAATCTGGGCGTGAAAAAGCTGTACCGGTTGCGTCCGGAGTTCTTGGCTTCGTACAGCGCCTGGTCGGCGTGCTTGAGCCAGCTGGTGACATCGGTGGCGTCCTGTGGGTACAGCGCAATGCCCATGCTGGCCGCGACATACACCTTTTCGCCACCCAGGTCGTAGGCCGCAGACAAGGTGTGCAACAGGCGGCCCAACAGCGCCTCCAGTTCATGCTGGGGCGGCACTGCCTGAAGCAGGACGGTGAATTCATCGCCCCCCATCCGGGCAACTGTGTCCTGAGCTGCCAGACAGGACTGAATCCGCTGGGCGGTCTCCTTCAGCAGCTGGTCTCCGCTGTCATGCCCGAGCGTGTCGTTGACTTCCTTGAAATGGTCCAGGTCAATGAACACCAGCGCCCGTGGTGCCGGTGATTCCGGTGGGCTGGCCATGGCTGCCTGCAGCCGTTGGTGCAGCGTGCGCCGGTTGGGCAGGCCTGTGAGGGCGTCGAAATGGGCCTGGTGCCAGATTTTTTCTTCCGATGCCTTGCGGTCCGAGATGTCGGTGTGCGTGCCGATCATGCGTACCGGCTGGCCCTGTGCGTCCCACTCAATCACCATGCCGCGCGTCAGCACCCACTTCCAGCTGCCATCGGCGCAGCGCACGCGGTGCTCGTTGCTGTAGGTCGGGGTTTCGTGGTTGAAGTAGGCCTGCTGGTCCTTCTGCAACTGGGCCAGGTCGTCGGGGTGGACGATGTCGGTATAGCCGTCGCCTGGTTGCCACACCTTGTCGGTGCTGTAGCCGTACATCTCTTTGTAGCGTTGCGAGTAGTACTCGCGCCCGGCCTGGATGTGCCAGTCCCAGACACCGTCGCCGGTGCTGTCAAGGGCCAGCTTCCATCGGGCTTCGGAGGCATCTGCTTCCGCCTCGGCCAGTTTGCGGGCTGTCACGTCCAGCATGATGCCGTTGCGCACCTGGCCGTGTTCATCTTCTCCCGCGAAGTTCGAGCTCATGTGCACCCACTTCAAACTGCCATCGCGCAGGACGATGCGGAATTCAATGTCGATCGGTGCTCGGTTTTGAACAGCAAGGGCTACAGCCTCCTGCACACGCAGCTGGTCGTCGGGGTGTCTCATGTCACGCAACAGCGAGCCGTTGGCCAGCAGGTCAGCCGGCTCGACGCCGTACAACTCGCGCGCACCGGAGCTGACGAATAGGTAGCGTTTGGGGCCGATAGGTGGGTTCACGATGCGGTAGAGCATGCCCGGCACCTGATCGGCGAGTTCCCTCAGCAGGCGTTCGCTGCGGGTCAGCGCAAGCTGGGCTTCATGCTGTGCAGAAATGTCTTCGACGGTGCCTTCGAAGTAAAGCACATCGCCATCGTCGCCTCTGACCACATGCGCGTTCTCTCGGATCCATGCGCGCTTGCGTGACTTGTGCCAGTAGATTTCGGACACAAAGTTGGTGATACCGTCGTCGCGCTTCATCAGCGCAATGAATTCTTCACGCCTGCCTGGGTTGACGTACCACTCCAGAGCAATGTTGTTCACGCCGTCGATGAGCTCGGCCTCGGTTTCGTACCCGTTCAGCCTTACCAATGCCTGGTTCGAACGCAACATGCGTCCATCTTCGGTCGAGCGGTAGGCACCGATCGGTAGCAGGTCGAACAGGGTGTTGGTCACAGTAGGCACTCTACCAGCATCGGTGCCTTGCAGGTGGCACTCAGCCCACGCACCGATGGGCTGGATAGGCAACGCGCCATTGGCCTCGCAGCAGGTCGCCGATCAGTCTTCCAGCACCCGCGCCTTCACGCTTTTGCCTTTGATGCGCCCGGCGTTCAGGCGGCTGGCAGCCTGCTGTGCAATGGCGCGTTCCACCGCCACGTAGGTGGACCAGTCGTTCACGTTGATTTTGCCGACTTGCTCACGGGTGTAGCCCAGGTCGGCGGTCAGTGCGCCCAGCACGTCGCCGGGGCGAATTTTTTCCTTGCGACCTCCCTGGATGTGGAGGGTGGCCATCGGCGGAATGAGTGGGCCAGAACCGGTGGGTACCAGTTCGGTCAGCGGTCGCCAGGTGGTCTCCTGTTTTTGCAGCACCTCGATCTTGCCCACATGCCCCATTTCGTCCAGGCAGGCCAGGTTGAGGGCCAGCCCGCTTTCACCGGCGCGACCCGTGCGGCCGATGCGGTGGATGTGGACCTCGGGATCGGGTGTCACGTCGACGTTGATGACACAGGCGAGGTTGGCAATGTCCAGCCCTCGCGCCGCCACGTCTGTGGCCACCAGCACCGAGCAGCTGCGGTTGGCAAAGCGCACCAGCACCTGGTCGCGTTCGCGCTGTTCCAGTTCGCCGAACAGGGCCAATGCACTGTGTCCTTCGGCGCGCAACACGTCCACCAGATCACGGCACTGGGCCTTGGTGTTGCAAAACGCCAGGGTGCTGTCCGGGCGGAAGTGGGCCAGCAGCCGCCCGACGATGTGCAGGCGCTGGCTGTCGGTCACCTCGTACCAGTGCTGTTCGATCTGGTTGTCGCTGTGCTGGGCCTGCACCTTCACGGTCACAGGGTCGCGCATGAACCGGCTGCTGAGCTGGGCAATGCCCTCCGGGTAGGTGGCTGAGAACAGCAGCGTCTGGCGTGCCTTCGGGCAGTGTTGCGCCACTTTGGCGATGTCGTCGAAGAAGCCCATGTCCAGCATGCGGTCGGCCTCGTCCAGCACCAGCGTGTTGACGAACGCCAGGTCAAGGCTGCCACGTTCCAGGTGGTCCATCACCCGGCCCGGCGTGCCGACGACGATGTGCGCGCCGTGTCCCAGGCTGGCCAACTGCCCGCGCAGGGGCACGCCCCCGCACAGGGTGACGACCTTGATGTTGTCCTGCGCACGGGCCAGGCGGCGGATTTCGGTGGTGACCTGGTCGGCCAGTTCCCGTGTCGGGCACAGCACCAGGCTTTGCACCCGCAGGTTGCTGTAGCCTTCGGTGCCAGGGGCGCGGGGGTCGGTGTCAGGGCCTTCACCCGGGGCGGTGTAAGCCGCGCGACCGAGCTTCAGGTTGGCCAGCAGGGTCAGGCCAAAGGCGGCTGTCTTGCCACTGCCGGTTTTTGCCTGCGCAATGATGTCCCGGCCTTGCAGCGCGGTGGGCAGGCTGGCCGCCTGGATGGGCGTCATGGCGGTGTAGCCCAGCGTGGCGAGGTTGGCCAGTGTGGGGGGTGAGAGGGGGAGTGTGCTGAAGTCAGCAGTGGCAGTGGAAGTCATGTCGAATTATCGCGGCGGGGTGCGGTTGAGGTGCGGTTGGTGTGCCGGGCTCCCAACCGCAGGCAGTCGCAAACGGGCGGTACGATGCAGGCCCGAAGTACCTTGTACCGCCTGAAAGGATCCGCACCATGACGTTGAGCCGAATCACGAGCACCGCTGTCCGGTGGTTCATTGCGGGCATGGGGGCTGTGGTGGTCGGGGCGTTGCTGGTGGCCTGTGGCGGGACGGACAGCGTTCGTCCCCGGTTTTCGGCGAATTTCGAGTCTGGCAGCATCGGTGCGGTGAAGGCACTCGACACCAGTGGCCATGCGTGGGAGCTGGCACTTCGCAATGACAACGATAACGCCAGCCTGCCCAACAGCTTTCGCACCTGGTGGCATGTGCGGGCGGATGATGTGCCAGTTGGCCAGCCGTTGCAACTGGTCTTCACGCGGTTGGGATTCCCGCATTATTTTGTGCCGGTGTTTTCCTACGACGGGAAGCGGTGGCAACATTTCGAGGAAAGCGAGGTCACGCTGGCATCGGGGTGCGTGGTGGCGGTGCCTGACAGTTGTCGCCTCACCGTCACCAAACGCTTCGATGCGTCCACCGTCTGGGTGGCGCGTACCTTCCCCTACACCACGCAGGACCTGGCGGCTTTTCTGGATGGCATTGCCGTCAGCCCGTTTGTGAAGATGCGCCCGCTGGGGGAATCGCCCGCCTTTCGTCAGCCGCTGACTTTGCTGACCCTGGCCGATGACAGCGTGGTCACGCCACGCCAGACGGTCTGGATCCATGCCAGAACCCACCCTGCAGAAACCGGCCCTTCCTACTTGCTGGAAGGGCTGATTCGCACGGTGCTGGCCGATGACGAGTTGGGCCGCACGCTGCGGCAGCGCCATGTGTTCCAGATTGTGCCCATGCACAACCCGGATGGCGTGCTGCTGGGCAACTACCGCACGAATGCCGCCAGCGTGAACCTGGAGAACCAGTGGCGCAACACCCAGGGTGGTTTGTGGCTGGACGCCGATGCACCGCACGAGAACCGCGTGCTGAACCAGTACGCCATGGTGCCCGTCGCCTTGGACGCCCGGGCACCGGTGACCCTGGCGCTGAATCTGCATTCCTCCAATTCGGCACCAGACACGGCGGCTTTTTTCTTTCCACACTTCGGCAGCGACCCGGCGCGTTACACGCCCGCACAGCGGGCGTTGTGGGCCACCCAGTTGGCATTCATCCGGGATGTGGCACGCCATTACGACGGACGCATCGAGCAGCCTCCGGAAGATGGCGGTGCCGGGTTTCTGAACAGTTGGTTCCCTGAAACCTGGTGGTGGACGCACAAACAGGATTCGGTGAACGCCATCACGCTGGAGACGACCTATGGCCGTGCAGGCTTTGACCATTGGGTGACGCAGGATGATTTGCGGGCCTTGGGCGTGGCGGTGGCCAAGGCCATCGTGGATGGCGCAGGCAGTGGCCAACAGCGAGCCCGGGAGATAGGCCGCCAAATTGAGCCCGTGTTCGGGCTGCCCTTCAAACCTGAAATTTATAAAGATAGGGAGTGAAGGTCGCACGGCATGGCAGGGCCTGACTCACACCACCAGCATCGCCAGGCAGCGTCATCCGAGCCGGCGGCCACCCCGGGGAATTTGATATCTCAGCCAGCCAGCGGCGCTGGTAGCTCCTGTCCGTCTTGCGGTCGATTCCTGTGATGCATGCAATCTCGCGCTGAGTGTTGCCACGCTCCAACAGCGGGTAGACGGTGGCCTGTTGGTTGGGTTTCAAGACATTCACTCCTTGGTCTTCCCTCGTGGAAAGCCAGAACTTCTGTCCTGCCTATACGTGCCAGAGGCAGCAGCGTTTATCTCCCGTCCCCGATCAACTCAGGTGGGGGAGTTTGGGTGGCCGCCGGGGAGCAGAGGTCAGCGGGAGTTTTCATGTATAAATGACAAAATATCTTATTTAATGTCAAAAATCAAGCGAACCACATGTCTATCGATCCCCAAAAAGTTCACGAAATGCGGTCACATCAGATTGATGTCGATGTCATCAGCAGCATGACCATCCCCGCATGTCCGAGAGTTTTGAGTGATCTGCGTGAGAAATTGGCTGATCCTGATGGTGATCCGGTCAGCATTGGGAAGATCGTCAGTGGTGATGCAGCCCTGAGCATTTCGGTTCTGAGGATGGTCAACTCACCTATGTTTGGCTTGAGTCGGTCGATCGAAAGCATTCCTCAAGCCGTGAGCATGCTGGGTGTCCTCAAGCTTGAGATGTTGTTGCAACGCGTGTTGATCCGTCAGGCTCTGGTTTTTCCAAACGTCAACCTCACGAGGTTTTGGGATACAGCAGACAAGCGAAGCATGGGCATGCATCGTCTGGCCAAGGAGTTAGGTGGTGTCAACCTTGAGCTCGCCAGGTCATTTGGTTTGTTTTGCGACATCGGATTGCCGTTGCTGATGCATCGATTTCCGAATTACGCCAGCACGCTGAAGGCGGCGAATGATGAGCCAATCCTGCCGTTCACTGAGGTTGAGTTTCGCAACCACGGAATCGATCATGCACAAATCGGTGCAATGATGGCTAAGAGCTGGGGCCTGAGTCCAATCCTCTGCAAATCCATACGCTGCCATCACGACTACAAAATCTTCCTCGACCCGTCAGAGACGGGCGAACCCGTGCGGCTCATCGCCATGATGCTCATCACTGATTTGGCTATTCAGCGGCATGCCAGGCTTCACGGTGGGCAAGAATGGATCAAGGGTGGGGAATCGGCACTGGGCGCACTGCTCTTGAATGATCAGGACCTTGCCGACTGTATCGACTTGCTGTTCGACGAGTTTTCTGCAACCACATGAAAGAACTCAACGACCTGCCAGAGCCTGCAGCTTGATGAAAGCCAGGGCCGCCATGGTCGCGTCGTTAATGGGGTTGTGGGCAGCCCGTTCGGGCAGGGCCAGATCATTCATCAGCGTGGCCAGCCGGAGGTCGATGTGCGAGTTCGGGTTTTGCTTGTACTTGTGGTCGTAGTACAGGCCCGACACTTCAATCTGCTCGTTTGGCAAGGGAATGCCGATCAGCGGCCGCACCAGCCGGTTCAACATCGCAATGTCGAATTCCAGGTAGTAGCCAACCAACGGCCGTGACCCGATGAACTGCAGCACCTGCCTGGCCACATCCAGCGGATCCTGTCCCAGTTCAGCGAGGTCAGCCTCTCTCAGCTGGTGAACGCGCACGCTGTCGGCAGACATCGGCGAGCGGTTGGCATCGGAGGGCTTGACCAAAACCTCCAGCCGCTGGCTGGTCATCACGCGCTGGCCGTGTATGTGCACGGCGCCTACTTTGATGATGTGGTCCCTCTCACGGTCCAGTCCCGTCGTTTCGCAATCGATGCTGACCCATTCGTCGGCGGGTGGCGGGTCGAACAGGAAGGCATAGGCGGGGTCCTTCAGCCGGTTGCGCCACCAGGCGCGCTTCACTGCGTGGAGCATGGCATCTCCGTTGTCTGGCGGTGGTTCACAGCGACTCCAGCTTGAAATGTGTGCGCAGGTGCTGCTTGAAGCGCTTGATGATGGCCAGCGAGTCTTTCAACAAGTCTCGCTCCAGGGTGCCCAGATCGGACAGGCGAACCTGGTTGTGCGCGGCTTCGCCCATCTCGGCCTGGCGGAGGTTGTTTCGCAGTTTCAGACTCATCAGGAATTGCAGCGCGTCGATCAGGTCACGCGCCAGTGGGCCGTCCAGCAGTTCGCGTCCGGCCAGCTGGTGGATGCGTTCCGTGGTGCGCAGCGCGTCCACATGGTGTTCCAGCGCGAGCGCGCGGATGCCATGGACGATGGGGAAGGTGCCCAGCTTCTTCAGGTCGAAGGTTTGTTCGTCTTTGCCGCGCAGTGTGGTCAGCCGGTCCCACCAGGTGCCGGGCTCGGCAAACTGTTCGATGGCCCCGGCAAACCGTGCCAAGAGGGCCTGGTTGCCACCAAACAGCTTGTCCAGGTGCTCGCGTGCGGCCTGCAGCAAGGCCACATCGCCTGCCACCGCACGGGCATCCATGAAGATGGCGAGATGCATGGGGCCATCGGGGTGCGAACCCAGCAGCCAGTCGGCAATGGTTGCCTTGAAGTTGCCCAATGGTTGCCGCCATTGCGGGTTGGTCACCATGATGTTGCCGGGGCAGGGCGGGTAACCGAAAGAGGCCAGTGCGTCGTTGAACTGACGGGCCACGTCATCCAGACCTGGCCATTCGAAGCCGTCGCGCAGGATCAGTGCGTTGTCCTGATCGGTTTTCAGGATTTGTTCGCCACGTCCTTCACTGCCCATGACGATGAGGCAGCTGTTGGCTTCCAGCTCGGGCGGGGCGACGAATGACCACAGCCTGGCAAAGATCTGACTGTTGAGTTCGCTCACCAGGGTGGAAATGACCTCGATCTTCACGCCGCCCTTGTGCAGCAGGCCGATCAGCCCGTCCATCTGCCGAGCTGCCGTCCGGAGCTCTTCCAGATCGGCTGCCTGTTGTACCTGCAGCGCAATGATGTGCGAGTGGTTGGAGATGAAGCTCATCAGGTCCAACTGGCTCAGCACGCCCAGAATGGTGTCACCGTCGCGCACCAGCACGCGGTGCACGCGGTGACGGATCATGACCAGCAGCGCGTCGAACAACTCGGTGTCCGGCGTCACCGCAATGAGGTCGAAGCGCGCCACCTCGCGCACGGGCAACTGGTGCGGCGGTGTGGGGCGTAACAGGGCATCGCGCAAATCGGTGGTGGTGAACATGCCGATGCGTGGCTGACCATCGGGCCCGGTGTCGTTCACCAGTGCGTTGGTCAGTTTTCGGGCAGACAGGTCGGCACACAGGCTGACCAGATCGGTCTGGCCGTCTACAAAATGGGGTTTGCGGATGAAGGCATCGCGCACCTTCACCATCATCAGCGACAGAAACTCACGGTTCTTGTTGCCTTCCGACACGGCAGACAGGCGACGCGACATGTCTGCAAACAACAGCGCACTGAACTGGCTGTTGCCGGCCACCAGGTCGCGCAAGGTGGACTGCGGCAGCATGTAGGTGATGACTTCGTCGAGTGCCGTCAGCACGCTCGTGGTGCGCCCCGCCATGGCGGCGCGCGCGGCGAAAAAGTCGTCCGGGCCATACACGGACACCACCTCGCCAGCCTCGGCGTGTTGAACATGGCCTTTGATGACCACATGCACGTGGGTGGCGACCATGTCGGGCCCCAGGATCAATGCGCCCTTGGGGTAGTACGCAATGTCCATGGTGTCGCGCACCAGCTTGCGTTCGTTGGCATTCAGGCAGTCAAACGGTGCGTGGCTGAAATCGAATGAACTGGGCATGTTGTGCGCTTGGTTGTGAACGGTTGATTCGTGGCAGGCTGATTGTCAGTTTGAGCATCTGACGCACGTTGAAAGCAAAAAAACTGCTGACACCCGGCCGGGCGGCAGCAGTCTCGGTTGGCCTTGCGAGCCCCCAAGCGAGGGGGCTGTCAAAGCAAGTCGCTTTCCGATCAGTGACCGGATGCGCCAGATGCACCGATACCGGTTTCGGAACGAACCTGCTGTGCCAGGAAGCCAGCGCGGTCTTTCTTGGCGCGCTCGCTGTTGTCCAGAATGGAGAACAACCAGATGCCGACAAAACCGATGGTCATGGAGAACAGTGCAGGTGAGGTGTAGGGGAACCAGGCCGAGCCTTTGGGGTTGCCCAGTGTGGCTTCCCATACTGAAGGTGACACCACGGTCAGGGCCACGGAGGAAATCAGACCCAGGAAGCCACCGATGACGGCACCCTTGGTCGTGCAGTCTTTCCACAGCACAGACATGAAAAGCACGGGGAAGTTGGCGGATGCCGCAATCGCGAAGGCCAGCGACACCATGAACGCAATGTTCTGCTTCTCGAACGCAATGCCCAGTGTCACCGCCAGAATGCCCAGGCACACGGTGGTGATGCGGGAGACTTTCAGCTCAGCCGCGCTGTCCACTTTGCCCTTCTTGAGCACAGTGGCGTAGATGTCGTGCGACACCGCAGATGCGCCAGACAGTGTCAAGCCTGCCACCACAGCCAGAATGGTCGCGAACGCCACGGCAGAAATGAAGCCCAGGAACACGTTGCCACCCACGGCGTTGGCCAAGTGAATGGCCGCCATGTTGCCGCCGCCTTTCAGCGCGCCTTTGGCATCCAGGAACTCGGGGTTGGTGAGCACGAACGTGATCGCACCAAAGCCGATGATGAAGGTCAGGATGTAGAAGTAACCGATCCAGGTGGTGGCCCACAGAACCGATTTACGTGCTTCTTTGGCGTTGGGCACCGTGAAGAAGCGCATCAGGATGTGGGGCAGGCCAGCGGTACCGAACATCAGGGCCATGCCGAATGAAATGGCGGAGATGGGGTCTTTCACGAACGAGCCGGGGCCCATGATCGAGAAACCGGCAGCGGCTGCTTTACCGGCGACGGCAGCTTCGGCTGCAGCCTGGTCCATGCCGCCCTTCATGGCTTCTGCCACCAGGGGTTTGGCCGCCAGTGCGGTTTTGATTTCAATGGCCTTGGCAAACATGGCCTCGGGGCTGAAACCGAACTGTGCCAGCACCATGAACGCCATGAACGACGCGCCACCCAGCAGCAAGCAGGCCTTGATGATCTGCACCCAGGTGGTGGCAGTCATGCCGCCGAACAGCACGTACACCATCATCAGACCACCGACGATGATCACGGCGATGTAGTACTCCAGACCGAACAGCAGTTTGATCAGCTGGCCGGCGCCCACCATCTGGGCAATCAGGTAGAACGCCACCACCACGAGTGTGCCGGAAGCGGCAAACACGCGGATAGGGGTCTGTGCGAAGCGGAAGGCGGCCACGTCGGCAAACGTGAACATGCCCAGGTTGCGCAGGCGTTCGGCCATCAGGAAAGTGATGACCGGCCAGCCCACCAGGAAACCGATGGAGTAGATCAGGCCGTCGAAACCACTGGCCATCACGGCTGCGGAAATACCCAGGAACGACGCGGCAGACATGTAGTCGCCCGCAATCGCCAGCCCGTTCTGGAAGCCGGTAATGCCACCGCCGCCGGTGTAGAAGTCAGCGGCAGAACGTGTCTTGGCGGCAGCCCATTTGGTGATGAACATGGTGCCGGCCACAAACACGCCGAACATGATGATGGCCGTCCAGTTGGTGGCTTGTTTTTCAGCCTGGCCGAGGTCGGCACCCGCTGCAAAAGCGCCTGCACTGGCCAGCAGAAGGCCCAGCGTGGTGATGAGTTGGGTGGAGCGCTTCATTTGGAGACCGCCTTTTTGATTTCTTCGGTCAGGTCGTCGTATTCGCTGTTGGCGCGACGCACGTAGATACCGGTGATGACGATGGTGAACACGATCACGAACAGGCCTACCGGCATGCCCATGGTCATCACACCTGCTCCCAGTTTCTGAGACAGAAACTCTTTGTTGAACGCGACCAGCAGGATGAAACCGTAGTACACGATCATCATCAGTGCGGTCAGGATCCAGCCGAAGCTTGATCGCTTGGCTTTCAGTTCTTGGTATTTCGGATGGTTCGCGATCCGATTCGCCAATTCCATATCCATGGGTGCCCCTTCGTAGAAGTTGACCCCTGTCAGACCGTGCAGCGGCCCGATGCACAGGCTGCTTCACTCGGGTCCCAAGGGTTGAGGGGGATGCTAGGCAGCGGGTTTTACCGAATACTTACGGGTCAACCCTGAATGGCCTCAAAAGACTCAGGGTTAACCCTTGTCATGGTTCGATACAAGGGTTAACCCTGATCTCTGGTGTCAGAGCACAGTCAGCTGGCAGTCATCCAGCGGTCAGTAAATAGGCCAACTCGGTGTCGGTGAACCCCGCGCGTTTGCGGGCTGCCTCGTTGAAGGGGGGCTTCAGTCGCGGTGCCTGGTAGTGCTGGGCCAGCGTGCGGTAGTGGGCAATGGGGTCCAACCCCTGTTGTCGGCACAGCCAGCCATACCAATGGTTGCCGATGGCCACATGGCCCACCTCGTCGCGCAGGATGATGTCCAGCAGGTCGCACAGCACCAGGGCATCGGGTGCGAGCGAGTGGCCTTTGGCGTTCAGGGCTCCCACTTTGCGCAGCTTGGCCTGTATCAGCGGCGTGGCATCCAGGCCCCTGGCCTCCAGTGTGCGGGGCACCAGCGCCATGCGCGCAGTGATGTCGCCAGCCGTCTTGTCGCACATGGCCCACAGGCCGTCGTGCGCCGCAAAATCGCCGTAGCGGTAGGGTGTGTCGCCGTTTGGGCTCAGGGTCTGCAAATGGTCGTGCAGCAAGGAGAAGTGGTAGGCCTCTTCTGCCGCGACCCGCAGCCAGTCCCGGTAGAAGGCGTCGGGCATGCCCGCAAAGCGCCAGACGGCATCCAGTGCCAGGTTGATGGCATTGAACTCGATGTGGCAGATCGCGTGCAGCAAGGCGGCTCGGCCCTCCAGTGTGAAGGGCGACCGCGTGGGCACCTGGGCCGGGTCGATCAGTTCAGGTTCGTTCGGCCGGCCCGGCATGATGGCGCCCGGTGGCGGTGACAGTTGGGTGTCCGTTTGCAGAACAACGGCGCCCGCTTCAGCGGCGTGGAACAGGCGGGTGACGGTTGAGCACTTGGTTACAGGGGCGTCGATCAGCAGTGCATCAAGGGCTTGCTGGCGCAGGCAGGCGGGGGCATTGACATCCATCCCTACAATTCTAGGGATGAGCATTTACCAACTTGATTCCATGGCCCCTCGCGTCGATCCGACGGCATGGGTGGCTGACAGCGCGCAGGTGATGGGCAACGTGACCCTTGAGGCAGATGCCAGCATCTGGTTTGGGGTGGTCATCCGGGGTGACAACGAGCCCATTACCATCGGAGAGGGCAGCAATATCCAGGATGCCAGCGTGTTGCACAGCGACCTGGGCAAACCCCTCACGGTTGGCAAACGTGTCACCGTGGGGCATGGCGTGATGCTGCATGGCTGCACGGTCGGTGATGAAAGTCTGATCGGCATCGGCGCGGTGGTGCTCAATGGCGCGGTCATCGGCAAGCACTGCCTGGTCGGGGCAGGCTCGCTGGTCACCGAGGGCAAGGTGTTCCCAGACGGCAGCATGATCATGGGCAGCCCGGCGCGTGTGGTCCGACAGTTGACGCCCGAGCAAATGGACGGCCTGCGTATGAGTGCGCAGCACTACATCGACAACGCCAACCGCTTCCGGGCGGGGCTGAAGAAGGTGGGTTGACGACGCATGTCCGAACTGCACAAATTCATTTTCGAAGGTTTGCCCGTGCGGGGCATGCTGGTCCGGCTGACCGATTCCTGGCGTGACATCCTGGCCAGGCGTGCGCAGGCCGGGGGCTATCCGCAGGCGGTGACCGAGTTGCTGGGCGAGATGACGGCCGCAGCCACGCTGATGCAGGCCAACATCAAGTTCAACGGTGCGCTGATCCTGCAGATCATGGGCGACGGCCCGGTCAAGCTGGCCGTGGCCGAGGTGCAGCCTGACCTGAGCCTGCGTGCCACCGCCAAGGTGGTGGGCGAGGTGGCCGATGCTGCGTTGGGCACCGTCAAACTGAGCGACATGGTCAACGTGAACAACCAGGGTCGCTGTGCCATCACGCTCGACCCGAAAGACCGTCAGCCTGGCCAGCAGCCCTACCAGGGCGTGGTACCGCTGTATGGCGACCGGCATGAAAAGCTGGAGAAGCTCAGCGACGTCATCGAGCACTACATGCTGCAAAGCGAGCAACTGGACACCCGCCTGGTGCTCGCTGCAAACGACCAGATGGCGGCTGGCCTGCTGATCCAGCGCCTGCCGCTGCAGGGCGAAGCCAACCTGGCGGCCAGTGGTGTGTCACGCGCAGACGAAGACCAGATTGGCCTGAACGAGGACTACAACCGCATCGCCATCCTGGCGGCCAGCCTGAAGTCCGAAGAGCTGTTGACGTTGGATGCACAGACCATCCTGCACCGTCTGTTCTGGGAGGAAGACGTCCGCCTGTTCGAGCCGCTGGCGGGCGAGTCGGGTCCGAAATTTGCCTGCACCTGTTCCCGCGAGCGGGTGGGCAACATGCTGCGCAGCCTGGGCACTGCCGAAATCGAGTCCATCCTGGCCGAACAGGGGCATGTCGAGGTGGGGTGTGATTTCTGCGGTGCGCAGTACCGGTTCGATCCGGTCGACGCCGCACACATCTTCACGCAGGCGGTGGCTTCGCCGCCGGTGGCACCGGGCGCCCACTGACGCGGGGTGGCAGTTCAGGCTGCTGCCCGGCGGGTCATCAACCCGGAGAACAGCTTGCGTTCACTGGCTGGGTCGTCACAGCAGGCGCACACAAGGCTGGATTGAAAGCTTTTCTCGCCTCCATCGCTTTCTTTATATAGGTTTAATGCTTCTATTTTGATTGCATTGAACCGCTCGACGACCACGGGTCGGGCATGGTCTGGCAACTGTTCCATGTGGGCCGCGACTGCCCGCAAAGCCGCCGCCACCCGCGCGTGGCCGCTCCCGTAGATGGTGTGGTAGGGGACTTGCCACTCGGTCAGCCGGTGGCGCAGCAGGTTGTCCACGGCCAGTTGGGTGGCCGGCCCGTCGCGCAAGTTGCCATCTGCTTGCCAGGGCAAATCCAGCCCGAGCAGCAGGGTCACCGGTGGCCATTGGCCGCCTGTGCGGGCCGACACCTTGGGGTCATGGAACGGTCGGGCCAGTGGGTACAGCGACGAGTCGTTGAAATAGTGTTCGCTGTAGACCGCTGTCATCAGCGGTGTCGTGTCAGCCACCACCCAATCCGTCGGCGCAAAGCCGGGTTGCGCATGCTTCAGTCGCTCCGTCTGAACCTGCGCAATATGTGCCTGTTCGTGTGCCTCGGGCGTGCGCCGGTGCTGTTCGCACCATTCCCGCAGGTACTCGCCGGTGTGTCGGACCTCTGGGGTGTCTGGCGATGGCGGCAACTGGGCCAGCGCGGCATGCAGGTGGTGGTGCAGTGCAGCCGCCAGGGTGCTTTTGCCGGTGCTCTCGGCACCCAGCAGCGAGATGATCAACGCTTACCCGGCACGATTTGCACGAACAGTTCGTTGGGTTTGACCATGCCCAAATCTGTCCGTGCCTTTTCTTCGATTATTTCCAGGCCCTCTTTCAGGTCGCGTACCTCGTTGGCCAGTTGGTCATTGCGCCATTGCGCCTGTTGGTTCTGGGCTTGAACCTGTGCCAGATCCTGCCGCATTTTGGCCACCTGCGGCACACTGCCTCGGCCCAGCCAGAGCTGGCTGTGCAGCCAGGCCAGCAGGACCAACAGCAGGACGGACACCAGCCTGGCAGCCATGCGTCATCCCCTGGCCATGCGGTCAGGCATGGCAGTCAGCACGGGCTGGCAGGGCAGGCGCATGTGGACCAGTGTCAGCGCAGGTTGTAGAACGCAGCGCGGCCGGGGTAGTAGGCGATGTCACCCAGGTCTTCTTCGATGCGCAACAGCTGGTTGTACTTGGACATGCGGTCGGAGCGGCTGAGCGAACCGGTCTTGATCTGCCCTGCGTTCAGGCCCACGGCGATGTCGGCAATGGTGTTGTCTTCGGTCTCACCCGAGCGGTGGCTGATGACGGCGGTGTAACCTGCGCGCTTGGCCATTTCGATGGCAGCAAACGTTTCCGTCAGCGTACCGATCTGGTTGATCTTGATGAGGATGGAGTTGGCAATGCCTTTCTCGATGCCTTCTTTCAGGATCTTGGTGTTGGTGACGTACAGGTCGTCGCCCACCAGCTGAACCTGTTTGCCCAAACGGTCGGTCAGCAGCTTCCAGCCGTCCCAGTCGCCCTCGTGCATGCCGTCTTCGATGCTGATGATGGGGTACTTGTCCACCCAGGTGGCCAGCATGTCGGTCCACTGTGCGGCGGTCAGCTTCAGGCCGCCTTCGCCTTCCAGCACATACAGGCCATCCTTGTAGAACTCGCTGGCGGCGCAGTCCAGACCCAGGGCAATCTGGGTGCCGGGCTCGTAGCCGGCGTTGGAAATGGCCTGCAGGATCATCTGGATGGCGGCTTCATGGCTCTCGACGCTGGGGGCAAAGCCGCCTTCGTCGCCCACGGCCACGCTCATGCCCTTGTCGTGCACGATTTTCTTCAGGGCGTGGAACACCTCGGCACCCCAGCGCAGTGCTTCGCGGAACGACGGTGCACCCACGGGGATGATCATCAGCTCCTGCAGGTCGAGGTTGTTGTTGGCATGCGCGCCGCCGTTGACCACGTTCATCATGGGTACGGGCATCTGGCAGGCGGACGTGCCGCCAAAGTAGCGGTACAGCGGCAGGCCGGCTTCCTCGGCGGCCGCACGGGCCACGGCCATGGAGACAGCCAGCATGGCATTGGCACCCAGGCGGCTCTTGTTCTCGGTGCCGTCGAGGTCGATCAGTGTCTTGTCCAGAAAGCCTTGTTCCGACGCGTCGAGGCCCAGCACGGCCTCAGAAATTTCGGTGTTGATGTGCTCCACGGCCTTGAGCACGCCTTTGCCCAGGTAACGGCTCTTGTCGCCGTCACGCAGTTCGATGGCTTCGCGGCTGCCGGTGGACGCGCCGGACGGCACGGCCGCACGGCCCATCACGCCGCTTTCCAGCAACACATCACATTCAACGGTGGGGTTGCCGCGGCTGTCCAGCACTTCACGGCCGACGATGTCTACGATTGCACTCATGGTTTCTCTCTTGGTCAGTTCAAAAACAAAAAAACAGGTTGGAGATGGGGTGTTCAAACGCCCTCGACGCACACCATCCGCATGATGGCAGCACCTTCTCGGGCGCTTTTCGCTTTTTGGTACTCGGGGGTCTCGTAAAAAGCCTGGGCAGCTTCAAACGACGGGAACTTCAGGATGACCGTGCGACCGGGGTGCCAGTCGCCCTCCAGCACCTTGACCTGGCCGCCGCGAACGCACACCTCGGCACCGTGGGCCTGCATGGCCAGGGTGGACCACTTGCGGTATTCGTCGTACTGCTCCGGGTCGGTCACGGTGACCGAGGCGATGATGTAGCCGCTGCTCATGGGTGAACAATCAGGGGTGGGTCGAGTGTGGGGGCGATGCGGTGTGGGCCAGCTTCAACAGCAGCTGGCCTGCAAACCGCGAAGTGTGCAGCAAATCTGTCCGGATGATGCTTTGCACAATGGCGATGTCAAGCACATCGTACTCATGCACCGCGATGTTCCGAAAGCCGACCATGTGTTGCAAGGTCGTGCATTCATCAGGCGTCAACCAACCGTGCTGTGCGAGCAACCCGAACACGTCGCGGCTGCTGCGCGGCAGCCCCAGTGCGAAATGACGGATCACCATGTTGCCCATGTCCAGCGTGAGCTCGCAGGCCCGTTGGATGTTCAGGATCGCAGCGTCCTGCCGTGTGAAGTCCGTCAGAAAGGATGGCGAAGCGTCCAGCTCTTCCCGGGCGCGAGCCACGCACCGTTCAATGCGTGCGGCCTTCTGTGCCAATGCATCGGCCAGGCTTTGCGTGCTCGTGTTCATGCCTGTGCCATCCGGCTTGCCATGTCGTCAACCATGGGCTGCCGCCAGTGTTGCAGGTGTTGGTACTCGGTCAGTGTCTGGCCCACATACGCTGCCAGGTCAGCCGGGTTGCGTGCGAACAGCAGCCGACCGGTGGACACCACTTGCACCTGCATGAGTGTGTGGAGCTTGAAGTAATCCAGCAGGTCGACGTCGTGGTTCAACATCGTGGCCAAGCCTTGCTGGCGTTGCTGCATTTGGGCACCCTGCAAGGGTGGGTGAAGGGCCACTGCGATGTCCACGTCGCTGCCGGGCTGCCAGTGCCCCTGGGCCGCACTGCCGAACAACCACGCTGCCTGGGCCTCGGGCAGAACCTGTTCGATCGCCAGGCGAAGGGCATCGTCGGTCGGCGGTGCGGTGAAGTCAGGTGGCATGGGGGGTGGAGCTGGCAGGCAATCTGGCAGGCAATCAGACAGAGAAGTTGTTCTCCAGAAAACCGCTGTGCCTGGTGGCCCTGTCCAGCGTGACCAGGGTTTCCAGCAGCGCCTTCATGTGCTTCATGGGCACGGCGTTAGGGCCGTCGCTCCAGGCTTCGGACGGCTTGGGGTGGCATTCCATGAACAGGCCGGCCACGCCCACGGCGGTGGCGGCACGGGCCAGCACGGGCACCATGTCACGGGCACCGCCGCTGACCGTGCCCTGGCCGCCCGGTTTTTGAACCGAGTGCGTCACGTCGAACACCACCGGTGCGCCAGAGTGGCGCATTTCGGCCAGGCTGGTCATGTCGGCCACCAGGTTGTTGTAGCCGAAGCTCACGCCGCGCTCGCAGGCCAGAAAACGGTCTTCCGACAGGCCCGCCTCACGCGCGGCGGTACGGGCCTTGTCAATGACGTTTTTCATGTCCCACGGTGCCAGGAACTGCCCCTTCTTGATGTTGACCGGCTTGCCGCTTTGCGCCACGGCACGGATGAAATCGGTCTGGCGGCACAAAAAGGCAGGGGTTTGCAGCACGTCGACCACGCTGGCCACTTCGGCCACCTGTCCGGCTTCGTGCACGTCGGTCAGCACCGGCAGGCCGGTCTGGCGGCGTACTTCGTCCAGGATCTTCAGGCCTGCGTCAATGCCCACGCCGCGTGCTGTGGTGCCCGATGAACGGTTTGCCTTGTCGAACGAGCCCTTGTAAATCAGTGGAATGCCCAGGGCTGTGCAGATTTCCTTCAGTTGGCCAGCGACATCCAAGGAGATTTGCAGACCTTCGATGGAACAGGTCCCCGCGATAAGAAAGAACGGCTGGTCCAGCCCGACGTCAAACCCACAGAGTTTCATGTAACGGCTTTCTGAGTAGACTGCGCTGTCTGGTGGTCCAACGCTGCCTTGACGAAGGCGTTGAACAGCGGGTGTCCGTCCCACGGTGTCGATTTGAATTCGGGGTGGAACTGCACGCCCATGAACCAGGGGTGAACGGCCTGGGGCAGTTCGACGATTTCGGTCAGGTGCTCGCGCTGGGTCAGCGCCGAGATGACCAGACCGGCCTTGCGCAACTGGTCCAGGTAGGCCACGTTGGCTTCGTAGCGGTGGCGGTGGCGCTCGGTGACGACCGGGCCGTAGATGCTGTGCGCCAGCGTGCCGGGGGCCACGTCAGAGCTTTGCGCACCCAGGCGCATGGTGCCGCCGAGGTCAGAGTTTTCGTCACGGGTTTTGATAGTGCCGTCCTCGTCTTTCCACTCGGTGATGAGGGCGATGACGGGCTGTGCACCTTCCGGCTCGAACTCCGTGGAATTGGCCTGGGTCAGCCCGGCCACATGGCGGGCAAACTCGATCGTGGCCACCTGCATCCCCAGGCAGATGCCCAGATAGGGCACTTTGGTTTCGCGGGCGAAACGCGCAGCCTTGATCTTGCCTTCCACGCCGCGTTTGCCGAAACCGCCGGGCACCAGAATGGCATCGAAGCGTTCCAACTGCTCGACCGTTTCGGACTCGAGGTTCTCGGAGTCGATGTAGGTGATGCTGACTTTGGCATGGTTCTTCATGCCGGCATGGCGCAGCGCCTCGTTCAGCGATTTGTAGCTGTCCGACAGGTCCACGTACTTGCCCACCATGGCAATGCTGACTTCGCGTTGCGGGTTCAGCACCTCGTGCACGAGGTTGTCCCAGCGCTTGAGGTTGGCAGGCGGTGTGTTCAGGCGCAGCTTGTCGCAGATCAGGCCGTCCAAGCCTTGCTCGTGCAGCACCCGTGGCACACGGTAGATGGTGTCCACGTCGGGCATGGAGATGACACCCCACAAAGCCACGTTGGTGAACAGGCTGATTTTTTCGCGCTCGTCATCGGGAATGGCGCGGTCCGCCCGGCACAGCAAGGCGTCGGGCTGGATGCCGATTTCGCGCAGCTTCTGCACCGTGTGCTGGGTGGGCTTGGTTTTCAGTTCGCCAGCGGCGGCGATCCAGGGCACGTACGTCAGGTGCACGAAAGCGGCCTGGTTGGGTCCGAGGCGCAGGCTGAGCTGGCGCACGGCTTCGACAAACGGCAGCGACTCGATGTCGCCGATGGTGCCGCCGATTTCCACAATGGCCACATCGACTGCGTCTTCGGTGCCGTAGCCCGCGCCGCGCTTGATGAAGTCCTGAATTTCGTTGGTGACGTGGGGAATGACCTGCACGGTCTTGCCCAGGTAGTCGCCACGGCGCTCTTTTTCGAGCACGCTTTTGTAGATCTGGCCGGTGGTGAAGTTGTTGGCCTTCTTCATGCGCGTTTCAATGAAACGCTCGTAGTGGCCCAGATCGAGGTCGGTTTCCGCGCCGTCATCGGTCACGAACACTTCACCGTGCTGGAAGGGCGACATGGTGCCCGGGTCCACGTTCAGGTAAGGGTCGAGTTTGATGAGGGTGACTTTGAGGCCGCGCGATTCAAGCAGCGCGCCCAGGGATGCAGAAGCGATGCCTTTGCCCAGCGAAGACACCACACCGCCGGTGACGAAGACAAATTTGGTCATGTCGCGTGTCGGGCAAGCGGCGTTGCCCGTGGAGGTGGAAATGGCGATTATAAGAGGGCACTTTTTCCCCGCGCTTGCTTTCGGTGCTCTCCCCCCCCGCTTGAAGCTGCTACATTGCCGCGCATGAAAGATCTCACTGGAAAACACATTGTTTTGGGCCTCTCCGGGGGCATTGCCTGCTACAAGGCCGCTGAGTTGTGCCGCGCGCTGGTCAAGGCGGGGACGACCGTTCAGGTGGTGATGACGGACGCCGCCATGCAGTTCATCACGCCGGTGACGATGCAGGCGCTGTCGGGCCGGCCGGTGTTCAGCTCGCAGTGGGACCCCCGCGAAGCAGGCGGTGTGGGCAACAGCATGGCGCATATCAATCTCACGCGCGAGGCCGATGCCATTCTGGTGGCACCTGCCAGCGCCGACTTCATGAGCAAATTGCTGCACGGCGGCGCGGACGACCTGCTCAGCCTGATGTGTCTGGCCAGGCCGATCGACAAGGTGCCTTTGATCGTCGCACCCGCCATGAACCGCGAGATGTGGGCCAACCCCGCCACCCAGCGCAACGTCGCGCAATTGAAGGCAGATGGCATACATGTGCTGGATGTGGGGCAGGGCGACCAGGCCTGCGGCGAAGTGGGCGATGGCCGCATGCTGGAAGCCGACGAACTGCTGTACGAGGTGACTGCGTTCTTCCAGCCCAAGGTGCTGGCAGGGCAGCATGTGGTTGTCACCGCCGGGCCGACCTACGAAGCCATTGACCCGGTACGGGGCATCACCAACCTGTCCAGCGGCAAGATGGGGTTTGCCATTGCCCGTGCGGCATACGAGGCCGGGGCCAGCGTCACGCTGGTGGCGGGCCCTGTCAGCCTGCCCACACCGCGTGGTGTGCAGCGTGTGGATGTAAAATCGGCACGAAACATGCAGCTGGCGCTTGAACTGCATATGGATAATGCTACGGTTTTCGTTTCTGCTGCCGCCGTGGCCGACTGGCGGCCTGCATCGTCGTCCGACCAGAAAATCAAGAAAGACGGCAGCGGCCAGGTGCCTACGCTGTCTTTCTGCGAAAACCCTGACCTGCTGGCCGGCATTGCCGCCAGCGAGCGGGCACAGAACGGACAACTCTACTGTGTGGGTTTTGCGGCTGAGAGCCACGACTTGCTGCACCACGCCCAAACCAAGCGTGCCCGCAAAGGTGTGCCGCTGCTGGTGGGCAACATCGGCCCGGCCACGTTCGGGCAGGACCACAACGCCTTGCTGCTGGTCGATGAAACAGGCGTGGTCGAGTTTCCGCATGGCGACAAGCTCAGCCTGTCTCGCCAGCTGGTGGCGGACATCGCCCGCAGGCGGGCGGCTTGGGTGGCACAGGCAGACAGCCGGTGAGGCGGACGATTCGGCAGTTGGTCATGTCTGACCGGTTGCCGTCTTGAACGCCCACCAGGGCAGGCAGCGATTCATGGGCTTGACCTCGCCGCAGCCGTCTGCCGCGTAGCCGGGCAGTCGCAGCAGGGTTTGCTGCCACGCAGGGGTGGCGAGCAACTGGCGCAGGGCCAGCACGGCGGGGGTGTCCAGTGCGGACTTCAGGCAGACCAGTTGGTAGCGCTCTTGCAGCAGGGGCATGAAGCCCAGGCCTGCAGCCCGTGCGGCCGATGCTGCGGCCAGCCCCACGTCGGCTTGCCCGCTGGCCACCGCCTGGGCCACCGCAGCGTGTGACGGCTGGGTGTTTGTGTAGCCCTCAATCTGTTCTGCGCGCAGTCCTGCTTCCGACAGCAGTTCTTCAAGCAACACACGGGTGCCGGTGCCTTGGGGCCTGTTGACAAAACGGGCGCGACGTTCTGCCAGATCTTTGAGCGAACAAATGTCGAGCGGATTACCCGGCGCAAGCACAAGGCCCACACTGCGCAGTGCAAACCCGATCAGCTTGTGCCTCCCTGGCTTCAGCAGCGGTTTGTAGGTGCGTGCGGTGTGTGAGCGTGCGGCGGGATTTTGGCGGGTATGGAAACCGGCCAGCATACAGCGGCCTTCGTTCAGCGCGCGGATGGCATCGACGCTGCCGCTGAACTGGATGTCCAGATGCAGCGCGGAAGTGGCGGCGGTATCTTGCAGGTGGGCCAGTGCGTCGTCGTGGCTGGCATGTAGGCTCAGCACCTGGGTGCGGTCGTCAAACACGGTTGCCATGGCTCTCTCCAGTTCGGCACGCAAGGCATCGATCTGAGGGGCCAAGCGTGCCTGCGCCAAGCGTTCTGCCCACAGAAGCTTGTCGGCAAAGGCAGTCAGCCTGGCGGCCAGTCCACGGTCCCACAGGATCAACGGCTGACCCACGGTAAGCTCCCAGTGCTTCAATTGCCCCCAGACATGTCGGTAGGACAAGTTCATTTGCCTGGCTGCACCAGATATCGAGCCCTCGCTGCGAACGGCCTGCAGCAGGTCGATCAGCGGGTTTCGCAGCTTGGCGGCGCGCTCTCTGTGGCCGCTCAGTTGGTAGCTCAGTTCAACCTTCGGTCCGAGCCAGGCCGACATTGGAGTGGCAAGCTGTGGTTCAGCAGCGATTGGAACGGATTGTGATGACAGTGCCACAGATGTCGGTGACAGGAGTGGTGCGGAAGTGGCTTTTCGAGGCATGGCTGGAGTGTGCCCCAAGCCGACGCGGGTGTGGTGAAGCCATATGAATTCAAGTTCATACCGTAACACCACCTATCAACCAAGTGCGTGTTTACACCTACTATCGCCCACCGTTGCAGGCTAGTGTCGGCACGGCATCGGCATGTAGGGCTACGTATTTTTTGTATGAGCAGTTTCTGGGACAGCGCCACACTGGCGGTAGATTTGATTGCATCGGGCGATGCCGCGCTGTGGGCCATCGTCAGCCGCTCGTTGGCGGTCAGCGCCACGGCCTGCCTGCTGGCCTGCGGCGGTGGACTGGTGCTGGGCGCGTGGTTGGCCGTGGCGCGGTTTCCGGGGCGAGACCTGGTGCTGGCGGTGCTGAACACGCTGCTCGCCCTGCCGTCGGTGGTGGTGGGTCTGGTGGTGTATTTGCTGCTGTCACGGTCGGGGCCACTGGGCTTTCTGGGCTGGATGTTCACATTCCAGGCCATGGTGGTGGCGCAGGCCGTGCTGGTATTGCCGGTGGTCACAGCGCTGACGCGCCAGACCATTGAAGATGCAGACCGAGCCCATGGCGAGCAATGGCAGTCGCTGGGGGCAAGCCCGTTGCAGCGCGGCCTGCTGTTGCTGTGGGACGAGCGGTTTGCGCTGCTGACGGTGCTGATTGCATCGTTCGGGCGTGCCATCTCCGAGGTGGGCGCGGTGATGATCGTGGGCGGCAACATCGACGGCTTCACCCGTGTGATGACCACTGCCATCGCACTGGAAACCAGCAAGGGCGACCTGCCGTTGGCGCTGGCATTGGGCCTGGTGCTGCTGGGGGTCGTGCTGTTGCTCAACCTGCTGATGATGCTGGTGCGTCGTTGGCGGGAGCGGCTGGAGCCGGTTCGCTCATCGCCTGCGCTGTCGGTGGCTGCATGAGTGGCGTGGGCTTGGCAACCGGTGGTGGTGTGCAGCATGCGCCGGTGGAGGCTGCCCGTAGCAACGAGGCAACGGTGATGACGTTGACTGATATCGGTTTGCGGTTCGGCGAGGTGCAAGCGCTGACCGGCATCAACCTGCGCATCAGTCGGGGCGAGCGCGTGGCCCTGGTGGGCGCAAATGGCTCAGGCAAAAGCACCCTGCTGCGCGTGCTTCATGGGTTGCTGACACCCACCAGAGGCGAGCGGCTGCTGTGTGTCGACTGCACACAGGCCATGCTGTTCCAACGGCCGCACATGCTGCGCACCAGTGCGCTCAACAACGTGGCGCTGGGCCTGTGGTTACAGGGCACGCACTGGCGGGCCAGTCGTGAACAGGCCTTGGCCGCCTTGCAGCGTGTCGGGCTGGCCGACCTGGCGGGCCGCAATGCCAAGGCGCTCTCTGGCGGGCAGCAGCAGCGGCTGGCCCTCGCCCGCGCCTGGAGCGTGCGACCTGATGTGCTGCTGCTCGATGAGCCGACAGCCAGCCTCGACCCCAATGCCAAGCGCGACGTGGAGGCACTGGTGGCCGATCTGGGGCAGCAGATGACGCTGGTGTTTTCTAGCCACAACCTGGGCCAGGTCAAGCGACTGGCCAGCCGGGTGGTGTACCTGGAGCAGGGCCGCTTGCTGGCTGACCTGCCCGTGGACGAGTTCTTCAACGGCACGGTGCTGCCGCACAAGCACCCCGAAGCCCATTTGTTTGTCACTGGAGAAACTGCATGAAGAATTTGAAGTGTTTTGGTCGTCTGGCGCTTGCCTGCTTTGGGTTTGCAGCTACTGTGTTTTCGACATCGGTGGCGGCCCAGTCAGCCTCCATCGTCATGGCCTCTACCACCTCGACCGAGCAGTCAGGCCTGTTTGCCCACCTGTTGCCCCACTTCAAGAAGGCCCACGGCATTGATGTGAAGGTGGTGGCGCTGGGCACGGGCCAGGCCATCGACATGGCGCGCCGGGGCGATGCTGATGTGCTGTTTGTGCATGACCGCGTTGCGGAAGACAAGTTTGTGGCCGATGGCTTTGCCACCAAACGCCAGGATGTGATGTACAACGACTTTGTGCTCATCGGCCCCAAGGCCGACCCTGCCGCCACCAAAGGCAACGACATCGTTGCGGCGCTGAAGAAGCTGGCCACGGCCAATGGCGCTTTTGTGTCGCGTGGCGACAAGAGCGGCACGCACGCAGCTGAATTGCGCTTCTGGAAGATGGCAGAAACCGACGCCAACAAGGGCTCAGGCTACAAAGAGTGTGGCTGCGGCATGGGCCCGGCGCTGAACATCGCGGCCAGCACGGGTGCCTATGTGCTGGCTGACCGGGGCACCTGGCTCAACTTCAAAAACCGCGCTGACCTTGCCGTGCTGGTCGAGGGTGACAAGCGTTTGTTCAACCAGTACGGCGTGATGCTCGTCAGCGCGGCCAAGCACCCACAGGTCAAGACTGCCGAGGGCCAGAAATTTGTGGATTGGGTGACTTCCAGCGCCGGTCAGGCAAGCATTGCCAGCTACAAAATCGGTGGCGAGCAGCTGTTTTTCCCTAACGCGGTCAAGTGAGGTTTTTCCCGGGAAGCGATTAGCGGGTACGGCAAATACCCGCCTTGGCTGTTGACGCCAGCCGAAAACTGACAACTATCAGTAGACCAGGGTTGCCCACAAAGGATCTACTGCTCGGGCCATAAACTGTACGCTGCCCCCATGTCCGCTGCATTCAGGGCGCAGCCGGGAATCGGTCAGTCCTTGGGCGTTCAGAGCCTGTTGGCAAGCAAGAAACCGGGCACCCTGATTCAATGCGTTTTTCATGGATGACCACGCTGAGTGCATGCCGGTCACGTCCACCATGAGTTGCTCGGCAACTCCGGGAATCAGCAAATGGACGCTGCGCGCTGTGAAGTACACCTCAACTTCTAAGTCCATTGCAGCTGCAGCGGCCGCATGCCAAAAAGGCGTGGCCAGGAGATGTGGCGACTTTGGTTCTGCTGCCCAAAGAAGAATCGCCAGGCCCTTGCGTGACGCCACCTCGAAACTCATTCGGCGTCTCCCAGTCTGAAGAGCCGCGCATGTTCTGCCATGGCCAGCGCAACATCCTCACCGCTGACCAGTTCTTTGTGTTCGGTCGCCCATGCTGACGGGCTGATGCGCAACAGCCAACCTTGGCCATAGGGATCCAAATGGACTCGTTCGGGTTCGTCACGAAGCAACGGATTCACTTCCACGACTTTCCCACTGAGTGGAGACTTCACTGAAACGATGGATTTTGCGAGCTCGACCACCCCCATTGACCGTCCTTGCTCGACGAGGGTTCCAATGCCTTTCGGTCGGCACATGTATATCTCACCAGACAGTTGCACACCCAAGGCCGTGATGCCTTGGGTAAAGCAGCCGTCAGCATCTTGCCGGGCCCAAACCTGATGCTGAATGAGGTAAAAATGGGTTGTGGGATCCGGCGTCACGCGTTTTCACTTCCAGGTGCCAAGGCAAGTTTGTGCGCGGGGCGGAAGGGAATGGGAGTCGAACCCACCCGGCGACGCATGGCGCCACCCACCGGGTTTGAAGCCCGGCCGATCCACCAGGATCGTTTCCCTTCCGCAATTCACAGGTTGCTTGGTGATCATATTTGAAGCAGCTTGCCCATCATGCAACCACTTCATTGAACAGTTGGCAATCTACCCGCAGCTTGTGAGTATCGCCCACTCGCCTCAACAAACCGATGCGGTCGAAGTGCTCGAGAATCTGGATGGCACGCTTGCGTCCCAGTCCCGTTACATCACGGTAGTGGGCGGCCAAGACTTCACCATGATGGTCCGCTGCGACGGCTCTGCACAAGTTGACGAGTTCTGCCATCGTCGTCAAAGGGTAATACAAATCCTTGACTACCTGATGCAGTTCCCCGCGTTGGGCAAGACGTAGAAGTGTCACACGCATGATGGCTTCGGGCTCGCCAGTGACCTTGGCCATGTCGCGGACCCAGGCACCCTCAAATCCGGCTGTCACCAAACTGTGGGCAACCTTTTGCGCAATGCGTTCTTCTGCCGCAGACAGGCGCACAGCGTGTTCGGGTAAATGCACCCATGAACCCCTTTGACTGACTTTGCCTTGGCCCTGCAGTCGGGTTAGGAGTGCGCGAAACAGCGGTTCTGCAAGTCTGGGGGATGCCAACCTGCGCAGGCGGGCAAGATCTGGGCCAAGCTCGTCGGGATGTTGTTCGTGATATCCGGTCAGCGTGGTGAGCAATTGATGCTCAGCCGCAGCAGCGGGTTCGGGAGCCAGCGCCATGTCGATCCCAGGCTCGCTGGCGCGCAACACATCCGGTGCCAGCACAGGGATCGCTCCACTTTGTGCCGCCTGCCAGCGTAAAACATCCAATCCCTGCGGCGAAGCCTCTAACACAGCGGCCAGTCGTTGATCAGGTGATACCACCTCGAGTGCCTGCAAGATGGCCAGGCGCTGCGGCGTTCGACGGTAGCGGACCGGCGCAAAGGGATCAAGCACCTGAGCACCTGCAATGGTCCGGGATGCCGCAGCATCCCGCAGGATCACGCGGTCGCCGTGCCATGCACCTATGGGCTCTCTCAGTACGAACTGCACCCAGCCACTCTGGCCGGGCTCGATCACAGGAGGATCGAGTACCGCCACTGTGGCCATGACAGTCGAGGAACCCAGGTGCAAGTGCACTTGCGTGCCTGAACGCAGCGGACGCGATTCGCACTGCCAGAGGGTCAGGCGCGCATCCAGGCGTTCAGTGCTATACGCCACGGCCTGGTGAACCAGCCACTGGCCACGTTCGACTTCTTCACGGGAAACGCTAGCCAGACCCAGCGCACAGCGTTCGCCGGCCACAGCATGCTGTACTTCCCGGTTCTGCGCATGCAGGCTACGAACCCGTACGCGGCGTTGACCAGGCACCACGATCAGTTCATCGCCAACTGTGACCGCCCCAGCGTGTACCGTACCCGTGACAACCGTGCCTATGCCACTCAGCGTGAAGCTGCGATCAACTGCCAGGCGAAAAGCATCGTGGTGACGGGGGTGTTTCCTGAACTGAGATGTGAATTGCAGAACGCGGTCTCGTAGAGCGTCAATGCCTTGCCCAGTGTGTGCCGAAACGGCTAGCAACTCTGCACCGGCCAAGGAACTGTTGCCAAGCAATGCTTCGACCTCACTGCACACTTGTGCCACTTTTCCAGCTTCCACACGATCACACTTGGTGATCACTGCAAGTCCGTGGCGGATACCCAGCAGCGATAGGGCAGCCAGGTGCTCCCTTGTTTGCGGCATCACGCCATCGTCTGCTGCGACGAGAAGCAAAGCCATATCGATCCCCGTGGCACCCGAAACCATGGTGTGCACCAGCCGCTCATGGCCCGGCACATCAATAAACCCCACGCGCTGCCCGGACGGGCCATCCATGAAGGCGTAACCGAGTTCGATGGTGATGCCGCGCTTTTTCTCCTCGGGCAGACGGTCGGTGTCCACGCCAGTGAGCGCGCGCACCAGCGTGGTCTTGCCGTGGTCGATGTGGCCTGCGGTACCGACGATCATGGGTTCAGCTGAACATGTCGTCGAATTTCAGTCCAGCCCACCGGAAGTTCTCGGTGACCAGCTCCGCTCGCCTCTGGTTGTCGTCGATCTGAGTCTGTTCGATCACGCCCTTGTCATTGATCTTGTAGTCGAATTGAACGCTGATGGCTTCACGCGGTTCACCGTTGACCATCATGTAGCACAGGTTGTCCGGCAGCACCGTGCCAGGTGAACGGCCGGCCAGCCGTTCGGCGATGTAGGCAGCCACGATCTGACCATGCTTGTTCGCCACGTGCCCACTCTTGGGATAGAACTGGAACTGAGGCGATACCTGACCTACAGCATCACCGATCACATATACGTCGCGGTCCTGTAGCAAATTCAGCATTTGCGGGTCCACATCGGCCCAGCCGCTGGGCTTGCCCTGCGCGTTAATGCCCACGGCTCCGGCCTTCCAGGCGATGTCACCCGCCTGATGAGGCGCCATCAGAACCGCGTGGTCGAAGCGAACGTCGCCTGCTGCTGTCTTGATAGTTCTGTTGAACGGATCCACCTCACGAACATGTGCGTTGGGTACGTAGGTGATGTAGTCCTTGTAGAGCTCCTGGAACGCAGTGCGAAAACCGGGTCCTATGGGCCGGATGCCATCCTTGTGGTCGAGGATGGTCACCTTGCCTTTGATCTTGTTCTTCTTGAACCACCAGGCTACCATGCAGGCCCGCTCATATGGGCTGGGCGGGCAGCGCTGTGGCGGCGGAGGCAGAGTCATCACCCAATCCCCCCCTTTGAAGGCGTGCAATGCCTTCTTGAGGGCAATATGCTCGGCGTTGGTCACATAAGCAGCCGGGAAACGCGACCTGGTCGCGTTGGCCATCCGGGCATCGTTGCCGAACCAAGCTTCATAGTTGTAACGGATGCCGGGCGCGAGCACCAAATAGTCATAGTCGATCATGCCCTGTGTGGTCACCACGGTCTTGGCTGAACGGTCCACCTCGAGCATTTCTGCTTGAACAAACTTGTATCCATGGCGCTCGGAGACCTGTAGGTAGTCGTGCATCAGGTAGCTGGTGTCGACCATGTCGACCAGCCATTTGTTGCTCACAGGACACGAGAAGAACACAGGATTGCGCTCAACCAGCACCACTTCCGTCTTTGGGGCCAGGCGACGCAGGTACTTGGCAGTGGTCAGCCCACCCCATCCCCCTCCACACACCACCACCCGAGGTTGCCGCCCTTTTGGCATCAGTCGCGTCTGTGTTCGACCGATAAAGAAAGGCAAGCTGGGCGAAGTGGTCGGTGCGGTGGGCGATGAACTTGCGCACCCACCAAGCGCCATGCCAGCAGCACCCCCCAGGAACAGTCGTCGTTGAATTGACAAGTCAGTCTCCTTATTGTGTTGTGAAAGTCATGCAAGCTGTTGGCGCAACTGCTCGAGTTGGCCTGTCAGGTCTGAGGGTTGTTCGAGGCAGCGCAGGTCTAACAGCATGCGGTCTTCGGAGATGCGGCCGATGACAGGCAGAGGCAGTCGGCGCAGCGCAGTGGCGATCTCATCCAGCATACGTCCCGCTCCCTTCTTTGAAGCGGGTGCAATCGCCAGACCCGCCGAGGGCAGGCGTTCGACGGGGAGTGAGCCTGAGCCGATTTGGCCCAGCATACTTTCGACGCGGACGTTGAACCGGGGTGCCACGACCTCAGCCACCATCGGACACAGCATCTCGGAGATTCGCCTGATATCGGCTTCAGGGCGGGTCAGCATGCGCAGTGTCGGCAGGTCCTTTGCCACGCGCTCGGGTCGCAAATAAACCATCAGCGTGGCCTCGAGTGCGGCTAGTGGCAGCTTACTCATGCGCAATGCTCGTTTCATGGGGAACTTGCGTATCTTCGCGACGGCCGCTTTGCTGCCCACAATCAGTCCTGCTTGCGGACCGCCAAGCAGCTTGTCCCCGCTGAACGTGACGATATCGCAGCCGGCGGTAAGCATGTCTTGCGGCATGGGCTCGCGCGGCAGTCCCCAAGTGGTCAGGTCAACCAGTGCGCCACTACCCAAGTCTGTGGCTACGGGTAGACCCCGTGCATGCGCTAGCGTACTTAGCTCGGCCTCGTTCACGGATGAAGTAAATCCCTGCACTGCATAGTTGCTGGTATGCACCTTCATCAGCAATGCAGTGCGTTCCGAGATGGCACGTTCATAGTCATGAAGGTGGGTGCGGTTGGTGGTGCCGACCTCGATCATGTGAGCGCCAGCGCTTGCCATTACGTCTGGCATGCGGAAGGCACCGCCTATCTCTACCAACTCACCCCGGGAAACAATGACTTCCCGGTTGCGGGCGATCGATGCAATCGTCAGAAGGACTGCTGCCGCGTTGTTGTTCACGACAGTGGCAGCTTCAGCACCTGTCAGCGTGCAGAGCAGTTCTTCCACGATGTTGTCCCTGTCGCCGCGTCCACCCGTCTCCAGATCGTACTCAAGGTTGTTCGGGCCCGACATCATCTTGAGAAGATGACTCAACGCGTCATTAGCCAGCAATGCACGCCCAAGATTTGTGTGGATCACCGTGCCCGTCAGGTTGAGCACATTGCGCATGCGCGGTGCCAGTCTGGCGGACAGCCTTTGATGCAACGCCAACCTAAGTGATTCAGGCGTCAGTATCGAGCGGGACACTTTGCTGGCCTGAACCTCGGCACGCAATTCCTCTACCAATGCCCTTGTTTCGCGGGCAATCATCGTGTGTCCATGTTCAGACACCCATTCTGCTACGGTGGTGTCCCTGAGCAGACGGTCTATCGATGGCAAGTCCTGACGGGTAGCTGCTTCGTCGGCCTTGGAACCGTCGACGACGGATTCTTCAAGCCGAGTCATCAGTGTCGCCTCACGTCAGGATCAGGTGGAACAGTCTCTGCCGAATGTCCAAACAGCAGCATGTAGTTCAAGCCGTGACGTTGTTTGCCCGCCTCTGACATCAACAAGTCCAACGCCAAACTGGCCAAGTCATCGGCAACCGGTTCCGCGAATGCGTCGCGGTCGGTATGGGCAACCTTGAGGTATGTGTCGCATTCATCGCAGGACTCCGCCTGGATCCTGGCCATTGCGGCATCCGAACCAGATTCGGTATCGTGGTCGGCTGATGTCAACGAATGGTACGCCAGAGATTTTTCAGAGAGGCAGTTGGGACATTTGATTCGAACCAGGTGCCATTCCAACCCGCACAAGGAGCAATGCAAATAGCGTTGTCCCAATGATTCGCCCGAACTGCGGGTGACGCTGGCAGTTGGGCGACTGCCACAACATGGACAACGCGTTTCATCGTCGCTACGACCCAAAGCCTCGCCCAGTCCCTTGTGCTGGCGTTGAACGGTCAGGAGCATCTGCGTCCAGTAGACCTGCAATGCTCCGCCAATGATGGGAGCAGATGCAAGATCGAGCCCAGTCGATAGCCCACGAACAAGGATGTCAGCCTGTCGCTCAAACTGCTCGTCCGTGAACAGCCCCAATTTCGTCAGCGTCGGGCGTGTTCCGTCGGGTGCAAAGGGAATCAGATGGTTTGCGATGTCGCGAGCATGCTGATGCCAAATGGGATCCCGGGTCCATTCAGTCGCCTTCAGTGGAGGCTCGCCCCGTTTTGTAGCAAGGCCGATGGCTGTCGAATCAGGCACTATCGTAAATGGATGGTTGTCAAGGCATCTCTGTTGGCAATGCGCCAGTTCGGCCATGAACAGAAGGTAGTCACCCATGGCATGGTTGGATGCCAGTTGTCGAAGACGCATCTCACGCTGTGCAAAGCACGAGGAGCTGTCAGGCCAGCGAAGGTACGGTGTTTCACCACCAGCGCGTGCCGCAATCTCTTCCGGGCTCATCACCCTGACGGTGGAAGTGGAGGTCATCTTTGATGTGTGATTTCGTAGCGGAGGGGGTTGTGACCGCATGTTTGCGAACACAACCCCAAGTTCTTTTGCGTTACTGGCCTTTGGTTACCTCTTTGTGCCACAAGGGGTGATTGAGCTTCGCCCAGCTTTCCGTTACGGTACCTCGTGTCATGGCGCGAACCGTCCCTTTGACCCAAATGGCAGCATAGACGTGAACAATGGTTGCCAATATCAGGACGACTGCAGACACGGCGTGCAAGAGCACAGCAAAGCGCATGAAATCAATACTGAAATAGGGGGCAAACCATGGCCGCCAAAATATGAAGCCGGTCAGGAGCAGCACAGTCAAGCTCCCTGCCATGACCCAGAAGATAACTTTCTGGCCGAAGTTGTACTTGCCGACTGGCGGCATGTTCGACTTGTCGCCATGGATCATCTTGCCTGCGTGCTTGCGCCACTCGTGATCAGCTTCGGTGACCACGTTGTCCTTCCAAAGCCTCAGGAACATGCCCAGGAAACTGAGCACCATCAGTACGCCCATGAAGGGATGCAAGATCCGCGTCCACTGCCCACCGCCAAACAGGTTCGTGAAAAAGAACAGGCTGGGATGGAAGAATGCCAGGCCCGAAAGGGCAGCCATAAAGAACATGATAGCCATGAACCAGTGGTTCATTCTGTCGTTGTCCTTGTAGCGTTGGAGCAGTTTCTGAGCCATCACACTTCCTCCTTTTCGGCTTTGTCTTCAATCGGACCAACCTTCATGTAGTGGAAGAATCCGGCAACCATGGCACCCACTACACCAGCGACGGCGAGCGGCTTGGCCAAGCCCTTCCAAAGTGAAACCATTGGGTTGATGGATGGATCTTTGGGGAGGTCAACCAACTCAGGTTTGTCAGCGTGCTTCATCACATACATGACGTGTGTACCGCCCACGCCCTGCGGGTTGTACAGGCCTGCGTTTTGGATTCCCCGCTCCTTCAGTTCGCTAACGCGCTTTTCACCGTAGGCGACCATGTCGTCTTTGGTTCCAAACGAAATGGCACCTGTCGGGCAAGTCTTCACACAAGCCGGCTCCAGACCGACATTCACCCGGTCAGAACACAAGGTGCACTTGTAGGCCTTGTTGTCTTTCTGGCTGATGCGCGGCACATCGAACGGGCACCCCTTGACGCAGTACCCGCAGCCGATGCAGTTCTCACTGATGAAGTCCACGATGCCGTTGGCGTACTTGACGATTGCTCCGGGGGACGGGCAGGCCTTGAGGCAACCCGGGTCGTCGCAATGCATGCAGCCGTCTTTGCGAATCAGCCACTCCAAGTTGGGAGATCCAGACGATGACGGTGATTCCACCTCGAAGAACTTCATCACTGTCCAACTGGAAGGTGTGAGGTCAGCTGGGTTGTCGTAGACGCCCACGTTGTGGCCGATCTCGTCACGAAGGTCGTTCCAGTTCATGCAAGCCACTTGGCAGGCTTTGCAGCCGATGCACTTGGACTCGTCGATGAGCTTGGCGACGGCCGGAACGGCGTTCCGCACTTGGGGTGTGGGCAGCGTGGTGGCCGAGCGAGCGACCACGTTTTGTGATTGCAGACTGGACATGTTCAGGCCACCTTTTCGATGTTGACCAGAAACGCCTTGAATTCAGGCGTTTGCGAGTTGGCATCGCCCACGAACGGCGTCAGCGCATTGCAGACGTAGCCGTTCTGGGCCACCCCTTTGAAACCCCAGTGAATAGGAATGCCAACGTGGTGGATTTTCTGGCCATTCACGTCCAGTGCTTTGATCCGCTTTGTGACCACGCAGGCCGCCACCACTTCACCGCGGTTGCTCCGCACGCGAACCTTGTCGCCTTGCTTGATGCCTTTCTCCTTCGCCAACTCCTCGCCGATTTCGACGAAGGCCTGCGGTTGGGTGATGGCATTGCTGCGCGAGTGCTTGGTCCAGTAGTGAAAATGCTCGGTCAAGCGGTAGGTCGTCGCGGCGTAAGGGAACTCGTCCTTCTTGCCAAACGCTTCCAGATCGCCCTTGTAGACCCGTGCGGCCGGATTGCTCGTGGCCTTTGGGTTCGTGGGGCACATCAGGTTGACACCGACCGGTGTTTCAAACGGCTCGTAGTGTTCGGGAAACGGCCCTTCATTCATGCCCGGTGCATGCAGCCGCGCCACACCCTCCGGGTTCATGATAAACGCGCCAACACCTTGGTCAGGCGCGGCGTCCGGACGCATGTCGGGCACGTCAGCACCGCCTGCCCAACTGCTCCCGTTCCACGCCAGGTACTTGCGGTTGGGATCCCAAGGCTTGCCATTCTTGTCGGCACTAGCCCGGTTGTAAAGGATGCGTCGGTTGGCTGGCCATGCGAACCCCCAGTTGGAGAACACACCCAAGCCTGTCGGATCGCTCGTATCGCGTCTTGCCGTCAGGTTCCCCGCTTGACTCCAGCAGCCCGAATAGATCCAGTTTCCGCAACTGGTGGATCCGTCATCGCGCAGCATGGCGAATCCTGGCAGTTGGTCGCCCGCCTTCACTAAAACCTTTGTGGGGTCCTTGGGGTCGAGCACGTCGGCCAATGCCTTGCCGTTGATCTCGCGCAACACTTCTTGAGGTGCGGGGGCGAGGGGGTTGGTGTAGGGCCAGTTGAGTGCAGCTACAGGTTCCGGGAGTTTCCCACCGTCCTTGGCGTACATGCCACGCAGCTTCTGGAACAGCCGGGCCATGATCTCGCTGTCGGGCTTGGCTTCACCTGGCGGATCCACCGCCTTCTCCTTCCAGCCAATCACCCGGCTGGAGTTGGTGAAGGTACCGGTCTCTTCAGCGAAACAGCTTGTCGGGAACCTGAACACTTCCGTCTGGATGTCTTCAGATTTGACATCGTTCAAAGGCCCGTAGTTCTTCCAGAACTCGCTGGTCTCAGTTTCCAGAGGATCCATCACAACCAAATACTTCAGCTTCGACAGGCCTTGCGACAGTTTCTTCTTGTTGGGCACGGCCGCCAGAGGGTTGAATCCCTGGCAGATGAAGCCATTCATCTTGCCCTGGTGCATGCGCTCAAACATGGCCAGCACGTCGTAGGCGCCGTCACGCTTGGGCAACCAGTCGTAAGCAAAGTCGTTGTCCTTGGTGGCAGCGTTACCGTAGTACGCCTTCATCAAGCTGGTGTGCCACTTGGGGAAGTTCTGCGTGAAGGCCATCTGGTTGGGCCGCAGGGGTTTGCCCGTGCGCGCAGCCAGGTAGGTGCTTCGATCGACATCTGCTTCCATGGGGGCCAGCATGTAACCGGACAACACTTCGGTGTAGGCACACATGTCTGTGATGCCTTGGACGTTGGCGTGCCCGCGCAGCGCGTTGATGCCACCACCCGGCCGGCCCATGTTGCCCAACAAAAGCTGGATCATGGCCATGGTTCGGATGTTCTGGCTGCCCACCGAGTGCTGGGTCCAACCCAATGCGTAGCAAATCGTCATGACCTTGTCGGGTGCAGACGTTTCTCCCAGCATTTGTGCCACCTTCAGGAACTGGTCCTTCGGCGTACCGGTAATCTTGCTGACCATCTCTGGCGTGTAGCGGCTGAAGTGTTTCTTCATCTGCTGGTACACGCAAAGCGGGTCTTGCAAGGTCTCATCGACTTTGACGAAGCCGTCTTCTCCGATCTGATAGCCCCAAGTGGACTTGTTGTAAGCCCGCTTGCCCTCGTCATACCCGCTGAAGAAGCCGTTTTCGAACTTGAAGTCCGGTTTGGTCAGGAAAGTGATGTCGGTGTTGAGCTTGGCGTACTCCAGGTGGATCTTGTCGTTGCTGAGCAAGTAGTTGATGACACCCGCCAAGAAGGCGATGTCGGTGCCCACGCGAATGGGGGCGTAGTAGTCGGCCACGGCTGCACTGCGTGTGAACCTTGGGTCAACCACAATCAGTTTGGCTTTGCGGTGTTGCATCGCCTCGGTCACCCATTTGAATCCGCAAGGGTGTGCCTCGGCTGCATTGCCGCCCATCACCAACACCAAGTCTGTGTTCTTGATGTCAGTCCAAGAATTGGTCATCGCTCCGCGACCGAAAGTCGGGCCCAGACTGGACACCGTCGGCGCGTGTCAGATGCGTGCTTGCGTGTCGAGGGTGACTAGACCCAGACCGCGCGCAATCTTGACGCTCAGATAACCTGATTCATTTGAAGATGCTGAAGAAATCAGAAAACCGGTGGTGTTCCAGCGGTTCACTGTGATGGACTTGCCATCCTTTTCGACCGTCTGGATGAGGTTGGCATCCCGGTCGGCCTTCATGTGCTTTGCGACGCGGGTCAGAGCCTCATCCCATGAGATCCGCTTCCACTCTTTGGAGCCTGCCTCGCGAACTTGGGGAAACTTCACGCGGTCGGGTGATTGAATCATGTCCATCACGCCCGCGCCTTTTGGACACAAGGTGCCGCGGTTGACAGGGTTGTCCGGATCACCTTCGATGTGAATGATCGATGACTTGACGTTCTTGGCCTTATCGCCCAGGGTGTAGATCACGACACCGCAACTCACTGAGCAATAAGGGCAGATGCTACGGGTTTCGGTGGTACGAGCCAGCTTGAATGCGCGTGTTTCAGCCAGTGCTGCAGTGGGCGAAAAGCCCAACGCAACAAGGCTTGAAGCCGCCAGTCCCGAGCCACTGACCCGGAAGAATTGCCTCCGGTCCATATCCATGACGATTTCTCCTGTGAACCTCTGGGTTCGTAAACATGTCGCCTGCGTCCCGGCAGAGCGACTTGATTTTCCTCAACTGATGCAGGGCTGACATGGGGTTTTTACTTATGAAAAGTCGTGCAATTTTTGGCGGCCGGATGGCACCAGCGGCCTCGTCAATTTGGCGCGACAAGTTGGCGTTGTGTGCGCAGTTTCTGTCTTGCTGTGAGTGGTATGTTTTTTGCTTAAAGCTTCGATTGGTCTGTGGTGGGCGAGAAAATGACTGCTGCCATCTGATGGTTTTCTGCAAAATCAGCTTTCAAATTTCATAATTCGAAAAAATAGGTGTCTCCAATGTGACAATTAAGAGATTAATTGCGTGATTTTTTTTAAGCGTTGGGGGGCTTGATCCTTTATCGGTTAAAAGAACGCTTGTTTGTCACTGGAGAAACTGCATGAAGAATTTGAAGTGTTTTGGTCGTCTGGCGCTTGCCTGCTTTGGGTTTGCAGCTACTGTGTTTTCGACATCGGTGGCGGCCCAGTCAGCCTCCATCGTCATGGCCTCTACCACCTCGACCGAGCAGTCAGGCCTGTTTGCCCACCTGTTGCCCCACTTCAAGAAGGCCCACGGCATTGATGTGAAGGTGGTGGCGCTGGGCACGGGCCAGGCCATCGACATGGCGCGCCGGGGCGATGCTGATGTGCTGTTTGTGCATGACCGCGTTGCGGAAGACAAGTTTGTGGCCGATGGCTTTGCCACCAAACGCCAGGATGTGATGTACAACGACTTTGTGCTCATCGGCCCCAAGGCCGACCCTGCCGCCACCAAAGGCAACGACATCGTTGCGGCGCTGAAGAAGCTGGCCACGGCCAATGGCGCTTTTGTGTCGCGTGGCGACAAGAGCGGCACGCACGCAGCTGAATTGCGCTTCTGGAAGATGGCAGAAACCGACGCCAACAAGGGCTCAGGCTACAAAGAGTGTGGCTGCGGCATGGGCCCGGCGCTGAACATCGCGGCCAGCACGGGTGCCTATGTGCTGGCTGACCGGGGCACCTGGCTCAACTTCAAAAACCGCGCTGACCTTGCCGTGCTGGTCGAGGGTGACAAGCGTTTGTTCAACCAGTACGGCGTGATGCTCGTCAGCGCGGCCAAGCACCCACAGGTCAAGACGGCCGAGGGCCAGAAATTTGTGGATTGGGTAACTTCCAGCGCCGGTCAGGCCAGCATTGCCAGCTACAAAATCGGTGGCGAGCAGCTGTTTTTCCCGAACGCGGCCAAGTGACCGGCGGACATGAGCAGAGCCATTCCAAACCGCTTTTGGGTGTGGGCCGTGCCGGTGCTGGCAACTGTGGGTTGTGCGACGCCAGGTGCCGACGTTCGCGCACCCGAGGCCGCCGCGAGCCTGCCACCTGTGGTGGTGTATGCGGCTGGGAGCTTGCGCGAGGCTATGACCGAAGTCGCCCGAGATCACGAGGCCCGCACCGGCCAGAAGGTGGCCTTGACCTTCGGTGCCTCGGGCCTGCTTCGGGAGCGCATCGAGAAAGGCGAGGGCGCGCAGGTGTTTGCGTCGGCTGACACGCAACATCCGCAGCGCCTGGCGGCCGCAGGTGGCTGGATGCGCCACGAGGTGTTTGTGCGCAACGGCCTTTGTGCGCTGGTGCAGGCCCATGTGCACACCAATCCATCCACTTTGCTGTCCACCCTGCTCGATCCTTCAGTTCGGCTGGGTACCTCCACACCCAAGGCGGATCCGTCGGGTGACTATGCGTGGGAGCTTTTCCGCAAAGCAGACAAAGTCGCGCCCGGTGCCTACGCCAAACTGGAGGCGAAGGCCTTGAAGCTCACAGGGGGTGCCGATTCGCCCAAGGCGCCGGCCGGGCGTGGCACATATGCCTGGGTCATGGACAGCAACCAGGCAGACGTGTTCCTCACGTATTGCACCAATGCGGTGGCAGCCCAAAAAGAAGTCCAAGGGCTCAAGACCGTGCAGGTGCCGCCTGAACTTCAGGTTGCTGCTGCCTACGGATTCACGGTGCGCCTGGACGCACCTCCGGCGGCAGCGGCGTTTGCGCAAGCGCTGGTGGCGCCGCCCGCGCAAGCCATTTTCAAGCGCTACGGTTTCGGCGAGCCCTGAGGTTGGCTAGGTCGGTGCACGCTCTGCGTGGGGTTGATGCACGCGTTTTGCGGCTACCGCACCATGGCCACGCCCTTGACCTGGGCAAACACCGGTACCCCTGGCTGAAGGCCCAGGCGGTGTGCCGATGCCTGGCTGATGCGTGACAGCAGCCGGGTGCCGCATTGGCCGGGCTCGGCGGCGGGCACTTCCAGCCCCACCAGCACCTGCCCCGGGCCATCGGGCGATATGTCTGCCACGCTGGCTGGCAGTATGTTCAGCACGCTGGTGCGCTGCGGTGCGTCGAGCGACAGGCTCACGTCCCGCGCCTGAATGCGCACCCGCACCAACTTATTGGGGGGCAATTGGTTGCTGCGGGTTTGGGGCAGCAACAGGCGGCCCCCGGCAAAGGCCAGTGCGCACATGTCTTCGTCGGCGGCCAGGCCGCAGGTGCGGGCTTCGATCAAGGTGGATGCGCCGTCGCCATGGGCCAACGGCAGGTCGGTACGGGTCAGCATGTCGGCCGCCGGGCCCTGTGCCAGTACCCGACCTTGCTCCAGCAGCGCGATGTGGTCTGCCAGGCGCACCACCTCATCCATCGCGTGGGTCACGTAGATGATCGGGATGTCCAGTCCCTCGTGCAACTGTTCCAGCCACGGCAGGATGTCGGCTTTGCGGGCAGCGTCCAGCGCTGCCAGGGGCTCGTCCATCAGCAGCACGCGTGGGCTGGTGGCCAGGGCCCGGGCCATGGCCACGCGCTGGCGCTCGCCGCCCGACAGTTCGTGCGGCATGCGTGCCAGCAGGTGACCAATGCCCAGCAAATCGAGACCGTGGTCCCAACCATGGCGGCGCTGCGCTGTGGGCGTGCGGGCATGGCCGAATTTCAGGTTGTCTTGCACGCTCAGATGCTCAAACAGGCTGGCTTCCTGAAACACATAGCCCAGCGCCCGCTGGTGCACGGACCTGAAGATGCGCTGTGCTGTGTCTTGCCACACCTCGCCTGCCACGCTGATGTGGCCCTGTGCCTGCGGTTCCAACCCGGCCAGCACGCGCAGGCAGGTGGTTTTGCCAGAGCCTGAGGGGCCAAACAGCGCAGTGACTCCGGTCGCGGGCAGAGTCACATCAACGTTCAGTTCAAAACCGGGGCGCTGCAAACTGGCTTGCAGTCGCAGCGGGGGTGTTGTGTGGGCAACGGATGCAGCGGTCATGGCGTACCCCGCTGGCGGGCTTGCAAACGTTGGTTGTAGGCCTGCAGCGCCAGCAGCACGGCAAAGGCAAACACCAGCATCACGGCGGCCAGGCGGTGGGCGTCGGCGTATTCGGCGGTTTCCACGTGATCGTAAATCTGCACCGACACCATGCGCGTCACGCCCGGGATGTTGCCGCCCACCATCAGGACCACGCCAAACTCGCCCACGGTGTGTGCAAACGTCATGATGGCGCCGGTGACAAAGCCAGGCCTGCACAGCGGCAGCACCACACTGAAAAACGTGTCAAGGGGCGATGCACGCAGCGTGGCTGCCACTTCCAGCGGGCGCGTGCCCATGGCCTCGAAGGCGTTTTGGATGGGCTGCACCATGAACGGCAGAGAGTAAAACACCGATGACACCACCAGCCCCGAAAACGTGAACGGCAGTACCCCCCAGCCCATTGCCTGCGTGAACTGCCCTACCGGCCCATGCGGCCCCATGCCCACCAGCAAGTAAAAACCCAGCACCGAGGGCGGCAGCACAAAAGGCAGCGACACCAGCGCCGCCACCGGGGCCTTCAACCGCGAGCGTGTGCGTGCCAGCCACCACGCCACTGGTGTGCCCACCAGCAGCAGAATGGCGGTGGTCAGTGTGGCGGTTTGCAGGGTCAGGGCAATGGCCTGCAAGTCGGCGTCGGTCAGCAGCATGCAGGTTCCAGGGGTATGAAATAACGGTTCAAAGGTCGTAACCGTAGGAGCGGATCAGGTCTTTGGTGTTGGGGCTTTTCAGCAGCTTCATCAGTGCCTGCGCGGCCTCGTTGCTGGCGGATTTTTGCATCAGCACGGCATCTTGCTCGATGGGGCTGTAAAGAGCCTGGGGTACCACCCACATGGAGCCACTTTTTAACCGGCCGCCGTCCAGCACCTGTGACATGGCCACAAACCCCACATCGGCGTTGCCCGTGGCTGCAAACGTGAAGGCCTGGCCGATGCTTTCGCCCTGTACCAGTTTGGGTGTGAGCGCGCTGGTCAGGCCCAGCTTGTCAATGGCCTGCACTGTGGCCGCGCCGTAGGGAGCCACCTTGGGGTTGGCGTAGGCCACTTTGCCCAGGTTGGCGGCTGTCAGCACCTGGCCTTTGTCGTCCACCCGCCCCGCCTGTGCCGACCACAGCACGAGCTTGCCCGTGGCGTAGGTGAAGCGGCTGCCGGGTTGGGCAAGGCCTTCCTGTTCCAGCTTGTGTGGGGTGGTGGCGTCGGCGGCCAGCAGCACGTCGAACGGCGCGCCGTTTTTGATCTGTGCGTACAACTTGCCTGTGGAGCCGAGGGTGATTCGGATGGTGTGCCCGGTGGTTTTTTCCAGCACGGCGGCAATGGCCTTGATGGGTTCGGCAAAGTTGGCTGCCACGGCCACCTGGGCTGTGGCAGCACTGGCGCTGGTGTGCACAGACACGGCCAGCATGAGGGTGAACAGGGCGCGGGTAACGAGGTGCATGGCGGCGATGGAATGGGTGATAAGCGATATTCTAAATTTGAATAACGACCGTTGTTCTGTTTTTGAATAACGCGTGCCACCCGTCACACGCCGTGGAACAATTCAGCCCATGAGTCTTCCAGCAACCCCCCATCCCCTGAACGAAGCCCTGGGCCATGCGCCCGCCGACAAGCGCCTGGAAGTGCTGCGGCGTGTGGGGCAAACAGGCTCCATTTCACAGGCTGCGCGCGATGCAGGCATCAGCTACAAAGCCGCCTGGCAGGCCATTGACACGCTTACCAACCTCAGCGGGTTGCCGCTGGTGGACCGGTCGGTGGGCGGCAGCGGTGGTGGTGGGGCGCGCATCACGCCTGATGGTTTGCGGCTGCTTGACCTGGCCGACCAACTGGCCGATGCCCGCGCCCAGGTGCTGGCCCGCTTTGGTCTGTTGCCGGTGGCGGGCGCAGCCGCCCATTCGGGCTTTGGCCTGCGGACCAGCATGCGCAACCAGTTGCCCTGCGTGGTGGAACATGTGAATGGCGTGGGGCAAGGGTCCATGGTGCAGGTGGACTTGCGCACCAGCGGCGGTCAGCCACTGATGTCATGGGTCACTCGCGAAAGTGCCGATTTGTTGGGCCTGGCACCTGCCCAGTCCGTGCTGGCCCTGTGCAAGGCCACGGCGGTGTCGATTGTGTTGGCACCTGCTGCTGAGAACATGTGCCAGCTGAGCGGTGTGGTGGCCGACATCAGCCCCGGTACCGGTCCACAGGAGGTAGCCCTGAGCTTGCCCGGCGGCAACCTGTGGGTCGGCTTTGCGGCCGAGGGGGCCGCACTTCAGGTGGGTGATGCCGCCAGCGGCGTGTTTGCACCGTCGGCATTGGTCATTGGCCTGGCGGGTTGAACGGACACCCGTCAACCGTGAAACCTTGGCCCGCTTGCAGGCCCAGCGTGTTCAGGTGCCGCCAACTGTGCACAGCGCTGCCCTGGCGTTCCATGCTGTCTTCACCGCCATAGACGAGTTTGCCAGGCAAAGTGGTGTCCCCGGCATAGCGCGCCCATTTGGTCAGACCTGTCAGAAAGTCGGTGTGAAAGGTCTGACTTGACTTGATTTCAATCGGCAGCAGCCGGTCGCCCTGTTCGACCAGCACATCCACTTCTTCGCCGGTGTTGTTGCGCCAGAAGTAAAGATTGGAGGGCAGGCCCTGGTTGAAGCGTTGTTTCATCAAATCACTGATGACCAGGTTTTCAAACAAGGCGCCTCTGGACGGGTGGATGGACAGGTGGTCGGCATCCCGAATGCCCAGCAGGTAAGCGGCCAGTCCAGTGTCATGAAAATAGAGTTTGGGTGTTTTGACCAAACGTTTGCCAAAGTTCTGGTGGTGGGGCTGCAGCAGAAACACCAGGTAGCCTGCTTCCAGGACCGACAGCCAGGCTCCAATGGTCTTATGGGTCACGCCGCAGTCGTTTGCCAGGCTGCTCATGTTCAGCAGCTGCCCGCACCGGGCGGCGCACATTTTCAAGAAACGCTGGAACAGGCTCAGGTTTTTGATTTCAATGAGTTGGCGCACGTCCCGTTCCACATACGTCATCACGTAGTTGGCAAACCAGTGTTCGGGTGCCAACTGGCGGTCGTGGATGGGTGGGTACATGCCCTGCCACAGACAGCCATCCAGGCTCGGTATCGTGTTGGGAATTGCTGACAACTCGCCGATTGAAAACGGCAGCAACTGCACCAACCCCACTCGGCCGGCCAGTGTTTGGGTGATATGCGCCAGCAAGCCAAATTGCTGCGACCCGGTCAACACAAACTCGGCCATGCGCGGTGCGGTGTCCACCCGGGTTTGCAAGTACGAGAAGAGCGCAGGGCAGCGTTGCACCTCGTCCAGAATGGCGCCGGTACCAAGCCTTGCCAGAAACCCGCGAGGATCTTCGGTGGCAAATGATCGGGTGTCCGGGTCTTCCAGTGAGACGTATGGCTTGTCAGGAAAAGCGCTGCGAGCAAGCGTAGTTTTGCCCGACTGGCGTGGCCCCGTGATGGCCAGAATGGGGTAACCCTTGGCCAGGGACGCGAGTGTGGCGGCGGCGTGTCGGTGGATCATTCTACAAATCGGTAATGAAAGTACCAAATTGTAAAATCAATTCACCGTCATCTGGCCACCAAGGCTTGATGTAGCCGTACCCCTGGCCCTGCAACTGCCCGATGCGCACCGCGCCTGAGGGGGTGAACCCGGCGTCCATCACAAACTGGTCTTTATTCATGTTCAGCAGGCTCAGCGTGAGTTCGCAGATTTCAAACTACACGCCCCGCGCCACCAGGTCGGAGATGAGCGGGCCGTATTCAATGTTGGGGTTTTTGGGGTCTTTGGCACCGTCCATCAGGAAGTTGACGCCATCGCCCAGCGCCACCACCACCAGGGTGGTTTTGGGTGCCACGTCCGGGTAGTTGCGCAGCGTGCGAATGCCCGACGTGGCCTACGTGGCGCTGTTGTCAAAGTGGTAAACCACTTTGTCTTGTGCCCAGGTCAGGCTGGCAGCAGCTGCCAGCAGGGTGGCGGCGGCCAGGTTACGAACAGTCATGGTTATCCGAATCAAAAGGGTCTTGGGGTGGCGCAGATCAGCTGCACACAGCGTACACGTTACACGCCCGGGCGGCATATGACAGTGCCGTGCCGAACACCTGTTGGGTGCGTTCACGCCATGCCGATGGAGCATCTTGGGCATGTGAAATGTTGTGCATATCGAATGTGTTGCACCGATAGCCAAAATGAAACACTTGCCGACGACGCAAACACTTGGAGTGTGCCGAACTGAACACTCGATGGAACACGCCAGGTTGGCGACGCCATTCCAGAAATCGAAAAACATCTTTTGAATCAACAGCTTGTGATTTGTTGAAAGCGCTGGCACGGAGTTTGTGAACATAGCTGTGCCTTCGACAGGCAACCCCTTGTCCAACACTCTTTTTTGTACAAACACAGGAGATTCACATGATTTACGCTGCTCCCGGTCAGGCCGGTGCCAAACTTGCCTACAAAGCCCAGTACAACAACTTCATCGGTGGCCAGTGGGTCGCGCCGGTCAAGGGGCAGTACTTTGACGTGATCACCCCCACCACCGGCAAGGTGTACACCCAAGCCGCCCGCTCCACGGCCGAAGACATTGAACTGGCGCTGGACGCTGCCCACGCAGCCGCCGACAAATGGGGCAAGACCGATGCCGCAACCCGATCCAACATCCTGCTGAAAATTGCCGACCGCATCGAAGCCAACCTGGAACTGCTGGCCTATGCCGAAACCGTGGACAACGGCAAGCCCATCCGCGAAACGTTGAACGCCGACATTCCTTTGTCGGTGGACCACTTCCGTTACTTTGCCGGTGCCCTGCGTGCGCAGGAGGGCGGCATCAGCGAGATCGACGAAAACACCATGGCTTATCACATCCACGAGCCGCTGGGCGTGGTGGGCCAGATCATTCCCTGGAACTTCCCCATTCTGATGGCCGCGTGGAAGCTGGCCCCCGCACTGGGTGCAGGCAACTGCGTGGTGCTCAAGCCTGCTGAAAGCACCCCCATTTCCATCCTGATCTTGGCCGAGCTGATTGCCGACCTCCTGCCACCCGGTGCGCTCAACATCGTCAACGGCTATGGCCGGGAAGCCGGCATGCCCCTGGCCACCAGCAAGCGCATTGCCAAAATTGCCTTCACCGGTTCCACCAGCACCGGTCGCGTCATTGCCCAAGCAGCGGCCAACAACCTCATTCCCGCCACGCTGGAACTGGGTGGCAAGAGCCCCAACATCTTCTTTGCCGACGTGATGGACAAGGACGACGGCTTCCTCGACAAAGCCATCGAAGGTCTGGTGCTGTTCGCCTTCAACCAGGGCGAGGTCTGCACCTGCCCCAGCCGCGCGCTCATCCAGGAAAGCATCTACGAGAAGTTCATGGAAAAGGCGCTCAAGCGCGTGGCCGCCATCAAGCACGGCAACCCGCTGGACACCGACACCATGATGGGTGCCCAGGCCAGCAAAGAGCAACTGACCAAGATCCTCTCTTACCTGGATCTGGGCAAACAGGAGGGTGCCGAGGTGCTGTGCGGCGGCGGCCAGGCCCAGTTTGGCAATGACCTGGACGGTGGCTACTACGTGCAGCCCACCCTGTTCAAAGGCCACAACAAGATGCGCATCTTCCAGGAAGAAATCTTTGGTCCCGTGCTGGCCGTGACCACCTTCAAGGACGAAGCCGAAGCCTTGGCCATTGCCAATGACACGCTGTACGGCCTGGGTGCCGGCGTGTGGAGCCGCAACGGTAACGTGGCCTATCGCATGGGTCGTGCCATCAAGGCCGGCCGCGTGTGGACCAATTGCTACCACGCCTATCCCGCACACGCTGCGTTCGGTGGCTACAAGGAATCCGGCATCGGCCGCGAAACCCACAAGATGATGCTGGACCACTACCAGCAGACCAAGAACCTGCTGGTGAGCTACAGCGAAAGCAAGCTGGGCTTCTTCTGAGCGGTGCCTTGACCTGAGGTTGTTACCTGTACAGGGGGTGGGTGACCACTCCCTTTTTTCATTGGAGGTTCACATGGTTGACAAAGTCATCGCCACCCCGGCGGCCCTGGAGCTGATCGCCGTGCTCAAGTCCAAGCACGGGGATGGGCTCATGTTCCACCAAAGCGGCGGCTGCTGTGACAACAGCGCAGCCAATTGCTACTTGTTGGGCGAATTGACCATCGGGGCGGGAGATGTTCATTTGGGCGATATTGGCGGCTGCGGCTTCTACATCAGCAAGTCGCAGTACACCTATTGGAAACACACCCAGCTCATCATCGACGTGATCGACGGACATGGCGGTACGTTCTCGCTGGAAGGGCCCGAAGGCAAAGCCTTCCACACCCGGTCAAGGGTGTTTACATCCGAGGAACTGCGTGAGTTGAATCAAGGCGATCCAACGTTTCAGGCTGACGGTTGATTGATCGCGCCAAAAAACCCAGCCTACAGAGTGACTCATGCGCTTGGGCGTTTCGTCATCCAGCCCATTGCTGCATAGGCCAGAACGGTGGTGCCTAACGCGCCCACGCCGTAGACCAGGGCAATCAGGAACCAGTCTGCCGGACCACCTGCGTCGGTGAAGCCCGATGACGACACTTTGGCCATGATGACGAGCGCCACACCGCCGCCGAGCAGCCCCAGCAATTCGGCTCTCACCAGGCGGCGCGAGGCCAGTCCGCCTTCCCTGACCATCAAGGCCACGAACGCGGCCACGCCGCCCACGGCCAGCAGCACCATCACCCACAGCAGCGGGCCGAGCATTTCCTGGAAAACGGCCAGGAACACGAGTGGATCCATGTCTTTCATGATGTGGTCTCCTTATGTGGGTCAGGCGCGCCCGCGCAGCATGCTGAGGTAGGTGGGTTTGAGGGCCATGGTTTTCATGACCCAGCTGATCCACAGCTCTTCCAGCGGGGCGATGATGCCCGGGAATGACGGTGTCAGGTTGTCCTTGTAGTCAAACTCGACGAGCATGGCCTGCCCCAGTCGGGTGATGAGCGGGCACGAGGTGTAGCCGTTGTAGCTCGCGGTCGATTCCTTGCCTGCAATGCTGGCCAGCAGGTGGTCCACCGCCACGGGCACCTGCCACTTCACGCTGGCAGCGGTTTTGCCTTTGGGCACGCCCGCCACGTCGCCCACACCGAACACATTGGGGTAGCGTTTGTGGCGCAGGGTGTGGCGGTCCACTTCCATCCAGCCGTCTGCCGCCCACGGCCCGGTCTGCCAGCGCAAGGGGCTGTTGCGCACCACATCGGGCGCGCGCATGGGCGGGATGACGTTGATGAAGTCATACGGCTGCTCTTCCGTGCCGTCAGGGGTTTTGAAGGTCGCCACCCGTTTGTCGATGTCAATGGACGCCAGCACCCGTTCCATCCGGGTTTTGACGCCACGGTCTTCAAACAGCATGCGGACTTTTTCCGACACGATGGGCACGCTGAAGAACGCCTTGTTGTGCGCGTTGTAGATGATTTCCGACTTGCTGCGTGTGCCCCGGCGGCGCAAATGGTCGTCGCTGATGAAGGTGTATTTCAGCGGGGCACCGGCACATTTCATTTCAGTCGCCGGACGGCTGAACACCGCCACGCCGCCCTTGTCGGCAAAGCTGGACAGCGACGTCCAGGTTGCCTGAGCGGCCTGTGGGCTGTGGTAAATGCTGCCCAACCCGTTCTGGCCGATACGCTCGGTGTCCATGCCTGGAATGGCGGCATAGTCCAGCTTCAGTCCGCTGGCGACGATCAGGAAGTCGTAGTTCAGGGTTTTGCCGTCGCTGGTGACGACCTTGCGGCTTTCGGGGTCAATTTCGGCGGCCGATGCCTGCACCCACTCCACCCCTTGCGGCAGGTAGTCAGCCGTGCCGGTGACCACGTAGTTCTGGGGCTTGATGCCCGATGCCACCAGCGTGAAGCCCGGCTGGTAGTAATGCTCCTTGCGCGCGTCGACCACCGTGATCTTGGCCCCTTGCAAACCGGTGGCCAGGCGGTTGGCCGCCGTCAGACCGGCCGCGCCGCCGCCCACGATGACGATGTGCGCCCGGCTGTTGACCTGGGGCTGCGCGTGGGCCGTGGGGCCAGACATCCATGCCGCACCAGCACCTGCGGCGGGCAGCAAGGACAGGGCAGTCAGGAAGCGCCTGCGCTCAGGGATGTCCGCCTGGTCGGGCAGACGGGTGGGAATGAGATCTGGCATGTGTGTCTCCGGTCGGTTGAGTGTCTGCAGGACTGTTCTTAATACCCTGTGGGGTATATTGTCCGGTTGCTGATGCGTCTGTGTTTTGACATTTCTCAAGCTGCATGCAAAAAAACAGGTGGCCTGTGGCGCGCAGGTGGCAGGCATCCGCCCGCTGTGTATCTGGCGCTCAATAATCGGGGCAACGCTGTCTTCAACCACCCGACTTTTGTGCTGCTCATGTGCTCCCGTTCTGCGTGTTTTGGCTCCTGGCACCTTGCCAGGGTGTGGGTGTGCTGGTGGGCGTGCCTGTGCCTCGGCTTGAGTGGTGTGCCGCTGGTGCGTGCGCAGAGCGGTGCCGCCACCGGCAACGCGCTGACGGTGGCTGCGGCGTCCGACCTGAAGTTTGCGCTGGACGAGCTGGGCCCGGTGTTTGAGCGCCAGACCGGCCACCGCCTGAAACTGGTGTACGGCTCGTCAGGCAACTTCTATTCGCAACTGCTGCAGGGTGCGCCGTTTCATGTGTTCATGTCGGCGGACGAACAGTTTGTGTTCAGGCTGGCCGACGCGGGGCTGACCGCCAACCGGGGCCGCGTGTACGCCCTGGGCCGCATTGGCCTGCTGGTGCCCCGAGGCTCACCGCTGAAGCCCGATGGTGAGCTGAAAGACCTGGCCGCCGCGCTCCAGGACGGTCGGCTGAAAAAGCTGGCCATGGCCAACCCGGAACATGCCCCCTACGGCATGCGTGCCCGCGAGGCGTTGCAGCACGTGGGCCTGTGGGCGGCTGTGGCCCCCAAACTGGTGCTGGGCGAGAACGTGTCGCAGGCGGCGCAGTTTGCCACCTCGGGGTCCACACAAGGCGGCATCGTGGCACAGTCACTGGCGGTAGCACCTGCGGTGTCCGGCCTGGGCAGCTTTGCCCTCATTCCCGCCAGTTGGCACCAACCGCTGGTGCAGCGCATGGTGGTGCTGAAGGCCGCACCGCCTGCAGCCCATCAGTTTGAAGCTTTTTTGGCATCTGACGCTTCATTGGCGGTGCTGAAACGCTATGGTTTTGAGCTCCCGGCCCTGCCCGCCGCCATGCCGATAAAGTAAGGCGTATGGATACACAGGCCCTTTGGCTTTCGTTTGAACTGGCAACTGCGACCCTGGCTGTTCTGCTGCCTTTGGGCCTGTGGGCGGGGCGTTGGCTGGCGCGTGCGCGCTTCACGGGCAAAGCCCTGCTGGAAGCTGCCGTGGTGCTGCCCCTCGTGTTGCCCCCCACGGTGCTTGGTTATTACCTGCTGGTGGCGCTGGGAGGGCAGTCCGCCATCGGTGCCTGGGTTGCGAACGTCCTGGGGGTGCAGCTGACGTTCTCGTTTGCGGGCCTGCTGGTGGCGTCGGTGGTGTTCAACATTCCCTTCATGGTCCAGCCCATCCAGCGCGCGTTCGAGTCCATTCCCCGCGACCTGGCCGAAGCCGCGCAGGTCAGTGGCCTGTCGGCGTGGCAGATTTTCTGGCGGGTGGAACTGCCGCTGGCATGGCCTGGTGTGCTGTCGGCCTGTGTGCTGACGTTTGTGCACACGCTGGGCGAGTTTGGCGTGGTGCTGATGATGGGCGGCAACATTCCTGGCGAAACCCGTACGCTGGCCATCGCCATTTACGACAAGGTGCAGGGCTTCGATCTGGCCGGTGCTCACCAGATGGCGGGTGTGCTGCTGGTGTTGTCGCTGGTGGCGGTGGCAGCGTCGTTTTTTGCGTCGGCCCGTCTGGTCGTCAAGCGGTGAGACCTGTGGCTGCTACCGTGCCCCCATCCTCTGGTCAGGCGGCACCCTTGCCGGTTGACGGTGGCGGCCTGAGCCTGACAGTCAACCAGACTGCCCCCATGCCCTTGCGTGGCAGCCTCACGTGTCAGGACGGGCAGTTGCTGGCGCTGGTCGGGCCGTCGGGGGCGGGCAAAACGTCGGTGCTGCGTGTGCTGGCTGGTCTACTGCAACCGGCCAGTGGTCGTGTGGTGGTGGGTGGGCAGGTGTGGCTGGACTGCGCGGCAGGCATCAACCTGAGCCCGCAGCAGCGGCGTGTGGGTCTGGTGTTCCAGCACTATGCCCTCATGCCGCACCTGACCGCACTGGACAACGTGGCACTGGCCCTGTTGCACCTGCCGCCACCTCAGCGGCACCACGAGGCGCGCCAGTGGCTGCAACGCGTGCAACTGACTGGCGATTTGCTGCTGCGCCGCCCGGCCCAGCTGTCGGGCGGGCAGCAGCAGCGCGTGGCGGTGGCCCGCGCACTGGCGCGCGCGCCACGGTTGCTGTTGCTGGACGAGCCGTTTTCCGCCGTGGACCAACTCAGCCGCAAGGGCTTGTACAGCCTGTTGGCCGATTTGCGCAAAGACCTGTCCATTCCCATTGTGCTGGTCACGCACGACCTGTCCGAGGCGCGCATGCTGGCCGATACGCTGGTGGTGATGGACGCAGGCGAGGTGCTGCAACAGGGCACACCCGAGCGGTTGTACCGGTCGCCGCGCAACGCACGTGTCGCCGATCTGGTGGGCATTCAAAACCGCTTTCACGGACAGTGGCTGGGTCCGGCTGACCAGGCTGGCATGGGGTGGCTGGAGTGGTTGCCACCACCGGGCGCTGGTGCGCCCGGTCAGCGGGGTGTGCGCCTGTGCGTGCCTGACAAAGGGCGCTTGAGCGTGGGGCAAAGCGTTTCGTGGGTGATTCAAGGCGACGGCATTCACCTGTCGCAGCCCGATGCGTCAGCGCAGTCACCGGCAGCTTGGCCCGCCCGCATGGAAACCGTGCGCCACCTGGGCGACTTGTCCCTGGCCACCGTCAGCCTTGATGACGTGCCGCCAGTCACCCTGCAACTCACACTTGCCGGGCCGCAGCGGCAACGCTGGGAGGAAGGCCAGCGCGTCATGCTCAGGCTGGACCCAGCCTGGGTGCACGTCATGCCCACGCGGTCGGCGTGAGCAGCCCGGTTGTGGGCGACGCGTGGCCGCATGTGCATCGAATGGGTGTTTTCAGATGATTTCGTAATTAACAACTGAAAACTCAGTAGTTCCATTTATTTGCTGGTCCCCGCACCATTCGTGTCGTGGAACCGCTTTGAAAGGAACAACATGACCACCCGCCGCCAACTCACACTCCTGTTCACCCGCCTGGCACTGGCTGCCGGCATCGCCAGCGCGGGCGTGCTGGCCATGGCCCAGTCAGCTGCGCCGGTGCAGTTGCTGAATGTGTCGTACGACCCCACCCGCGAGTTGTACGTCGAGTACAACGCTGCCTTCATCAAGCACTGGAAGGCCAAAACCGGGCAGGACGTCACCATCAAGCAGTCACACGGCGGCTCGGGCAAACAGGCACGCTCCATCATCGACGGGCTGGACGCCGATGTGGCTACGCTGGCCCTTGCCGGCGACACCGATGCCTTGCATGCCAACGGCAACTGGATTCCCAAAGACTGGCAAAAGCGTCTGCCGCACAACAGCTCACCCTACATCTCCACCATCGTGCTGGTGGTGCGCCAGGGCAATCCCAAACACATCAAGGACTGGGATGACCTGATCCGCCCGGATGTGAAGGTCATCACCCCCAACCCCAAAACCTCCGGCGGCGCGCGCTGGAACTACCTGGCCGCCTGGGAGTTTGCCAAGCGCAAACACGGCAGCGATGCCAAAGCGCAGGAATTTGTGAAAGCCCTGTACGCCAACGTGCCTGTGCTGGACACCGGTGCGCGCGGCTCGTCGGTCACATTTGCCCAGCGCGGCCAGGGCGACGTGTTCCTGAGCTGGGAGAACGAGGCCTACCTGCTGGAAAAAGAGTTTGGCAACAAGGTGGACTTTGTGTACCCATCCATCCATCCTGGCAGAACCCGCCGTGACCCTGGTGGACAAGAATGCCGACAAGAAGGGCACCCGCGCCGTGGCCCAGGCCTACCTGGAATACCTGTACACCGAAGAGGCGCAGGACCTCATCGGCAAGCATTTCTACCGTCCCCGCTCGGCAGCGGCGCAGGCCAAGTACGCCAAGCAATTGCCCAAGCTCAACCTGTTCACCATCGAAGAGGCGTTCGGGGGCTGGGACAAGGCCACCAAGGTCCACTTTGCCGATGGCGGCACGTTTGACCAGATCTACGCCAGAAAATGAGCCCGTACCTGCACCACACCAGCGTGCACACGGGCAAGCTGCAGCAGACAGCCTGTGCGCCAACGGTGGTGTTTGTCCCCGGCTGGCGCAATTCCGGTCCGGGCCACTGGCAAAGCCTCTGGCAAGCCCGGTTGCCGAATGCCCTGCGGGTGGAGCAGGACGACTGGCTCACCCCCACCCGCCGTGCGTGGGTGGACCGCCTGGCGGACACCATCGCAGTACAGGCCCGACCGGTGATCCTGGTGGCCCACAGCCTGGGCTGCATCACGGTGGCGCACCTGCCTCTGGCTGCCTCGGCGCGGGTGAAGGCCTCGCTGCTGGTTGCACCCGCTGACCCCGAACGCCGGGGTCAGTTGGCCGACTTTGCACCCGTGCCCCATCAACCACTGCCATACCGCAGCATCGTGGTGGCCAGCGACAACGATCCGTTTTGCCCCGTGCGCCTGGCCACGGCCTATTCCCGTGCCTGGGGCAGCGACCTCGTCAAGCTGGTGGGGGCCGGTCACATCAACGTCGAGTCAGGCCATGGCGACTGGCCGTTGGGCTGGGGCCTGCTGCAGGCGTTGCAGGAAGAGTCAACAGAACGCCAACCGTGCGAGCCTCTATATGCCTCTGTTGAATAAACAAACAAGAACAAAGTCGTTTGCAATCTGATTGCTGCGCCACACAATCCGCGCCCTGAACACCTTTGACTGCCTGGACACCCCATGAAACACTTTGCCCGCACCGCACTCGCCGCACTGATACTGGCGGCATCGCACATCGCGTTCGCCCAAACCAGCTTGCTGAACGTGTCTTACGACGTGTCACGCGAGTTTTACAAAGACCTGAATACCGCTTTCGTGGCGCATCACAAAAAGGCCACCGGCAAAGACATCAAGGTGGACCAGTCTCATGCGGGCTCCAGCGCCCAGGCGCGTGCCGTGGCCGATGGCCTGGAAGCCGATGTGGTGACCATGAACACCACCACCGACGTGGAGTTTCTGGCCAGCAAAGGCGTGGTGGCTGCTGACTGGGCCAAGCGCTTCCCGCACAACGCCGCCCCCACCACCAGCACCATGCTGTTTCTGGTGCGCAATGGCAACCCCAAAGGCATCAAGGACTGGGACGACCTGGTCAAACCCGGCATCCAGGTGATCGTGGTCAACCCCAAAACCGGCGGCAATGGCCGCATGGCCTACCTGGCCGCCTGGGGTTCTGTGCGGGCCAAGGGGGGCACCGACGCGCAGGCCGCCGAGTTCGTGAGCAAGCTGTACAAAAACGTGCCCGTGCTGGCACGCGGTGGGCGCGATGCCACCGGCATCTTTTTGCAACGCAACATCGGCGATGTACTGGTGACGTTCGAGTCTGAAGTGGTGTCGGTGGACAAGGAATTCGGTGCAGGCCGGGTAGATGCCATTCACCCCAGCGTCAGCATCGTGGCTGAAAACCCCGTGGCCGTGGTGGAGCGCACCGTGAACAAGAAGGGCACGGCCGCAGAGGCGAAGGCCTACCTGGACTTTTTGTACAGCGACGAGGGCCAGGAAATTGCCGCCAAACACAACATCCGCCCCCGCAACGAAACCATTCTGAAGAAGTACAGCGCCGCACTTCGCCCCATCAAGCTGTTCACCGTGAACGAGTATTTCGGCTCGCTGTCCGAGGCGCAGAAAGTGCACTTCAACGACGGTGGCCAGTTTGACAAGCTGTACACACAGGGCAAGTAAATGAGTGCCTCCGCCACTTATCCACTGCCCGGACAGGGCGGCGGGGCATTGGGCCCCGGCGGTGAACAAGGGCCGCCCCCCGTTCGCCGTGCCGCCAAACGTGTGCTGCCGGGTTTCAACATCACGCTGGGTTTCACGCTGTTTTACCTTTGCCTGATCGTGCTGATCCCGCTGTCGGCGCTGTTGCTCAAGACCTTCACGCTCACCTGGCCCCAGTTCTGGGAGGCGGTGACCGCACCGCGTGTGCTGGCCTCGTACCGGTTGACGTTTGGCGCATCGCTGACGGCTGCGCTGGTGAACGTGGTGTTTGGTTTGCTGGTGGCCTGGGTGCTGGTTCGCTATACCTTTCCGGGCAAAAAGATTGTGGATGCGCTGGTGGACCTGCCGTTTGCGCTGCCCACCGCCGTGGCCGGCATTTCGCTGACCGCGCTGCTGGCGGGCAACGGGTGGATCGGCCAGTACCTGGAGCCGCTGGGTATTCAACTCGCGTTCAACCCCAACGGGGTGGTGATTGCGCTCATCTTCATTGGCCTGCCGTTTGTGGTGCGCACGGTGCAACCCGTGCTGGAAGACGCTGAAAAGGAGCTTGAAGAAGCCGCCATGTGCCTGGGTGCCACGCGCTGGCAAACCTTTGTGCGGGTGATTTTTCCGGCCATTGCACCTGCCCTGCTGACCGGTTTTGCCATGGCGTTTGCCAGGGCCATCGGTGAGTACGGCTCCGTCATCTTCATTGCAGGCAACATGCCCATGATTTCTGAAATCACACCGCTGATCATCATCAGCAAGCTGGAACAGTACGACTATGCCGGCGCCACCGCCGTGGCCACGGTGATGCTGGGCATCTCGTTCGTGCTGCTGCTGGTCATCAACGCGCTGCAAACCTGGCAGCGCAACCGGTCGGGAGGTTGAGCATGTCGGCCACAACCACCACACCGTCACGCGTGCGCCTGCCGCACACCACCGAAGCACCCTGGGTGCGCTACACGCTCATTGGCATTGCGCTGGTGTTCATGTTCCTGTTCCTGGTGCTGCCGTTGGCCGCCGTGTTCACCGAAGCACTGCGCAAGGGCTGGGACGCCTATGCCGAGGCCCTGAAAGAACCCGATGCGTGGTCTGCCATCCGCCTGACCCTGATCACCGCCGCCGTGGCCGTGCCGCTGAACCTGGTGTTTGGTGTGGCCGCTGCGTGGTGCATCGCCAAGTACGAGTTCCGGGGCAAGTCCTTTCTGACCACGCTGATCGACCTGCCGTTCTCGGTGTCGCCGGTGGTGGCGGGTTTGATTTACGTGCTTGTGTTTGGCGCGCAGGGCTGGTTCGGCCCCTGGCTGGCCGAGCACGACATCAAGATTGTGTTTGCCGTGCCCGGCATCATCCTGGCCACCATTTTTGTGACCTTTCCGTTCATTGCCCGCGAACTGATTCCGCTGATGCAGGCGCAAGGCAGTGAAGAAGAGCAGGCGGCCCAGGTGCTGGGGGCCAGCGGCTGGCAAACCTTTTGGTATGTGACGCTGCCCAACATCAAGTGGGGCCTCCTTTATGGGGTCATCCTGTGCAACGCCCGGGCCATGGGCGAGTTTGGCGCGGTGTCGGTGGTGTCGGGCCACATCCGGGGGCAGACCAACACCATGCCGCTGCATGTGGAGATTTTGTACAACGAGTACCAGTCGGTCGCCGCGTTTGCCGTGGCCTCGCTGCTGGCTTTGCTGGCCCTGGTGACCCTGGCGCTGAAGAGTTGGGTCGAGTGGCGGCACGAGCGCGAGATCAAGGCCGCCGCCGACATGCCGCCTGAACAGCCCGCACCCCAGGTGACACCGGTTGCCCTGGGCGCAACTTGATGAACAAAAAAGGCACTCAGCGCTTGATTGACAAGCACTGACAGCTATCACTACGAGAAACGATCATGAGCATTGCCATCCAGAACGTCTCGAAGCATTTCGGTGACTTCCACGCCCTGAACAACATCAACCTGGAGATCGATTCAGGTGAGCTGGTGGCCCTGCTGGGCCCCTCCGGCTGCGGCAAGACCACGCTGCTGCGCATCATTGCCGGGCTGGAAACCGCCGACACCGGCAACATCCTGTTCAGCGGCGAAGACACCACCGACAAGCACGTGCGCGACCGCAACGTGGGCTTTGTGTTCCAGCATTACGCGCTGTTCCGCCACATGACGGTCTTTGAAAACGTGGCGTTCGGCCTGCGCGTCAAGCCCCGTGGCGAACGCCCCAGCGAGGCGCAAATCAAAACCAAGGTGCACGACCTGCTGAAGCTGGTGCAACTGGACTGGCTGGCCGACCGCTACCCCTCGCAACTGTCGGGCGGACAGCGCCAGCGCATTGCCCTGGCCCGCGCGCTGGCGGTGGAGCCCAAGGTGCTGCTGCTGGACGAGCCGTTTGGCGCGCTGGATGCCAAGGTGCGCAAGGAGCTGCGCCGCTGGCTGCGCCGCCTGCACGACGAACTGCACGTGACCAGCATTTTCGTCACCCACGACCAGGAAGAGGCCCTGGAAGTGGCCGACCGCGTGGTGCTGATGAACCGTGGCGTGGTCGAACAGGTGGGCACGCCCCAGACCGTGTGGGACCATCCCGCCAGCCCGTTTGTGTACGGCTTTTTGGGCGACGTGAACCTGTTCCATGGCCGCGCCCACGAGGGGCTGCTGCACCTGGACGGTCATCTCGATGGCGTTCGCATTGACTCGCCCGAACACGCCGATGCGCAGGATGCCAAGGCATTCGCCTACGTCCGGCCGCACGACCTGGATGTGCAGCGCTACCAGCCGGGGCTGTCCGGCATCGTGGCCAAGCTGGAGCGCGCCATCGTCGTCGGCCCGATTGCCCGGCTGGAACTGCTGCCGGTGGAAGGTACCCCGGCCCGCGGGCATGATCCGCTGATCGAAGCGCAAATTGCATCTGAACGCTTTGTGTCGCTGGGCCTCAAGGAAGGTGACACGCTGGTGGTGTCACCCAAAAAGGCCAGGGTGTTCCTGACACCCGCGTCTGCCACAGCCTGATCAGGGGTGGAAGGTGGGACTCAGCGGCGAGCATTGAGGCAGACTGTTGCAAAACTGAGCATATGTGACACACCTGCCCTGTTCATTGGCCGACCTGGCGAGGATCTGTTGGTTCGGAGACTGGGCAAGCCCATTGGCGCAGCGGATTGGAGTGTGTTTCGGCCAGTCGCGCAGGTTGGTACAAACCTTGCGGGGTGAGGGCACGGGCTGCAAAGCTCATCTGTTCACCCCAAGTGTTGCCTGGAGACAAAAAAGTGCCCACCATCATCCACCGCCTGACCCCCCTGGCCCGTGCCGCTGGCCTGCTGCTGTTGGCCCATGCCCCCCTGGCGGGGGCGCAAACCCTGACTGAAGTGGTGGTGTCGGCCAATCGCGCAGCCCAACAGACCTTCGATGCACCCGCTGCTGTTCAGGCCGTGGGGCGCGAGACCATTGAAGCGGCAGGGCCTCAGGTTAACCTGTCGGAAGCGGTCAATCGCATCCCCGGCATCATGGCGCTGAACCGCCAGAACTATGCACAGGACCTGCAACTCTCCATCCGTGGCGCGGGTTCGCGTGCGCCGTTTGGCATACGCGGATCGCGCCTGATTGTCGACGGCATTCCCGCCACCATGCCCGACGGGCAGGGCCAGGCATCGACCGTCAGCCTGTCGTCTGCCCAGCGCATCGAGGTGTTGCGCGGGCCGCTGGCCCAGATGTATGGCAACTCGTCAGCCGGCGTGGTACAGGTATTCACCGCCGACGGTCCGGCAAAGCCGGAAGTGGGCGCGTCGTTCTTTGCGGGTTCGGACGGCCTGCGCAAAATCGGTCTGAACGCCGGGGGGCAGTCGGGCAAGCTCAACTATGTGCTGGACTACACACGGTTCGAGACCGACGGCTACCGCGACCGCAGTGCGGCAGAGCGCCGGCACCTGAACGCCAAGCTGCGGGTCGATGCCACCGAGCAGACACAGGTCACGCTGGTGATGAACCTGTTCGACCAACCCCTGTCGCAAGACCCGTTGGGCCTGACCCGCGCGCAGATGGAGGCCAACCCGCGTCAGGCGGTCAAACCTGCTTATGACTATGACACCGGCAAGGTCGTGTCACAGAACCAGGTGGGTGTGGTGGTGGCGCACAAGCTGGATGCCGCCAGTGGCCTCACGGCAACGGTCTATCACGGCACCCGCGACCTGGACAACAAGCTGTCCATTCCGCTGACCGCTCAGGCACCGGCCACTTCGGCAGGCGGCATCGTGCGCCTTGACCGCGACTTCAGCGGCCTGGGCTTGAAGTACAGCCGCCGCTGGGCCTTGGGGCAGGGCCAGGTCGAAGGCCTGGCAGGCATCGAGCACGAGCGCATGTCAGAGCGCCGCAGGGGCTACATCAACAACCTTGGGGTGCAAGGTGCCCTGAAGCGCGATGAAACCGATTCGGTCACCAGCACGGGTGTATTTGCGCAGGCCACCTGGCTGGTCAACGAGCACTGGAGCCTGGTGGGCGGCTTGCGCAGCAACCGCGTGCGGTTTGGGGTGGACGACCGGTTCATCACCGCTGGCAACCCCGACGACAGCGGCAGCGCCCGCTTCAGCGCCGTGAACCCCGTGCTGGGCGTGACGCGGCACCTGAACGACAGCACCAATGTGTACGTCAACGTAGGCAAGGGCTTTGAAACGCCCACGCTGACTGAAATTGCCTACCGGACCGGGGCCAGCGGCCCCAACCTGAATCTGCGCTCGGCCGACAGCCGGCATGTGGAACTCGGTTTCAAGACCCGGCTGGCCGAAGGCCATCGGCTGGATGTGGCGGCGTTCCACATCGACACCCGCAACGAAATTGTCGTGGCATCCAGCAGCGGCGGGCGCACGGTTTACACCAATGCGGGCAAAACACGCCGGTCGGGCATCGAGGTGGCCTACACCGCGCAGTTGTCGCGCGACTGGCGAGTCTATGGCGCACTGTCGACCCTGAACGCCCGTTTTGCCGACAGCTTCCCGGCCAGCGGCGGTGGCGCAGTGGCGGCTGGCAACCGCATACCCGGTACGGTGGACAAAAGCGCTTTTGCTGAGCTGGTGTGGCAACCCGTTGCGCTGCCAGGTTTGCAGGCCGCTGTCGAACTGGTGCACCAGGGCAGCATGATGGTGAACGATCTCAACACCGACAAATCCCGCGCCACCACCACCTTCAACCTGAGGTTGGGGCTGGAACAGAAGCTGGGTGGCTGGCGTTTGCGCGAGTACCTGCGCTTGGACAACGCCACCAACCGGCGCTACGTCGGTTCGGTCATAGCCAACGATGGCAATGGCCGTTTCTTCGAGCCTGCGCCCGGCCGCAACTGGAGCCTGGGCCTGACGGCAAACTACGCGTTCCGCTGACAACCTGTTCATCTGTGAACAAAGGCCTGCATGTCGCAGGCCTTTTTTGTGCAGCATGCGTGGCCCGGTCAGGCCGTGGGTTGGGTTGCCAACTGGCGCAACACCTCGGCTTCGTAGGTGGTGTTGCCGGCTGTCTGGCTCAGGAAGCTGGCCGGCGTGCCATCAAAGCGTACCTGGCCCTGGTGCAGCAGCAGCAGCTTGTCGGCTTCGCGGGTTTCTTCAATCAGGTGTGTGGCCCACAGCACGGCCATGCCCTGGCTGCGGCACAGGCTGCACACGGTGGCCAGCAACTGGTGGCGCGAGGTGGGGTCCAGCCCCACGGTGGCTTCGTCCATCAGCAGCACGCTGGGTTTGTGCAGCAGCGCGCGCACCAGTTCCACTTTGCGGCGGTTGCCGCCGGACAGCTTGCGGGCATCGGTTGTCAGGTGTTCGGTCAGGCCCATCACTTCCAGCAGTTGCACCATCTGCTGGCGGGCGGCGGTGCGGGGCATGCCGTGCAGGTCACAGTGGTACAGCAGGTTGGCCTGTACGGTCAGGTCCAGGTCGAGCGCGCTCTGCTGGAACACCACGCCCAGCCCGGCCAATGCGCGGGCGGGGTGGCTGTGCATGGCATGGCCGTTGACGGTGATGCTGCCCTGGTCCGGGTTGAACAGGCCGGTCAGCAGCTGCAGCAGGGTTGACTTGCCTGCGCCGTTGGGGCCCAGCAGGGCGGTCAGGGTGCCCGCCTCCAGCTGGAGGCTGACACCCTTCAGGGCAGGTTTGCCCGCGTAGGCTTTGTGCAGGCCCTGGGCCACGAGCAGCGGTGTGGTCATGCAGGAATGGTCTGTCTCAGTTGCCCGCCGGCGAAGCGAGCAGGTTGATGCGTTTGAGCAGTTGCCTTTCGCGGGCCACTGTCTGGGTGATGGATTGGCGGTAGGCAGCGGTGTCCAGGTAACTCAGGGCCTGATCGTAACGGGCCAGGGCCTGTTGGTGGCGCTCGGTGTGCATGGCCTGCCTGAAGACGTTGTGCAGCTGGCGGATGATGGGTTCGGGTGTGCCTGCGGGGGCGGCCAGCCCCCAGGGCGAGGTGTGAACGGCATTCGGGTAACCCAGCTCGCGCAGCGTGGGTACTTCGGGCCAGCGGCTGCTGCGCTGCGCGCTGAATATGGCCAGCAAGCGCATCTTGCCCTGATCGACCCAGGGCGCAAAACCGGTGGAGTTGACGCCGGCCATGATCTGCCCGCTGGCGATGGCCAGCATCTGGTCAGCTGTGCCTTTGTAGGGTACGTGGGTGTATTGGATGCCGTGCTGCTGCAGCACGTCTTCCATGGCCAGGTGGGCCGTGGTGCCCACGCCGGTGGAGCCGAGCAACAGCAGCTTGGGGTTGGCCTTGGCCCATGCGACCAGGTCGGCCAGTGTTTTCCAGGGGCTGTCGGTGGGTACCAGCACGCCGAAGGTCACGCCCGACACCTGCACAATGGGTTCCAGATCGGTCACCGGGTCCCAGGCCACATGGTTCATCAGCGCGTGGCGGTAGACCGTGATGGGTACCTGACCGATCGTGTAGCCGTCGGGTGCGGCGGCTTTCAGGGCGGGGGCGACCAGCGTACCTGCCGCGCCTGGCTTGTTGGCCACGACGATGCGTTGGCCCAGCAGCGGTTCGGCTTCTTCGCACAACAGACGCAGGGTCAGGTCGGTGGCACCGCCAGCCGGCCAGGGGACGATCAGCTGCAGCGGCCGGTTCGGCCAGGGTGTTGCATTTTGGGACGATGCGCCGGCTGGCAACACACTGCCCAGCCAACCTGTGGCCATGGCGGCCAAGCCTTGCTGCACCCAGCGGCGGCGTGTCACGCCCGAGGTATCAGGCGGTTGACAGGCTTGGGTTGCGGGTGACTGGCGAAAAGGAATCGGGTGAGGCATGGGCTGTTTGATAGCAAATTTCAAGCCCGGATCCGCTCGCAAAGGTATGGCATGTTTTTTGCGGTTCTGGTAGCCACTGATCTGCGTGTTGCCAAATTGGCAACCGGTCAGCATGCTGCAAACTCTAACCACCCGGAGACACCCCTTGAACACATCCATCCTCAACCGCTTCACCGCCCGGCAACCCGCTGTGTTGTCCCAATTGACCTGTGCCCTGGGCCTGGCGCTGGCCGCCACCGCTGTCCAGGTCCATGCTGCCAATGTGTACGTTTCGAACGAGAAGGACAACAAAATTGTCGTGTTCGACGCGCAAGGCAAACAGACCTCGACCATCGACGTGTGCAAACGCCCTCGGCACCTGATGTTCAATGCCGACAAATCGCGCATCTACGTGTGCTGTGGCGACAGCAACGAATTGGGTGTGGTCGACCGGGCGGCGGGCAAACTGCTGGAGACCGTGCCGCTGGGCGACAGCCCTGAAATTTTTGACCTGAGTCCCGACGGCAAACTGGCCTATGTGTCCATCGAGGACGAAAGCGTGCTGGCCGCCTATGACCTGGCCACAAAGAAAGAGGTGTTCCGTGTGAAGACCGGTGGTGAACCCGAGGGTGTGCTGGTCTCCCGCGACGGCAAAACCGCGTACGTCACTTCAGAAGAGGCCAACGTGGTCCATGTGATCGATCTGGTTGCCAAAAAAGTGAGCAAGAATATCAAGGTGGGAAAGCGACCAAGGCGTTTTGCGCTCACGCCTGATGGCTCGGAACTGTGGATCAGCAACGAGTTGAGTGCCGATGTCAGCATCGTGGACACCAACACGCATGCCGTCAAGGCCACGGTCAAGTTTGACATCAAGGGCATGCGCAAGGCCGACATCACACCGGTGGGTGTGTTGCTGACCAAAGACGGCAAGACCGCCTGGGTCACGCTGGGCAAAGCCAATCATGTGGCCGAGGTGGATGTGGCCAGCCGACAGGTGCGCCGCACCGTGCTGGCCGGCAAGCGGGCTTGGGGGCTGGCGCTGTCGCCCGACGAGACCACCCTGTATGTCACCAACGGCCTGTCTGACGACATGACACTGGTCGACACCCGCGAGGGCAAGGCCATTCGGACCGTTGCAGCCGGTCGTGTGCCGCACACACCTCTGGTGGCGCAGTGAACGGTGCACAGGTCACACGCATGACGCTTCGCCCGGTGCTCTGTGGCCTGGGGGCTGTGTTGTGCCTGTCGCACTGGCCGGTCGGGGCGCAAGGGGTCAAGGCGCAACCGCCGGTTGCGGCGGCCAAAGGCGTCAAGACGGTTCGTGTGGCGCTGGTCTCGCTGCAGTCAGACGACCGCTACGGCAACCGAAGGCTGGAGCGCGCCTACCCCGGCCACCCTGGCGGCCGCCTGTTGCCAGCCGCCGAAATGGCCGTTGCCGACACCGAAGTGGCCCTGGCCGAGGACAAGTTGGCGTTGCAAATTCTGGACGTGCGCTTGGGGGGTGTCGATGACCTGGCCAGCACCTTGCAACGGCTGCGCGGCGAGGGTGTGGTGCACTGGCTCCTGGACTTGCCGGTGGCAGCGCAGGTGGCGGCGGCTCAGGCTGCAGGCCCGTCTGCGTTGATGTTCAACGTCAGTGCCAGCCATGACAGCCTGCGTGGCCAACAGTGTGCCGCCCACCTGTTCCACACCGTGCCCAGCCAGGCCATGCTGGCCGATGCGCTGGGTCAGTTCCTGGCTGCGCGTTCATGGCGGCAGGCGCTGGTGCTGCAGGGCCCCGGCGAGGCGAATGCCCTGCTGGGCGACGCATGGGGCAGGGCTGCCAAACGTTACGGCATCCAGTCCCAGCTCAAGCCGTACAAGTTGTCAGGCGACCCGCGCGAGCGCGACCTGTCCAACCCACGCCTGCTGACCAGCGAGCGGCAGCACGATGTGGTGGCCGTGTGGGATGCCGATGGCGAGTTTGCGCGCACCGTGCCCTATGCCACACAGTTGCCTCGGCCCGTGGTGGGCAGCAACGGGCTGGTTCCGCTGGCCTGGCACCCCCAATGGGAGCGGCATGGTGGCCCACAGGTGACCAGGCGGTTCCGCAAAGCGGCGGAACGCCCCATGACCGGCCAGGACTGGGCCACCTGGATGGCCGTGCGCAGTGTGGCTGCCGTGGTGCAGGCCCAGCCACAGGCCAGTGTGGTGGAGCAGGCCCGCCTGTTGCGCAGCGGTCAGGTCTCGGTGGATGGTGCCAAAGGCCCTGCGTTGAGCTTTCGCGCCTGGGACGGCCAGCTTCGCCAGCCCGTGTTTCTGGCCCACGCCGATGGTGTGGTGGCCACTGCGCCGATGGATGGCGTGCTGCACCCCACCGAGGTGCTCGACACCCTGGGGCATGATCTGGCAGAGTCCACCTGTCGCCAGAAACCATGACTCAACCGCTTCTGAACCCCGCCCACACGCCTGCCCATTGGGAGCATCCCGGTCTGGCTGCGCACCTGTTGCGCGCCATGCGGGCGGTGGTGGGGCGCGAGGTACTTCGTTTTTTGAAGCAACCATCCCGCATGGGTTCTGCGTTGGTGCGTCCTTTGTTGTGGTTGGTGGTGTTTTCGGCCGGGTTTCACAATGTGTTCGGGGTGGCCATCGTCCCGCCTTACGAAACCTATGTGACCTACAGCGTCTACATGTTGCCGGGCTTGTTGGGCATGGTGGCGCTGTTCAACGGGATGCAGAGTTCCCTGTCGATGGTGTTTGACCGCGAAATGGGTGTGATGCGTCTGCTGCTGACCGCGCCGCTGCCAAGGGGCTACCTGCTGGCGTTCAAGTTACTGGCCGGTGCGGCCCTGTCGGTGCTTCAGATGGGGGTGTTTCTGGTGCTGGCGGCGCTGCTGGGGACGGATCTGGCCTGGGCTGCCGTGCCGGGTCTGTTGTTGACCATGTTGCTGGCGGCGGTGATGCTGGCGGCATTGGGCCTGATGCTGTCGGTGTACGTGCGTCAACTCGAAAATTTTGCCGGCACCATGAACTTCGTGATTTTCCCGATGTTCTTCATCAGCCCGGCGCTGTATCCGCTGTGGAAGTTGCAGGAGTCGGGTGCATGGTGGTTGCACCAGTTGGCGCTGGTCAACCCGTTCACCCATGCGGTCGAAATGATGCGGTTTGCCTCGGTGGGGCAGGTCAGCCCTCTGGCAACGGGTGTGGTGTTGGGCTGCACCGTGGTGTTTTTTGTGCTGGCGCTGTGGGGCTATGACCCTCAGCGCGGCTGGATCAAGCAAAAAGGCGGGGTATGAACCCCGGGCCCGGTCCGGGCCCAAGGCTTGTCGGGTTCGCAGGCTGCCATCAGGAGACGATATGGATGCAGAACAACCATCAGGCGGTGCGCGTCGCAGTTTCATTTGTTGGAGTGCTGCTGCTGCGGCTGCGTGGTCGACCTGGCCTCGGACGGTCGTGGGCCAGACGACAGACGAACTGACGGGCGGTGACCCTCTGGGTTCCATGCAATGGCCCGGTTTGCGCAAGCAGTACCTGGGCAATGCACCCATGCATTTTTCGGATGCCGTCGTCGTGCGCGGCCCCGAGTTTGCCGACGATGCCATGAACGTGCCCTTGCTCGTCAACGCACGCGCGCTGGAGGCTGTGGGCGGTGGTGTGGCGCGCATTCAGGTGGTGGTGGACCGCAACCCCGTGCGTGACGTGCTGACCTTCACACCCCACAAGGCGCTGCCGATGCTGGCCTTTCGCATCCGGATGGAGCAGGCGTCGCCGGTTCGGGCCATGGTGCAGACGCGCGATGGACAGTGGCATGTGGGCAGCACCTGGGTCAAGGCATCGGGCGGCGGTTGCACGGTGCCCGGCATCACGCGCGCCGATGGTTCATGGGTGAAAACGCTGAACCAGGTGCAGACACGGTTTTTCTACAACCCGGTGGACGGCAGCCGACGCCTGCGCGTGCGGGTCATGCACCCCATGGACACCGGTCTGGTGGCAGGCATACCGGCCTTCCATGTCGAAGAACTCAAGCTGGTCGATACCTTGGGTGAAGTCTGGTGGGCCCTGCAGTTGCATGAGCCGGTGTCAGAGAACCCACTCATCACGCTGGAGTTGCCCAGCCAGGGCGGACAGGGTTTCAGGTTGCTGGGGCGTGACAACAACGGCAACCGCATCGAAGCCGAGGTGAAGGCATGAGCCGCGCTGTCCTGTACGGCTTTCAGCCGCCGAGGGCCCCACGGTCGCCATGGCACCGACTGCCCCGTTGGGCCGTTGCCGTGGGGCTGCTGACCACCGCTGCCTGGCAGCCGCTGCTTGCGCAGCAGCCCGCAGCACCTGCCAGCCTGGCGGCCAAGCCCCAACGCCCCACGCCGGTGACGACGGCCCAACCTGCGACCCTTCAGTACGGTTTGGCGCCGAGGGAGCTGGCGCCGGGTCACTGGGTCATCGAAGGCGCGGTGGACGACTTCGGGCGGCACAACGGCTGCAACATCATCAACACCGCCATGGTGCTCACCGCAGAGGGGCCCGTCGTCATCAACACCGGGCCATCCCGGCTGTACGGCGAGCAGCAGCGCCAGGCGGTGCAATGGATCTGGACGTCAGCGGGTGGGTCTCCCCAGGCGAAAGGTCAGGTGCTGAGTCTGAACCTGCACCCGGACTACTTCTTTGGCAACCAGGCCTGGGCCGACTGGCCCACACTGGCCTTGCCCGGCACCCGAGCCGGCATGCGGGCCGAAGGCCCTGCCTACGCTGACAACCTGTATCGGTTGTGTGGCGACTGGATGAAAGGCACTGAATCCACGCCTTCTAAAGTGGATGCCACCCCAGGCACGCTCAGGGTCGGACAGCGGACGCTGGCGCTGCACCGTTTTCAGGGGCACACCGATGACGACTTGGTGGTGCTGGACCCGGCAGCCGGTGTGGCCTATGTGGGGGGGCTGGTGTTCATGAACCGTGTGCCCACCACGCCGCACGCCAACTTCGACCAGTGGCTGGCGAGCCTGGATGCCTTGGAGGCCATCCTCAAAGCGGGCAATTACCGCTGGGTGGTGCCCAGCCATGGACCGATCCACACCGGTCTCGCGGGTTTGAACCAGACGCGTGATTGGCTGAAATGGCTGACCACTGCCATGGCCACCCATGCCGATGCCGGGCGAGACCTGGGCGAGGTGTTGCACCAACCGGCGGTCCCGCCTCGGTTTGCAGACTGGGCAGCCATGCCGGCCGAACTGCACCGCAGCCTGACGCAGTGGTACCCCGTCTACGAGAAGCGGGCCCTGGCCCGCTGACGGGCTGCGTGGTGGCTGGTCACAGTTATTCAGCCTCAGGTGTCGGCTGTGTGACAGGTGTTCAGTCGTTGTCACAGTTTTGAACACTGTCACCGATCCCCACGGCCTGAGCTTCAGCGGCCAGAGGTGTGAACCGGGGTGCATACCCTTCGGAGCGATAGCGGGTGTTTCGCTGGGGCGGCAAGCCGCCAGAGGCGTGCAAGACCCCGCATGCAGGCTGGTTTTGCAGGTTCGGGTAGCGGTTTCAGAGGGTTGGCACAGAAGTTGCCCATGAGTGCAGTGTGTAACGGTCGGGAGAGCGGCCGTTACCACCTGATCACCCGGTCATGGCCGGGCACACACCTCAACCCACGACACGCAGGAGACTTCACGTGAAACCCAATTTGAAACGCAATCTGCTCAGCCTTCTGGTGATGGTGGCCACCGCCCAGGTGGCCACACAGGCCGCAGCGCAGGTGACCGATGCCATGATCGCCAACGACGCAGCATCGCCAGGCGATGTGCTGAGCTGGGGCTTGGGCACGCAAGGCCAGAGGCACTCGACCCTGAATGACATCAACAGCGGCAGCATCAACCGCCTGGTGCCGGTCTGGTCCATGTCCTTCGGTGGCGAAAAGCAGCGCGGCCAGCAGTCTCAGCCGCTGGTGCACAACGGCAAGATGTTCGTGACGGCTTCGTACTCCCGCATTTTTGCGGTGGACAGCAAGACCGGCAAAAAGCTGTGGAAGTACGAGCACCGCCTGCCAGAAGGCATCATGCCCTGCTGCGACGTGATCAACCGTGGTGCTGCGCTGTACGACAACCTGGTGATTTTCGGCACGCTGGATGCCCAACTGGTTGCACTTGACCAGAATACAGGCAAGGTGGTGTGGCGCGAAAAAATTGACGATTACTCTGCCGGCTACAGCTACACCGCAGCGCCCCTGATTGCCGAAGGCTTGCTGATGACCGGTGTGTCCGGCGGCGAGTTCGGCGTGATCGGCCGTGTCGAAGCCCGCGACCCCAAGACCGGCAAGATGGTCTGGAGCCGCCCCGTGGTGGAAGGCCACATGGGCTACAAGGATGGCAAGGAAAACGGCATCACCGGTACCACCAATGCCACCTGGCCCGGCGAAACCTGGAAAACCGGCGGCGCAGCCACCTGGCTGGGCGGCACCTACGATGCCAAGACCGGTCTGGCCTACTTCGGCACCGGCAACCCTGGCCCCTGGAACAGCCATGTGCGCAAGGGTGACAACCTGTACTCCACCTCCACCGTCGCCATCGACGTGAAGACCGGCCAGATCAAGTGGCACTACCAGAACACACCCAACGACGGCTGGGACTATGACGGTGTGAACGAGTTCATCACCTTCGACATGGACGGCAAGCGCGTGGGTGCCAAGGCAGACCGCAACGGCTTCTTCTATGTGAACGATGCCGAGACCGGCAAGTTGCTCAACGCCTTCCCGTTCGTCAAGAAAATCACCTGGGCCACCGGCATCGACCTGAAGACGGGCCGCCCCAACTTCGTGGCTGACAACCGTCCCGGCGATCCGACCGGCCCTGGCGGTGACGGCACCAAGGGCAAGGCTGTGTTCGCGGCACCGGGCTTCCTGGGTGGCAAAAACCAGATGCCCATGGCCTACAGCCCCAAGACCGGCCTGTTCTACGTGCCTACCAACGAGTGGGGCATGGAAATCTGGAACGAGCCCATCACCTACAAGAAGGGCGCGGCCTACCTGGGTGCTGGCTTCACCATCAAGCCGCTGTTTGACGACCACATCGGCTCACTGCGTGCGGTCAACCCCAAGACCGGCAAGATCGAGTGGGAAGTCAAGAACGAGGCTCCTCTGTGGGGTGGCGTGTTGACTGCCGGCGATCTGGTGTTCTGGGGCACGCCCGAGGGTTACCTGAAAGCTGCCGATGCCAAGACCGGCAAGGTGGTGTGGCAGTTCCAGACTGGTTCCGGCGTGGTGGCACCTCCCATCACCTGGACCGAAGGTGGCAGCCAGTACATCAGCGTGGTGTCCGGTTGGGGCGGTGCGGTGCCCCTGTGGGGTGGCGAAGTGGCCAAGAAGGTCAACTTCCTGGAGCAGGGTGGTTCCGTCTGGACCTTCAAGCTGCTCTGATGTGTGAGTAACCGCTGCCCCGGCCTTTTTGAGGGCCGGGGCAGCTCTCCCCGGAATCCCGATGATGACAACCAAACACATGCTGCTGGCTTCGGCCTTGTTGGGCAGCTTCCCTGTGGCCTTTGCTCAGGACAAAGAAATGAAAGAGTTGCTGCAGGCCAGCGGCTGCATGTCCTGCCACGCCATTGACGAAAAGGTGGTCGGCCCTGCATTCCAGGCCATTGCCGCCAAATACAAAGGCCAGGCCGATGCGGTGGACACCCTGACCCAAAGCGTGCGCAACGGTTCCCGTGGCAAATGGGGCCGCACGCCCATGCCGCCACACAGCAGCCTGAGTGGTGACGACCTGAAAAAGCTCACGACTTGGGTGTTGGCGCAAAAGCCCTGATTTCAACCGACGACATGCTCACCATGACTCCCACACGCATTGCACAAACATGGGCCGTTGCTGGCCTGGCACTTTCCGCATCACTGGCGTTTGCCCAGCAGGATGCAGCGGCCGAACAAGCCAAGAAAATCGCAGCGGGTGCAGGCTGCTTCACCTGTCACACCATCGCCCACCAGGACAGCAAAGACGGCAAACTGCCCATCGGTCCGGCTTGGGAAGATGTGGCTAAACAGTACGCAGGCAAACCCGGTGCAGCCGACTTCCTGACGCGCGTGGTGCTGGAAGGCTCCAACCCCTACTCCAGCCACTGGAAAAATCAGGCATCGGGTATCGCCATGCCGCCCAACGCGGTGGCCATCACCGAATCGGACACCCGCAAAGTGGTGTACTGGATCCTGTCACTGAAGAAGTGACATGACACCTGGCATCACCGCCATCCTGCGCCGCACCGTGGCCGGGCTGGTGTGTGGCCTGGCCCTGGTGCCCGTGGGGGCCGGGGCCTTCGACTTCAGTGGCGACAAACGCTTGCGTGCCGTGTTCCGCGATGGCACGTCACAGCCGATCGGGGTCATCAGCTTTGCACCTGTGCCGTCTTCTGCAGAGGTGGCCTTCAAGGTCAAGCTGGACGTGGCTGCCTTGCAAGACTTTTTCCTGTCGATGCGGGAGTTCAAGTGTCTGCCGGCGGCGGCAGAGGTCACATGCGTGGTGCCTTACCCCTATGCACAGCCCGGCAAGGTGACACCGGCCGACCTGAGCTGGCTGGAGCACAACCTGTTGTTCCTGTTCAAGCAGCCGGCCGATTTCGGTGCCAAGCTCTGGAACGGGGTGATCTTCAAGTTCGTGGTGGCGGGTGGCGCGCTGGTGGGGCGGCCCCAGGCGGTGGACCTGAACCTGATGAGTGCGCCGCCTGACAACCCGACCCAGCCGCCGTTTGGCCCGCTGGAGCGCGAGTTCTACGCGCCCGGTGCGCGGTGGCTGAGCGAACTGCGCATTGAATAAGGCCGCTTCGGCCGGTTCGTCAGCGCACCCACTCGGCCGACAGTTTGCCGCCGGTCATGAACCCCCGGGGCACGGTTTCTTCCCGCTCGAACTTCACCAGACCCACGCCTTTGCAGTACCACTCGCGTCCCACGATGGGCACGTTGGTGAAACCGTTGACCGGGTCGGTGTACAGGTTCAGTTCGCCATGGCCGGTGACGCGCAGACAGGGCTTGTGTGTGCCGTGAGTTGTGGTGACCTGGTCGTCCGTCGCTTCGATCCGCCACAGCATGTTGACCTTGTGGGTGTGCTTCAGTTCGCGCGGGTGTTCATTCTTGCGTTTGAGCAGGTAGGGCACGCTGGGTGTGGTCCATTCGGTGCCGACAGCATAGGGTGCCTTGAGCACCCACCGGGGTTCGGGGTCGGGCGTCGGTTCCGTGTCGATGTCCACCTTTTGCGCCACGCGACGGATGCCTTGTTCATCGGCTTGCAGGTAGAACACCACGCCCTCCGAGTGCCGGCGTTGCCAGACCGTTTTGTCGTGCCAACTGGCAGACCCCAGCGTGGTAATGGTCCAGTCTGCGCTGGCGGGCAAGTCGGCTGCATCATCGCCGCTGTAGGTGATGCGGTAGGTTTGCGCGTGGCCTTTGCCCAGCGGCAGCCATGCATCCGAGTCGGCAGGGCCGCAACCCACCAGCAGTCCGATACCACCCGACACAGCCCAGCGCAACCAGCCGTGACCCGCAGACCGAAGAGTGGGTGCTTTCATGGGTAAAAATGGCCTCCAGCGCTTATTGGTAATGAAAACGCAGCTATGCTTCAGTTGAATCATTTTTCAGGCAATTGAGCCCTGGGCACGTCGCTGAGCTTGATCTGCAGCTTGTCATTGCCTGCCGGACGAAGCCAGGCAAAACCGCCCGGACCGCGAACGGGTTCGGTGGTGCCCATCTGGCTGTTGCCTTCGCGTGCCTTCTTCATGCCGTCACCCAGAATGCGGTGCAGGTCTTTTTCGTAGGGCAGCTTGTGCACGCGGGGCATGTCCAGCGGCTGATGGTCTTTCATCGGGTTCACCCAGATGTAAATGGCCCCCGCATGGCCGCGCGCCGGGCTGGGTTCGTCGAACACGGCGGCCAGCAACATGAACCGCCTGGGCAACTCGGCTTCGGTGGGCCAGCCCGACATGCCCTGCAGCGTGGCGTGTGCAAACACATAGAAGCCGCTGACTGTCAGCACCATCGAGGCCTTGACTGCCCAATGCCAGCGTGTGGCCAGACACAGACACAGCAGCAAGAAAGCCAGCAAGGCGTACACCACCGCCAGTTGAACGATTTCGGTGTGAACGGCAGGAATCATGTGTGGTTCTGTCGGGTTGTTTACAGGCCTGCCCGCTGCACGATGGTCAGCGGCCGGGTATTGAGGTCGGTGACCTGGCCGCTGTCGTTGAGCGTGAAGCGCACCAGTGTGCGCTCGTCACCTTTGGCGGGAATCTGCTGGGTGCCGTTGAACACAATTTCGGCTTGCGGGTTGACTTTGACGACTGTGACGCTCACATCGACCGGCATCTGGTCTTTGCTGTCGTAGTAGTGCGCGTTGACCACATATTCGCCCGGCAGCACACCGCGCAGCGTGACGATCTCTTGCCGGATGGGGCTCGAAAACTCCCTGCCGTTGACCAGCACCGTGGCATTTTTGGCACCCCTGTCGTCACGGTCCAGGTGGAGCAGACCCGCATCGCGTTGCCTGAACCACAGCACTTTGCCGCTGGGCTCCTGCACCCAGGTGTCGATGTCGTTGGGGTTGTTGTCGGGCCATGCGACGGTGATCATGAACTCGGCCTTGGCCGGGATGTCGCCCGACTTGCGGGCTTTGGGGTTGAATGCCAGCAAGGCCACCACGAAACAGAACACGAACGCGATCAGCATGTTGAACAACATGTCGTAGAACGGATCCACCTCCGTGTCGCGGATGGGGCGACCCAAGGCCATGGTTCAGGGCCTTTGCGTGGTGGGGGTTGCGGTCAGGGCCTCGGCCATCAGGCCGTCTGCGTAGCGGTCCAGCCGCATCAGCTGAAGCCCCAACAGGATGTTGCCGCACAGGCCGGTCACGGTGGTCAACAGGGCGATGCCGAGTCCGCCCGTCAGCGTGCGCAGCAACTGGGCCGACTGGCTGGGGTCAAAGCTGTCGGTCTGGCCCAGTTGGTAGGCCAGAATGGAAAAGCCGATGACCTTGCCCAGCAGGCCCAGCTTGAGCTGAATGCCGTTGAGCCACCAGGCCATTTCGTGCGGACCGTGCAAGCGCTCGCTCAGGATGGCCAGGCGGGATGTGCTGTCCAGGTGGTCCAGTTCGTTCCCAAGCGTGGGTTGTGCCCGGTCAGACCATGCATTCAAATCCCAGGCTCGCTTGCCACACCACAGCGAGCACACCGCAAACAGCAGGATGATGAGCAAAGTCAGGCGGGTCGGGTCTACCTCGACCAGGCGGTGCCACACGCCCGCCTGCCACAGCAGCACAGCCCCGAACAGGAGCAGTCCCATATAGGCCAACCACAACAGAAACAGGCCTCTGGGCTGATGTTCCAGCTCCATGCTGGCATGGCCCGCGCCCGGCAGGTGTCGCACCAGTGCGGCACCGAGCATCCGGCTATGCCTGGCAGCCGCTGTGTCCTGGATGTCTGGCATGTTTTGTGTGTGTTGCGAACGAAGACGGTTGGGACGAATGACCGTTGTGCCGCAATATCGGTGCCAGGCCCTGTCAGTCCGTGCGGGTTGCCAGACAACGCCAGCCGTGGAACAGTCTGGCGCAGTTGTTCCAATCTGGAGCACGATCGGGCATCCGAAGGCGGAAGCGGTGTGTGTCAGTCGTGCAGGGTGTGTGGAGGGTTCATGTTGCCTGGTTTCTGGCGTGTGGTTGGGATGATCGGTCTGGCGCTGTGGTTGGGCGGCTGCGCCAGCCAGGTGGACGCGCCACAGGCTTGTACGGCTGACGACCTGTCTGTGCCTTGGCAAGCGGTGCTGCCCGATGTTTGGGTGTGGTCGCCCCCAGCGGTGGCTGAGGTCTCGGTCCGCAACGGTGGGTTTGTGCTGCCGGTGACGGCTGTTGTGGACGGCACCCGTGCGCTGGTGATCGACCCAGGGCCTCACCGCCAACATGGCCTGCGGGTGCGTTCGTCGTTGCGGTGCCAATTCGGCGCGGATGTGACGGCGGTGGTCAATACGCATGCACATGCCGAAAACGTGTTGGCCAATGCCGCGTTTGCCGGTTCTGCCGCGATCTGGGCTTTGCCGGCAACGGCCCGTGCCATGGCCAACCGGTGTCCGGATTGCCTGCAAAGCCTGACCGGGCACGTGGGGGCCGGGACCATGCAAAACACGGCGATTGCGCTGCCCACCCACGAGCTGGTGCCTGGCCAGGTGCTGCCGTGGGGGCGTTACCGGTTCGAGGTGTTGCCAGCCGAGCAGGGGCACACCGACGCCGATTTGCTGCTGTGGCTGCCCGCCGAGCGCTGGTTGTGGGCGGGGGGGCTGACTTACCAGGGGCGGGTCCCCGAGCTGGCACAAGGCAGTCTGGAGGGATGGTTGTCAGCGCTGGAGCGCATGGTGGCGCGCCGCCCTGTGGGGGTGGTCGGGGCAAGTGTGTCGGTCGTCGTCAACGGCCAAGGCATCCCACCGGCCCTGACAGACACCCAGCGCTACCTGAAAGCGCTGAAACAACGGGTCTGGTCGGCGCTGGACAGCGGGGCATCGCCGCACGACACCGCAGGGTTGACCTTGCCGGCTTTTGCGCACTGGGTTGGTTACGGAAATCGCCACGGTTTCAATGCCCAGCGTGCCTGGCGAGAACTGGAGCCCACCTGGATGGAGCAGGGTGCCTCGGTCCGGGTGCCTTGACCCGGGCAGCAAACCTGCCGGTTGTGCCGGTTGCAAGTGGCGATCAGCGCAGCAGATCGGGCGGCAGCAGGTCTTTTTTACGGTAGATGGTGTTGCGCGACACGCCCAGCGCCTTGGCTGCGGCCGAGACGTTGCCGTTGTGTATGCGCAGCATCTGGGTCATGGCTGCCAGCGCCACATCCTGCAGTCGCTGGCGGGGGTCCAACGCCGCAGCAGGGGGCAGGCTGCCGGTGTCCGGGTTGCCGGTCTGCGCTGGCTGGGTGGTTTGCACGGCGCCCCATGACGCAGCTGTTGCACCGTTGGCCGGCTGCTGCCATGTGGCGGCGGGTGCCAGGTGATTGACCTCATCCAGAAAGTCGTCTGGCAGGTGTTCGGGTTCGATCTGCGGATCATGGCCGACCATGACGACGGCGGTACGCAGCAGGTTGTGCAGCTGGCGGATGTTGCCCGGCCATGGGTAGCGCTTGAACATGTCCATGACCACCGGCGACACGCCGATGTGTTGGCCGTTTTCGCACAGGGTTTTGAGGATTTTCTCGGTCACCACCTCGAAGTCCAGGCGTTCACGCAGCGCTGGCAGCTTGACCACCAGCCCGTTGAGGCGGTAGTAAAGGTCCTCACGGAAATCGCCCCGGGCAATCATGTCTTTCAAGTTCTTGTGCGTCGCGCTGATGACGACGACATCCACATCGACCTCCTTGCCTGCACCCAGTGGGCTGACCTTGCGTTCCTGCAACACCCGCAGCAGCCGCGCCTGCAAATGCTTGGGCATGTCGCCGATTTCATCCAGGAACAGTGTGCCGCCGTGGGCTTGCAGAATCCGGCCGCTGGCGCCTTTTTTTCTCGCGCCGGTGAAGGCACCTTCTTCATAGCCGAACAGTTCGGATTCAATCAGTGTGTCCGGAATGGAGGCGCAGTTGACCGAAACAAAGGGTTGGCCTGCGCGGGCTGAATCGTTGTGGATGGCCTTGGCCAGCAGGTCTTTGCCGGTGCCGGTTTCGCCCTGGATCATGACCGGAATGTCACGCCCGGAAACCTTGCAAAGCTTCTGGACCACCATGGACACCTGCGGGTCGCCGGTGTCGAGGAATTTCAACGCTGAAAAATGTCCCTTCCAGCAAGGCGCACGTGTGCCCGGTGCGCCTGCCAGCGTGCTGGAAGGTGGCAGCGTGGGTGTGTGGGTCGCCGCCGGGGCAGCAACCGCTGTGGATGCCGAACCCTGGAGTGACGTTTGCACAGATGGCGGTACGTCCCAGGTGGCTTGGCTTTTGAAGTTGGCTTTGCACCAGACGGATACCCCGTTGTGCAGCACCAGTTGAACGGGGCGGATCATGCCGGTTCGGGATACGTTCAGCAGCGTGGAGATCGATGCTCCAAAAAGAGAAGAGAAGGTGTGCGCCTGCAGGGCTGCCCGCGGCATGCCCAGCTGGAACTGTGCGCTGCGGTTGGCCGACAGAAACCGGCCCTCAGCCGAAAACACCGCAATGCCTTCCACCAGGGTGCCCATGAATTCGGGGCGGGCATGGAAGTGCACACGCACGGCGTTGTGGAACACATCGCCGAACATGTGGTTCTCGATCATCTGTGCCGACATGCGCACCAGTGCCAGCGTGTGGTGGTGGTAGCTGCGGTGGTCGCCGGTCACGTCCAGCGCGCCGATGACCTGTCCGTACGGATCGAAGATGGGTGCGCAGGAGCAGGTAAGAAACTGGTTGGCAGACAGGAAGTGCTGGCTGCCGTGTACCGTCAGGGCCTCCTGTTCGGCCAGCGCGGTACCGACGGCGTTGGTGCCTTTCTGTTGCTCGGACCAGTCTGCCCCGGGAATGAGGGCCACACGGCTGGCTTTTTCAAGAAAGTCGGTGTCGCCCAGCGAGTGCAGCACCATGCCTTTGGACGAGGTCAGTAACACCATGCTGTGGGTGTTCATGATCTGGTCGTACAGCGTTTCCATCACCGGTTCGGCGTGCTGGAACAGAAAGCGGCAGGCCTCCAGGTTGCTGCTGAGCTCGCCTTTGGCCACGGTGCTGAAGTCGGGCGTCATGCCGCTGTCAAGCCCGTAAGCCGACGAGCGGTTGTGCGCGGCAGCGATGTGCTCAGGTTGACCTGCGCCGTTTGGCGGTGGGTCTGCCAGTCTCGGGGTGGGATGGCCCGAGGTGCCGATGCTCATGTTGTCTCCAGCGTCAGGGAATGTCTGCTCCCATTCCTGCGTGTTCCATGGCTGGCAAAAGCCGACCATGGTGCCCTCTTCGGGGTGTAGGTGGTGTTTCGAAGTCACGCGATTCTGCCCTCATGTGTTCCATGAATCAACAGTTGTCACAGAGTTGATCAATTCGGATGTGGTGTTGTCTCGGTCGAACCTGAAGCAATAGGCACGCCAACCTCTGTCGTTCAGGTGACGCGGCGGATTGGCCCGCTTATTGCTGTTAGGGGTCATCACACCCGCTTTATTTGCTTTTTTCTGTCACGGAGACCCCCACCATGAATCATCCGCCCATGCACTCTCTGATTCGTTCTTCAAGGAACTTGTTGCTTTCCATGTTGACGGCTTCAGCCGCCACCTTGGCCTGGTCGCATGGCGACGTGGTGCCACAGGCCGTGGACACATCCTCGCTGCCACAACTGGGCAAGAAATGGCTGGATGCCAACCCCTACAGCAAGGGTGATGCTCACAAAGAGGCATTGCGCATCGGCACTTCCGCCTACAACCAGAACTGCGCCCGCTGTCACGGGTTGGAGGCCATTTCGGGCGGCATGTCGCCCGACTTGCGCAAACTGGATGCCGATTGCACCGGCCTGGCTGACGCCGCCAAGAAGGAGATGTGCTTCAACGAGATGAGCGAGTTCTATGTGGGCACGGTCCGCCGTGGCCGTGTGCGCGATGGACGGGTCTACATGCCTCCGTTCGAGGGTATCCTGTCTCAGGAAGCGGTCTGGGCCATCAAGACGTACCTCGAAACCCGCCGCGAACCCTGAACCCCTCAGCCCGAACCCATACCTTGCCCATGACACGTCCATCTCGCACAGCACGCCCACCCGTCCACCTGGATGCACAGCCTGATGCCCGGCAACCGGACCGGTCACGACGAATGGTTTCGGCTGGGCTGGCTGCCCTTGCCCTGTGGGGTATACCTGCATGGTCTCAAACCGAGCTGACCGATCTGGCCAAGATCAAGGCCAGCGGTGTGTTGAAGGTGGCCGTTTACAAGGCCAACGCGCCGTTCAGCGATGGCGCGGCGGGCGACTTGTCAGGGCTTGACGTGGCGATTGCCACCGCGCTGGCCAAGGAGATGGGGTTGCGTTTGGCGCTGCTGCCGTTCGATGCGGGCGAGAACATGAACGATGACCTGCGCAACATGGTCTGGCGTGGGCATTACCTGGGTTACGGACCGGCTGACGTGATGTTGCATGTGCCGGTGGACCGGCACCTGATGTCCGAAAACCGTCAGGTGCTCATTCTTGCGCCCTACATGCGCCAGGTGCTGATGGTGTTGCATGACACCAAAAAAGTGGCGGATGTGCGCTCGCCGGACGACCTGAAAGGCCTGCCACTGGCAGCCGAGAGGGGCTCGGGCGCGGCCAGTGTGCTGATGGGTTATGGCGGTGGCCTGCTGCGGAACCAGGTGCAGATCACCGAGACCGGTGTGGCTGCTGCCGAGGCGGTGGCAACTGGCAAGGTCGCGGCTGCTTACGTGACGCGGGCCCAGGCTGAGGCTGTCACGTCCAAGCTGAAAGGCGAGCATTCGCTTCAGTTATCGCCCATGCAACTCCCCGGTCTGCCGGGCAATGGTTGGCCGCTGGGTATGGCCATCAAAAGTGCCCACAAGGACCTGGGCCAGGCCATCGAGGCGGCGATGGCGGCCTTGCGCCAGCGTGGCGAGTTGCAGGCGCTTTTCAAGCAACAAGGGCTTACCCTCACGGCACCTTGAGCACGCCCACAGCCGCGCGTACCTGCTTCGGAACATCCCGTTCCGGGAGCCTTGTTCGGGGGCGGGTGGTCGTCAGCTCAGTCTGGTTGGCACAGCCCCGGCGGGGCCATGCTCATCCCTGTTTGCCCAGCTTGCGGTAAACCGTTGCGCGGCTGATGCCCAGGATGCGGGCCGCGTCGGCCACACTGCCCCCTGCCTGCTCGACGGCTTTTCGGATCATGGCCGTTTCGACATCTTTCAGTGGCACCGTATGGGTGGGGCATGTGCCATGGATGGACACGCTCTGGGCAGGGCGCTGCGCCCAGACCTGCATTTGCAGCCCCGACCACAACGGCAGATGTGACGGCGGCTTGTGTTGCCGGGCGGCATCGAACAGGTGGCTGCTGGGGCTGGCAAACACATCGTCACAGTGCAGCGGAAAACTGTGGACGGACAAACCCAGCATGTCTGCCGCTGTGCCGTTGCAGCCGGTGATCCAGCCCTCGTTGTCGACGCACAGCAAACCGTCCGACTCACTGCCTGGCACGTTACCGGGCCAGTTCAGCCTCAGCAGCAGTTGATGGGCTTTTGACAAGGTCAGTGCGTTTTCAATGTGACGGGCCGACTGGGCCACCAGGTGTCTGAGGGAGGGCTGCTCGCTCACGTTGGCACCCGTGAGATCAAGCATCCCGATGCAGCGCCGGTCCGGTCCGAAAATGGGGGCGCCTGCACAACTGAACATCGTGGTGTTTTCAAAAAAATGTTCACCCCGGTGCAACCAGACAGGTTTCAATTCGCTCAGTGTGGTGCCGATGGCGGTTGTGCCTACTGCGTTTTCGGACAAGTCGAGACCGACCCGCGCGATGGCCGATACGTGCGGATTGGTGGTGTCCACAGGGCCCTGGACATCTATGACGGTGCCTTGCGCATCGGTCAGGATCGCAAAATAGCCGGTGTGCATTATGGCTCTCGTCATGGAGCGGATGACCGGTGCGGCGGCCTCCAGCAGCGGCCGTTGTTGCTCCCGCGCCAGACGCGCTGCATGCGGGCTGACGGGTTCCAGCATCACCCCGTGACGGGGGTCCAACCCCCTGTCGAGGCAGCGCCGCCATGAGCGCTCGATGAGCGGATCGACAAACGCTTGTGGCGCGTTGTGCCGGTTGGTGATGACCGCTTCCCGTGCCGCAGAAATCTGGTGTGTCCGGTTGCCCAGTGTGGCGGGTTGAGGGCTGCGCCAGGCGGGCGCTACACGTGACAGTTGTTGCATGTTGGATGGTGTGGGGCAGTTGTGGTCTGCACAGCACATCCCGTGCCAGTGTCAGGGTGTTTCATTTTGAGAATATCGGATGTGGAAATGAGGTCGTCAGGGTTTACCCGGGTTGAATTGCCCTGTCTCGGTTGAACAATGCGGTTGCAGTTTCAAACCTATGAAGTGTGTTGCGTATGTTGCGCAGTGCGCTTCTTCCTACCCCACAGGAGACTCCACCATGCAGAAAGTCCTGCACATCAACCCCGACAAATGCACCGGGTGCTTGCAGTGCGAAATGGCGTGCTCGTTTGAGAACTACGGCGTGTACGCCACGTCCAAGTCACGCATCAAGGTGTTTGACTTCCATCACACCGGCAAGAAAGTGCCCTATACCTGCACGCAGTGTGACGAGGCGTGGTGTCTGCATGCGTGTCCGGTGGAAGCCATCAAGGTGGACAAGGCCACGGGTGCCAAGGTGGTGAACGAAACCACCTGCGTGGGCTGCAAGGTGTGCACCATTGCCTGCCCGTTCGGCACCATCAACTATGTGCAGGAAACCGGCAAGGTTCAGAAGTGCGACCTGTGCGGTGGCGACCCAGCCTGCGCCGATGCCTGCCCAACCGGCGCCATCACGTTCATCGATGCCAACTGGACCGGCATGGACAAGATGAAGCAGTGGGCCGACAAATTGGGCAACCAGGCTGCGGCCTGAGTCGTCTGAAGTCAACCAACACACAGCAACCGAATCAGGAGACTTCAACATGTCTTGGGCTGGAAAAATTCTTCGCGTCAACCTGACCGCTGGCACGGTCACCTCCGAACCGCTGAACATGGACTGGGCACGTGCCTACCTGGGTTCACGCGGACTGGGCAGCAAATACCTCGTCGAAGAGGTGAGCCCCAAGGTAGATCCCCTGTCTGCCGACAACAAAATCATCTGGGCCACCGGCCCACTGACGGGCACCATGGCCTCCACCGGTGGCCGCTACACCGTCATCACCAAAGGCCCGTTGACAGGGGCCATTGCTTGCTCCAACTCGGGCGGCTACTGGGGTGCCGAGCTCAAATTTGCCGGCTGGGACATGATCATCTTCGAAGGCAAGAGTCCCAAGCCGGTGTACCTGTACATCAACGACGATGTGGCCGAACTGCGCGATGCCGCCCACCTGTGGGGTCAGAGCGTCTGGAAGACGGAAGAAACCCTCAAGACCAGCTTGCAGGATCCGCTCGTGCGTGTGTCATGCATTGGCAAGGCGGGTGAAAACGGCGTGCTGTATGCCGCTGTGGTGAACGACCTGCACCGTGCGGCTGGCCGCTCTGGCGTGGGCACGGTCATGGGCAGCAAGAACCTCAAGGCCATTGCCGTGCGGGGCACCAAGGGCGTGGGCAACATCCGCGACCCGAAAGCCTTCATGGCTGCGACTAAAGCCGCCAAGAAAGTGCTGGCCGAAAACGGTGTGACTGGCCAGGGCCTGCCCGCCTACGGCACCCAGGTGCTGATGAACGTCATCAACGAAGTGGGGGGCCTGCCCACACGCAACCACCGCGACGTGCAGTTCGAAGGTGCCAAAGACATTTCTGCCGAGGCCATGGTGACGCCACGTGCCACCGATGGCAAGAAGCACCTGGTGACCAACCAGGCCTGCTTCGGTTGCACCATTGCCTGCGGCCGCATCAGCAAGATGGACGAAAGCCACTTCACCGTGGCCACCAAGCCGCAGTACTGGGGCGCGTCGGGCGGTCTGGAATACGAAGCTGCCTGGGCCCTGGGTGCGGCCAACGGCGTGAACGACCTGGAAGCGCTGCAGTACGCCAACCTGCTGTGCAACGAAGAGGGCTTTGACCCCATCAGCTTCGGGGCCACCGTGGGTGCGGTGATGGAGCTGTATGAAATGGGCGTGCTCACCAAAGAGCAGTTGGGCATCGAAGCGCCGTTCGGTTCAGCCAAGGCTTTGGCTTACTTTGCAGAAATCACCGCCAAAGGCGAAGGCTTCGGCAAAGAAATCGGCCAGGGATCCAAACGCCTGACCGCCAAGTACGGCCACCCTGATCTGTCGATGAGCGTCAAAGGCCAGGAGTTTCCGGCCTACGACGGGCGCGTGATCCAGGGCATTGGCCTGGCTTACGCCACCAGCAACCGGGGTGCCTGCCACCTGCGCGGCTACACCATTGCATCTGAAGTGCTGGGCATTCCGGTCAAGACCGAACCCACCGAGCACAACGGCAAGCCTGAGCTGGTGAAAGCCTTCCAGGACGCGACCGCTGCATTCGATGCTTCGGGCGTGTGCATCTTCACCAGCTTCGCCTGGACCCTGGCCGACGTGGCACCCCAGGTGCAAGCTGCCGTGGGCGAGGAATACACCGTCGAGCACCTGACGCACATCGGTGAGCGCATCTGGAACATGGAGCGCGACTTCAACAACAACGCCGGCTTCACGGCCGCCGACGACAAGTTGCCCAAGCGCCTGTTGACCGAAGCTGCCAAGACCGGCCCTGGCAAAGGCGTGGTCAGCAAGCTGCCCGAGATGCTGCCCAAGTACTACGAAGTGCGTGGCTGGAACGCCGACGGCACCGTCAAGCCTGAAACGCGCGAGCGCCTGGGTTTGTGATGCCGCTCAGGTTTGCCTTGCCAGTGCTGGGGCAAGCCTGATTTCTGGTTAAAAAAGGCTTCCAGCGCTTTAACTGTATTACAAGTTAGCTATTTTTTAAGGGGCGTCTGCACCACTGTGTAGTCGCCCCGTTTTACTTCACGAAAGCCCACTCATGACCCACCACATCATCATCGGGGCAGGCCCAGCCGGGGTGATCGCCGCCGAGACCATCCGCAAGCAGGCACCGGCTGACCGCATCACCCTCATTGGCGACGAGCCGGATGCGCCGTACTCGCGCATGGCCATTCCCTACCTGCTGATGGGCAACATCAACGAGAGCGGCACCTACCTGCGCAAGTCCATCAGCCACTATGCCGATTTGCGCATCGAGCGCGTCACCACGCGTGTGACGGCTGTCGACTCGGCGGCCCGCAAACTGTCGCTGGCCGATGGCAGTTCGCTCGCATTTGACACCCTGCTGATCGCCAGCGGCTCCAAGCCTGCACAGCCGCCCGTGCCCGGCATCGACTTGCCCAACGTCCACACCTGCTGGACGCTGGAGGACGCCCGTGCCATCATGGCCAAAGCCACACCCGGCGCACGGGTGGTTCAAATGGGTGCTGGGTTCATCGGTTGCATCATCATGGAAGCACTGGCATCGCGCGGTGTCAAGCTGAGCGTGGTGGAAATGGGTGACCGCATGGTGCCCCGCATGATGGGCCCGGCAGCGGGGGGCATGATCCGCCGCTGGGTCGAGGCCAAAGGCGTGGCCGTGCACACGGGCGCCCGGGTGGACCGCATCGAACTGCCACAACCCGGTCTGCTGGAACGTGTGGGCGCGGCCATTGGCTTGGGCGAGGCGGGCGTGCCGCAAGGACCCATGCAGGTCAAGTTGTCCACCGGTGCGGTCATCGAGGCCGACCTGGTCATCAGCGCCACAGGCGTGAAGCCCGCCATGGGCTTCCTGGAAGGCTCGGGTGTGTTGTGCCTGCAAGGTGTGCTGACCGACGAACACATGCAGACCAACGTGCCCGGCATCTACGCGGCAGGTGACTGTGCCGAAGCGTTCGACCAGGTCAGCGGCAAAACCATCGTCAGCGCCATCCAGCCGAATGCGGCCGATCAGGCCTACGTGGCCGCGATGAACATGGTGGGCAAGGCTGCCGTGCTCAAGGGCGTGACGCAGATCAACGTGCTGGACACACTGGGCCTCATCTCGGCCAGCTTTGGCAACTGGGAAGGTGTGCCGGGTGGCCAGCATGCCGAACTGGTGGACCTGCCCAACCACAAGGCGTTGAGCCTGCAGTTCGACGGCGACGTGCTGGTAGGCTGCAACAGCGTGGGATGGACGCAGCATGTGGGCGTAATGCGCGGGCTGGTCGAAGGCCGGGTGAAGCTGGGCGACTGGAAAGACCGCCTGCTGGACGACCCCACACAACTCATGCCCGCCTACCTGGCAACGGCGCAGGCCCAAGGCCAGTGGAGCGGTGCGGCCGATACCCGCAGGCGTTGAGGTGACATCCCAGGGCCGATTGCGTCGGCTCGCTATCAACCCGTAAAGTCAAGCCCACCATGCGCATCACCTTCAAACTGTTCGCCACGCTGACCGACTACCTGCCGCCCGATGCCCGACGGGCCAATCAGGTGGAGCTGGACGTGCCGGACGGCACCACCGTGCTGCAGGTCTATGAACCGTATGGGTTGCCGGCCAAGATGGTGCACCTGGTGCTGGTGAACGGGCGTTACATCGCGCCCGAGGACAGGGCCACAATCGTGTTGCAAACGGGTGATGCGCTGGCCATCTGGCCGCCCATCGCGGGCGGTTGAAGCGGGGTTGAGCGGCATGCAAGCCAGCTACCCACCGGTGTTCGAACGTGACATGGGCTGCACCCCGGCCGAATGGCTGGGCTGGTTGCCCCGCGCCTTGTGTGATGACACCGCTGACCTGACGCAGCTCGGCATGGTGACGGCAGCTGACCCGGCGGGCACGAGTCGGCTGGTCATTCACATGGATGGAGGGCAACTCACGCTGGCATGGCAACCTTTGGAGCCCAGGCGGCTCGGGCTGGCGGTGTTGCCCCGCTTGTGGGTGCGCTTCGAGTTTGTGGGGGTGGACGATGGCGTGCGCCACCGCTTCATGAAACGGTTTGACCTGTATACGCAGCGGGGGGGCGGTTAGCCTCGGTTGCAACGGCCTCCTGCTCCATCACCCTCTGCAACGTGCGCTGCAACACCTTGGCATCGTTGCTGGCACGGTGGCGGGTCAGGTTCATTTCCTGCATGACCTGTGCTTTGGTGTCGTCCCAAAGCGCCATTGCACTGGGGCTGAGCAGTTGCCGCAAGTCTTGCAGTTTGAACCGCTGCGGCAGGTTGGCAGCATCGAACAGCCGGGCCAGCCACTGGTAGTCGTGATACCAGGCATCGGTATAGACGGTGGTGCCAGCCAGATACTGGTTGAGGTCGGCCGCGACCACGGCAGCTGCTTTGCCATGTGTGGCGAGCGTGTCCCGCGTGATGCCGTGAACCGACTCTGCACTCGGCGCCCAGTGCCGCCAGTCTGGCTCTGGGTGGATGAGGCTGCAGTAAGCCCCCCCGTCTGACAGCGCGGCACCGACCTCGATGGGGTAGCTGCCCGCACCGAAACCCGACGCTTCCACATCGATGATGCATGGCGGCAAGGGCAGGCGGGCGGTCATGGCCTGATTGTCGGACGGCCCAGGCCTTTTGCGCACAAGGGTTTCCCCTTGACAAACCGCCTCACATTTTGCCGGGCAGCCACAGCACCAGTTGCGGGAACCACCACAGCAGCCACACCGCCAGCACCATCAGGAAAAAATAGGGCAGCGTGACCCGCGCGATGTAGGTGATGTCTCTGCCCGTCATGCCCTGCAGCACAAACAGGTTGAAGCCGACGGGCGGCGTGACCTGCGCCATTTCGACGACGATGACAATGAAGATGCCGAACCAGATCAGGTCGATGCCGGCGGCCGACACGGTGGGCAGGATGACGCCCATGGTCAGCACGACCATCGAAATGCCGTCCAGGAAACACCCCAGCAGGATGAAAAAAATGGCCAATGCCACCAGCAGCATGCCAGGGCTCAGGCCCAGGCTGCCCACCCACTCGGCCAGATGGCGTGGCAGGCCGATGTAGCCCATGGACAGCGTCAGGAACGCGGCACCGGCCAGGATCAGCGCGATCATGCAGTACAGGCGGGTGGCCCCCAGCAACGCATCGATGAAGGTCTTTCGGTTCAGTGAACCCTGCAGGCCTGACAGCACCAACGCGCCCACCACGCCGATGGCCGCAGCCTCGGTGGCGGTGGCCACCCCGGTGTAGATCGACCCGATGACGGCACCGATCAGCGCCACCACCGGTATCAGGTGGCGTGAGGCTCTCAGCTTTTCGGCAAACGTCAGGTCGGCATCGGCCTGGGGCACTTTGTCCGGGTTCATCAGTGCCCAGATGGCGAGTGAACCGCTGAACAGCGCAGCCAGCAACAGGCCGGGCAGCACGCCAGCCACAAAAAGCTTCGCGATCGAAACTTCAGCCGTCACGCCGTACACGATCATGATGATGGACGGCGGAATCAGCAGCCCCAGTGTGGCGGCACCACCCAGTGAACCGATAACCTTGTCCATGGGGTAGCCACGGCGCTGCAGCTCGGGGATGGTCATCTTCCCGATGGTGGCGCAGGTGGCGGCCGACGATCCCGACACGGCCGCAAAAATGGTGCTGCCGATCACGTTGGTGTGCAGCAGGCGGCCGGGCAGGGCGTTCACCCAAGGGGCCAGGCCTTTGAACATGCTTTCCGACAGCTTGGTACGGAACAGGATTTCGCCCATCCACACGAACAGGGGCAGGGCGGTGAGCGTCCAGCTGCTGGCCGAGCCCCAGATGGTCAGCGCCATGGCATCGCCAGCCGGGCGTGATGAAAACAGCTCCATGCCCAGCCAGGCGACGCCCGCCAGTGTCAGCCCGATCCACACGCCGCTGCCCAGCAGCGCAAACAGGCCCAGCAACAGCAGGGCGGTGATGGCCATGTCACTCATGGTGGGTGCCCTCGTGGTCAGCGCGGTCGCGTTTGCCCAGCAGCTGCAGCAGCCAGTCGTCCAGGAAGGCAATCAGCAGCACCGTGGTGCCCACAGCCATGAAAATCTGTGGAATCCAGAGGGGAGTGGCATCGTTGCCGGTCGAAATGTCGTTGAACTCGCGGCTTTGCATCACCAGACGCCAGGCATAGAACGCGAACAGGCCCGACAGCAACACCGCCACGGTGAGCGACCACATTTCAAGCGCGTGTCTGGCCTTGCCCTTGAGCTTGCCAATGATGAGCGTGACGCGGATGTGCTCGCCCTTTTTCAGGGTGTGCGCCAGGGCAAGGAAACCTGCACCGGCCATGGCGTAGCCCGCATAGGCATCGGTGCCAGGCAGGTGGAAATGCAGCAACCTGCCCAGGATGGACAGCAGCACCATGATCAGCACCCCCACCATGGCGGCTGCAGCGGCCCAGGCGGATGACTGGTAGAGGAGGTTCAGGACGTTTCGCACGGTGGGGTTCGCGTTGCAACAAAAAAAGCCCGCTGCGTGCCAGCACACTGGCGCAGGCGGGCTGCTGGTGGGGCGGGCTTACTTCTGGTAAGCGTCGAGCATGGCCTTGCCCTCCGGGCCTGCCTTGTCCAGCCATTCCTTCACCATGGTTTCGCCCACCTTCTGCATGTCGGCTTTCAGCTGGGCGGAGGGTGGGGCAATCGTCATGCCGTTGGCCTTCAGCACGTTCAGCGTGTCGGTGTTCACCTTGCGGGACTCGGCCCAGCCGCGCGCTTCGGCATCGGCGGCGGCTTTCAGCACGGCGTCCTGCGTGGGTTTGTCCAGTGCATCGAATGCCTTCTTGTTGACGATGACGGCGTTCTTGGGCAACCAGGCTTGCACGTCGTAATAGAACTTCAGGTGCTCGTACAGCTTGCTGTCCACGCCCGTGGCACCCGAGGTCATGTTGGCTTCCACCACACCGGTGGCCAGGGCTTGCGACAGTTCAGCCGCCTGCACCGTCACGGGTTGCGCGCCCACCAGCTCGGCAATGCGGCTGGTGGAGGGGCTGTAGGCGCGCCACTTGCTGCCCTTCAGATCAGCTGCGCTGTTGAGGGGCTTTTTGCTGTAGATGCCTTGCGGGGGCCAGGGCACCGAGTACAGCAGCGCCATGCCCTGCTCGGCCAGTTTCTTTTCCAGAATGGGCTTCTGGGCTTTGTAGAGCTTCATCGAATCGTCGTAGCTGGTGGCCAGGAAGGGCAGGCCGTCTGCGCCGAACATCTGCCACTCGTTCTGGTAAGCAGCCATCAGGATTTCGCCCACCTGGGCCTGGCCGCCTTGAACGGCGCGCTTGATCTCGGGTGCCTTGAACAGCGAAGCGCCCGGGTGGACCGTGATTTTCAGCTTGCCACCACTGGCCTTGTCCACGTCGGCCGCAAACGCCGCCAGGTTCACCGAGTGGAAGTTGGTGGCCGGGTAGGCCGCTGGCAGGTCCCACTTGGTTTGGGCAAACGAGGCAGAGCCAAACGCCAGCGCAGCTGCGGCCAGCGAGAGTTGGAAAACACGGCGCTTCATGGGAACTCCAGTCAGAACAGGAAGGGTTGAGGGTGGGTTGATCAAGGGTTGGATGTTGACGGCACTCGGGCTCATTGTGATGAGTGTTTTCCCTTGATGTCAACAAATTGTTGGTAAATTGTCATCGGAAACTATAGACTTTGGTGCATCGGGGCAAGTCGCCCACCGTCAACGCACCACAAACAAAAGGGCATGCGCATGGCAAGCACCAAACAGGGTCCGGGTACGCGCTCCAAGGGGGGCAAAGCTGAAAGCGCAGCAACTTCCGGGCCCATCGTCTCGTCAGCCCATCTGGTGTCGCCACAGAGTGCCGAAATGAGCGAGTTCGAGTTCGGCCTCATCGTGGCGGGCAACGCGTTTCACCGCTGGGTCGTCCACTGCATGGCAGCTGCTGGCCTGAAAGATCTGATGCCCCTGGATGTGCTGGTGTTGCACCACGTCACGCACCGGGCCCGCGACAAGCGGTTGGCCGACATCTGTTTCATCATGAACGTCGAAGACACCCACCTCATCAACTACTCGCTCAAAAAGCTGCAGGGCTTGGGTGTGGTGGCCAGCCACAAGGTGGGCAAGGAAGTCACCTATGCCGCCACCGAAGCGGGGCAAGCCTATGTGCAGCGCTACCGCGAGATCCGCGAAAGCTGCCTGATCGATGCCCTGCACGCCGACGATGCGTTGAACAAGGACATTGGCGAACTGGCCCGGTTGTTGCGCGTGCTGTCAGGCATGTACGACCAGGCGGCGCGGGCGGCGGCGTCACTGTGATGTGAATTTATGAATGAAAAGTGGCTTTGTCGCTTTTATAAATTAAATAGTTTGCTACTGAAATTTTGGTGATGTTCATGGCCCCTACCGTTGACCCCCGCTGGCAGTTCTGGATCGACCGGGGCGGCACTTTCACCGACATCGTGGCCCGCCGCCCCTTGCCCTGCGGCGGGGTGGAACTGCTCACCCACAAACTGCTCAGCGACAACCCCGAGCAGTACCGAGACGCGGCGGTGGCTGGTATCCGCCACCTGCTGGGCTTACGACCGGAAGAAGCCATCACGCCTGAACGCGTGGCCTGCGTGAAGATGGGCACCACCGTGGCCACCAACGCCCTGCTGGAGCGCAAAGGCGAGCCGACGCTGCTGGTCACCACCAAGGGCTTCAGAGATGCGCTGCGCATTGCCTACCAGAACCGCCCCCGCTTGTTTGACCGCCATATCATGCTGCCCGAGCTGCTGTACGAGCGCGTGATCGAGGCCGAAGAGCGCATGGGTGCCCATGGCGAGGTGGTGGAGCCCCTGTATGAAGACCACCTGCGCGAGCGTCTGTGGGCCGCGTTTGACGCAGGCCTGCGCAGCGTGGCCGTGGTGTTCATGCACGGCTACCGCTACACCGCCCACGAGGCGCGGGCCGCCGAGCTGGCGCGCGAGATTGGGTTCACCCAGGTCAGCACCAGCCACCAGACCAGCCCGATGATGAAGTTCGTCAGCCGGGGCGACACCACGGTGGTCGATGCCTACCTGTCGCCCATCCTGCGCCGCTATGTGGACCAGGTGGCCACCGACATGCCGGGCGTGAAGCTGTTTTTCATGCAGTCCAGCGGCGGGTTGACCGACGCACATGCCTTTCAGGGCAAAGACGCCATCCTGTCCGGCCCCGCCGGAGGCATCGTGGGCATGGCCCGGACCGCTGAAATTGCGGGTGAGCGCCAGGTCATCGGCTTTGACATGGGCGGCACCAGCACCGACGTGAGCCACTATGCGGGCGAGTTCGAGCGTGAATTTGAAACCCAAGTGGCCGGGGTGCGCATGCGTGCGCCCATGATGAGCATCCACACGGTGGCCGCAGGCGGTGGCTCGCTGCTGGCGTTTGACGGCTCGCGTTTTCGCGTGGGGCCGCAAAGCGCGGGTGCCAACCCCGGCCCGGCCAGCTACCGGCGCGGCGGCCCGCTGGCCGTGACCGATGCCAACGTGCTGCTGGGCAAGATTCAACCCGCCTGGTTCCCCAAGGTGTTTGGCCCCGGTGCGAATGAAGCCCTGAGTGTCGAGGCCGTACACGCCCTGTTTGCCCCGCTGGCGGCGCAGACCCAACGCCCAGCCGAAGAAGTGGCCGAGGGCTTTGTCAGCATTGCGGTGCAGCAGATGGCCAACGCCATCAAAAAAATCTCGGTGGCGCGCGGCTACGACGTCACGCGCTACACCTTGCAGTGTTTTGGTGGCGCAGGCGGCCAGCACGCCTGCCTGGTGGCCGACGCCCTGGGCATGACCCGTGTGCTGGTGCACCCGCTGGCGGGTGTGCTCAGCGCCTACGGCATGGGCCTGGCCGACCAGAACGTCATCAAGGAACAGGCGGTGGAGCGTGTGCTGGACGCACACGCCTTGCCCGACGTGGCCCGTGCGCTGGATGCGCTGGCTGCGGTGGCCCGGGCCGAGTTGCAGCGGCAGCAGCTCGGCGCGGGCGACGTCAGCATCAAGCGCCGCGTGCATGTGCGTTACGAAGGCAGCGACTCGGCCCTGGTGGTGGCCTGGCCTGACGAGGCAGCTGGCGCCGTCTCCAGCAGTGACCCGGCGCAAGCCGGCCAGGTTGCGGGCGGGCTGCTGCAGGCCATTGCCCGGTCGTTCGAACGGGCGTACCGCCAGCGGTTTGCTTTCCTGATGGCGGGGAAACGACTGATGGTTGAGGCTGTGTCGGTGGAAGCCGTGGTGGCGGGCGATGCGCCCGCCGAGCCCAGCCTGCCGCTGCACCCGCCGCGCAGCTTCGCCAACGGTGATTTGCCCCGCCGCGACACGGTGCGCATGTACTCGGGTGGCGCCTGGCACGACACCGCACTGGTGGTGCGCGAAGACCTGCGTCCCGGCGACGTGGTGGCTGGCCCCGCCATCATTGCCGAGAAGAACGCCACCACCGTCGTGGAACCGGGTTGGGTGGCAAGCTTGACATGTTTTGACCATCTGTCGCTTGTCAGAGTTGAACAGCGTGCTGCTGTTTTTGCGGCAGGCACGCGGGTCGATCCGGTGCTGCTGGAGGTGTTCAACAACCTGTTCATGAACATCGCAGAGCAAATGGGGCTGCAACTGCAGAACACCGCGCACTCGGTCAACATCAAAGAGCGGCTCGATTTTTCCTGTGCCTTGTTCGATGCGGCAGGCCACCTCATTGCCAACGCCCCGCACATGCCCGTGCACCTGGGGAGCATGGGCGAGAGCATTCAAACCGTCATCCAAGAAAACGCGGGCCGCATGACCCCCGGCGACGTGTATGTGCTGAACGACCCCTACCACGGCGGCACCCACTTGCCTGACGTGACCGTCATCACGCCGGTGTTTTTGGGTGGCGACATACCCATGTTTTACGTCGGGTCACGCGGCCACCACGCCGACATCGGCGGCATCACGCCCGGCTCCATGCCGCCGTTTTCCACCACCATCGACGAAGAGGGCGTGCAGATACAGAATTTCAAGCTGGTGGACCGTGGCGTGCTGCGCGAGGCCGAGATGCTTGACTTGCTCAGTGGGCATCCACCGAGCGCCGCGCCGGGCCGCCCCAAGCAAGCGAGCGCCCCCTCGGGGGGCAGCGCAGACGCGCCAGCGGCAAGCGTGGGGGCACGCTGGCCGTCGCGCAACCCGCAGCAGAACCTGGCCGACCTGAAAGCGCAGATTGCCGCCAACGAAAAAGGGGTGCAAGAACTGCAGCGCATGGTCGATCAGTTCAGCCTGCCGGTGGTGCAGGCCTACATGCAGCATGTGCAAGACAACGCCGAAGAAGCGGTGCGCCGCGCCATCACCGGCCTGGCGCAGCGCATGAGTCAGGGCACGTTCACACTCAAGCTGGACAACGGCGCACACATCAGCGTGGCAGTGGCCATCGACGCGGCCAACCGCAGTGCGGTGGTGGATTTTTCGGGCACCAGTCCGCAGCAAACCAACAACTTCAACGCCCCGCGCGCGGTGTGCATGGCGGCGGTGCTGTACGTGTTCCGCACGCTGGTGGACGACGACATTCCGCTCAACGCCGGGTGCCTGAAGCCGTTGAAGGTCATCATCCCGCCGGGCTGCATGTTGAACCCCTTGCCGCCAGCGTCGGTGGTGGCGGGCAACGTGGAAACATCCACCTGCATCACCAACGCGCTGCTGGGGGCGCTGGGTGTGGTGGCAGGCAGTCAACCGACGATGAACAACTTCACCTTCGGCAACGAACGCGTGCAGTACTACGAAACCATTTCAGGCGGCAGCGGTGCCGGTGGGTTGTTCGACGCGAAAGGCCAACTGGTGGGCGGGTTTGATGGCACGGCGGTGGTGCAAACGCACATGACCAATTCGCGCATGACGGACCCCGAAGTGCTGGAGTTCCGCTTCCCGGTGCGGCTGGAGGGCTACGCCATCCGCAAGGGTTCGGGCGGGGCAGGGCGCTGGCGGGGCGGTGACGGCGGCGTGCGCCGCGTGCGGTTTCTGGAACCTGTCACGGCCAGCATTTTGTCCAACGGGCGGGTGTTCCCGGCGTTTGGCATGGCAGGGGGGCAAGCCGGGCAGCCAGGCATCAACCGCGTGGTGCGGGCCGGCGGCACGGTGGAAACACTGGGCCACATTGGCAGCACAGCCATGAAGCCGGGCGATGTGTTTGAAATCCACACGCCAGGCGGCGGCGGGTTTGGCGCGCCCGACGGTGCGTGACGGGCGTTTCGGGTGGGATGAACCGGACATTGGGGACGTGCAGGACGTGCCGGATGGGCATCGTGGACTGAATGGCCTGAATGGGTGACCTGAGCAAGCGCCTCCCGAGCGCGTGGGTGGCGGAGGTGCGCAGGTCGGCCGTTGGTTTTCAGCGGGCCGGTGGTGTCGCTGACGCGGCCTGGGGCGGCTCGAAAGGCACGCCGTTCACGGTCAGCCCCTGCGCCGACAACCGGGCTGCAGCGGGTGCTTTGATGCCTTTGACGCGGTTCATCAGGTCCTGCCAACTGTCAAAGCGTGCTTTGTCACGCTCGGCCAACACGCGGGCGGTCAGCGCCGGGCCCACGCCCTTCAGGCTGTCGAGGTCGGCCTCCGATGCGGTGTTGACATCCCACCTTGTCTGGGCCAACGCCAGGCCTGAACAGAGGCCGATTGCTGTGGCGAACACAACGCGTGTGAAAAAAGAGGTTTGTGTGGACATGCTGTGGTTTTTGCACATGGTGGCAGGTTTGAAACCGCAGCGTATCCGTTAAGCTGCTGGCTCGCCAACAGGCGCTTTTTGCTCGCAGCTGTTTGAATGGTCTGCCATGTCTTTTTACGATACCCGCCCCGCCACACTGGATGAAGCCAACCCGAATGCGTTCTGGTGGCCCACGCCGCCGTTCGCGGCTTACCCGCAGGTTGAAACGTCGTCCGGCCCCATGAAGGGGATGCTGGAAGGCATGAACCAGAAGACCACCCGTACGCTGCTGATGCATTTTGACCTGCGGGGCGGCATGATTTCTGTTCAGATCGCCAGGGGACAAAAGCCGCTCAATGTGCGGTTCCAGCAGTTTCGGCGGTTGGATCTGGACGAGCCTATTCACCCTGAGGCTGCCAACAGCGCAGACCCCCATGCTGCACTGCTGGCGCACCACCCGGTGTCGCCTTTCATGGTCAAGTTTGGCGACGGCTCGGTTCTGGACGGTGGCACCATCGGTCACGTGGAGCTGGAACAGGGGCTGTTTCTGTTCCCACCGCTGGGCAGTGGTGGCAGTGTCACACGCATGTTCATTCCCCGGCATGCCTACCGCAGCTACAGCGTGGGTGAGCGGGTGGGTGAAATCCTGGTGGCGCAAGCCAGCGTGAGCGCTGGCGACCTGAACAAGGTCATCGTCGAGCAGGACAAACTGCGCCACCGCAAGCTGGGTGACGTGCTGGTCAGCCACCAGATCATTTCGCCCGAGCAGCTGATCGAAGCCATTGACATGCAGTCCAAGCTGCCGGTCATGCGCCTGGGCGAGTCGCTGGTGGCCTTGGGCATGATCACCGACGATCAGTTGCGCGATGCCTTGCACCTGCAGAGCAAGGCGCAGGGCACCCCTCTGGGCGAACTGCTGGTGAACAAAGGGCTGGTCACGCGCGAGAACCTGCAGACCGCGCTGGCCCACAAAATGGGCTACCCCATTGTGGACACCGCCACCTTTCCTGTGGAGCGCGACGCGCTCAAGGCCGTCAGTTACGCCATGGCCGAACGGCTGGCGCTGCTGCCGCTCATCCTGCGGGATGGCCGGCTGGTGGTGGCCATGGAGGACCCCACCCGCCGCGCTGCCATCAGCGAGCTGGAGTTTGCAACCCAGACCAAAGTGGTGGCCGCACTTGCCAAGCTGGGCACGGTGCTGAACGCGCTGGCGCCTGCTTACAGGCAACATGGTTTCGAGGTAACCCCGTCAGGCCGTGCCGAGTTGGGGCCAGTCGATGGCAGCGCGCTGCTGGCGCAGATGCAGACCGAAACGCCGGAGCCCACCGAAGAGGTCGATGTCAAGGCCGTCGAACAGAACGACAACCAGCTGGTGCGGCTGATCAACACCATGATCATCGAGGCGCACCAGCAAGGGGTGTCCGACATTCACGTCGAATGTCCGGCGGGAAAAAGCAAGATACGCATCCGCTTTCGCAAAGACGGGCAGCTCAAGAACTACCTTGAACTGCCACCCAACTACCGCGCCGCGCTGGTGGCCCGCATCAAGATCATGTGCGATCTGGACATCTCCGAACGCAGGCGCGCACAGGACGGCAAAATCAATTTCGCCAAGTACGTGCCCGAGCTCAAACTTGAGCTGCGTGTGGCCACCATCCCGACTGCAAACGGTGTGGAGGATGTGGTCATGCGTCTGCTGGCCGCATCCAAGCCGCTGCCGTTGGACAACATCGGGCTGTCACCCCGCAATTTCGAGAAGCTCAGCTGGGCGGTCAAACGCCCTTATGGCATGGTGTTGTGTGTGGGCCCTACCGGCTCTGGCAAAACCACCACGCTGCATTCGGCTTTGGGCTACATCAACGACGAGGGCACCAAAATCTGGACGGCGGAAGACCCGGTTGAAATCACGCAACCCGGTTTGCGCCAGGTGCAGGTCAACCCGAAGATCGACTGGACGTTTGCCAAGGCGCTCAAGTCGTTTCTGCGTGCCGACCCAGATGTGATCATGGTGGGCGAGATTCGGGATGCCGAGACCGCGCACATGGCGGTCGAAGCCTCGCTGACCGGCCACATGGTGATGTCCACCCTGCACACCAACAGCGCGCCCGAAACCATCACGCGGCTCTTGGACATGGGCATGGATCCGTTCAACTTTGCCGACTCGCTGCTGGCAGTGTTGGCACAGCGCCTGGGTCGCCGTTTGTGCAAAGACTGCAAAACCAGCACACCGATGACCGAAGAGCAAATCAACGAACTGCTGGACGATTTCCTGCACGTGTACGGTGATGCACCGATCCTGTCGCGCCAGGACCTGCAGGCCGAGTGGGTGCGCCGTTTCGGTGTCAATGGTCAGTTGATGCACACCCACGCGCCGGGCTGTGCCCAGTGCGACAACCGTGGGTTCAAAGGCCGGGTTGGCTTCCATGAACTGCTGACGGTTTCACGCGATTTGCGGCGCATGATCCAGAAAGGTGCCCGGGCAGAAGAAATCCAGGCTCAGGCGCTCAAAGAAGGCATGCAAACCTTGCGTCAGGATGGTCTGGAAAAAGTGTTGCAGGGCCTGACTTCACTGGATGAAGTGCGCGCCATGAGCAACAACTGACGCAACAACTGACCGCGCTTGCCCACCGGCCTGGTCAGGCGGGTGGCATGGGCCCTCAGGCGGTCTCGTCGGAGGCAGGGGCAACGGTCGGCAGGTGCATCACGAAGCGGGTGCCATTGCCCGGTGTGCTGTGCAACTCGATGCGGCCGCCCAGCACCCCTGTCACGGTGTTGTGCACGATGTTCAGCCCCAGGCCCGACCCGCCTTGCCCCAGCTTGGTGGTGAAAAACGGGTCAAACGCCCGTTTGCGGACAGCCTCGCTCATGCCCACACCATCGTCCGCCACGTCCAGTGTCACCCAGCCTGGGCTGTCGGTGCGTGCCGCAATGCGCACTGTGCCGTGGGGACGTTGGTCAAAGCCGTGCAGCAGGGCGTTTTGCAGCAAATTGCCCAACACACGGCCCAATGCGCCGGGGTAGCTGTCAAGCGTGAGGGTCTCTGGCAGATCGGCTTGCACGACGTAGGGGGTGTGCTTCCAGGTGACGCGTGACAGTGCCAGCACGTCGCCCACCAGTGACGAGAGCGTGAACGTCCGTCGGTGTTCGCCCGCCTGGTCCACCGCCAGTTGCTTGAAGTGTTGCACCATGTCGGCTGCCGCATTCAAGCCACGCATCAGCAGGTCGCTGGCCTGCTGGGCGTCTTTCAGGTAGTGCTCGAACCCGGTTCGCTTCATCGTGCCCTGCTGCCATTCGGATTGGATTTCGCGTGTGCGGTGACTCAGGGTGGATGCTGTTGTGACGCAGTTGCCGATGGGCGTGTTCAGTTCGTGAGCCACACCGGCCACGATGCGACCCAGAGCTGCCAGCTTTTCGCTTTGTACCAGTGTGTCCTGGGCTTGCTGCAGCGTGGTCATCGCGTCTCGCAACTCGGCGGTGCGCAAAGCCACTCGTTGCTCGAGTTCCCGGGTCAGCTGCTGGAAATCATGTTCGGCCTTGCGTTGTGCGCTCAGGTCGCGGGCCACACCCAGGTAGCCGACCGCTCGCCCGTGCCGGTCCCGTACTGTGCTGATGGCAAGTGACACCGCCAGGCGTTCACCGCTGTGGGTCACAAACGTCCAGCAGCGCGGTGCGGCGGCCTGGTCGTTGGCCAGTTGGGCAAAAACGTCAAAGCCAACGGGCACCGGTTGACCGGGCTGGGCAATCTCCTGTCCGACAGCGGCCACCTCAGCCAGGTCGTGCCACAGGGCCGGTGTGTGACCGGCCACATGTGCCTCGGTGTATCCCAGCATCTGCTGGGCTCCCCGGTTGAACACGGTGGTGATGCCGTTCAGGTCGGTCGAAATGATGGCCACTTCTGTTGCAGCGTCCAACACAGCCTGCAAATGGTCGCGGGCGGCAACCGTGTCTGCCTGTGCTTGTTGCAATGCCGCCTGGTCGATTGCAGACTGTGCCATTCGGGCTTTGAGTTCGCGGTGCCGCAGACGCAGCCGCTGTGTGTTGCGGCTCAGCAGCGCCACCAGGCAGGTGACCAGGACGCCAGCCAGCAGTACCCCCCAGGTTTCCCTGCCCCAGCCAGTGCGCTCCCAGCCGCCGTGGGGTCTGGCCACGAGTGTCCAGTCAGCACCGTCAAACCTGACGTGTGTCGACACCGCATCGGGTTGCTGTGCACTGGCCTGACCCCAGAGGGTCCATTGACCGTCTGACGCAGCCGGGTTGATCAATGCAATGTCCAGTTCCGCGTCGGGCGCAATGCCGCCTGCCAGCAAAAAGCGCCCCAGGTCCAAAGCGATGGAGACCTGTCCCCAATACCGCGTCTCCTCGCCCTCCCGCAGGAAAACCGGACTGCGTTGAATCAGCCCCAGCCCGCCTTGCACCATGTTCACCGGGCCAACGATGATGGGCCGGCCCAACTCCCTTGCGCGCTGCACCTGCGCCCATTGGGCCGGTACGGTTCGGTAGTCGAGGTTGAGCAACCGTTCGTTACCGGCCATCGGGTACACGTATCGGGCCACATCGTCAGGTGCGGCGACCACGCTGCGCATGTAAGGTACCAGCGTGAGGCTGCGGGCGACCAGTCGCGCAAAGCGGTCTTGCGAAATGATGCCGTCTGTCTGCACCAGCGTTGACACACCGGCTGTCGGGCTGAAAGCGACCTGGGCCTGTGCCACCAGTCGATCACGCATGACAGCCAGTTTTTGCCGTGCGCGCTCTTGTTGGGCGACCAGGTCATGCTGAGCGTGAGACTGTTGGACGGCGTAGGCCAGTGCCCCGCAGGCCAACAGGCACAACAACGCCGGCAGAAGGGTGATCAGCCAGGTCGTTCCATCGTCGCGCAGCTTTTCTATGGCGTTGGCTTGGGTTTCAGGCATGGTTGGCGACATGGCGGGTGCATCGTAATGCACCGATCGGCATCTGCACAAGGCAGGCACAACGGTTGGGGTGCAAATTGTGACGCTGATCTTGCCGTACAGGCCACTGTGGCTGGGGTAGGTGTGGTTGTTGTCGAGGGCGGCTTGGTGTAGGGTACGTCCATGACAGTCAACCTTGAAATGGCCGAAGGTTTTTCGATTGCCAGTGGTGCGCTGATGGCCGTGCTAGCGCTCCTGCTCTGGCGTCATCACCCCACACGCCCTGCCTGGGGGCTGAGGTGGTTTGCTGTTGCCATGGCATGTGGTGCGGTGGTGGATGTGCTGGCACCCGTGCTGATCACGGGGGCGTTCCGTGACAGTTCTTTCGATCATGCGTCTGGTGCAGCGGGAACCCTCGCATTGATGCTCGGATTCGGCAGCCTGTCCGCACTGGTGGTGGGCATCCGGTGCTATGTACTGCGCAGCCCCGCCCGACCGTGGCTGTTGTTTGCGCTTGTCTGGTGTGTCAGCCAACTGCTTGCCGTGGTTAGCGTGGTGGCCTGGAAACTCACGTTTGTGGTTGACCTGATCGCTGCTGCTTGTTTTCTGTACGGTGCGGCGCTGTCGGTGGCGGCGTCCCGCCGCGAGCCGGGCATGGGACATGCATGGGTGGCCCTGGCGTTTTTGGGGCAACCTTTGGCCTTGGCCGTGCTGGCTTTGATTTCGGTCGACCCGAGGGCAGCCCGGTACTTCGCGGCCGTTCCTTACGCGGCTGTCGGCCTGGTGCTGCTGTCTGCCAGCCTCGTGCGTTTGCGCAATGAACTGGTCGATGAACTGGCTGCCCGCGTGCGGGCGGAAGAGGGTTTGTCCAATGCACGTGATGCCTTGCAAAGAAGCCATGCCGTTCAACAGGCGTTGCTGCAACAGGCACCGGTGCCCATGGCGTATTCCCCGTTGGTGGAAGGGCGTTTGACACACACCTACTGGAACCAGGCGTGGTACCGTGCCTTCGGTCACCCTGTGGGGTCGCGAGAGGGCGATCTGGGCTCCAGTTTCGACTTTTACGTCGAGCCTGACACGCGAGGCCAGTATGTGGCACAAGTCATGGCACATGGTCGGGCAGGGCCGTTTGACGTCCGTTTGAAGACATCCGGCGGGACGGAGCGGCGTTGTCAGGTGTATGGCAGCCTGATCGACTCTGACGATGGCCAGTTCATCGTCACCACATTTATCGACGTCACGGAGATGCATGCCAACCACCAACGGCTGCGCGAGTTCGAGACCATGGTGCAGAGCGCGGACGACGGCATCATCGTCATCCACGATGGGGTGATCCTGCACATCAACCCGGCTGTGGAGCGGATGTTCGGTAGGGAGCGCGAGCAGATTGTCGGCAGGCGGCCGGTCGAACTCTCCCCGCCACGGCAGCCCGACGGTCGGCCGTCTGCCGACGCGGCTCAGGGACGCATTGCGGCGGCTTCGGCAGGCGAGGCGCAGCGTTTTCATTGGCAACACTTGCGGGCAGATGGCAGCGTGTTCACGGCACAGGTGGCGCTGACCGGTGTTGAGGGTGTGGCGGGGCGGGTGGTGGCTGTGTTGCGTGATGTGACCGACGAAATGGCCAACGCGCAGGCACTGGCCCGCAGCGAGGCCAGGTTTCGCTCCATCATCACCGTGGCCAACATCGGTGTTTGGCAGTACAACCACGCCAGCAAGTCGATGTGGTGTAGCCCTGAAATTTTCACCATGGTGGGGCTCGACCCGGCGGCGTTCGCCATGGATCAGCATTTCTACCGGCGAAAGCACTGGATGGAGCTGGTGCATCCCGAAGATGCCCAGCCCAGTGTGGACAGGTTCCTCGCTTACCTGGAGGGCGGTTCGGTCGGTATGTACGAAAACCAGTTCCGCATGCGCCACGCCGATGGCCGTTGGGTTTGGATCTTGTCGCGCGGGCAAACCATCCGGGAAGAGGGAGGCGCGCCCACCGATGTCACCATCGGTGCGCATGTCGACGTGTCGCACATCAGGCAAGTGCAGGACGACTTGCGCGCCAGCAGGGATCAGTTCCAGTCACTCATCGAGAACATGCCCGGCACGGCCTTTCGTTGCCTGTACGACGCTGACTGGACGATGTTGTACCTCAGTGCCAACGTCGACAGCATCACGGGCTACAAAGCGGATGAGCTGATTGGCAATTCATCCGTGTCGTACGGCCAACTCAACCACCCTGACGACAACGCGGCGGTGGGTTTCGAGGTGGCGGCCGCCATCGAGGCCAACCGGCCGTGGGAGGTTCAGTACCGCGTGCGGCACCGGGATGGCGCATACCGCTGGGTGTCCGAGAAAGGCAGGGCCATTCGGGACGAGGCTGGCAAGGTGTTGTACCTGGACGGCTTCATCACCGATGTGACCGCCAAGGTTCAGGCAGAGGCGGAACTTAAAAACAGTCAAACCCTGCTGCAGGCCACTTTTGACCTGCTGCCTGAGCCATTGGCCCAAATCGATGCCGCCACGGGCCGGTATGTCGATGTGAACAACATGTGGGTCGAGCGCTTGGGTATTCCCCGTGACGAAGCCATCGGCAAAACCACACTGGAGTTGGGTTTGTGGATGAACTCGGCAGACCGGGCTGCGATCCGGGCCAAGCTGGAGGCCGATGGTGCAATTGCCTCTTTGCCGGTGGTGTACCGCCACCCATCCGGCATGCCCATTGATTGCGAGGTGTCGGCAACCAACATGGCATTCGGCGACCGCCGCATCGGTTTGTGGCTTACGCGGGATGTGACCCAAAAGAAAGCGGCCGATCGTCAACTGGCCAAGGCCCATCAGATGACCGAGGCGATCGCTCGGGCGCAGATGGCGTTCATCGTTCAAAAAGACCGTCGCCTGTCGTTTGATGGTTTGCTGGCCGACATTCTGTCGCTGGCTGACAGCGAATATGGGTTCATCGGTGAAGTGCTGCATGACCGCGGTGGTCAGCCCTATCTGAAAACGTGTGCTATCACCAACATTGCCTGGAACGATGAGACCAGACGTTTTTACGAGGCTAATGCGCCGAAAGGCATGGAGTTCAACAACCTGCGTACCCTGTTTGGCGCGGTGATGCAAACGGGGCAGGCCGTCATTGCCAACGAGCCTGGTCGCGACCCGCGCCGAGGTGGTTTGCCGGCCGGTCACCCCGCACTGGACGCATTTCTGGGTGTGCCGGTTCACCACGGGGAAGAGCTTGTGGGCATGTTCGGCGTGTCCAACCGCCCGGGCGGTTACGACGAAGCGCTGATCGACTACTTGCGGCCCATGACGGCGACCATTGGCCAGTTGATTGCAGCCATGCGTGCTCAAATCAGACAGCAGGAAACAGAACTGCGCCTGAACTCCATCAGCAACAACCTGCCCAACAGCATGGTTTACCAACTGGATTGTGGTGAGGACGGGGCGACGCGGCACTTCACCTACCTGAGCGCGGGTGTCGAACACTTGCACGGGTTGAGCCACGCGGCGGTGATGGCGGATGCCGGTGTGCTGTATGCACAGATTCACCCTGAAGACCTGCCGCTGTTGGTGGCCAAAGAGGCCGCTTGTACGGCCACCATGTCCGAGTTCAACACCGAATACCGGGGGCGTGGTCCGGACGGGACGGAGCGTTGGTTCTACCTGAGTTCCACCCCCAGTCGCAATGCCAGCAACCACATTGTCTGGGACGGCATTGAGCTGGACATCACTGCGCGCAAGGAAATCGAGAAGAAGCTGGCTGACCTGAACCAGACGTTGGAAGCCCGTGTGTCGGAGCGAACGTGGGAGCTCACGACAGCGCTGAATGACCTCAACCGGACGCAACAGGAGTTGATTCAGTCAGAAAAGCTGGCATCGCTGGGGTCGCTGGTGGCGGGAGTGGCCCACGAGTTGAACACGCCCATCGGCAACGCCGTCACCGTATCGAGCACGCTGGTGGATGTCAATGTGCGCATGCGCGAAAAAGTGGCCACCGGGCTGACCCGATCGGCTTTGAACGAATACCTGGACACCATTGGCGAAGCGGGCGACATGCTGACACGCAACCTCATGCGCGCGGCCGACCTGGTGACCAGTTTCAAGCAAGTCGCTGTGGATCAGGCCAACCACCAGCGCAGGGAGTTCAAGCTCGAAGAAATTTTGTCCGAAGTTCAGATCGTGATGGCACCCGCTTTGCGCAAAGCCCATGTGACCTTGCAGATCGACGTACGCGACAACCCGACGCTTGACAGCTACCCCGGCGCACTCAGCCAGGCGCTGATGATTCTGATCAGCAACGCCGTCACCCATGCGTTTGAAGGGCGCGAATCGGGCAGGGTGTCCATCACGGCGTGCGCATCGGGTGCCGACCGGGTTCAGGTTGTGGTGGCAGACGATGGCATCGGCATTGCAGAGGCCAGCCTGGGCCGGATATTCGAGCCGTTTTTCACCACCAAACTGGGCAAGGGCGGCTCCGGCTTGGGGTTGCACATTTGCTACAACGTGGTCACCGGACCGTTGGGTGGTCGGCTCACAGCAGAAAGCACGTTGGGAAGCGGTACCCGTTTGCTGCTCGACCTGCCGCTCGCCGCCCCTGCGGTCAAGGCCGATAGCACCACCCTGCCATCAGGAGCAGGCTGACCGCCGTTGCATGGACGCGCTGCCGACTGTGGGGTACCGGGGCAGTGACGACAGATGCAGGGCTTTTCAGGTGCTCGCCAGGCGATCGGCCAAAGCGGATGCGTCCAGGGGCGGGCACAACCAATAGCCTTGGCCTTCTCTGCAGCCCTGCGCCTGGAAGCTTTCAAGCTGTGCCTCGGTTTCGATGCCTTCGGCACACGTGGTCAGGCCCAGCTGGGTGGCCATGATGAGAAGCCACTGTGCTTCATCCGGCAAAGCGCCGTCGGCCGCTTGTGACGGGAAGGCCGTCCGGTCCAATTTGAAACGTTTGAGCTTCAATGCACGCAAGCTCAACAGAGACGCCCGGCTGTTGCCGAAGTCGTCGATGGCAATGGTGATGCCCAGCTGCTGTATTTTAGATAGCTGATTGATCAATTCGGTATTGCGCAAGGCGGCGTTTGCATCTGTCAACTCGAGTTCGAGCTGATGGGCTTTGACGCCGCTCCTGATGAGAAGTGCGTTCAACCGTTGCGCAAAATCGGGTTCATGCAACTGTGTCGTCGCGACGTTGACCGTCACACGAAAGTCCGGCGTGACGGTGTCCTGCAACGCCACGCGCCAGGCGAGTGCCTGTTCGATCACCCAGTAGCCCAGGCGAACGATGAGCCCCGATTGCTCGGCAATGGGCACAAACTGCTTGGGCAAGGTGACGTCACCGTGGGGGGCCGGCCAGCGCAGCAGTGCCTCGGCGCCGTTGTAGCGGCCGGTTTGGAGGTCGACGATCGGTTGGTAGAGCAGGCTCAGCTGATCTGCTTCGAATGCCGCATGCAGATCCCGTGTGAGTTGCTGCCGGGTACGGTTGCTGGCCAGCAAAGCGGCATCGAACTGAAGGCCGAAGCCACGCTGGCTGACCTTTGCGGCCAGCAGGGCCATTTCGGCGCGCTTGATCAGGCTGGGTTGTCCAGGCGCGTCATCGGTGGTTCGTGCCGCGCCCATGGTGACGGAGAGGCGCTGCGGCTCCACATCTTCAATCGTGAAAGGCGCTGAAAACAGATCGTGCACCGCAGCCAGCGACACTTCCCCGGCGGGGCCCAGCACCGCGAAAAGGTCGCCGGCCAGCCGCGCCACACAGGTGCGGTCGCTGAAAGCGGTTGACAGCCTGATGGCCACCGCGACCAGTATCGAATCTGCAAAGTGCTCGTCGGCATGGCTCAGATGCTTGGAAAAATCGTCAATGTCCACCAGCACCAACCTGGCATCCAACCGGGCTGCGTCGTCAATGGCCTTCAGCAGCGCGTTGCGGTTGGGAATCGACAACTCGGTGTCCGTGTAGGCCAGCGTGTTGACGGCTTCGAACAGCTGAAGATGCTCCAGCGTTGCCGAAATGTTGCTGCAGAACACGTCGAGCAGCTGCCTTTCAACATCGGTTGGCGGGTGGGGCATGTCGATGAAGGCCGCCAGCGCCCGCTTGTCGTTGCCTGAAATGAACAGGTTGGTGCCGTCGTCGTAGCTGGACTGTCGGGAGGCCAGTGTGCGGTGCAAATTGCTGCAGATGCGTGGGTCGGGGATCGTGTCCAGTGGCAGCCCCGTCCAGTCGGCAAACTGGCCACCCCCCGCCAGCACCACGGGGTAGGAGTCAGGGTTCTCCAGGATGGCACAGACCAGCGACTCGGTCGGCACGTTCAGCAAGGCGCACAGTTGTGTCACCAGCCCGGAGGAAAAGTTGGACACGCTGGCCGGGTCGCTCAGTTCGCGCATGCTGGTCAGTACCTGCTCCAGACCCTGCCGTCCGGCATCCAGCCTGCGAATGAGCGCATACGCTCGCAGCGCAATGGTGATGCTGGTGAACAACCGGGTACGGGTGAGTTCGGACTTGGTCTTGTAGTCGTTGATGTCGAGGTTCTTGATCGTCTCGATCTCAGGCGCATAGCCTGGTTGCCCGGTGCGCAGGATGATCCGCATGTTGCGGTTGTGCAGCTCATCGCGTATGTGGCGGACGAGGTCGAGGCCCGCATTCTCGTTTTCCATGACCACGTCCACGATGGCCAGGGCAAAGTCCTGCTGGGTTGCCAGGATGTCTCTGGCCTGCGCACCCGAGTAGGCGGACTGGATGTCGAGCTGCCTGCCTTCGATGGGCACTGTACCGAGCGCGAGCGTGGTGGCCGCGTGAACATCGTGGTCATCGTCCACCAGCAACACCTTCCATACCGGTTGGTTGGCGGCAGGCAGGGGTGACTGCTCGGGTTCGTCAAAAAAAGCAGGTCGTCCGAAGACTCGCTCATGGCTGTTGCTCCATTCACCAAGGGTCCAGCGGCCATTGTCGCAGCTGGCCAACCGTGTGTTCAGGCCCATTGGAGCATCGGGCCTGAAAAAAAGGCATGGGCACATTCCCTGATGTGCCAGCCCTCGGTGTGCGTCAGGTTGTCTTGAAGACCTGTGCGGCTTCCACCAGTTGCTGCGCCTGCTGGCGCAGGCTGGCGGCCGCAGCGGCGGACTCTTCTACCAGCGAGGCATTGTGCTGGGTGGCCTGGTCCATCAGCGAAATGGCTTGTCCGACCTCCGCCACGCTGGTGCTTTGCGCGGTGCTGGCCGAGCTGATGTCGGCCATCAGGTCTGTCACGCGTTTGATGGCCGACACCACTTCGTCCATGGTCTGACCCGCCTGGTCCACCAGTGCAGTGCCTGCGTCCACGCGCGACACGCTGGCCGAGATGAGGCCTTTGATTTCCTTGGCAGCCTCGGCCGAACGGCCCGCCAGGCTGCGAACCTCGCTGGCCACCACTGCAAAACCCCTGCCAGCCTCGCCTGCCCGGGCCGCCTCGACGGCAGCGTTCAGCGCCAGGATGTTGGTTTGGAACGCAATGCCGTCAATCACCCCGATGATGTCGGAAATTTTGCTGGATGAGGTGTGGATGTCGCGCATGGTTTGCACCACCTCGGCCACCACTTCGCCGCCTTTGACGGCTACATCCCTGGCCTGGTGGGCCAGTTGGTCGGCATCGCGGGCGTGTTCGGCGTTTTGCTGCACATGCGATTGCAGCTGCTCCATGCTGGCAGCTGTCTGCTCCAGGGCGGCAGCGGCCTGCTCGGTACGCGCAGACAAGTCGGTATTGCCTTGCGCGATCTGCTGACTGGCAGTGGCCACACCCTGCGCATCCGTACGGACCACAGAAACCAGCTGGTTCAGGTGCGACTGCATGGCACCGAGCGCCGCCAGCAACTGCCCTGTTTCGTTGGTGCCGCGGCGGGGCACGCTGACGGTCAGGTCACCTTGCGAAATGGCTGTCGCCACACCCACGGCCTGGGCGATGGGCTGCGTGATGCTGCTCGTGAACACCCAAGCCATGCCCACCGCAGCCAGGGTGCCTGCCAGTTGCAAAGCCAGGATCAGCACGATGCCGGTATAGAGCGACTTGACCCGGTCAGCCAGACTGGCCTGCAGGGTGGACATGGCTGTCGCGTTGAACTGGTACACCACATCGATGGTGCGGGTGTAGTGGTCAAAGTACTCGGCGGGGGCAAAAGTCAGCTCTGTTGCGTTGATCAGATTTTTGTCCGCCATGGCCAATGTGGCCTCCACCTGCACGCGCAAGGCATCGGCGGGTGCCTTCAGGGTCGCGGCAAATGCCGGGTTGTGCGCGGTTGCATGGCCAATGGTGGTGGTCATGTCTTCCTTCAGTTCGTTCACCCTGTCTTTGAGGGACGTCAACACGCCCTTGTCGGTCGGAGGCAGGTTGGCACGCGTCAGGAAGCCGGTGCCCATGGCCCGCATGATGCCCAGCTTCTCGGTCAACCAGGGGCCGCTGGCAAACGACGCCATGATGAGGTTGTAGGTATCGGCCGACGGATCGGTGGTCAGGCCGTACTCGTCCATGATGTCGGCGTTCAGACGCAACAGAGTTGTGATGAACTGGGTGTGCTGGCGGGTGCTGTCAGCTGCTGTCAGTTGTCCGCCCGACACCCCTTGTTCCAGTGCCTGCCAGCGCTCTTGTCGTTGCGACCATTGCGACTTGAGTGCAGCGCTGGCACCTGCCTGGTCGAGCTGTGCATTCATCTCGGCAACGGCCTTGTCCACGCTGGCCTTGACAACCAGGCGGCGGTCCTTCATGGCTGCATTGCCCGACAGCACGCCCGACGACAGGCCACGGTGCTGCTGCGCAAACTGTATGACTTTTTGCAATGCCATCAAAGGCGGCATGCCCTGCGCTTCCAGTTTGGCAACCCTGACCTCCTCGAAAGACTTTGTGACATGTATCGCCGTGGGAACAGCGATCATCAACAGGGCAATCAACCCGAGGATGACAAACTTGCGCGACAAACTCAATTGATCAAGCAGCGACATGGTTTCTTATATGGATGCCTCCCGGATAGCAAGAAGAATTTGTGTTGTGTTGTGAAGA
>ERZ761609.106-NODE-106-length-116962-cov-37.354675_pt1 | contig 116962 bp, 89 predicted proteins | sample MGYA00511163_ERZ761609 | MGnify/ENA primary metagenome ERZ761609 (study PRJEB28899, sample SAMN02445070) | bioreactor sludge metagenome | biome: EBPR sludge | place: Australia: Brisbane, Thorneside Wastewater Treatment Plant | collected 2011-12-16 ... | reverse complement strand
GGTAGCAGGTAGCAGGTAGCAGGTAGCAGGTAGCAGGTAGCAGGTAGCAGGTAGCAGGTAGCCGTTGCTGGTGGGCGGAGCAAGTGGATGGAGCGGGGCAGGATGTTTGCAGTGAACAGGTTCAAAGTTTGGCAGTGTTGGGGCGTGGCGTGTCTGTGGCTGACGGGCTGGTTGCCGGTGGCTGCACAGGGTTTGCCTGAGACGGTCCGGCAGGCGTTGAAAAAAGCCAGCATTCCGGTTGACGCGGTTGCCATGGTGGCGGCGCCTGTTACCCGTGATGCAGTGCCCCGCTTGCGTGTGGGGGCTGATTGGCCGGTGAACCCGGCATCGGTCATGAAGCTCGTCACCACCTATGCAGCACTCGATGCACTGGGCCCGCAGTTTGTGTGGCACACACTGTTTCTGGCCGACAGTGTGCCCAGCGCAGGTGTGCTGCGAGGCAACCTGTACGTCAAGGGCGGGGGGGACCCCAAGTTCGTGATGGAGCGCATCGACGCGGCTTTGCAGGCGGTGCGCGAAGCGGGTATCAGCGTCGTTCACGGTGACATCGTGATCGACCACAGCGTGTTCCAGTTGCCACCCGTCGATCCTTCTGCGTTTGACGGTGAACGGCTTCGCCCCTACAACGTGACGCCAGAGGGCTTGCTGGTCAATTTCAAATCCGTCATATTGAAGTTCACGCCGGATGTGGCGGCTCAGGTGGTCCGCATCGCACACGAGCCGCCACTGGCGGGTGTGACCGTGGACACGGTCGCGCCCCTTCAGCAAGGGGCCTGTGCCGACTGGCGGAGCACGTTGCAGGCACGGTTCGATCAATCGTCGGCCATCCGGTTTGCAGGCAAATACCCGGCTGCCTGCGGTGCGCGGGAATGGCCGGTGGCCTATGCCGAACCGACAACCTTCGCCGAGCGGGCGTTGGAAGGCATGTGGCGCGCAGGCGGCGGACTGTTGACAGGGCAGGTTCGCAAGGGTGCTGTGCCGGCCACCGCACAATCTGTGCACACGGCACACTCGCTGCCGTTGGCCGATGTGGTGGCCGATATCAACAAATTCAGCAACAACGTCATGGCGCAGCAGTTGTTCCTGACCCTGGGGCGTTCGCCAGGGGGGGCTGTTCACGGTGTGCCGCCGGCCTTGGCAGGCGTGGGCACATTCGAACGGTCGCGTGCGTGGCTGTCACGTTGGTGGCCACAGCGCCTGGGGGCATCAGTGCCACCGCCGATTGTCGAGAACGGTTCGGGCCTTTCGCGTGAGGAACGCATCACGGCAGATGCCCTGATGGCGTTGCTGCGCGATGCGGCGGCACACCCTGTTGCAGGTCCGGTTTTGCAACAGTCCTTGCCCGTTGCGGGCGTTGACGGCACCGCTGTTCGCATGGGTGAACGGGGTTTGCTCAAAGCGGCTCTGGGAAATGCGCGCGTCAAGACAGGTTCGCTGCGCGATGTGGCCTCCATTGCCGGCTATGTGCAGAGCCAGGGTGGCACGCAATGGGCAGTGGTGGGCATCATCAATCACCCCCAGGCATCCCAGGGCAGGCCGGCATTGGATGCCCTGCTGGAATGGGTGGCCAACCAGCCGCGCTGAGGCGGCGCGTTCAACGAATGATGACCCCATGACCACCAATGAGATCATTGGCTTTGTGGCCGCCACCCTGACCACCGTCAGTTTTGTGCCGCAAGCCTGGCTGACGTTCAAGACCAAGGACGTGAGCGGCATTTCGCTGGGCAGGTACAGCGTTTTCACGGCGGGCGTGGCCCTGTGGCTGGCTTACGGCTGGTTGTTGCAGGCCTGGCCGGTGGTCATTGCCAATGCCGTGACGCTGGCGCTGGCCAGCGGAATATTGGCCATGAAACTGTTGTTCCGTGGCAAAGGCGCCGATATCGGCACAGATGCTGCGCCAGACAGGTGAGCAAGCGACAGGCTGTTGGGCGTGTCCTTTGCTCGGCACCCTGAGGGCTAATTCAGCCCTCAAGGCACCGTCAACGGCCGTCAGAACACGTGGCGCAGTCCGACCGACACGGAGGTGGCGTCGGCACCTGCCCGTGCGGTGACGCCACCGAGGTAGCCGTTGCCGCCGGGTGCAACCTGACCAGTGCCCGAGTTGTTGAAGCGCGTCAGCACGGTGTGGACGCTGGTGCGCTTTGACAAGGGGTAGGCGTACGCAATGCCATAGGAGGTGACATCGGCGTTGGCCGCACGTTTGTCATTCAGGCGGTTGACAGCAACCGTCACATGGTGTCCTGGTCGGCCCAGTGTGTAGCGCAAGCCGATATGCAGCAGGTCGGCATCCTGTTTCAGGCGGTCGAGGACGTTGCCGATGATCACAGCAGGCACGCCTGCAGCAGTCAGACCTGCGTTCAACGCAGGGCCGCTGGACGAGTTGGGCTCTTCAATGCGTCCATAGAGGCCAGATACCAACCAGTTGCCGGTGTTCATCGACGCACCGACGATGGTGGTCTTCAGTGACTGCTGGCCAGCCGAGTTTTTCTTGGTGTTGTGTGCAATGCCGGCACTGAAGCTGTCGGTTTTGTAGAGCGTGTTGAAACCGATCAGGCGGCTGTCGTCACCGGCTGCGCCGCTGGGGAAGCCATACATCAGCGCCGCATTCCATGGACCCTGGACGATGCGGTACTGCACCGTGCTGTTGTAGCGGATGTCTACTATTGGCGGCACCGTGCCCAGCTGACCGACTGACAGCGAGCTTTGGGTGTTCATGGTGTCGAAGGTGGCCAGCGCCTCGAACGCTGGGGTGTATTGGCGTCCTGCCAGAATGCCGCCAACAGGCGTGACCAGGCCTGCCCAGGCCTGGCGGTCAAAAAGGTTGTTGGTGGTGTTGACACCCAATGTGGGGCCGATGGCGGTGTTGGTCAGTGCATTGGCGACCGATGGCGGCAAACCCACCGTCAGGCGGTCAGGCAGCTGGTTGCCTGAGTTGGGTCGGTTGCCCAGGCTGCCGTTTTCCAGTTCGACGCGGCCTTCCATGGTGGCCAGGGCTTTCCAGCCGCCGCCCATGTCTTCTTCGACCTTGAGGCCCCAGCGGGAGCCGTCCATGTGGCCGCTGTTGAGGCGTGTGACACCACCTTGGGCATAGCCCGAAATGTGGGTCAGGTGGATATCGGCCAGGCCGTACAGGCTGACCTGTGCCGACGCGCCGGTGCAAGCCAGGCAGGCAGCGGCTGCGATGAGGGTGTGTTTCATGCGGAAGTGCTCCATACAAAAAAGGGGCTGATGGAATCAGGCAGTTCAGAACTGGGCAAAGTAACCACGGGCTGCTGCGTTGCAGAAAGGCGGCACCAGGCTGCCGTGGTAGGCCTGCAGTACGGCACTGACACCACCTGCGGCAGCAGCGGTCTTGGCCAAACCAAATCCCACTTTTGCGGCGGCGAATGGGTCTGTTGCCCCACTCGGCGCGCTGTCCACATCCAGTACCGTGACGGCTTGCGCGGGCACGCCTTTGGACGTGAAGTAAGCCTGTGCGCCCAGGGTGTTCAAGGCATAGAAGACGGTTGGATCGGCATTGCCGCCACACATCAGCATGGGACGGTTTGGCGTCCAGTCCTGCTTGAGCGGGTCATTTTTGTTGGCGGCGATGCGCAAGGGGTGCTTGGGTGTGGTCGGGTTGGTGGCCAGGTCAGCGAGGTAGGCGTTGCGGTAGCTGGTCTTGATCAGGTTGCCGGCGCCGAAGAAGGTTTCAAAGCCTGCCGGTTTGGGCAGTGAGTCCGCTGCGAAAAAGGCAGTCGGTGGAAGCTTACCGGTTGCAAACAACTCGTTTTGTGGTGTTTTGCTGGGTAGCAGCGTTTCGATGTGAGGCACGTAGGCTGCCTCGTACATGTCGGCAGGTGTGCCGTAGATGTTGCCGTAGGTGCGCTGAAGGCTGGTGATCAGCAGTGGAGAAAAGATGGTGGCACCCAGGTTGACATTGCCAGCATAGACCGCGTCGCCAAAGGCGCTCAATGAGACGGGGGCTGACAGGTGTGCCGCTGCGGTCACGGGTGTGCCTGCCAACTGGAGCGCCCGCTGGGTCACCATGGAAACAAAACCACCCTGCGAGTAGCCCGAAACAAACAGTTTGGCGTTGGCTTTCGCACCCACTGCAGCAAAGCCTTTGCGTGCGGCTGTGAGCGCATCCACCATGTCCTTGGCCTGCTGGTCCATGTTCAGGTACGGGTGGTAGGGCAGGGTCGACGAGTCGTAGCCGGCGTAGTTGGGTGCCACCACGATGTAGCCCTGGGCGGCAAACATCGCAGCGATCAGAGCTGCTTCACTGTCCGACGGGCTGGCCATGTTCTTGTTCTTGTCAATCGTGGTGCCGTGTGCGTACAGCAGTACCGGGCGCTCGCCCGTGCAGGCCGCATCGGTACCGCTCGGCACCATGATGCCGCCTGAGGCAGTGGTTTTTTCGCCAGCCCCCCCGACGGTGCCGTACTGGAAATAGTTGAACGTGACGGTACATTTGGGTACCCCGGCTACCTGGAACAGGCTGGCTGGAGCCGCCGCCTGGAAGGCCTGTGGCGTGAGGGTCGTCAAGGTCGTGGGCGTGGCCATCAGGCTGCCGGGCGCACCCGACAGATCGAAACTGGGGCCGTCGCTTACGCTGTCGCCGCCGCCGCATCCGGCCAACAAGGCGGATGCCGCCGCTGCAGTTGCCACCAATTTGAAGAACTTCATGCCTGACTCCTGTTGTCGATGAAAAGATCAAAAAAGAACGATCGTTCTATTTTTGATGTCCATCATAGGGCGACAGAGTTGGAGGTGCCTACAGGGTAAACACCAGATAAATGGCGGACAGCTTGTTCACGGACGTGTAATTTCATGAAATAAGCCGACGGGATGTCGGCTTTTTTTGTGTGCGCCCAGCATGGGCGCACTCTTGCGGGTGCAAGTCCCGCCGTAAGTTGATTACAACGAACGAAGCGAAGCGCAACTGCACGTGGGCGACCGAGTGTGGGAAGGAAGCGTGGAGCATAAATTGCGAGCCGATGGACAAGAACCGGATAGAAGGCGGAGCCAAGCAGGGCGAGCGGGCATGAAACCGCAAAGCTCTCGTGATCAAAGCAAGGCGGCGTAAATCCGGCGGTTGTGCGATGAAGGAGTGCGTTCTTACCTGGGGAGATCTCGCCTTGCGGGTGAAAGCCCGACAGCGCTGCTGGAGCGAGAAGTCAGCAGAGGTCGTAGTAGCTGTGGCTGGGGCCGATGAGGCCACAAGGCGATGGCGAAGGACTGAACGAGAGTGAGTGACTGAGGACATGCAAAGCCACAAGGTCATGCGCCAGATGCCGGGGCAACCCGGGCGGGCAGGAAGGCGGCACGGTGAAGCCGGGCCAGACACTGCCAGCGGCGAAACCGCGGGTACGTTGCATGAACACCCGGCCACAGGGTCGGCAAAGTCGGCAGCAGGCACTGGTGGCCTGCTGGAGGCGGCGCTGACGAGACAGAACCTGCAAGCAGCGTGGAAGCGGGTCAAGGCCAACAAAGGTGCCGCCGGGGTGGACGGACTCGACATCGAGCAAACCGCCTCGGTTATTCGCCAGCAATGGCCCGACATCCGCCAAGAGCTGCTGACAGGGCGCTACCGGCCCAGTCCGGTGCGCAAGGTGATGATCCCCAAACCGGATGGGAGCCAGCGCGAGCTGGGCATCCCTACGGTGCTGGATCGACTGATCCAGCAAGCACTGCTGCAAGTGCTGCAGCCCATCATCGATCCCACCTTCAGCAAACACAGCCACGGGTTTCGTCCGGGCAGACGGGCGCACGATGCGGTCAATGCTGCGCGGGGCTACGTGCAGTCAGGCAAGCGCGTGGTGGTGGACGTTGATCTGGCCAAATTCTTTGACCGGGTCAACCACGACATCCTGATCGACAGACTCAAGAGACGCATCGGAGATGCCGGAGTGATCCGGTTGATCCGGGCGTACCTCAACGCTGGAATCATGGATGGCGGGGTGGCGGTCGATCGCCATCTGGGCACGCCGCAAGGCGGGCCACTATCCCCACTGCTGGCCAACGTGCTGCTTGATGAGGTGGACAAGGTGTTGGAGGCGCGGGGCCACAGCTTTGCGCGCTACGCCGATGACTGCAACGTCTATGTGGGCAGCCGACAGGCAGGCGAGCGGGTGATGGCCCATCTCAGGAAGCTATACGGCGACTTGAAGCTTCAAATCAACGAAGCCAAGAGCGCGGTGGCCAGCGCCTTTGGGCGCAAGTTCCTGGGCTATGCGTTGTGGGTGGCCAAGGGAAAAGAGGTCAAGTGTGCGGTGGCCCACAAGGCGCTGGACAACTTCAAGGCCCGAATCCGGCAACTCACACGGCGCACGGGTGGGCGCAGCATGGAGCAAGTGGTGGAGAAACTTCGGCCCTACCTCCTGGGCTGGAAGGCGTACTTCGGGATGGCGCAAACGCCCAAGGTCTGGCGTGAGTTGGACGAGTGGCTACGTCATCGCCTCAGGGCCATCCAGCTGTGGCACTGGCGGCGACCGAGGACAATCTATCGGGAACTCAAGGTACTGGGAGCGAAGGAAAACGTGGCGCGACAAGTGGCAGGCAACAGCCGCCGTTGGTGGCGCAATAGCGACCGGCTGCTCAAAACGGTGCTGACGATCGCGTACTTTGACAGGCTGGGAGTACCAAGGCTGTCCTGACCTCAAACTCTCGAACCGCCCGGTGCGGACCCGCATGCCGGGTGGTGTGGCAGGGGTGCCTCCTACAATGGAGGCCCCCTATGCCGATGGGTGACCGGGTGTGCTCACCAACGCCCGCGCAACTGGTCGTATGCGTAGTCGCCCAGTTGCTGGTTGCCTGCGGGGGTGAGGTGGATGTTGTCGGCGAACAGGTATTGAGACTTGGTGGCCCCGGCCGTCAGCGTGCTGTCTGTGCAGGTCAGTGCAGTGGGTGTGGTGCAAAGGGCTTTGTTGCTGTTCACGAAACCCCAGTTCGGTCCAAACTGCACGTTTCGGTTGACCAGGAATGCGGCATCGACGAAGAGCACATTGGCACCCAGGGTAGCCACTTCAATCTTGAACCGGTCGTTCAGGTGTGTGACTGCTGCGCTGGAGCGCTGGGTCTCCGAGGTCAGCATGCTGGGCAGTTCCATCGCGATGCCGTAGGGCGAGCGCCCCACATCGTAGGCGCCGGCCACCACGATGTATTTGGCACCAGATGCAATCAGGCGTTTCACCTGGCTCGACAGCGCCACGGCACTGTCGGCAATCTGCTGCAGTGCGGCCGTTTGCGTCAGGGTGCCGGCCTTGACGGCGGCCACCGGACGCAGCACGTAAGACAGGGGGATGTTCATCAGCACCACGTCGCTGGTGCCGATGGTGTTGGCGCTCAGAAAAGCGTCGATCTGCGCGGCCATGCTGCGAGGCATGTCGTCGGTCGCGGCATGGCCTTGGGCGTAGCCCAGGCCGCCAACGGCCTGGGCCGTGAGGGTTTTGCCGTAACGGTTGGCCACGCGTTCGGCCCAGATGTTGACGGTGCCGTCGTTGACGGTGTAGCGGGCACCGCCTTGGCCCAGATCGCTCATGCCATCACCAAAGGCGATGAAACGCGCGGGTTGGAGTGCCGACACGATGTCACCCGACCCGCATCCGCTCAGCAATGCCGCTGCGCCTGATGCTGCGAACAGGCCGCCGGCTGCGCCCGCGCGCAAGACAGACCGGCGAGTCAGCGATACAGGTTCGGTGGACGGACTGTTGGCGGATGATGGCAGGTGGTTCGTAGCGGTCATGTGCACTCCAGGCAAGGTGTTTGGGTTGGGCGTGTGCGACAGGCAGCACGTTCAAATGCGGGCGAAATCTCCGGCAGGGCCGTTCAGCGTAACCATATATCTTAGTAGGAGACGCAGGATGAGGTCGGTCAGGCGGCAGCACGCTGCAGGCGGTCGCGCACACCATCCCATGCGGCATCGGCTGGTGGCAGCTCTACCCAGATCAGCGGCACACCGGTGGCATCGAACTGGCGCAGCACGGCAAACAGTTCGTGGGCACACGCAGCGGCGTCATCAGGCATGGCGTGCCAGACGATGCGCCCATTTGGGGCGCTGTCGGCCTGGAGGGGGGTGACACCTTGGGGGCGTTGGTGGGCATACACCGCCAACACGGGTTGGCCGGATGCGTTCGCACCCATGGCCCCCACCAGTTGAATCAGCGCAGTTTGCAGGCTGTCTGCGTCCATCAGGCGCACGGTGGCGTTCGGGGCGTAATGCGACGCGAGCGTGCCCGACGCCTTCGGGGCCGGGGTGGCCAGCCTGGCTTCGGACGGACCCAGCACGGCGCAGCCGCACACGGCTTCCAGTGCCGCGACGGAGACCATGCCCGGACGCAGCAGCACCGGTGACCCCCGTGTGGCGTCGATGATGGTGGACTCGATGCCCACTTCGCACGCGCCACCGTCGAGCACGAGCAGGCTGTCGTCATCGAGGTCGGCAAACTCGCTCGACACATGGGCCGCCGTGGTGGGGCTGACCCGCCCGAACCGGTTGGCACTGGGGGCTGCCACGCCCTTCACGCCCAGCGCCTGTGCGGCCTGCAAAACGGCCTGGGCCACCGGATGGGCGGGGCAGCGCAACCCGATGGATGTCTGGCCCCCGGCAGCAGCCTCCGCCACACCGCTGCGACGCGGCAGGATCAGGGTGAGTGGGCCTGGCCAGAATGCGTGCATCAGCCGCCAGGCAAAGTCGGGGACCGTCGAGGGTGCGCCTTCGGTGGCGCCCGTGTGGTGGGCCACGCCGGGTGCCCAATCGGGTGGCAGGTGAACGATCAGGGGGTGGTCGGCAGGTCGACCTTTGGCAGTGAAGATGCGCTGGACGGCGGCGGGCTGGCCTGCATCGGCCGCCAGACCGTACACCGTTTCCGTGGGCAGCCCGACCAGACTACCTCGCGCCAGTTGCTGCGCAGCCGCCAGAACCGCCGGGTCACTGGCCCCGCTGCGGAGCGACTGGGCGGCCGATGGGTGTGGGGTCAGCAGGCGTGGCATGGCAGCGGTCGGTGTGGGGGTGTCGGCACGCGGGCGGGGAGCATCAGAGTGGTGGCAGGCCCAGCAGTGCGCACACCTGTTGCGCGGTGGTGCGCACCGCTTCGGCGGTGGGGCCGGTGATGTTCAGGTGGCCCATCTTGCGTCCCCTGCGGGCGTCGAGCTTGCCATACAGGTGCAGGTGGGTGCCCGACTGGGCCAGCACGCCGGCCCAGTCGGGTGCGCGCAAATTGCCGTTGGGCGCAAACCACAGGTCCCCCAGCAGGTTGAGCATGATGGTCGGGCTGTGCAGCCGGGGCGGCACCAGGGGGAGCCCCGCCATAGCGCGAACCTGCAGTTCGAACTGCGAAACGGTGCACGCGTTCTGGGTGTAGTGGCCGCTGTTGTGCGGGCGGGGGGCCATTTCGTTGACCACCAGCGCACCGTCTGCACTCCCGTCGTCGATGATGAAAAACTCGACGCACAGCACGCCCACGTAGTTCAGGTGGGATGCAATGAATTTCGTAGCATTGATTGCTTTAAAATCAAGCCCTGAGGCTGGTTTTTCTTCGTAAACTTCCGTGATGGCCAGTATCCCGTCCCGGTGCAGGTTGCGCTGCACCGGGAAATGCACGCACGCACCGTCCGCGCCGCGCGCAACGATCACCGAGCATTCGGCCACCAGCGGCAGCATCTTTTCCAGCACGCAGGGGACGCGACCCAGTTCGTCCCAGGCTGCGGCCAGCTCGTCACGGGTGGCCACACGCACCTGGCCTTTGCCGTCGTAGCCCAGGCGTGCGGTTTTCAGGATGCCGGGCAGCAGGTCGCCCGGCACAGCGGCCAGCAGCTCAGGTGTGGTGATGGTGGCGTACGGTGCCGGGAACACCGCCTGGTCGGGGTGGGCGCTGGCCACGTCGACGAACAGTGCCTTTTCCTTCACACGGTCCTGCGCCACGGCCACGCAGTGCGATGCAGGTGCCACAGGGCGGTGTGCGCCCAGCGTCAGCAAGGCGGCGGCCGGCACGTTCTCGAACTCGGTGGTGATGGCGTCGCAGCGCTGCATCAGTTGGGCCAGGCCTTGCTCGTCGTCGTAGCCGGTCTGGATGTGGTAGTGGCTGACGCGTCCGGCGGGGCTGGCCGGGTCCGGGTCCAGCACCGCAGTGAAATAGCCCATGGCCTGGGCGGCATGCACGAACATGCGGCCCAGCTGGCCACCGCCCATCACGCCCAGCGTGAGTTGCTGGCCTCTGGCCGAGGTGCTGCCGGGGAGGAGTGTCTGGTGGCTCATGGGTGCGGAAGGTAGGGGGGACGACAGTGAAAGAAAGGTCGGGCGTGTGGCCAGTCAGGCGACGGGCGGAACGACCATGGCGCGGGCGGCTTCCGTTTGCGCGGCGCGGAAGGCGTTCAGCCGGGTCAGCAAGGCAGGGTCGCGGGTGGACAGCATGGCGATGGCGAACAGCGCGGCGTTGGCCGCACCGGCGGTGCCGATGGCGAAGGTGGCCACCGGGATGCCCTTGGGCATTTGAACAATGCTGTGCAGCGAATCCACGCCCTGCAGGTGACGGCTGGCCACGGGCACACCCAGCACCGGCACAGGTGTTTTGGCGGCCAGCATGCCGGGCAAGTGGGCCGCGCCCCCTGCACCGGCAATGATGGCTGTCAGGCCGCGCGGCCCGGCACTCTCGGCGTAGGCGATCAGGTCGTCCGGCATGCGGTGGGCCGACACCACACGGGCTTCGTGTGCAATGCCGAATTGCTTCAGGATGTCCACCGCGTGCTGCATGGTGTCCCAGTCGCTGGACGATCCCATGACGACGCCGACTTGGATGGCGGGTGCAGCGCTGTGCACATCTGCGGGACTGGAGGCGTGTTCGGACATGGTCGGTACGGGTGGGGGAAGGTGATGCGCGTGCGCGCCGGTGGAACATGGGGCGTTCCGGTACAGTTCGCATTTTACTTTTCAGGCCATTTGGGCTTGACTGCACAGTTTGTTTTGCTCTTGAACGCCAGGTACTTGCCATGACCGATGTGACCGTCGCCAATTTCGAAGCCGAAGTGGTTGAAGCCTCTCTCCAGACACCCGTGCTGGTCGATTTCTGGGCACCCTGGTGCGGCCCGTGCAAGTCGCTCGGGCCGGTGCTGGAAAAACTGGAGGCCGAGTACGCGGGCCGGTTCAAATTGGTGAAGATCAATTCGGACGACGAGCAGGAGCTGGCCGGGGCGTTTGGCATCCGCAGCATTCCCACCTGCGTGATGATGGTGGGCGGCAAGCCGGTCGACGGGTTCATGGGTGCACAGTCCGAAGGTCAGGTGCGGGCCTTCCTCGACAAGCATGTGCCCGCCGCGAACGAGCTGGAGGCCGAGCTCGAAGAAGAGGCCGCCCTCGAGGCACTGGCCGATGGCGACATCGAAGCCGCACTGGCCAAGTTGCAGCACGCCGTCGACACCGATCCTGACAACGATGATGCCCGTTTTGACCTGGTCAAGCTCCTGTTGCAGCAGGGGCTGGACGATGAAGCCAAGGTGGTGTTTGCGCCTGTCATTGCCAAGTCGGCGGGGGTGCGCAGGCTGGATGCGCTGAACCAGTGGATCAAAGCCATTGATTCTGTAGCTGCCTATGCAGACGCAGAAAGCGCTGAAGCCGAATTTCATTCAAAAATTGCAGCCAACCGGCGCGATTTCGATGCCCGGTTTGCGCTGGCCCGCTTGCGCATGGCCCAGCAGCGTTGGACCGATGCCATGGACGAACTGCTGGAAATCCTGATGCGCGACAAGGCCTGGAGCAGTGACCAGGCCCGCAAGACCTACGTGGCCATTCTCGATCTCATCGAACCACCCAAGCCCAAGGTGGCAGATGGTCAGATTCCGCCTGAGGACCCCACCGTGGTCACCTACCGCCGCCGATTGTCGAGTGTGGTGCTGAGCTGACAACAGGGTTGCGGCCAGCGGCCGCATGAGGGTGTGCCCTTCCAGGGCGCGCGCAGGGTGCTGCTGCGGGCTGTCGCCCAGGGCCAATGTCCCTGGCTTTACGTCGGGTTCACATGGCTGTGTTTAACATCGCGGCCCCTTGGCGTTTCCTGTGGCCGCATCCATGTCTGACAACAATCCCTCCCCGTCTGTTCCCTTTTCGCGCGTTGCGGTTGCTGCGTGTCTGGCGGCCACCGTTGTGCTGTCGGCTTGCGGTGGGGGTGACAAGCCCGCGGGCGCGCCCGGCGGCCCAGGGTCTGCCCCACCACCCGCACAGGTGGGCGTGATCACGGTTCAGCCGGGTGCGCTGGACCTGGTGACCGAACTGCCCGGTCGGCTGGAGGCCTCTCGGGTGGCGCAGGTTCGGGCCCGGGCCACGGGCATCGTGCAGCAACGGTTGTTCACAGAGGGCAGCGCGGTCAGGGCCGGGCAGCCTTTGTTCCGCATCGACTCAGCGCCTTATGAAGCGGTGCTGGCCAGCGCCCGCGCCCAGCAGGCCAAAGCCGAGGTGCAGGTGGCCCAAACCCAGGCCCAGTGGGCACGGTTGCGGCCCCTGGTTACCGACAAGGCCGTGAGCGAGCAGGAAGCCACCAACGCCGAACTGGCCGTGAAGCAGGCTGAGGCCGACCTGGCCTTGGCCAAGGCTGCTGTGCAAACCGCCAGCATCAACCGGGGCTACGCAGACGTGACCGCACCCATTGCCGGGCGTGTGGGCCGCGCCAACGTGACCGAGGGCGCACTGGTGGCGCAGACCGACGCCACGCCCATGGCCGTGGTGCAGCAGATTGACCCGCTGTACATCAACTTCACCCAGTCGGCCAGCGAGGCCATGGCCCTGGCCCGTGCGGTGGAAAACGGCCAGCTCAAGCGCAGCGGCACCCAGGCCGCTGCCGTGAAAGTGGTGCTGGAAGACGGCACCGAACACCCCCAACCCGGCAAGCTGCTGTTCAGCGACCTGACGGTGGACCCCACCAGCGGCCAGGTGACCTTGCGTGCCGAGGTGCCCAACCCCGGTGGCCGCCTGTTGCCCGGCTTGTACGTGCGCGTGCGGCTGGTGCAGGCCCAGGCCAGTGACGCCATTGCGCTGCCGCAGCAGGCCGTTACCCGCAGCCCAAAGGGCGACAGCGTGATGGTGGTGGACACTGAGGGCAAGGTCAGCCCCCGCCCGGTCAAGCTGGGCGGCCAGCAAGGCGGGCGCTGGGTGGTGCTGGATGGGCTGAAGGCGGGCGAGCAGGTGATGGTGGACGGCTTCCAGAAGCTGCGCGGCGACGCGCCGGTGAAGGCCGTGCCCTGGCAGGCACCCGGTACCGCCCCCAAGGCCGCGGCTGCCGGTGCCACAGCGCCAGGGTCTGCACCCGCATCTGCGTCTGCCCCCGCGCCTGCCGCCGCAGCCAAATAAAGGGTTCGCAGCATGGCCAAGTTTTTCATCGACCGTCCCATTTTTGCGTGGGTGATCGCGCTGTTTGTGATGGTGCTGGGCGCGGTGTCCATCACCCAGTTGCCCATTTCGCAGTACCCGCCGGTGGCCCCGCCGTCCATCGTGGTGTCGGCCACCTACCCCGGCGCGTCGGCGCAAACGCTGGAAGACGCGGTGTTGGCCGTCATCGAGCGCGAGATGAACGGCTCACCGGGCCTGATTTACATGGAGTCGGTGGCGCAGGCCAACGGCACGGGCACGATCACGCTGAGTTTTCAGCCGGGTACGAATGCCGACCTGGCGCAGGTGGACGTGCAAAACCGCTTGGGCCGGGCTGCGCCGCGCCTGCCCACGGCAGTGACGCAGCAGGGTGTGCGGGTGGACAAATCGCGCACCAACTTTTTGCTGTTCACCATCCTGTCGTCCAAAGAGCCGGCCTGGGACCCGGTGGCGCTGGGCGACTACGCCTCGCGCAACGTGTTGCCCGAATTGCAGCGTGTGCCCGGCGTGGGCCAGGCCCAGTTGTTTGGTACCGAGCGTGCCATGCGCGTGTGGATCGACCCGGCCAAGCTGCAAGGCTATGGCCTCTCCAGTGCCGACGTGACCAACGCCATCCGCGCGCAAAACGCCCAAGTGTCGGCCGGTGAAATCGGCAGCCTGCCCAACGTGGCCGGCCAGGGCATTGCGGCCACCGTGGTGGTGAAGGGTCAGCTGAGCTCGGTGGACGAATTTGGCCGCCTGCTCTTGCGCGCCAATGCCGACGGCTCCAGTGTGCGCCTCAAAGACGTGGCCCGCATCGAGCTGGGTGGGCAGTTGTATGCCACCAGCGCCCGGCTGAACGGGCAGCCTTCGGTGGGCATGGGTATACAGCTCTCGCCCAGTGGCAACGCGCTGGCCACGGCACAGGCCATCCGCGACAAGATGACCGAACTGGAGCGCTACTTTCCGCAGGGTATGAGCTGGACGGTGCCTTACGACAGTTCGCGCTTCGTGAAGATTTCCATCGGCAAAGTGGTGGAAACGCTGGTCGAGGCCGTGGCGCTGGTGTTTCTGGTGATGTTCCTGTTCCTGCAGAACTGGCGCTACACCGTCATTCCCACCATCGTGGTGCCCATTGCCCTGCTGGGCACGTTTGCGGTGCTGTTGGCCATGGGCTTTTCCATCAACGTGCTGACCATGTTCGGCATGGTGCTGGTGATCGGCATCGTGGTGGACGATGCCATCGTGGTGGTGGAAAACGTCGAACGCATCATGAGCGAAGAGGGGCTGTCGCCCCGCGAGGCCACCCGCAAGGCCATGGGCCAGATTTCAGGGGCCATCGTGGGCATCACGGTGGTGCTGATCTCGGTGTTTTTGCCGCTGGCGTTTTTCAGCGGATCGGTCGGCAACATCTACCGCCAGTTTGCGGCGGTGATGGGCGTGTCCATCGCGTTTTCGGCGTTTTTTGCGCTGTCGCTCACCCCGGCGCTGTGTGCCACGCTGCTCAAGCCGGTCGAGGCCGGGCATCACCATGCCAAAACCGGGTTCTTCGGCGGGTTCAACCGGGGTTTCAGCCGCACCGCGAAGGGCTATGAGGGCTGGCTGGCCAAACTGCTGCCGCGTGCCGGGCGCAGCCTGGTGATTTACGCCGCCATCGTGGCCGCAGCAGGCGTGGTGTACACCCGCCTGCCCACCTCGTTCCTGCCCAACGAAGACCAGGGCACCATGCTGGTGAACATCCAACTCCCGCCCGGCGCCACGCAGGAGCGCACCCGTGCCGTGATCGAGCAGGTGGAGGGCTTCATGCTTAAGCAGCCCGAGGTTCAGAGCATGGTGGGCGTATTGGGCTTCAGCTTTTCAGGCCAGGGCCAGAACGCTGCCCTCGCATTCGTCACGCTGAAAGACTGGAGCGAACGCACCGGGCCTGGCAGCAGCGCACAGGCGGTGGCAGGCCGGGCGTTTGGCGCTTTGGCGGGCGTGCGCGACGCGTTCATCTTCCCGCTCAGCCCACCGCCCATCCCTGAATTGGGGTCGGCATCGGGCTTCAGCTTCCGCCTGCAAGACCGGGGCGGGCAAGGGTTTGATGCGCTGATGGCGGCGCGCAACCAGTTGCTGGGTATGGCGGGCAAAAGTCCGGTGCTGACACAGGTGCGCCCCGATGGCCTGGAGCCCGCGCCGCAGTTGCAGCTCGACATCGACCGCGACAAGGCCGCCGCCCTCGGTGTGGGCTACGACAGCATTGCCACCACCCTGGCCACCGCGCTGGGCTCGGCGTATGTGAACGACTTTCCGAACGCCGGCCGTTTGCAGCGCGTGGTGGTGCAGGCCGATGCCCCGGCCCGCATGCAGCCCGACGACCTGTTGCGACTGACGGTGAACAACGCCAAAGGCCAGGTGGTGCCGTTTGCCGCGTTCGCCAGCACTCGCTGGGTGGTGGGCCCCATGCAAACCGTGCGCTACAACGGCTACCCGGCCATGCGCATCAGCGGCAGTGCTGCGGCTGGCTACAGCACCGGCGACGCGATGGCCGAGATGGAAAAATTCGCCGCGCAACTGCCCGCAGGCTTTGCGTTTGAGTGGACCGGCCAGTCCCGCGAGGAAAAGCTGGCCGGCGCGCAGGCGTACATCGTGTACGCATTCGCCATCCTGGCGGTGTTCTTGTGTCTGGCCGCGCTGTATGAGAGTTGGACCATTCCGCTGTCGGTGATTCTGGTGGTGCCGCTGGGCGTGGTGGGCGTGTTGCTGGCCACGCTGATGCGGGGCTATGCGAACGACGTGTACTTCCAGGTGGGGCTGATCACCATCATCGGCCTGTCGGCCAAAAACGCCATCTTGATCATTGAATTCGCTAAAGACCTGCAGGCGCAGGGCAAAAGCGTGGTGGCTGCCGCGCTGGAGGCCGCGCACCTGCGGTTTCGCCCCATCGTCATGACGTCGCTCGCCTTCACCATGGGGGTACTGCCCCTGGCACTGGCCAGCGGCGCAGGCTCAGCCAGCCAGCGGGCCATTGGCACCGGGGTGATCGGCGGCATGTTGACCGGCACCGTGTTGGCGGTGGTGTTTGTGCCCGTGTTTTTTGTGGTGGTGCGCAGCCTGTTCAAGGGCAGCGCCCGCCAGACAGCGTTGTACCAGGCCGATGCCGAGCACCTGGGGGTGAAAAGCCATGATTAAAAAAGCCTTCCAGCGCTTGTCTGATAACACTTCTTTGCTATCTGTGAAGTTCTCTGTGTCTGTTGCAGCGGTTGCGCTGGCCAGCGGGTGTTCCCAGTTCCAGCCTTTGCAGCGGCCCGACGTGGCGCTGCCTGCGGCCTGGCCCACGGCCCCGGCCCAGCCTGCCGCTGCGTTGTCCAGCACCATGACTGGGGACGCAGTGGTGGCAGACCCCGGGCTGAAGGCACTGGTAACCCAAGCCCTGGCCAACAACCGCGACGCACGCGTGGCCGCGTTCCAGGTGGCGCAACTGCGTGCCCAGGCTGAGGGGCGCGATGCCGTTCGGTGGCCCACGGTCAACGCAGGGCTGACCAGCAGCCGTCAGACGGTGGGTGCCAACGAGCCCATCAAAAGCAACTTGACCGCTGGCGTGCAAATCACCGCCTGGGAGATGGACTTTTTTGGCCGTCTGGAAAGCCTGAAAGAAGCCGCCCTGGCGCAGTACCTGGCGGCTGAACAGACCCGGCAAAGCACCCAGCTCAGCCTGGTGGCGGGCGTGGCCACCGCCTGGCTCAACCTGCAAACCAGCGATGCCTTGCTGGCGCTGACGCAACAAACCTTGGCCACCCGGGAGCAGGCGCTGCGCCTGACACGTTTGCGGCACGAGAGCGGCATTGCGTCTGCACTCGAACTGCGCCAGGCCGAGTCGCTGGCCGCATCGGCCCAGGTGGCGCTGGCGCAGCAGCAGCGCCAGCGTGCATTGGACCGCAACGCCCTGGCTCTGCTGGTGGGCCAGCCCGTGGACCAGCCGTTGGCCGATGCCGCTCTGCGACCCGCAGGCGACCCGACGCAAGCGCTGGCCGAGGTACCGGTGGGCTTGCCGTCGGAAGTGCTGCTGTCGCGACCTGATGTGCGCGCCGCCGAGCAGCAACTGGCGGCTGCCAACGCCAACGTGGGCGCTGCGCGGGCAGCCTTTTTCCCGCGTGTTTCGCTCACGGCCAGTCTGGGTTCGGTAAGCAGCGAGTTGTCGGGGCTGTTCAAAGGCGGCACCTGGGGCTGGGCCTTGGCCCCACAGGCCTTGCTGCCCATTTTTGACGGTGGTGCCAATCAGGCCAATCTGACCGCCGCACAGGCTGCGCGCGATGTGGCGCTGGCGCAATACGAAAAAGCCATTCAGACCGCGTTCAAAGAAGTGAACGATGCCCTGGTCAGCCGTGCTTCGTTGGCCGAGCAACTGCGCGCCCAATCGGCGCTGGTGGCGGCAGAGAGCGAGCGCCTGCGTCTGTCTGAACTGCGGTTGAGCCAAGGGGTGAGCGGTCAGCTCGACGTGCTGGATGCCCAGCGCGGCCTGTTCGCGGCCCAGCAGGCCTTGCTGCAGGTGCAAACCGCACAGGTGCTGAACCGGGTGGCGCTGTTCAAGGCCACCGCAGGTTTGTGATGGGTCGGACTTAGACCCAGCTTCGTGCCAGGCGGCTCAGCCCACCAGGCGCGTCAAGGCTTCCTGGTACTTGGCCGCCGTCTTGGCAATCACGTCTTTGGGCAAATGCGGGGCAGGCGCAGTCTTGTCCCAGCGCACGCCACCGATGGTGGCGGCTTCCAGCCAGTCGCGCAGGAACTGCTTGTCGAAACTGGGTGGGTTGCTGCCCGGCGCATAGCTGTCGGCGGGCCAGTAGCGTGATGAGTCGGGTGTCAGCACCTCGTCCATCAGCACCAGGGTGCCGTCGGTGTCCAGGCCAAACTCGAACTTGGTGTCCGCAATGATGATGCCTTTGGCGCGGGCAATCTCGGCAGCTGCGCTGTACAGGCGGATGCTGATGTCCCGGATGCGTGTCGCCAGGTCCAGCCCGATCATCTCCACCGTGCGCTCGAACGTGATGTTTTCATCGTGTTCGCCCACCGCAGCCTTGGCCGCAGGGGTGTAGATGGGCGCGGGCAACTGGCTGGCGTTGGTCAGGCCGTCGGGCAGCGGCACGCCGCACACGCTGCGGCTGGTCTGGTATTCCTGCCAGCCACTGCCAGCCAGGTAACCGCGCACCACGGCCTCCACGGGGATGGGCTTCAGTCGCTTGACCAGCATGGAGCGGCCAGTCACCTGGGGTACTTCGGCCGGCGTCACCACGCTTTCGGGGGCATCGCCCGTCAGGTGGATGGGGCAGATGTTCAGGCCGTTGGGGCCGAGTTTGTCGAACCAGAACAGCGCCATTTTGGTCAGCAGTTCGCCCTTGCCCGGGATGGGTTCGCCCATGATCACGTCGAATGCGCTGATGCGGTCGGAGGCCACCATCAGGATGCGGTCATCGCCCACGGCGTAGTTGTCACGGACCTTGCCGCGGGCCATGAGGGGCAGGGATGTGAGGGCAGAAGTGTGCAAAGCAGAGGGCATGGTAGCGAGCAGGGCAGAAAAAAGGCCCGTTGAACGTTCAACGGGCCAGGGTGCGGGCGGCTGGGTTCGCGTGGATTATCGCGTCTTCGCTGCCGACGTGGTGTGGAAATCGACGGCTGTCACTTGACCAGCTGGGCCAATTCACCGCTGGCGTAGCGGGAGGCCATGACCGACAGGCTGTCGCCCTTGATCTTGCTGGCCTGGCCCTCGCAGCCGAATTCCAGGTAACGCTGCTTGCACACGGCCTTGGCGGCTTCGCGGGCAGGCTTGAGCCACTCACGGGCGTCGAACTTGTCGGGGTTTTCAGCCAGGAACTTGCGCACCGCGCCGGTCATGGCCAGGCGGATGTCGGTGTCGATGTTGATCTTGCGCACGCCGTGCTTGATGGCTTCCTGGATTTCCTTGACGGGCACGCCGTAGGTTTCCTTCATCTTGCCGCCGTACTGGTTGATGATGGCCAGCAGTTCTGCCGGCACGCTCGACGAGCCGTGCATCACCAGATGGGTGTTGGGAATGCGGGCATGGATTTCTTTCACGCGGCTGATGGCCAGCACATCGCCGGTGGGCGGTCGGGTGAACTTGTAGGCACCGTGGCTGGTACCGATGGCGATGGCCAGTGCGTCGAGCTGTGTGGCCTGCACAAACTGGGCAGCTTCTTCCGGGTCGGTCAACATCTGGCTGTGGTCGAGTTTGCCGACGGCACCGATGCCGTCTTCCTCGCCGGCTTCACCGGTTTCCAGGCTGCCCAGGCAGCCCAACTCGCCTTCCACCGTCACGCCCACTTTGTGCGCCATGGCGACCACCTGCTGGGTGACCTCGACGTTGTAGGCAAAGTCGGCAGGTGTTTTGCCGTCATCACGCAGCGAGCCGTCCATCATCACCGAGCCGAAGCCCAGGTCGATTGCGCCCTGGCAGACCTTGGGGCTGGTGCCGTGATCCTGGTGCATGACCAGCGGGACGTGCGGGTAGGCTTCGGTCGCAGCCTGAATCAGGTATTTGATGAAATGCTCGCCCGCATATTTGCGCGCGCCCGCGCTGGCCTGCAGGATCACGGGTGCGCCAACTTCATCGGCGGCGGCCATCACGGCCTGCACCTGCTCCAGGTTGTTGACGTTGAACGCCGGAATGCCGTAGCCATTGACCGCCGCATGGTCCAGCAGTTCGCGCATGGAAACGAGTGCCATCACTATCCCCTCAGAAGTTGGTAACCGGTTTGTAACTCCGGTCATTTTAGCCAGTGCCAGTCGGCAGTCGCTTGACACAAATCAGTCAGGCGGCCCGACAGATTTTCAGCATGTTGGTGCCGCCGGGCGCGCCCATGGGCTCGCCACAGGTGATGGTGTACAGATCGCCTGACTGCAGCCTGCCTGCTTCTTTCAGACGGGTCTCGGCATGGGCCAGCGCGGTGTCGCGGTCGGTGTGCGTGTCAGTCAACAGCGGTCGCACGTTGCGGTACAGCGTCATCTTGCGCTGGCTGGCCACGGAGCCGGTCAATGCATAAATGGGCATGCCCACGTTGTGCCGGCTCATCCACAGCGCAGTGGAGCCCGATTCGGTCAGCGCCACAATGGCTTTGGCCCCCAGATGGGCAGCGGTGAACAGCGCGCCCATGGCAATCGACTGGTCGATGCGCTTGAACGTCTTGCCCACAAACGACGCATCGAGGTTGTGGTCGCTGGCCTGCTCGGCCATCTGGCAGATGTTGGCCATTTCCCTGACGGTTTCGAGGGGAAACTTGCCCGCCGCCGTTTCGGCGCTGAGCATCACGGCGTCGGTACCGTCCAGCACGGCGTTGGCCACGTCGCTGACCTCGGCGCGGGTGGGCACCGGCGCGTTGATCATGCTCTCCATCATCTGCGTGGCGGTGATGGCCACCTTGTCGTGCTCGCGGGCCAGCTTGATCATGCGTTTCTGCAGCGCGGGCACGGCTGCGTTGCCGACTTCAACCGCCAGGTCGCCACGCGCCACCATGATCCCGTCGCTGACGCGCAGGATGTTTTCCAGCTCGGGGATGGCCTCTGCCCGTTCAATTTTGGCAATCAGCCCTGGCCGGTGGCCGTCGGTACAGGCCACGTTGCACAACTGGCGGGCCAGTTCCATGTCGGTGGCGTTCTTGGGGAAGCTCACGGCCACGTAGTCGGCCTTCAGCGTCATCGCCGTGCGGATGTCGTCCATGTCCTTGGCGGTCAGTGCCGGGGCCGTCAGGCCGCCGCCCTGTTTGTTGATGCCCTTGTTGTTGGACAGTTCTCCACCCATGACCACCGTGGTGTGCACGGCAGCGCCCTTCACGCTGTCCACTTTCAGCACGATGAGGCCGTCATTGAGCAGCAAGGTGTCGCCCGCTTTCACGTCGCGGGGCAGCTCTTTGTAGTCCAGCCCCACACCGGCCTCGTCCCCGGGTTCGGTGCGGGCGGCGTCCAGCACAAACGGCGCGCCATTGATCAGCTCTACTTTCCCGTTGGCAAACTTGCCGACCCGGATCTTGGGGCCTTGCAGGTCAGCCATGATGGCCACTTCGGTGCCGGCTCGCTGGGCGGCGTCGCGGACCATGTTCGCGCGGTCGGCGTGGTCCTGCGCGGTGCCGTGTGAAAAATTCAGCCGCACGACATTCACCCCTGCGCGGATCATGGCTTCGAGGATGTCTGGGTTGCTGGATGAAGGGCCAAGGGTGGCAACGATTTTCGTGGCGCGAGGCATGGATGCGGTCTCCGGTGGGTGGGGCGCGGCGGTAAACGGGTCAGCTGTTGTAATTTGGTTTCAATTATGGTTGGAATCAGTTACTGTCCGGTTACCGCGCCAGGAGCGTCAGCAAGATCGTGCGGCTGAAGTGTCAAAATGTCGATGGGTTGGGTGCGTGACAAGATTTGCCCGATCCAACCCTCCCACGGCCACTGCAGGATACCCATGACCGCCATACCCTCCGACGCAACACCACTTCTCGACATTGCAGCGCTTGATGACCTGAAGGACATGCTGGCCGAGGCTTTGGCTGAAATTGCCGACACGTTTCTGGATGGGCTGGATGCCGAGGTGGAGGCCGTGGGCACGGGCATTCAGACCAGTGGCCCCGCCGCGAGGGCAGCCGCACACTCACTGAAGGGCAGTGCCGGGAACATGGGCAGCAAAGCCTTGTCCCTGCAGGCATCGGCGATTGAAAAGGCGGCTGTCGAAGGTGACCTGGCCCGGTGCCAGGCCCTGTACCCCCAGTTGAAGGTGCTGGCTGCTGACACGCGCGTGGCGCTGAAGGCCTACCTGGCGCAGCCCTGAGCAGCCTGTCCCGCCAGTTTGGCGCAACAGAGTGTCCACAGATCCCTGGTGGTCACACGAGATGGGGTTCGCCTCGGGTCTGCACCTCTGAGATTTCAAGTTCGAGATAACCCCGATGTTGAGCGCCGCGAAGCAAGACTGTGCAGGGTGACTGCGACCGTCCAGCAGATCCATCCCGTCCACAACGTGTGGCTGAGATAGTGAGCCCCCCTGGCCTGTTGTACCCAGCCCAAAGTGAACCCCAGGATGAGCACGGCAAGGTAAACCCGGTTGCTTGCTGTCCCAGAGACGTCGCGTAACCAAACGGCCAGCGCCAAAAACGCAAAAGCTGTCGAGGCATGCCCTCCGGGGAAGCAACGACCGTCACCACCATCTTTCACACCCCATGCCCAGTGCGACACGTACGCTGCAGAGCCACCGAATTCCGCCAGATCCCATGGGCAACTGGTGCGGCTCATTGCTTTGATGGCCACGACCAGTACCAATGAGGCGACAACGGCAGTCACCATCCAAACGCGTTGGCTGCGAGGCAATTGGGTCAATGGCCCAATTGGGTGCCAGACGCTGGCAATCAGCAGTGCCAAGGCTGCCCAACCCAACTGGCGTGCACCGTCGTGCAGCCATGATTGCAAAAATGGGTTGTACTGAAGGGGAAAACCCTCTGGCGTACCGAACCAATGAGCCAGCGTCAGGTCAAGTCCGCTTGCATCCCAAAGTAGCAAGAGCGGCAGCGCGGCAGCCACGGCTGAAAAGCGCTGCCAACCCGAGCGGCCAGGGGGTGCCTGTGAATCTGGCATTCGGATGTCTCTTTCGTTATGGCAGCCGATTTTTTGCTGTCAATCAGTTTTGATGGCTGGTGCGACAACTGCGATACACGTCCAGGTCTGGCTGGTAAACCTCGGTCTGCACGTCCATCAGGCCCAGCACGCTGTGGAACATGTTGTCGTGGGTCAGTGCCCGATCGCCCAACTTGTTCAGGCACGTCGGGCTGAGCGTCAACCTGTTTTGGATCGCCGGTGACAACCATGTAACCCAAGGCACATGCTTTTGTTCCTTGGGTGCCAGGGCATAGGGCAGGCCATGCAAATACAAGTTGTTTTCACCCAGCGATTCGCCGTGGTCCGAGATGTACACCAGTGAGGTGTCTGCCGCTTGTGAGCCCAGCCACGTCACCGCATCGGCGAGGAAGCGGTCGGTGTAGCGCAGCGAGTTGTCATAGGCATTGACCAAAGCCTCACGCGAGCAGCTTTGTAGAGCATTGCTGGTGCATTCGGGTTGGAATAACTTCAGATCGTCGGGTGATCGTTTGTAGTAGGCTGGTCCGTGACTGCCCATTTGGTGTAGCACCACCACAGTGCCACGCGAGCGTTTTTCGGGACTCAGTGTCTCAAGTTGAGCGGCCAATTGTTTGAGCATGATGCCGTCAAGGCATTCTCCGTCCTTGCACAGCGCAGGGTCACTCAGGTTGCGGGTGACTGTGTTGGGTATCCGGTCGCAAACGCCTTTACAGCCCGACTGATTGTCCAGCCATAACACGGCCAGGCCGGCATGCTGCAACACATCCAGCAGATTCTCAAATTTGCCTGACTTGCTCTCGTGTGCCTCTTTGCCATGGTGAGAAAACATGCAGGGCACCGATGCTTGCGTGTTGGTGCCGCAGGACATGACGTTGCCAAACCAAACCAGGTTGCCTTCTTTGGCCAAGGCTTGAAGTTGCGGGTTGGTGTCGCGGTGGTATCCACCCAGTGAAAAATTAGCTGCACGTGCCGTTTCACCCACGACGAGTATCAGCAAGGGGGGACGGTGTTGATCGGCGTAGGTTGGCCCCAGTCTGGCATCGGTGCCGATGGTTTGCAGGGGCTGCTGAGCGCGAGGAATGGCATCTGACACGATGCGACCAACGGCGTAAAGACTGTTGAGCGGGTTGATGCGGTAGCGCACTTCTTTGTGGTTGCGCATGATGGACGCAAAGTCCTGAAAAATCAGGAACAAAGCCAATGCCGCGATCAGGAGGGCCACAGCGAATGTGGTCAGATTTTGAATCAACCCCTTGGTCCAGTGCATTTCAGGCAATGATTCGACAGGGCGTTTCCACAACCACCAAGCTGGGACGATACCGATTGCCAGCATGATGACAAAGAAGCGGATCGACATCAGATCGCTTGCTTCTTTCACGTCGGTGTGCAGCACGTTGAGCAGCATGCTGCTGTCAATGACAACCGAGTAAGCCAACATGAAATGTGTTGCGCTGGCTGCGCTGAGCAATCCAAATATCCCAATGGGCTTCAACATGACAGGCCATGCCAGCAAAGCAAGCAGCGCTGTCAGGATGGCCGCAATGAACGCGCCAAACCCCACCAGGAACAGTGCGCCGCGTAGTCCACTGACTTCGGGCAATGCGAACAGTGAATCCCACAATGCAATGTTGCCCACGGACGCCAGCCACAGGGCGGTGATGGTGGCCAGTTGCCACATAGGCCAGGGTCGTTGGGCAGAAAACAGTGAATTCATGAAATGCGGTCGTCTCTGTAGGTAGGAGAGCAAACGTAAGCTGTTGGGCGAGACAGCACACCATAACGTGCTGACATGAATTCAGGCTTAAGGCCTGTGCGGCAAGCCGACGAACAAACGGAAGGCAGTTGGTTCAAAGGCCCCAGCCAAGACCCAGTCTCAAGCTCAGAAAGACAACCATGCCGGTCACGATGGTGCCCAGCACGTCACGCCGCCAGAAAAACCATGCCGTACCGGCTGCCACGGCGAAGATGCGGGGCTCCTGCCAGGTCTGGATGAGTGCCCCCTGGCTCATCACCACTTCGGGGATGACCACCGCCCCCAGCGCAGCGATGGGGGCGTACTGCAGGCCGCGCTGCGCCCAGTGGGGCAGTGTCCACGGCTTGTCCGACAGGAAGAACAGGCTGCGCGTGAGCACCGTCACGCCGGTCAGGCAGGCAATGGTCAGCAGCGTCCAGGCATCGGTTTCGCCAAAGGCGGGCAGTTCAGCCATGGCGGGCTCCTTCGCGCTGGCGGTCGATCAGCAATGACAGCCCCACCGCGACGGCAATGGCCACCACGATGTTGAGCTTGAGCGGCAGGCTCCAGGCCACCACGGCTGCCGCACCCGACACGGCCATGGCCACGATGCGCAGCGGCGAGCTGGCCAGCGACAGCATCACGCCCAGCAGCGCGAGGATGCCGGCAAACCCCAGTCCCCACTCGGTGGGAATGGCGTTGGCCAGGGCAATGCCCACCATGCTGGCACTCATCCACGACAGCCAATTGATGCCGGTGCTGCCCGCCAGGTAGGCCTGCTGTGCCAGCAAGTCGCCAGGCGGCGTGTGAGTCTGGGGCGCGTGGGGGTAGCGCTTGGCAAAGAACACATAGCTCAGGTCGGCGGTGAGGTAGCCGACGACCAGGCGTTCGCGCAGCGGCAGGTGCATGACGTAGGGGCGCAGGTGCGCCGAGAACACGACGAAGCGCAGGTTGACGCAAAACGCGGTGGCCAAAATCACCCACAGCGGGGCGCCCGCTGCAATCAGTGGCATCGCGGCCAGTTGGGCGCTGCCCGCGAACACGAACAGCGTCATGGCCACGGCCTCGACCACGCTCATGCCGGACTTGACCATGGCCACGCCCGTCATCAGCCCCCACGCGCCGATGCCCGTGGCCACACTGGCCAGGTCGCGCACACCGGCCCAGTAGTCGGGGTGGCGGATGTACGCCGGTTTGAAGAACATGGGTTCAGTGCCTGGTCTGGCCCAGCACCATGCCGGGCGCGAGTGGGCAACCGCGCAGGAATTCGGCGGCGGCCAGGCGCTTGCCGCCCGCACGTTGCAAATGGGTCAACAACAGCGTGCCCTGTCCGGTCTGTACACCAATGCCTGCGCCATTGATGAACAAAATTTGCCCTTGTAGCATGTCTGTATTGAGGAGTTCACTATTGTTTTCGGAATACTCCGATGCGCCCCACAGTTTCAGCGTGTCGGTGCCCAGTGTCGTGCTGGCACCGGGGAAGGGGTCGAACGCGCGGATGCGCCGCGCAATCTCGGCGGCGCTCTGGTGCCAGTCCACCGCGCTTTCCGCCTTCTCGATCTTGTGGGCGTACGTCACGCCCTCTGCCGGTTGGGGCACCGCATGCAGGCCGCCACAGGCAGCCAGCTCCAGCACCTCGACTATCATGCGCCCGCCCAGGGTGGCCAGCCTGTCGTGCAGGGAGGTGGTGGTGTCTGTGGGGCCGATGGCCAGGCTTTCGACGAGCAGCATGTCACCGGTGTCCAGACCCGCGTCCATCTGCATGATGGTGACGCCGGTTGCTGCGTCACCCGCTTCGATGGCGCGGTGGATGGGTGCCGCCCCCCGCCAGCGGGGCAGCAGCGACGCATGGATGTTCATGCAGCCCAGCCGTGGCAGGTCGAGCACCCACTGCGGCAGGATCAGACCATAGGCCGCCACTACCAGCACGTCCAGCCTGGCATCCTGCAGGGTCTGTCGGGCGGCGGCGGCTTCTTCGGGGTATTTGCCATCCAGGCGCAAGCTGTGCGGCTGGGCGACGGCGATGCCGTGCTCCAGTGCCCATTGTTTGACGGGCGAGGCCTGCAGCCTCATGCCCCGACCGGCGGGGCGGTCAGGCTGACTCAGCACCAGTGGAATGTCGAACCCGGCGGCATGCAGTGCGTCCAGGGCCGTCCGTGCAAAGTCGGGGGTGCCGGCAAAGCCCACGCGCAGCGTCGCCATCAGAAGCGGCCTCTGCCAGCACTGGCCTGTTGCTCGGCGCGTTCTTCCTTTTGCAGCTTGGTCTTGATGCGGTTGCGCTTGAGGGGCGACAGGTATTCGACAAACACCTTGCCCATGAGGTGATCCATCTCGTGCTGGATGCACACGGCCAGCATGCCATCGGCTTCGATGGTCTGCGTCTGCCCGTGGCGGTCCAGCGCCCGCACCGTCACGGCCACGGCGCGTTCCACGCCGTCGTAAATGCCCGGCACTGACAGGCAGCCTTCCTCGCCTTTGTGGCGTTCCGGGCTGGACCAGGTGATGTCCGGGTTGATCAGCACCATGGGTGCAGATTTGTCATCACTCACGTCGATGACGATGAGCCGTTGGTGCACATCGACCTGCGTGGCCGCCAGGCCGATGCCCTTGGCCTCGTACATCGTGGCAAACATGTCGTCGATCAGGGGCTGCAGTTCCGGTGTGACGGCAGCAACGGGGGCGGCCACCTTGTGCAGGCGTGGATCGGGGAAACGCAAAATGGGGAGCAGGGGCATGGCTGTGGCGCAATGGCGGGGGAGAAAATGTCGTTATTTTCGCCACTTTTGGGTGTCCCCTTGCCGCCAAGGTGCCATCAGCGTTGCCTCGTCAAGGGCTTGCGCGCAAAATCGAAAACCATTTTTCACGATACCGGGCCTCGCCTCACCGGTCTGTCCATGCCATTCAACATGAACCCAGCTTCCCGCACCCTTGCTTCCTTTGTTCCGACCCGGCGACAGACGGTCAATGCGGGTGCCAGTTGGGCGTGCGTGAGCGCATGGTTGGTGGCAGCTTGCCTGCCGATGCAGGCCGCTGCCCAGCAATACCCGGTGACGGCGCAGCAGAAGGCCACCGCGCAGCAGGTGGCGCAGACGGGTGTCGCGCTCAGCGAACTGGCACCCGATGCCCCGGCGAGCCACACGGTCAAGCGGGGCGACACGCTGTGGGCGATTTCGGGCGTGTTCCTGCGCAGCCCGTGGCGCTGGCCCGAGTTGTGGGGCATGAACCTGTCCGACATCCGCAACCCGCACCGCATCTACCCAGGTCAGGTGTTGGTGCTGGATACCTCGTCGGGGCGGGGTGTGCTGCGTGTCAAGGCCGATGATGGTGAGCCACCCACCGTGCGCGTGTCGCCGCGCACCCGTTACGAATCGCTGGCCGATGCCGCGATACCCATGATTCCGCTGCGCGCCATCGAGCCGTTTCTGGCCGAGGCGCAGATCGTCGATGAACAGGCGTTTGCCCAGGCGCCGCGCATCGTGGCTGCCCAGGAGGGCCGAGTGTTGCTCAGCAAGGGTGACCGCGCGTATGCGCGCTCGCTTCAGGGAACGGGCGAGGGCGGGTTGTCCATGGAGCCGGGTGAGCCGCGCAAGTTCCGGGTGTTCCGCAGCGCCAAGCCGCTCAAGGACCCGACCACCGGCGATGTGCTGGGGTTCGAGGCGCAGTTTGTCGGCAAGGTCCAGCTGGTGCGGGGCGAGGCCCTGCGGGAAGTGACGCTGAAAGACGGCAAAACCGGGCTGGAGATCGAGCCGGCAACCCTTGACGTGGTCGGCACCAAAGAGGAAATCAGGGTGGGTGACCGCATGTTGGTCGACACATCGATGGAAAACGTCGCCTTTGCGCCGCGTGCACCTGTCGAGCCGGTGTCGGGGCAGATCGTTTCCGTGTACGGCGATGCGGTTCGGTTTGCGGGGCAGAACCAGGTGGTGGTCATCAACCGGGGGCACGCACAGGGGCTGGAAGTGGGGCATGTGCTGGCGGTGCAGAAGGACGGCCTGCGCATGGTGGACCGCACCGATGCCAACCGGGCCACCATCCGCCTGCCCGGTGAACGCAACGGCCTGATGATCGTGTTCCGTACTTTTGAGCGGTTGTCGTATGCACTGGTGCTGGACATCACGGACGGTGTGAAGGTGGGTGACCGCTTCGCCAACCCCTGAGGCGTGGCATGGCTGATGCACACGAACTCGATGCCTGGCTTCGCCTGAGCCTGACCCCGGGGGTGGGCGATGTCGCCTCGCGGCACCTGTTGGCCGCGTTTGGTCTGCCGCAGCAGGTGTTTGAACAGTCCGAGGCCGCGTTGCGGCAGGTGGTCAGTGCGGCGCAGACGCGCGCCCTGTTGCAGCCGCCAGAGGGTTGGGCGCAGGCTTGCGAGGCTGTGCAAACCTGGTTGGCCGGCGGCAGCAACCGGCAGGTATTGACGCTGGCCGATGCCGGGTATCCGTCTGAACTGTTGGAAATGGCCGACCCGCCGCTCATGCTGTATGCGCTCGGTGACGTGGCGTTGCTGTCTCATCCCACCCGCCTGGCTGTGGTGGGCAGTCGAAACCCGACGGCCCAGGGCGCGCAGACGGCGCGCGACATGTGCCGGTCCCTTGCGGGGTCGGGGGTGTGCATCGTGTCAGGGCTGGCGCTGGGGATTGACGGTGCAGCACACGAAGGTGCGCTGGATGCGGGCGGCAGCACCATCGCCGTGGTGGGAACCGGGCTGGACCGGGTCTACCCGCGCCGACACCTGGACCTGGCGCACCGCCTTGCCCAACAAGGGCTGCTCATCAGCGAATTTCCGCTGGGCACATCCCCCGCGCAGGCCAATTTTCCCAAACGCAACCGGATCATTGCCGGGCTGTCCCAGGGCACCTTGGTGGTGGAGGCCGCGCTGGCTTCCGGTTCGCTCATCACGGCGCGTTGTGCGGCTGACATGGGACGTGATGTGATGGCCATACCCGGCTCCATCCACTCGACGCAGGCCAAGGGCTGCCACGCCCTCATCCGCCAGGGGGCCAAGCTGGTTGAAACTGCCCAGGATGTGCTGGAGGAGTTGCGGGTCATGGTCAGGTGCGGGGGTGAGGCGTCCCCTGCAACGCTACCGCTGTCTGACGAGGGCAGTCTGCAGGGTGATGAGGGCCTGTCGGGGGACGATGAGCGGAGCGAAGTTGCGCCGATCAGCCCGATTTGCCCCGTGCTGGATGCCATGGGGCATGCGCCGATCGGCCTGGATGCCATCCAGGCGCGCACCGGTCTGCCCACACCTGCTTTGCAGGCGCGGCTGTTCGATCTGGAGCTCGACGGACACTTGGCACGCATGCCTGGGGGGCTGTTCCAGCGCATCGTGCGCACCTGAAGGCTGCGTGCGGGGCTGGTGTGCTGCGTCAGGTCAGCAAGCGCTCCGGGTTGGCCTCGATTTTCTGCAGGGCTGCACGGGTGGCCCTCACGGTGAGCGACTCTTCTTCCGCAGGCACCAGCAAACCCGCTTGCAAATAGGCGGCCACACGTGCCGTGTGTATCAGGTAGCAATGCTGTTGCGCGGTGGCAAACAGGTACAGCTGTCCGCGCTCGCTCCGCCAGGCGAACTGCACCTGGCAGGGGTTGTTGTTGTGATCCAGCCTGAACCAGGTGCCCAACTGAAGTTCCAGCGCCCAGGCGCGCATGGCCGGGTTGGCGGCTTCGCCACCCTGCGCAATGACCACGATGTGCGAAGCATCCACGCCGGTGATCATCTCGATGCTGTCCTGGTCCAGATCGAGGTCGCCCACGCCGTCCTGGGGCAAAAAATCTTCCAGGCTGGACAGGTTGCGTGTGACGGCTGCAAGCTGGTCGGCAGGGATGGTTTCCGTGCGGGACATGAAGGCATCGGCCAGGATGTCACTGATGCGTTTGATGTGCTGGTCTTGCTGTACCGTGTCCATGCCCAGCATGGCCATGCCTTGTCGCAGCCTGCTCAGCAGGTTGGGCAGTTGCGCAATCACCTGGGCGCGCTCGGCACGTGATGGCTTCGCACTGGCTGCCCACAGCAAATCCGATGCGGTGGTTTTGAGCATGGCCATGATGTCTGGCTTGCCGTCGAACTTGATACTGGCCACTGCCAGCACTTCCGCCCAGATCCGGAAGAGAAAGTCGCGGATGTCGTCGCGCACGGGCATGTCATTGAGTTGCTTGCGCAGCTCGATGGTGTACTGAACGGTCAGCGTTTCCTTCTGTTCCACCTGTTGGGCAATGCTCACGAGCTTGCCAGCCGGCCCTCTGGACTGGAGATGCCGGGCCAGGAAGGCCTGGAATTCGTCAAACGCCAGCTGAAACACGCGTCTGCCCGTTTCGGGGTACTGTTCGATGACCTGGACCACCCGCTTGATTTCAGTTTCCAGTGCCTGGGCGCTGACTTCTGACAAATTGGCATCGAAGCCCAGCGCACACGAGCCCATCCGGTCGATCAGGCGTCGCGCCGGGTGCTGCAGGGTGCTGAAAAAGTCCGGTTCTGCCAGGGCCACGCGCAGCACGGGTATTTGCAGCCGTGCAAACCAGACGCGCAAGGACGCCTGGATGCGGTCCTCGGTCAGGATGCTCTGGAACATCAGGGCCACGATTTCGATGATGGCCTTTTCGCTGGGGGAGTCCGCAGCCTGCTTGAGCGCGGCACTGCGTTGCCGCATGGCCAGCAGGTACTCGTCGAGCTGTGCGTGGGTGATTTCGATCCCGGCTGCCTGTGGCTGCCCGTCGAGTTGTGCAAAGCCCTGGAGTTTGCCGGGTTGCAACAAAGCATTGAGTTGCGGACTGGGCGCAGCAGGATGATCTGGGGTTTGGGTGCCAGATGCGCTGGCGCCTGAATGATCGGCAAACAGGCGTTTGATGCGGCCCAACACTTCCTGTGTCTGGGTTCGGGCGCGTGCCCACCATTCGCCACCCGAGGCTGCTCCCTGGGCGTGTTGGGGGTCAAAACGTGCCGTGGCGGCAAAGCTGGTCTCGTGTGGGCCACTGGCCTGGCCACCAGCACCGCCATGCGTGTTGCCGGTGGGGGGCGCGGCTTGCGAGTCGGTCTGAGGGGCACCGGCCACAGCGGTGCCGGGGGCTGACGGCGCTTTGCGCACGGCGTTCTTGAGATTGATCTCAGGCCTGACGCCGTTGGTGACCAGGAACCGGTTGGCCTCTTTGTAGGCTTCGACGACTTTGCCCGACACGCTGGCCGACAGGCTGGCGCTCAGTTGCTGCCACATGTCCCGGCTCAGACCTGCATGCGTCCACTCGTCCAGCAGGACTCGGCTGATGTTGTCGGGCTTGATCACATCGTTAGTTGGCAACTCGACACGCCCTTCGGCAAACAGCAGCCGAAGGCGAAGATCCGACAGTTCCTGCGAAGCAGCATCCTGAATGCGGGTGGCCAAACGCGAGGCCAGCAACTGGTCTTCCACGGCATCGTCGGCCAGCAGTTCCAGCTGACCGGGTTCGGTCTGTTTGCGGCTGTGGGCCGTTCCGCGCTGGACCAAACGTTGTTGCAGACTGGCCCGGATGCCGTCGATCCAGTTACGGTCCGAGTGCTGAAACGCGCTCATCGTATCCCGCGCGCTCTGCATGTCATGCCCCGTTTGAGCGGTCTCCAGACGCTGGGTCAGGTGGTCACGCAGGTCCTGCGCCACCTTGGGCAGGATCAGTCCCAGCTGGGCGCAAAAACGCTGCCGTGTCACGGCAGCGAGTGCGATAAGAGGCTCGGATGTGCTCACTTGGCAGGTTGGTTGCGACAGCGCTGACGGGATGACAACACACGGATCGAGCGGCGGAGGTTCAGGCAGATGCGCCGTGGTTGGGGTCGTCCGGGTTGCCTTCGCGCTTCTCGGCGCGGACGAGGTCTTCCCGTTTGATGCCCAGCCACATGCCCACGGCTGCTGCCACAAACACCGACGAATAGATGCCGAACAGGATACCAATGGTCAGCGCCAGCGCAAAGTAGAACAGCGTGGGTCCGCCGAACAACAGCATCGACAGCACCATGATCTGTGTGCTGCCGTGCGTGATGATGGTACGGCTGATGGTCGAGGTGATGGCGTGGTCGATGACCTGCACGGTGTTCATTTTGCGCTGTTTGCGGAATGTTTCACGGATGCGGTCAAAAATCACCACCGATTCGTTGACCGAGTAGCCCAGCACGGCCAGCACCGCTGCCAGCACAGCCAGCGAAAATTCCCACTGGAAGAAGGCGAAGAACCCCAGGATGATGATCACGTCGTGCAGGTTGGCGATGATGGCCGACACGGCGTACTTCCACTCGAAGCGCATCGCCAAGTAAATCATGATGCCGACGATCACCAGTCCGAGCGCAGTCAGGCCATCTGCTGCCAGTTCCTTGCCCACCTGCGGACCGACGAATTCGGTACGGCGCAACGTCACGCCGGGGTTGTCCGCTTTCAGGGCGGCCAGCAAGGCTTCGCTTTGCTGGCCGGAGGTCTGACCAGCGACAGGTGGCAGGCGCATCAGCACGTCACGAGACGTGCCGAAGTTTTGCACCGGCACGTCGTGGTAACCCAGTCCGCTGATGACGTTGCGCACGCTGTTCAGGTCGGCTGGCTGTTCGTAGGCCACTTCGATCACCGTGCCGCCTGTGAATTCGACCGACAGGTTCAGCCCCTTGTAAAACAGGAAGAAGACGGCAGCCAGGAAGGTGAGGAAGGACACCGCGTTGAGCACCAACGCGTGTTTCATGAAAGGAATGTCCTTTCGGATGCGGAAGAGTTCCATGTTGCTTGCCTTCAGTTGGCCTGTTGGGTCACGTCGGTACGGGATGAAGCTTCAGGCCGCCAGACGGTGCCGATGGACACGTTCTTGAGTTTCTTTTGTCGCCCGTACCACAGGTTGACCAGTCCGCGAGAGAACATCACGGCCGAGAACATGGACGTCAGGATGCCCACGCAGTGCACCACGGCAAAGCCCCTGACCGGGCCGGAGCCGAAGATCAGCAAGGCGATGCCGGCAATCAGGGTGGTGATGTTCGAGTCGAGGATGGTGCCCCACGCACGGTCGTAGCCGGCATGGATGGCCGCTTGCGGTGACGCGCCGTTGCGCAACTCCTCGCGCACACGTTCGTTGATGAGCACGTTGGCATCGATGGCCATGCCCAGTGCCAGCGCCATGGCGGCCATGCCGGGCAGGGTCAGTGTGGCTTGCAGCATCGACAGCACGGCCACCAGCAGCATCAGGTTGAAGGCCAGCGCCAGGCTGGAAAACACGCCGAACATCATGTAGTACACGCACATGAACAGCACAATGACCAGGAAGCCCCACAGCACACTGTTGAAACCCTTGGCGATGTTTTCTGCCCCCAGGCTGGGGCCGATGGTGCGTTCTTCGATGATGTCCATGGGCGCAGCCAGTGAACCGGCGCGCAGCAGCAGGGCGGTGTCGCTGGCTTCCACCGTGGTCATGCGGCCGGAAATCTGCACGCGCCCGCCACCAATCTCGCTGCGGATGACGGGTGCGGTCACGACCTCACCCTTGCCTTTTTCGAACAGCAGGATGGCCATCCGCTTGCCGATGTTCTCGCGCGTCACATCGCGGAAGATGCGGGCACCTTTGGCATCCAGTGTCAGGTGCACGGCGGCTTCCTGGGTCTGGCTGTCGAAGCCGGCTTGGGCGTCGGTCAGGTTTTCTCCAGTTAGGATGACCTGGCGTTTGGTGATGACGGCCTGGCCGTTGCGGTCCAGGTGGCGCTCGGAGCCGAAGGGCACCGGGCCGGTGTTGGTTTCGGCGGCGCGGCCTTCGCTGCTTTCGTCCACCATGCGCAGCTCCAGCGTGGCGGTGCGCCCCAGGATGTCTTTGGCCTTGGCTGTGTCCTGGACGCCCGGCAGTTGAACGACGATGCGGTCCAGGCCCTGCTGCTGGATGACCGGTTCGGCCACGCCCAGTTCGTTGATGCGGTTGTGCAGCGTGGTGATGTTCTGTTTGAGGGCCTGCTCCTGCACCCGGCGTGCCGCTTCGGGCTTGAATGTCAGGGTCAGACGCGTGTCTGTGCCTTCCTGGGCCATGGCAACCGCGAAGTCCGAGAACTGATCTTGCAGCAGGTTGCGGGTCGCTTCCAGTGTGGCCGCATCGCGCAGCTTGATGTCGAGCGATTGACCGTTGCGCTGGATGCCGCCGTGGCGGATGTTTTTCTCACGCAGTACGGTTCGCAGGTCACCAGCGAGTGCTTCGGCCCGTTTGGACAATGCACTCTGCATGTCAACCTGCAGCAGGAAATGCACGCCACCGCGCAGGTCCAGCCCCAGGTACATCGGCGATGCATGCATGGCCTGCAGCCAGGCGGGTGTGCGCGGCAGCAGGTTCAGTGCGACCACGTGGCTGGGCTCTGCCGGGTTGGGGTTGAAGGTTTTTTCCAGCGCGTCGCGTGCCTTGAGCTGGTCGTCGGTGGTGTCGAAGCGGGCCTTGATGGAGCTGCCTTCGAGCTGCACCCTGTTGGCCGTCAGGCCTGCTGCTGCCAGTGACTCCTCCACCCGTTTCAGGGTGCCTGTGTCCACCTTGGTGCTGGCTTTGCCGGGAGAGACCTGCACTGCAGGGGCTTCACCGTACAGGTTGGGCAGGCTGTACAGGCCGCCCAGGATCAGCATGACCGCGAGGATCACGTACTTCCAGATGGGGTATCGGTTCATGGGGAGGGGTGCAGAAAAAGCGTCAAAGGCGACCGATGTCGCGGGCCATGCCGGCTGGCTAGATCGCAAACATGCGGGTCGCCCGGTGGTGGGTGCAACGTTGGGTGCTTACTTGATGGTGCCTTTGGGCAGCACTTGCATGACGGAAGAGCGCTGGAACTGCACTTCCACGCCGGAAGCGACTTCAATGTCCAGGTAGGTGTCGCCCAGTTTGGTGATTTTGCCCAGCATGCCGCTGGCCAGCACCACCTCGTCACCCTTGGCCAGTGCGTCCACCATGGTTTTGTGTTCTTTGGCCTTCTTCATTTGGGGGCGGATCATCACGAAGTACAACACCACGAACATCAGCACCAGGGGCAACATGCCCATCAGGGTGCTTTGGGTGTCGCCAGCGGCGGCGGTTTGGGCGTAAGCGGAAGAAATGAACACAGTGGGCTCCGAAAAACTCGGCAGCAGGCCCCTGCCCGCCGCGCAAAGTTTCCGATTGTAGTGGGGCGGTTGGGTTCCCGCCGTGACGGGGCTGTGACCGGCAGCATCCTGATATTCAACCGAGATTGTCCATTGGGCGTAACTCCGATGCCGCCCTCTCAAGCCCTCATGAACAATCTCGGTTCAAAGACTGCTCAAAACATCATAAAAAATAGCATCAAGTGACGTAGTTAAAGCGGTATGCGGCAAAAACATCATTGATTTTGCCAGGCTTGCTCCCATTCGGCCCATCGTTTCAGGGCGGCTTGGGCGTTGCGGGCTTTGACATGACCGAAGCCCTTGATGCTTTCCGGCAAGCGGGCGAGTTCGAGTGCCAGAGCGTGGTTGCCTGCGTTCAGCCTGGAGACGATCAGGCCCAGCGCAGACTGGTAGTCGGCGATCAGCTGTCGTTCCATGCGGCGCTCTTCGGTCTTGCCGAACACATCCCACGCTGTGCCGCGCAAGGTCTTCAGTGGGGCCAGCCAGCGCATGGCCGTGCGGACGGCCGGGCCGTACACCTGCTTGACCAGTTCGCCACGCGCATTGGTCTTTGATAGCAGCGGAGGGGCCAGGTGGTGTTTGATGGTGTAGCCGTCTTCGAACATGTCGGCCAGCTTCTGTTCGAACGCCTGGCTGGTGTGCAGGCGGGCCACTTCGTACTCGTCTTTGTAGGCCATCAGCTTGAACAGGTTGCGGGCCACGGCATCGGTCAGGCGGGTCTGGCACAACGGCGCTTCGGCGGCGTGTACCTTGTCCACCCATGTGCGGTACGTGGCGGCGTAGTCAGCGTTTTGGTAGGCAGTCAGGAATTCGACCCGGCGAGCCACCACCTGCTCCAGCGTTTCACGCTTGTGCAGGGTGACGGTCTGGGCTGGTGTCAGCAGCCGCTGCACCGACGGCCAGTCGTGAGCTGCCTGCCTCCCCCACTGGAAAGCTGCCTTGTTGGCCTCGACGGCCACACCGTTCAGTTCGATGGCTCGCATCAAAGCGGCTTTGCCGAGCGGTATCCACCCCTTTTGCCAGGCGTAGCCCAGCAGCATGGGGTTGATGTACAGCGTGTCGCCCATGAGTGTGGAAGCCATCGCGTCGGCATTGAACAGGCCCAGGTCCTGCGGTGCCACCGATTGCGCGATGCTGGCCACGCAGGCATCGGACGGGTTGTGCCAGTCGCCGCTTTTCACGAACGCAGCCGTGGGGGTGCTGCTGCTGTTCAGCGCCACTTTGGTGCGACCGGGCAGCATGCGCGCCAGGGTGTCCTTGCCTGCGGTGACCAGTGGGTCGCAGCCGAGGATCAGGTCGGCCGCCGCCATGCTCACCCGTGTGGTGCAGATGCTGGCTTGGGTTGGCCCGATCAGCACATGACTCCAGGTGCCGCCGCCTTTCTGGGCCAGCCCAGCCGCGTCCTGGGTGACGATGCCCTTGCCTTCGATGTGCGCCGCCACGCCCAGCAACTGGCCGATGGTGATCACACCCGTGCCGCCCACACCCGCCACCACCATGCCGCACACCTCGGTCAGTGGCTGTTGAGCGGGTTCGGGCAGGTCGGCCATGGGCTGGGGCGCTGCTTTGCTGGCCGTGCCCTTTTTCTTCAGCTTGCCCTCGACCGTGACAAAGCTGGGGCAGAAGCCTTTCACACAGCTCAGGTCTTTGTTGCAACTGCTCTGGTTGATGGTGCGTTTCCGGCCAAACTCGGTTTCCAGGGGCTCGATGCTCAGGCAGTTGCTTTGCACGCCGCAGTCGCCACAGCCTTCGCAGACCGCTTCGTTGATCACGACGGTGGTGGCGGGTGCGGCCAGCGTGCCGCGCTTGCGGCGGCGGCGCTTCTCGGTGGCACAGGTCTGGTCGTAAATGATGACCGTGGTGCCTTTCAGCTCGCGGAATTCGCGCTGGATGGTGTCCAGCTCGTCGCGGTGGTGGATCGCGATGCCTTCGGGCAGGCCACGCACGGCGGCATATTTTTCAGGTTCGTCGGTGACGATGGTGATTTTCTGTGCACCCTCTGCCCTCATGCTCTGGGCAATCTGCACCACGCTGTGGCCTTCGGGGCGTTCGCCCACCTGTTGGCCGCCGGTCATGGCCACCGCGTCGTTGTACAAAATTTTGTAGGTGATGTTCACGCCCGCCGCGATGCTCTGGCGCACCGCCAGCAGCCCGCTGTGGAAATAGGTGCCGTCGCCCAGGTTGGCGAATATGTGCTGGTCGCTGGTGAACGGTGCCTGACCCACCCAGGGCACGCCTTCGCCACCCATCTGGGTGAAACCCACGGTGGAGCGGTCCATCCAGATGGTCATGAAGTGGCAGCCAATACCCGCCATGGCGCGCGAGCCTTCGGGTACGCGGGTGCTGGTGTTGTGCGGGCAGCCCGAGCAGAACCAGGGCTGGCGGTCGGCACCGGTGGCCAGCGTCAGGGTCTGCATGGCGCGCTCCTTGCCGTCCAGGACGGCCAGGTGGGCATCCATGCGGGCTGCCACGTCGTCGGGCACGCCCAGTTTCTTCAGGCGCTGCGCCAGGGCGCGGGCGATCAGGGCGGGCGAGAGGTCGGCATTGGCGCGCAGCAGCGTGTTCGCACTGGGGTTGGGCATGCTCCATTCACCGCCGGTGAAGTCGCCTTCCATCTCGTTGAATTTGCCCAGCACCGTGGGCCGCACGTCGCTGCGCCAGTTGTACAGCTCTTCTTTCAGCTGGTATTCGATGACCTGGCGCTTTTCTTCCACCACCAGAATCTCGCGCAGGCCGGTGGCGAACTCGCGGGTGGTCTGTGCTTCCAGCGGCCACACCACCGTGACCTTGTGCAGCCGCAGGCCGATGCGCTGGCAGGTGGCGGTGTCAAGTCCCAGGTCTTGCAGCGCCTGGCGGGTGTCGTTGTAGGCCTTGCCGCTGGCAATGACACCGAAACGGTCTGTGGGCCCTTCGATGACATTGTGGTTCAACCGGTTGGCGCGCACGTACGCCAGCGCGGCGTACCACTTGTGGTCCATCAACCGGGCTTCCTGTTCCAGGGCCGTATCGGGCCAGCGGATGTGCAAGCCGCCGGGTGGCATGGGGAAGTCGGGCAGCACGATCTGCACGCGCTCCGGGTCGATTTCTGCCGTGGCGCTCGATTCCACGATTTCCTGGATGGTTTTCATGCCGGCCCACACGCCCGAGAAGCGGCTCATGGCGAACGCGTGCAGGCCCAGGTCCAGGATTTCCTGCACGCTGGTCGGGAAGAACACGGGCAGGCCACATGCCTTGAAGATGTGGTCGCTCTGGTGGGCCGCCGTGCTGCTCTTGGCCACATGGTCGTCGCCTGCGACGGCAATCACACCGCCCCATGGGGTGGTGCCCGCCATGTTGGCATGTTTGAACACGTCTGAACACCGGTCCACCCCCGGCCCCTTGCCATACCAGATGCCGAACACACCGTCGAACCGGTTGGTGCCAGGTGGCGCAAAACCCAGTTGCTGGGTGCCCCACAGCGCGGTGGCGGCCAGTTCCTCGTTCACGCCGGGCTGGAACACGATGTGCTGGCCCTTGAGGTGTGGTGCTGCCTTTTGCAGCGCCTGGTCGTAGCCGCCCAGTGGCGAGCCCCGGTAGCCGCTGATGAAGCCCGCCGTATGCTTGCCGACCAGGGCATCGCGCTGGCGCTGCAACATGGGCAGTTTCACCAGGGCTTGCACCCCGCTCATGAAGGCGCGCCCGTGGTCCAGGCTGTATTTGTCGTCGAGCGTGACGGTGGCCAGTGCCTGGCGGATGTGCTCGGGCAGTTCGCGCGAAAAAGGGGCGTTCATGGGTTGTCTCCGGTTGGGGGCTGCAAAACGGGTGATGGCCGTTGGTTGCGTGTGAGCCGATGACCCCAGGGGTTGCCAGGGCGGGTCTCGGATGCATCACGCAGGAGCGAAAGTGTAGGCTGTTGGTGGCGACAGGTGTTTGCTTTTCGTGCCCATAATTGAGGTGTTTGAGAATGATCCTTGCTTGAAAGTGTTGAAATTTGAAATGCTTGATAAATTTGATCTGGCTATCCTGCAAGCCCTGCAATCCGATGGCCGTTTGACCAATGCCGAACTGGCCAACCGGGTGGGTCTTTCCGCTGCGCCTTGCTGGCGCCGCGTGCGTGCGCTGGAAGAAGGTGGTTACATCGTGGGCTACCGGGCCGAGTTGGACCGGCGCAAGATCGGGCTGGGTGTGTTGGCCTTTGTGCGCGTCGATGCCGAGCGCAACACCGGGGATGCCACCCGGCAACTCGAGGCGGCGATTGCGCGCTTGCCAGAGGTCATTTCGTGTCATTACATCAGTGGCAATGGCACCTTCGAGTTGCAGGTGGTGGCCGAGGATCTGGACAGCTTTTCGAAGTTTGCGCTGCAGAGCCTTATCAACCTGCCCAACGTCAAAGACCTGCACACCAGCTTTTCGCTCGGTGAGGTCAAAGCACCCGGACCTCTGCCGCTGGGGCATCTGGCGCGTGGTGCCGTGACCACGAACCGCTGACGGATCCCGCTCGTGCCCCTGATCAGGCATTACAGTTGACAGCGTTATGGCAGTTTTCGGCGGGGACTCTTCTTTGATGCAGCAGATCGCGGCTCGCGCAGCCCAGGCGGCCGGGCGCACGCATGTGCTGACCGTGTTGATTGCGCTGGCCTATGCCATCGCAGGTTGGCTGTCGCTGCAGATCACCATACCGCCTTACTACGTGTCGGTGCTGTACGTGCCGGCAGGTATCGCGCTGGGTGGGGTGCTGGTCTGGGGGCATCGGGCGCTGCCGGGCATCGTGCTGGGTGCGGTGGGGGTGCAATGGCTGGCAACCGCTCAGGCGGGGCTCCCGGCCTGGGGCTTGCACCTGGTGGTCACGCCGTTTGCTGCGGCGCTGCAGGCCCTGGCGACGGTGTGGTTGGCCCGCCGTTGGGTGGGCGTGCAGGCCGAGTGGGATGCGCCCCGGCCGGTCATGCTGCTGTTGCTGGTATGCGTGCCGGTGGGGCATTTGATCAACGCCAGTGTGTCGGCCCCGCTGCTGGTCTGGCGTGGGGCGGTACCCCAGGCAGATGCGCTGTTCACCTGGTGGTCATGGTGGCATGGCGATGCTTTGGGCGCGGTGCTGGTCTCACCTCTGGTGCTGGCCTTGTTTGGTAAACCCCATGCAGTCTGGCGGCCACGGCTGAAAACTGTGGTGTTGCCCATGCTGATGGCGCTGGCCGTGGTGTCGGTCGCGTTCATCCAGATCCAGGCGGCAGACGGCAGGGCATTGCGGCAGCGTTTTGACCAGGAGGCCGAAGCATTGACCGAGCGCCTGCAGCGCCGCCTGCATGCCCAGACCGATGCCGTGATGGCGGTTGCACGGCTCAAGGAAATCACCCAGCGTGAAGACCTGGCTGATTTCAAGAATGGCACCGGTGTGTGGTTGGATCGGTATGCCGGTACCCAGAATTTTGGCTGGAGCCCGCTGATTCCTGACGCGGACCGCCCGGCCTTTGAACGCCGTGCCAACGAATTGCACGGCAACCGCCTGAAGCAACCCTACCAGCTGCGGGGCCGGGACGCAGACGGCAAGTTGTTCGTGGCCCGGCCGGCCGCGACCTATCTGCCCATCCTGTTTGTCGAACCGCTGGCCACCAACCAGTCGGTGCTCGGCCTGGATGTTCAGGTGCTGTCGGCCACTGCACGCGCGGTGAAGGCCACCATGCAAAGCGGCTTGGCGCATGTGACCGAAGGCATCCGCCTGGTACAGGAAACCGGCGAACAGCGTGGCGTGGTGATGTACCAGGTGGTGCATGAACGCTCGGCACAGCCATCGCCATCGTCATCGCCTGCCAGGCAGGTGCGTGGCGTGGTGTCTGCCGTCTTCCGCATGGACGATGTGCTGCACGCCGCCCTGGGCGACCTGAACCCCGACTACCTGCGGGTGTGTCTGCTCGACCCGGCTGCGCCCGCGCACAACCAGCGCCTGACCGGGCAGGCTGGTTGCAACAGCGACGTGGCCACCCAGGTTCGCTACTTCGGCTCGTCTTCGGTCCAGTTTGGCGAGCGTACCTGGTTGTTCCAGGTGGCTGCCGGGCCGCAGTTCGAGAGCGTGGAGCGCGGGTGGATCGCCTGGAGCACGCTGACCGTGAGTTTGCTGGCCGTCGCCATGCTGGGTGCCTTCCTGATCGTGCAGACCGGGCAGGCTCGCCGCACCGAATTGCTGGTGGAGCAGCGCACCCGTGAATTGGCGCAAAGCAATGCGGGTTTACAGCGTCTGGCCTTGTATGACCCCTTGACAGGCCTGGCCAACCGTCTGCACTGGACGGAGGAAGTGCACAAGGCGCTGGATGCCGCCCGTCGTCACGATGACCGGATGGCCGTGCTGTTCGTGGATCTCGATCATTTCAAGAATGTCAACGACAGCCTCGGGCACAGCGTGGGCGATCTGTTGCTCAAGGCAGTGGCCGATCGGTTGCGCGCCTGCCTTCGCGCGCATGACGTGATGGCCCGGCAGGGCGGGGACGAGTTCGTCGTCATGTTGCCGCGCCTGCGCCACCGGGGCGACGCCGCGCTGGTGGCCGGCAAGATGGTCGAGCAGTTGACCGAGCCCTTCGTGCTGAACGGGCACACCGTTCGCGCATCGGCCAGCGTGGGGGTGGTGTTTTACGAAGGGGGCGACGAGGACGTCGAAACGCTGCTGCGTCACGCCGACCTGGCCATGTACAAAGCCAAGTCGTCCGGGCGCAACGCGTGGGCGTTTTTCGAGCCTGAGATGGATCACGGCATCGCCCAGCGGCTGCTGGTGGAGAGCGATTTGCGCCGTGGCATCCGCGACAACCAGCTGGTGCTGCATTACCAGCCGCAAACCAATTGCCAGACCGGTGAGGTCACCGGCGTCGAGGCTCTGGTGCGGTGGCAGCACCCCACACGTGGCCTGCTCATGCCCGACAGTTTTGTGCCCCAGGCAGAAGCCAGTGGCCTGATCGACGAGCTGGGCAGCTGGGTCATGCGAGAAGCCTTCAGGCAATCGCGCGAGTGGGTTGACCAGGGCATCCAGGGCGTGACGGTGGCGGTCAACGTGTCGGCCATGGAATTTGGCCGGGCCAGTTTCATCACGCGGTTGCGACAGGCCCTGGATGAAACGGAGGCCGACCCGGACTGGATCGAGCTGGAAATCACCGAATCGGCGCTGATGCAATCGCTCCCGGAATTGATCGCCCGCCTGGGCGACATCGTTCGCATGGGCGTTCGTCTGGCGCTGGACGACTTTGGCACCGGTTATTCCAGTCTGGGCTACCTGAAGCGCCTGCCCCTGCACAGCCTGAAGATCGACAAGTCATTTGTCCGTGAACTCCCTGGTGACAAGGAGGACGAGGCCATCGTGTGCGCCACCCTGTCGATGGCCCAGGCGCTGGGGCTGAAGGTGGTGGCCGAGGGTGTGGAGGTGGCCGAGCAGCGGGCATTCCTGGCCCGCATGGGCTGCGACGAGATGCAGGGTTGGTTGGTGTCCCGGCCGATGCCGGCGGCCGCTTTTGCCGACTGGTGGCGTGCCCGTCAGGCAGGTCGGCAGGGCTGATCAGGGCGTGGTGCGGGGCCAGAGTGCCCACATTTGCAACGGTTGCTTCAGGCCGCCCACCAGGGCCAGCGCCGAGTCGCCCCAGCCGGCAAAGTAGTCTGCCCGAACCGCGCCGACGATGGCGCCACCGGTGTCCTGCGCCAGCACCAGACGCTGCAAGGTGGCACTCGGGCCCGAGCTGGCCAACCACACCGGTGTGCCGTAGGGAATGCTGAGCGGGTCCACGGCTATCGAGCGTTCGGGTGTGAGCGGAACGCCCTGTGCCCCGCGTGGCCCGAACTGTGCCTCCAGCGAGCCCAGTGGCTCTTCCCTGAAGAACACCGTGCGCGGGTTGCTCCACAACATGTCGTTGACACGGTCGGGGTTGCGGGCAGCCCAGGCTTTGATGCCCGCCCACGACGGGTCGGTGATGGCCTTCTGGTCGAGCAGCCAGCGGCCCACGCTCTGGTAGGTGTGGCCGTTGTGGGCTGCAAAGGCCAGGCGCACCGTTCGCTCGCTGCCGTCCGGTTCCCGCACGACCACGCGGCCCGAGCCCTGGATTTGCAGGATGAGGGCATCGATGGGGTCATTGAGCCAGACGATTTCACGGCCTGCCAGTTGCGCCTGCACGTCGGCGCGGGTGTCGATGTCGCGCCGCGAAAACCAGGGCTGACGTTCGCCCAGTCGTGCCGGTGGGGCATACAGCGGCACCGTGTGCGTGGCGGTCCGTTGTCGGTTGGCTGAAATGACGGGTTCGTAATAGCCCGTCAGCAGTCCGGCCGGCTCGCTGCCATCCGGGTTGACCACCCGGTACGGTTGCAGCTTGCGCACCATCCAGGCCAGTTGTGTGGCAGGTGTGCCGAGCAGTTGCGGACGCAGTTCGCGGCAGATGGCTTGCCAGGCAGGTGGGGGACGTTCGCAGCTGCGCACCCAGGCGTGCCAGGCCTGGTGCCAGTCGTCGGACTGCAGGCCCGGCAGCTTGTCCCAGCCCACCGGTTGCCACAGGCTGCGTGCCCTGACCACGGGCGCAGGCAGCGGCTGAGCCTGTGCCCAGGCCAGGGCTTGCGCGACATCGGCATCAAATGCAGGGGCGTCGCTTGTCGGGCTGCTGACGACCGGGGCGGTCGGGGCCGAGGCATCGGGTACCTGACGCGGTGGGGCTGTCGAGCAGGCACTCAGTGCCAACGCCATGCAGGTTGCTGCCCATGCCCACAGAAGGCGTGGACAGTTTGTTGAGAAAATTTTTGAATAAAAAATGGCCATGGCGCTTGAAAATAATGGATCAAGTGCTATTGTTTTCTGACCTTGTTGGCCAGCTCGACCGCTGATTTGACGCCCATTTTTTCGAAGATGCGGGCACGGTGGACTTCGACCGTGCGAACGCTGATGTCCAATTCGTCGGCCACCAGTTTGTTGGGCAGGCCAGCAATCACGCGCTGCATCACATCGCGCTCGCGCTCGGTCAGTTGGGCCAGCAAACCAGCGGTCTCATGCTGGCTGGCCAGGCGCGACACGTGGTCGGCAGACAACAGCAGGGCTTGTTCGACCTTGTCGACCAAAGCATTGTCAGAAAAGGGCTTTTCACAGAAATCGAAGGCACCGCGCTTGACCGCATCGACCGCAGTGGCCACGTCGGCGTGTCCGGACAGAAACAGCACGGGGATGGTGGCTGCCCAGGGCAATGCCAGCAGCCGCTCGAAAAGCGCCAGGCCACTCATGCCCGGCATCCGCACATCCAGCAGCAGGCAGCAGGGCTCCTGAGGCGGCGTGTGCCAGCAACGCTCCTGCATGAAGGCCTCCGCGCTGCCATAGGGCTCGGACAGCAGGCGCCGGGTTCGCAGCAGCCATGACAGCGCATCGCGCACGCTGGCATCGTCGTCGACGATGTAGACCTTGTGATGGGCGGGATGGATGGGCATGGCAGCGCATTATGGGTGTGCAGCGGGCAATGTGAAGCGGAACGTGGTGCCAAAGGGTTGTGCGGGCGTGTGCGTGAGGGTGCCCCCGTGTTGTTCGATCACGGTCCGGCACAGGCTCAGCCCCAGCCCCATGCCTTCCGCCTTGGTGGTGAAAAACGGGGTAAACAGGTTGGCGACCACCTCGTCAGGCAACCCGGCACCGTGGTCGGTCACGGCAAATGCCACCTGTTTTTTGCCTTCCGGCGTGGTCTGCAGGTGGGCTGACAGGGTGAGCGTGCGAAGCCCCGATGTTGCTGCCGGGTGGCCATCGGCCATGGCTTGCATGCCGTTGCGCGCGAGGTTGAGCAGCACCTGTTCGACCATCGTCCGGTCACACAGGGTGTCAGGGCAGTCCGGCGGGGTGTCGAGTTCGATGTGGATGTGTTCCCGGCTGGCCTGCAGCGTCAGCAAGGGCAGGATGGCCTGGAACAGCTGTGGTGCCGACACCTGCTCCCTGGCCAGCTCGCCAGGCTGTTGCTTGCGGCGGACGAAGTCGCCCACACTTCGGATGACGCGAGCCGCGCGGTCAGCCTGCGCCCGGATGTGTGTCATGGCACCTGCCACATCGGCCAGTTGTGTGGCCTGATCGGTGTCGTGCGCGTGTGTGAGCAGGTTCATGGCACCCGTCGCGTAGCTGGAGATGGCTGAAAGCGGCTGGTTCAGCTCGTGGCTGAGGAGGGATGCCATTTCGCCCACGCTCGCCAGGCGGGCGGTGGCTTGCAGTCGATCCTGGCTGGCGCGTGACACGGCTTCGATGCGGTGTTGCTCGGTCAGGTCCAGTATGGCGCTCATCCAGCCGGTCTGGGTGCCGTCGGCATCGATCAGGGGGGCTTCGATGATCAGGACCGGAAAGCAGGTGCCATCTGGTCGCCGGAACACCGATTCGAAGCCTTCTTTGGGCAGCAACTGCCCGGCCAGGCGGATGGCTTGTCTGCGCTGGTATTCGTCGGCCAAGTCAGGTGGCCAGTAAGGGGCGGGTGGGCCAGAGCCCAGCAGGTCGGCTGCCCGCAGCCCCACCATCTGGCAGAAAGCCGGGTTGACGTAGGTGATGCGCCCGGCCAGGTCACGCGCACGCAACCCCGTGACCAGTGAATCTTCCATGGCCTTGCGAAAGGCCAGGGCCTCGGCCAACGCCCATTCGGCCCGCTGGCGCCTGCGCATGTCGCGCCCCAGCATGATCATCAGCACCAGCAGCAATGCCGACATGCCCGCCACCAGCGCGGTGGCGCCCCACTGGCTGATGTCCAGCCTGTCGCGTGGGCTGTCCAGCCGCAGCTTCATCGCGTGGCCGGGCAGTTCGAGCACCTGTTCGGTCACGAATGTCTGCCCACCCGGACGCGAGGATGAAATGGCCAGACGAGTGCCGTCCAGCTCGGTGAGCGACACACCTCTGCCACGCACTGCCATGCGGTCGGTCAGTTCAGTCAGCATCCCCGGCAAGGCATAGGTGACGACCAGGTAGCCCACCAGATTGCCCTGATACAGGGAGGGCAGGCACATTTCCATCAGCTCCATGCCTTGCCCATCCCCGAAATGCCTGAAATGGCTGGGCGCATACACGGCACCGCTGAGGCGGCGTGCGCTGGTGCACGCCAGGGCAATGTCGGGCAGGCGGTCAGCTGCCGAGCGGATGTGGCCGCTGCCGACCATGTAGGGGCTCACGCGTTCGATCTTGGGTGCGAAAGCCAGGTTGTGCCAGGCGAGGGAGACCATTTCGCGCCGCTGCAACAGCATGTCGGCAGCGGTGCTGTCCCAAACGTCAGGCTGTGCAAGGGGGTTGGGCAGGCTTTGCAGGGTCTGGATGTTGCGGTACAGCCCGGCGCGGATGTCGCTGACCAGTGCGGTCGTTTCCTCGTCGAGTTGTGCCTGTACGCGGTTTTCCTGAAAGCGGCGCGCCAGCACCATGGCCGTACCCACCAACGCGCAGACCACTGCCACCAGTGCGGCCCACAACAGCCAGCGCCGGAGCTGGTTGGGCTGACGGGGGGCTGTGACGGGCTCCACGGCGGGCAGCGGCGCGTCAGAACACCCGGTGCTGCAAGGCAGGCAGGTTGGTCCGCACGCGCTGCAGGGTGGCGGCATCGACCTCTGCCAGTACCACGCCTTCCCCGGTGGCGAGTTCGTTCAAGGTCTGGCCCCACGGGTCGATGACCAGGCTCTGTCCCCAGGTGCGTCGGCCGTTGGCGTGTTCGCCACCCTGCGCACTGGCCAGCAGGTAGGCCTGGTTTTCGATGGCACGTGCCCGCAGCAGCACCTCCCAGTGGGCCTGACCGGTGGTGTGGGTGAATGCGGCGGGCACCAGAATCAGGTCGGCCGCGAGTTGACGGTAGAGCTCGGGGAAGCGCAGGTCGTAGCAAACACTCAGGCCCACCGTCCAGCTGCCGCCATCCCGATCCGTGCAGACAAACGAGACGGGTGTCTGGCCGGCTTGCAGCACGGCAGCCTCGTCGTAACGCTCGGTGCCGTTGTCAAAGCGGAAAAGGTGAATCTTGTCGTACCGGGCCACACACTGGCCTGAAGGGTCGTGAACCAGAACGGTGTTGGTCACACGGTTGGGGGTTGAGGTGGCCATCGGCAAAGTGCCTCCCACCACCCACAACCCGAAGTCGCGCGCGGCGGCTTGCAGCATCGACTGGATCGGGCCGCTGCCCGGCGTTTCGGCCCATTTCAGTTTGTCGGTGTCCCGTTGCCCCATCAGGCAGAAGTATTCGGGCAGTACTGCCAGCTCGGCCCCCTGTTGCGCTGCGGTTTGCAGCAGACGGCGGGCGGTGGCGAGGTTGGCAGGCACATCGGTGCCTGACACCATCTGGATGGCGGCGATTTTCATGGCTGTTTCTCGGGGCTGACGGATGGGCTGGAGGGGCTGGCGGACGGCAGGGGCGTGGCAGACGATTCAGGTGTGCGGGCGATCGGCAGCGGAGTTTCGTCCGACGCCGTTCGGACCCGGTCTACCTGCGGATCTGACCACGACCCGTGGATGTGAAAGGTCTGCGTGGAGGCCTTGATTAGTGGCTGGCGCAGAAAGGCCTGCGCCAGAAACGTGCCCAGCCCGACAGCCGGGTTGACGACAGTCGCGATCAGCGATGCGGTGCCTGCATTCAGCTCGGGAATGACCAGTGCCCGGATGTCCTGCGTCTCGGTGCCGATGTCTGCCGTGCCTTCCAGCAGCACGGCAGCGGTGGGGCCTTTCATCTGCAAGTTGTTGGTGGTGGCCACGCCTTTGCTGACAACGGCATCGCCGCGCACAAAATCGAATGCAAAACCTTGCGTGAATACATCGCTGAAGTCCAGCGTCAGCCGCCTCGGCAGAGACTGCAGGCTGAGCACACCCAGCAATTTGGCAATGCCGGGATCGGCCCGCAGGAATTGGCCTGCAGCCAGGTTCAGGTTGAGCTGCCCCGACAGGCTGGGTGTGTGGAGCGCGTAAGGCGGCCCTTGCCAGTTCAGCTGGCCTTTCATCTGCCCTTTGCCGCCCCGGAACACATCGGGCATGCCGAAGCGTGCCAGCAGGGCCCCCGTGTCGTTGACGTCAAGCGTGAACTGCAGGCCGGTGTGGCGGGTGCCGGGTGTGCCCCCGCTGGGGCTGGTGCTGGCCGATGCCCAATCTCCCGACCCGACCAGCTGCGCTTCAGGGACTTTGAGTGTCAACTGGTTCAGGTGCCAGTCCGCGCCGCCCTGGGCATGGGCGCTGTGGGTGGCTTGCAGGTTCAGCGTGCCCAGCTGGCGGCCATCCAGCTCGAGCGCACCCACTTCAATGTCGAGCGCGGGCATGGTTGGCAGCGGTTTGGCAGGTGCCGGCAAGGGTGTGCCGGCCGCCAGGGCGGTTGACGTGGGGGCAGCGGGTGACGTGGTTTGCCATTTGACATGTCCCAGCTTGGCTTGGAGGTATGCCCCTTTGCCTTCTGCGCCCGGCCGGTAGCTGAACTGCCCGGCCAGTTCACGCGCCTGTACCTGACCACGCCAATTCGTCCCCTGTCGTGTGGTCTGCAGCCTGACATCGCGCCAGTCGCGTCCGCCAGCCGTCAAGCGGGGTGTGTGGAGGTTGACCTGGTTGGGCAATGCGGTTGCCAGCGTGGCGGCCAGGTCGGTTGGGTCTGCCGACTGTGGGGGCGGGCTGGTCAGCAGGTCTTCCCAGGCATCGGCGTCGAAGTGGGGCAGGTCGACCGCGAGCTGAATGCCCGACGCGGGCGCTGCCGATGCCGTGCGTGCACGGTCGCCGATGGCGATGCTGCCGGCCAGGGTGCGGGTGGGCAGGGTCGTCACGTCACGCACCAGCGCAGCCCTCAGCAGCGGCGACTGTCCATCGGCCAGTTCAAGCGTCGTTCCCTCCAGTGTTGCCGCTGCCGGGGTGTTGGGTTTTGCGGGCAGCGGACGGCTCTGGTACCGCATCGGCCAGGTTGCACCCGTGGCTTTGTCAAGGGGGGCGGGCAGGTTGAATTGCAAGCCCTGCAGGTTGCTCTCTACCTGGATGTCAGGCCCTGCAGCGCCCAAGGTCAGTTGAGCCGTGTAGGCGGTCGAGCCACGGGCATGGGCGGCCAGTTGGGCGCCCAGACCCAGGAACGCGGCCTGTTTCAAGCCTTCTGCGGTGGCCGTGCCCTGGCCTCTGAAACGCACAGGGGTGTCGGCTGCGCGCATGCCACCGGCAAACTGCAACTCCCCGCCGACCAGCCGGGCTGTGGCTGCAGGCACCTGAAAACCCTTGTCGGTGAATTCGACCGTGCCGCGTGTGCGGCCCAGCACTGGGGTGTCGGGCGCAATCTGGACATCGTTGCCCGGCAAGGTCACGCTTCCTTTGACGGTGGTGTGGGCCATGCGCTGAAGCGGTATCGCGAGGCCGAACTGGATGGCGGCCGTACCGCTGCCGCGTGCCTGTGCCAGTGCGTGGGCCGTCATGTCGGCCAGCGGGCTGCGGCGCACCACAGACAGGGCGTCCTGCAGGGGGCCGTCTATCTGGGCATCGACCTCGACCACCGCGTTGTGCGACAGGTCGGCGATGCGTGCCGAAGTCCGGCCTACCCTCAGGCCCGGTGCATCGGCGACCAGTCCCTTGGAGACCTTGAGCGACATGCTGGCCTTGTCGAACACCAGTTCACCCTCCAGTTGCCTGAGCGCGGGCCACTTCAGCGCCGTGGCTTCGGCGTAGGCGGGTGGGACGAATGCGTAGTCCACCTTGCTCACCTTGGCAACGATGCGGAAGTCTCCTTCGGGCGATTTGTCGAAAGGCATGTGCCACAGGTCACCGTGGACCTTGAAGCGCACGTCACGGGCGTCGCCCGCCAGAATGGCATCGCGCACATAGTGTCGGGCATCGGCCGCGATCACCAGGGGCAGGTACCGGTGCACGCGCGCGCCTTTGCCCCGTGACAGGGTGCCGTCCAGCTTCAGGATGCCGGGGAAGCGGGTGCCCGAGCCACTCGTCTCGGGGGGGGCGGTGCGCCAGCTGCCGGTTGCCTGTCCCTGCAAGTCCGCATTGCTGAAGCGCGCGTTGCTGAACTGGACGTGGATGTCTCCGTTCTTGAGTGTCCAGTTCACGTCGGCCTGGGCCGAGTCGAGTGGAATCAGCGGGTCTTCGAACACACCCGGAAACACCAGATTGCCCTGGCGCATGCCCAGCGTGGCTTTGCCACCGTGCTGGTTCAGCTCGAAAGTTGCGTGCGCGCCCGAGAAGCCGGGCCGCCCCGGTGTGGTGGGTGTGTCGGCAGGGGCGGTGGGCAGGTTGGCCGCGCGCAGCGACAGGTCGCGTGCCTGGCCCTTGGCCGAGTAGCTCGACCAGGTCTCGTCGTTGCCGGTCCACTTCAGGCTCAGTTTTTCGATCTCGCCGGTGGGTTGCAGTTCGTCCACCCAATGGCGCAGGTCGGTGGGCAATGGCAGGGCGCTGGCCAGTTCCTGCACCGCAGCCAGGTCAAAGCGGCTGATGTCGAGTTCGCCGGGGGCCTGGGATGGTGCCGCGGCGGGCTGGTAAAGGGCACGCAACTGACCGTTGGTCCAACGCGTGCCATGGTCGGTTTCGAGGTCGATGCGGTCGGTTTCGATGGCCCAGCCCTCGGGTTGGTGTGTCAGCATCAACCTGCCCGCAAAATGCTTCAGCTGCAAGGCATGCGCAGCCCGGCTGAACCGGGCGTTCACGTCGGTCAGCGCCAGGTCTGCCGTGCTGTGGGTCAAACGGCCTTTGTCCACATCGGCCCACACACGCAATGCGCCGCGCCCTTGCGAAACGTGCAGTCCGATCTGATCGGACAGCTGCGTGGGGCTGGCCATGCGGGCCAAGTCCACCGCTGGCATGTCGACGAAGGCGGTTCCCCGCCAGTCCGACAGGCGGCCGGGGTGCAGCGTCAGCAAGGGAGACCGGAAAACCCCCTGCAGGTTGATGCGCCCGGCCAACCCGCCTGCGGGTGTGGCATCGAGCCGCAGCAGGTGTTGGCGCCCTGGATTGCGGACGACCAGATCCACCTGCTCCAGCGTGACGGCGGGTTGCTGCCTGAGGTCGTCGGTCCACCGGACCGTGCCCGAGCGGATGGCGAACTCGGATTGCGCAAAAAACCAGTCGAGCAGCGCCGAGGGTTCATCGGTTGCAGCCTCCCCACCAGACAGGGCAAAGCCAGCCACTTCGAACACCCCGTCAGCCCGGCGGCGGACATCCAGCGTGGGCTGATCGATGTGGATCTGGTCGAAACCCAGTCGCCACAGGGAAGCAACGGACACAGATGTCAGCACGCGGTTGAGCACCAGGGCGTCGCGCCCGGAGCCGTCGAGCAGACGGACCCCAGAGAACTCGAACGTCGGGATCCAGCCGGATGATTCCGCCTGGATGGCACCGATGCGCACGGGAATCCCGACAGCGCGAGAGGCCAGGTTCTCGAGGTCCGGTCGCCAGTCGCCGATTCGGGGCACAATGAAACCGTGAACCACAGCAAGCGTTGCGACAAACAACACCCAGCCCGACACCACCAGCCAGAGCAACAACCGAAGGCAGCGGGCAGCCCATACAAGGGGCCGGGAGGGGAGGCGGTACATCTGATCCATCAACCGCCAAATTATGACGGCGCGGCGATGGGCGCGTGCGGGCCAAGCCTGCTTGGGCTCACCTCTTGATACACATTTCCGTCTGACTGAACATGTCCGATCACCCCATGCCTTGCGTCGAGCCAGACCATGCCGAACTGAGTCTGGCCGAGCCGATTTCCGAGCATTCCCGACTGTGCCAGCGGCTGCGGCGGCGCTACGAGAGCACCTTGGCCGTGTTGCCCGACGGGCCGCCGGTTCACGCCACCATGCAGGCAGCGCTGTCGACCCTGCGCGCGCAGGGCATGACGCTGGGCGCGGGGCTGCGGGTGGTGCGGCAGCTCGTGATGGAGCGGCTGGTGGTGCTCGATTGCGAGCAGGGAGCTGGACTGGATGTGGTGACCCGGGCTGTGACCGAGTTGGCCGAGTTCGCACTGGACCATGCCCTGGCTGATGCCCGCACCACGCTGGATGCGGTCTACGGCGCGCCCATGGTGCTCTTGCCAGACCAGCCGCCCCGCGAGGCCCAACTGTGGATCATCGGCATGGGCAAGCTTGGCGCCCGCGAGTTGAATGTGTCCAGTGACATCGATCTGATCTATGTCTACGACCACGACGGCGAGACGGCCGGCAACGCCATGGGCCGTAACCGTGTGTCGAACCACGAGTACTTTGCCAAGGTGGTGCGGCACATTTACCAGTTGGTGGGAGACACCACCGAGCACGGACTGGTGTTCAGGGTTGACCTGGCCTTGCGGCCCAACGGCAATTCCGGGCCACCCACGGTTTCCCTGGGTGCGCTGGAAGAGTATTTCCAGGTGCAGGGCCGGGAGTGGGAGCGTTTTGCATGGCTCAAGAGCAGGGTGGTGGCGCCGCACCACGCGGTCGGAGAAAAGGACGTGCAGGCCTTGCGCAGCATCGTCATGCCGTTCGTGTTCCGCCGTTACCTCGATTACAACGTGTTCGAGTCGTTGCGCGTGTTGCACCGTCAGATCCGGGACCACGCCGCCAAGCGGGCGGCAGGCCATCCGGAGCGGGCGAACGATGTGAAGCTGTCCCGAGGTGGCATCCGTGAAATCGAATTCACGGTCCAGTTGCTTCAGGTGGTCAGGGGTGGCCAGTTCCCGGAACTGCGCACCAGGCCCACGCTGGATGCGTTGTCCCGGGTGAGCCGAGCGGGCCTGATGCCGGCCGAGACGGCCGATGCTTTGGCGCGCGCCTACGTGTTCCTGCGCAAGGTGGAGCACCGCATCCAGTACCTGGACGACCAGCAGACACATCTGTTGCCCACCCGTGACGATGACCTGCTGTGGATCGCCCGGACCATGGGCTTTGAAGGCGTGTGCCCCTTCCTGCACGCGCTCGACGGGCACCGCGAGACCGTGGCGCACGAGTTCGACATCTTGCTGGGGCAGCCCGCCGGTGAGTGCCGTGGCAAGGGTTGCCCGGGCAAGGAAGGCGCGGGTGACGGCGACTTGCTGGCCGTCCTGCACGACTTGCCGCCTGCTTTTGCCCAGCGTGTGTCCGATTGGAGCCAGCACCCGCGGGTGCTGGCGTTGCGCGACGATGCGCGGGTGCGACTGGTCCGCCTGGTTGAGCGCACCGGTGCCTGGTTGGGCGAGGGGCGTGTGACGGAGACGGCAGCGCTGCGCATGGCTGACTGGATGGAACCACTGTTGCGCCGGGAGAGTTACCTGGCGTTGCTGCAGGAGCGGCCTTCGGTGCACGAGCGTTTGCTGCACTTGCTCGGGGCGGCGCGTTGGCCCGCCAAATATCTGCTCGCACACCCCGGTGTGATCGATGAGTTGGCCAGCCGCCAGTTGTTCCAGGAGCGGTTCGAGCCCGAGCAGTTCGAGGCCGAACTCGAGTCACGTCTGGAGGCCCTGCGGCTCAACCACGAGGATGACGAGGAAAGTCTGCTCAACCTGCTGCGACGGGCGCACCATGCCGAAGTGTTCCGCACCCTGGCGCGGGATGTGGAAGGTGTGCTCACCGTCGAGCAGGTGGCCGACGACCTGAGTGCGCTGGCCGATGCGGTGTTGCGCGTCACGGCGCGCTGGTGCTGGCAACGGTTGAAACAGCGGCACCAGGGCGAACCTGGTGTGGCCATCATTGGCTACGGCAAGCTGGGTGGCAAAGAGCTCGGATACGGCAGCGACCTGGACATTGTGTTTGTGTACGAAGACGATTACCCGGATGCGTCAGACATTTACGCAGCGCTGATCCGCAAGATGATCAACTGGCTGACCGTGCGCACAGGCGAGGGCGATTTGTATGAAATCGACACCGCCCTGCGCCCCAACGGCAATTCGGGCTTGTTGGTCACCCGCTTCGAGGCGTATGCCAGCTACCAGGAGGGGCGTGGCAGCAATGCCGCCTGGACCTGGGAGCACCAAGCCATCACCCGCGCCCGTTTCGTGATGGGCACCCCTGCGCTGGCCGACAAGTTCAATGCCGTCAGGGCCAATGTGATCACGGCGCCGCGCGTTGCGGCCGATCTGGCGCGCGAGATTTGCGCCATGCGCGACAAGGTCCGCCAGGCGCACCCCGTCAGGCCGGGCCAGTTTGATGTCAAGCACAGCCAGGGTGGCATGGTCGATGCCGAGTTCGTTGTGCAGTATCTGATTCTGTTGCATTCTTCAATTTATTCTGATCTTCAGCTCAATTTGGGTAACATTTCTCTGCTTCAAATCGCAGAGCAGTCGGGTTTGCTGCCGCAGGGGGCTGGGCTGGCAGCGGCAGATGCCTACCGTCGCCTGCGCCAGTACCAGCACACGGCCCGCCTGGACGAGTCACCCACCCAGGTCGACCCCGCGCTGGTGCAGACCGAGTCAGGGGCCATTCGGCGGGTGTGGGAACACGTGCTGGGGCCCTACGGGTGAAGGCTGTGCAGTTGATGCCTGCGCCGGTCGGTTCAGTCTTGTAGCCTGGTCAACATGCGCGCCAAGCTGTGGTTGAGTGTGTGTGTGTGCCACGCGGTGGCCAGCATGCTGGTCTGGTGGATGGGCGAGCGCCTGCCAGACTGGCTCATCTGGCGTGCCGATCACTGGCTGGACAGGCCCTGGACCCTTTGGACCAGTGCCTGGGTGCACATGAACACCCAGCATCTCATCAGCAATCAGTTGGCCGTCGGGGCGCTGGCGGCCATGGCCTGGGTGCTCAAGCCGGGGTTGCGGGCCAGCGCGGCGTGGCTTGCGGCATGGCCACTGGTGCCATTGGTGCTGCCGCTTTGGCCCCATGTGGGTTACTACGCTGGCCTTTCGGGGCTCATCCATGCCGCCGTGGCGGTGGTGGGGGTGTACCTGCTGGCGGGCCGGTCTGCGGTGCCCGTCGCGAGGCGGTGGGGGCTGATGCTGCTGGCGGGGCTGTTGGCCAAGCTGTTGTACGAACGCAGCTGGCAGTGGCCTGTGGTATGGAGCGACGGTCTGGGCATCTCGGTGGTGCAGTCAGCGCACCTGATCGGCGCCGTAGGCGGTGCCTTGCTGATGGGGTTGTTGTTGCACCGGGCGCTGGACCAACACTGAATCAGGCACTGAAACAGGCGCTCGAAAAGGCACTTGCAGACGGCATCTCGCTCGCGCAATTGCCGTGCCGGGCAACGTGTGCGCAAGCGTTTGGCGGCTGGGTGATGAAGCGCGGGAACTTTTTTCGTCCGGGCCAGCTCTGAGTGTGGTGAGTCGGTGCGCTGGCGCAAGCCGCGTATCGGTTTTCAGGTTTTTGGGTTGCGCAGTCACGCTGGTGTAACAAGCCAGGGTGCCATGCCCGGGCAGTTTCCTCCTCATCCCTCTCTCACTCGTTTGCTCGGGAGCGCTGCGCAGCCTTTTTTCTATGAAGGCATCGGGTTGCGCGCGAGAGGGCGCGCAACGTGCCCGTCATGCGGCGGGTGGCAGGGTGTCGGCAAAGCTGGGGCGTTTGCCGAGCTTTTCGGCCAGCCGGGCCAGGTTGGGGTGGGCGCTGCGCCAGTCCAGTTGCGAAAAACGGAAATCCAGGTAGCCCAGTGCGCAGCCCACCGCAATGTCAGACAAGCTGAGGTGGATGCCGCTGCAATACGGCTTCTCGCCCAGGCCACTCGACATGGCGGCCAGTGAGTGCCTGATTTTGTCCAGTTGCCGGTCCACCCAGGCTGGGGAGCGTTCGGCATCTGTGCGGCCGGGCCAGGTGTTCTCCAGCCGGGCGAGGACAGCTGCGTCGAGGACGCCATCGGCCAACGCTTCCCAGGTCTTGACCTCGGCGCGCTCGCGTCCCGGCGATGGAATGAGTTTGCCCACCGGTGACAGGGTGTCGAGATACTCGACGATGACGCGCGAGTCGTGAATGGCCTCGCCGCCGTCCGTCAAAAGGCAGGGTACTTTGCCCAACGGGTTGTGTTGGGTGATGCGGGTGTCGGCGGCCCAAACGTTTTCTTCGATGAATTGGTAGTCCAGTTTTTTTTCAGACATCACGATGCGCACTTTGCGCACATAGGGGCTGGTGGTGGTGCCGATCAGTTTCATGGGTGTATTCGGGAGTTGGCGCCTGTCTCGCACGCCAGAGGTTGAAATTCATTTTAGCCAGTCACGGGCCCCAGGCACCTCCGGGGCACGGACTTGACCCGGTTTGGCGCATGGCGGGGTGCCACGGCCGTCCGGCAGGTGCCGTCCCGTCCCCGGCACCCCGTCCCTGTCAACCATCCGGGTGCGGTGCCTACAATCCGAGCCCATGGCTACTTCAATCAAATCCACATTTTCTGCCGCAAACGGCTCGTCTTATGCCGCCGTGGCAGCTTTGTCGCCCCTGGATGGGCGTTATGCCGGCAAACTGGCCGCTCTGCGTCCGCTGATGAGCGAACTGGGCTACATGCACCGCCGCGTCCAGGTGGAGGTCGCCTGGTTCATCGCTTTGAGCGATGCCGGTTTTGCCGAGTTCAAGCCCCTGTCGCCTGGTGCGCGCACCTATTTGCTGGGTTTGGTCAAGAACTTCAGCGAAGCCGATGCCAACGCCATCAAGGAAATCGAAAAAACCACCAACCACGACGTGAAAGCCGTGGAGTACTGGATCAAGTCCAAATTCGAGGCACGGCCCGAACTGGAGCATGCTGCTGAATTTGTGCACTTTGCCTGCACCAGCGAAGACATCAACAACACCAGCCAGGCGTTGCAACTGCGTGCCGGGCGCGACGTGGTGCTGCTGCCTGCGCTGGACCGCATCGTGCTGAAGCTGCGTGAGATGGCACACCTGTACGCCAAGGTGCCCATGCTCAGCCGCACGCATGGCCAGACGGCCAGCCCGACCACCGTGGGCAAGGAAATTGCCAACGTGCTGGTGCGCCTGCAGGCGGGCATCGACCGCATTGCCAACGTGAAGATGATGGGCAAAATGAACGGGGCGGTGGGGAACTACAACGCCCATCTGTCAGCCTGGCCCGACTTTGACTGGGAAGCCTTCAGCCGCAAGGTGGTGGAAACACCCGAACCACTGGGCCTGGGGCTGACGTTCCAGCCTTACAGCATCCAGATCGAGCCGCACGACTACATGGCCGAGGTGTTCGATGCCATCGCTCGCGTCAACACCATCCTCATCGACTTCAGCCGCGACGTGTGGGGCTATGTCAGCTTGGGGTATTTCAAGCAGAAGCTCAAGGCGGGCGAAATCGGTTCGTCCACCATGCCGCACAAGGTCAACCCCATCGACTTCGAGAATGCCGAAGGCAACCTGGGTCTGGCCAACGCGCTGCTGCGCCACCTGAGCGAGAAGCTGCCCATCAGCCGTTGGCAGCGCGACCTGACCGACAGCACTGTGCTGCGCAACATGGGTGTGGCCATGGGCTATGCCGTGCTGGCCTACAACTCGTTGTCGGTTGGCCTGGGCAAGCTGGAGCTGAACGAAGAGGCGCTGGCTGCAGACCTTGATGCATCGTGGGAAGTGTTGGCCGAGCCCATCCAGACGGTGATGCGCCGCTACGGCGTGCAGGGCGCCTACGAAAAACTCAAGGAAGTCACCCGCGGGAAAACCGTGACTGCCGAGGCGTTGCACGCCCTGATCCGTGGTCTGGACATCCCCCAGGCGGACAAAGACCGGCTGCTGGCCATGACACCGGCCAGCTACGTCGGCAAAGCCTCCGAGTTAGCGCTGCGGGCATGAGAGTTTCAGCCGGGCCAGGTGTGGGTTGAAGGAAAAAATAGCCTCCATCGCTTTTATTAATTGATGTTGTAGCTATTGTTTTATGGCCATCAAATCGACCATTTTCAAGGCCAGTCTGCAGATTGCAGACATCGACCACGGCTATTACGCCGATCACTCGCTCACGCTGGCGCGCCACCCGTCCGAGACCGACGAGCGCATGATGGTCAGGCTGGTGGCACTGGCCCTGAACGCCCACCAGTTGCAAACGCTGTGCAACGGGGATGGCACGCTGGCATTTGGTGCGGGCCTGTCAGACCCTGACGAGCCCGATGTGTGGTTGCGTGACTTCACCGGGCAGACCCGGCTGTGGGTCGAGGTGGGCCAGCCCGATGACAAGCCCATTCTGAAAGCCTGTGGCAAGGCCGACCAGGTGGTGGTCTACGCCTTCTCGTCAGCGGCAGACGTGTGGTGGAAAGGCATCCAGACCAAACTCACGCGGCCCCAGAACCTGGCCGTGTGGCGCTTGCCCACCGAGGCCGCGCCACAGTTGGCCGCCATGGCCGAGCGCAGCATGCAGTTTCAGGCGACACTGATGGAAGGTGTGTTGACACTGAGCAATGCCCAGCACGCCGTTTCACTCGAATGCGAGCGTTGGATGTGAGCCCTAACCGGAGTTTGAGCCATGGCGATTGAGCTGTTCAACCAGAACGGGCATGTGTGCCTGATGTTTTCGCACCTGTCGGACGAGGGTGGCGAAGCGGTACAGGCCAACCAGTTCCTGATCGTTCACGATGACCACGGGTGCGTGATCGACCCCGGTGGCAACATGGCTTTCAACGAACTGTTGCTGACCATCGGACGTTACTTCCCGCCTCAGCGTCTGGACAAAATTCTGGCTTCCCATGCCGACCCGGACATCATTGCTTCGCTCGACCGATGGATGACGAGTACCCAGGCCCAGCTTTACATCTCCAAACTGTGGGAGCGGTTTGCGCCCCATTTTTGCAAACCGGGCAAAACGCAGGGTCGCATCGTGGGCATACCCGATGCAGGCATGCGCATCCCCGTCGGCGCGACCGAGTTGGTGGCCTTGCCGGCGCACTTCCTGCACTCCGAGGGCAACTTCCAGTTCTGGGACCCGGTCAGTCGCATCCTGTTCAGCGGTGATCTGGGTGTGTCGCTCATGACCTCGGCAGATGCCGGCAAACGCGTCACGTCCCTGGCCGCACACCTGCCGCGCATGGAGGCCTTTCACCGTCGGTACATGGTGTCAGGCAAGGTGCTGAAATTGTGGGCCAACATGGTGCGTGATCTGCCCATCGAGATGATCGTGCCGCAGCACGGTGCGCCGCTGGCGGGCGCGGCGGTGTGGGAGTTCATCGAGTGGGTACAGACACTCAGTTGCGGCATTGACCACCTCGGCCCTGGCCACTATGCCGTGCCGGCCTGAGGCGGGCTGTCGGTTGCAGGCAATGTGCCTTCTCGGTTGCTGCCGCTTTCGATAGCTCGCTCGGCATAGCGGTTGAAGCGCCAGGCATCCGCCGTGAGGAGGATGCGGTGCCACGTGGCGCGTTTGGCACCGGGCGTCATTTCGGGCCATTTCTGCACCTCTTCAAAGGTCCGGCCACAGCCTTTGCACACGTCATCGCCTTGCGAGGTCGAGCAGATGGCGATGCAGGGGGTGTCCGGTGTGGTGTGGTACCACGCCAGCCAGGCGGCATAGGCCTGGCGGGGCATGGTCTGTTCGTCGGCCGTGTCTTGTTGGTACCACGCCATCAGGGCATACACCTCGGCCAGTGCACGCGTTTCTGAGGCCAGTGACACCCCGTCCGGCGAAGGTTTGAGCGTTCGCCAGTGGTTGATGGCTGCTTCGATGTCGGTGATGTGGATGGCTGGCATGGGGCGTGGAGCGTACCCGCAAATTCACGCCCTTGCCCCGGGCCGCAAAAATGCCAGCAATTCATCACGGCGGGTGTGGGCATCGAACTCCCCCATGCTGATCAGTGCGCGGACAAACGCCGGCTCGAACAACAGGTAGCTGGCCAGCGCCGCCGCACTGCCCACCGTTCCGCGCGTGGTGCTGAGGGCGCCGAGGCCAACCAGCATGTCTCGGGTGCTGGCGGGCAGCGTGCCCACGTGGCGCAGCGCGAGTTCATCCATGGATTCCGAGGGCTGGATGCACAGCACATCCACCGGCTGGTAGGGCAGGGCCTCGGTCAGTCTGGGCGGCAGCCTGCGCAGGGTGCTGCTGACGCGTTGGGCCTGCTCCACATCGGTCTGCAGCGTGTCGTTGAACACACTGGCCATCGCATGGCCGGCGATGGTGCCTGCAGTGGGTTCGGCCTCGCCCTGGCGGACCAGCCCGGCGCGCTGCGGCTGGCCGACGCCAATCGCCAGCACCTTGTGTGCACCCAGGTGGATGGCCGGGGACAGGGGTGACGTCTGGCGCATGGAGCCGTCGCCAAAAAATTCCTTGTGCCCGTTCACCCACAACGGCACGGCACGGAACAGGAAGGGGATGGCAGACGATGCCATCAGGTGCTCGATGGTGATGGGCTGCATGTCGGCCCGCCGGTCAGGTCTGCCCCAGGGCTCGACCGGGCTGTGCATGCCCGCCTGGCAGAACGTCCAGTGCACGCCGGTGCTGTAACTGGACGCGGTCACGGCCACACTGTCCAAAACCCTGCGTTCAAGGTTGGATTCGAGTCGTGGCAGATCGATGGCGTTGTGCAGTGTGTTGATGAGCGGCGTGTTGTCCAGCAAAGCCCGGTGCCGCTGGACTTGTCTGCTCAGCACCCAGCCTGCCAGCAACTTGCTGGCCCTTGCCCAGGCGGGGGTGTCGAGCTGGTAGACCTGCGTGGAGCGCAAGTGTTGCCAGAAGCCTGCCAGCTTGGGCAGCGCGTCGAGACCCAGGTCGGCTTGGCTGGCGAGGTAAGTGACGTTGAGTGCCCCGGCCGACGTGCCGACCATGATCTGAAAGGGAAACGGGCTGCTGCCGCCCGGTGTGGCCTGGTTCAGCATGTGGGCCACAGCCTTGAGCACGCCCGCCTGGTAAGCGGTTCTTGCGCCGCCGCCCATCAGAACCAAGGCCGTCGAGTCCCGTTGTGCCGTTGGCGCAGGCGGGCTCGCAAGGCTACTGGTGATGAGGGTGTCAAGCGACATGGCACGGTCTTCCCCGCTCATGATGCCACCGGACGACCCGTTTGGGACAGATTTTTTGTGCAAGACACTGCGCCTGCGGTGTCGTGCGGCCCGGTCGTGGGGTGACGGCTTCAGGACTTGATATAAACACGTCAATCGCCCGTCACATTTGCTTGCCAGCGATGCCAATCAAGGGCATAGTGGACTCGACGCGATTCACTGTTGCCTGTGTCTTCAGGTTTGGGATGCAGGCGCTTTGTCAACCAGGAGAAACGGAGATATATATGAACCTCACCATCAGCGGCCACCACCTTGAAGTGACTCCCGCACTTCGCAGTTATGTGACGTCCAAGCTGGACCGCATTTCGCGCCACTTCGATCAGGTGGTCGATGTCAAGGTGCTGTTGACGGTTGATAACCACAAGGAAAAAGAGGGTCGTCAGCGAGCGGAGTGCAACATCCATGTGAAGGGTCGTGACCTGTTTGCCGAGAGTGCACACGAGGATCTGTATGCCGCTGTGGACGAACTGGCTGACAAGCTGGATCGCCAGGTCATCCGTTACAAAGACAAATCGCAGGATCATCATCATGACTCTGCCAAGCGCCTGATGTGATGGGTTGGGTTGACGGCTGTGTCAACCTTTTTTCAGCGTTTGAATGTCGGCCGTTGGAGTCATCCAACGGCCTTTTGCTTGGTACGACCGCTTGCCGTCACAATCCGCTATTCCGTATCAGATATGGGCATAATCGCGCCTCTCTGGTTTGCATCTCACAGATTGCCATGAACCGTCTATCAGCCATCCTGCCTGCCGCACAGGTGCTCGTCCGTGTGGATGCGACGAGCAAAAAGCGTGCTTTCGAAGAAGCGGGTCTGCTGTTCGAGTCCCAGCACGGACTCAACCGTGCCTTGATCACGGACAGCCTCTTTGCCCGCGAGCGGCTGGGCTCAACCGGGTTGGGGCACGGCGTGGCGATTCCGCACGGGCGCATCAAGGGTCTGAAGCAGCCCATGGCAGCCGTGTTCCAGTTGCTCCATCCCATCGGTTTCGATGCGCCCGACGAAAAACCGGTCAGCCTGCTGATTTTTTTGCTGGTGCCCGAAGCGGCCACCCAGAAACACCTCGAAATCCTGTCCGAAATTGCCGAACTGCTCAGCGACAGCCGTTTGCGCGACAGCATGCAGGCCGCCACCGACAGTGGTGACCTGTACCAGATGATTGCCAACTGGCAGTCTGCGCACGTGAGCGCATGAAGCCATCGGTCATCAGTGCCGATGTTCTGTTCGAGGAACATCGTGAATCGCTGAGGTGGCAGTGGGTGGCAGGGCTCGGTGCATCCGAGCGCCGCTTTGACGACCTGGCCATCCGTGAGGCACGCTCCGGGGCCGATCTGGTCGGGTACCTGAACTACATCCATCCCTATCGGGTGCAGGTGATCGGCGAGCGCGAGGTGTCCTATCTGGCCAGTGCAACAGCCGAAGATTGCGCCCGCCGGGTGTCCCGCATCGTCACGCTGGAGCCCCCCGTCCTGGTGGTGGCAGACAACCAGGTGGCCCCCGATGCGCTGGTGTCGCTGTGCGAGCGCGCCCACATTCCGTTGTTTGCAACGCATGAATCGGCCGCCTTTGTCATCGATGTGTTGCGTGCCTACCTGTCCAAGCATTTTGCGGAAAGGCAGTCCATGCACGGCGTGTTCATGGACATCCTGGGGCTCGGTGTCATGATCACGGGAGAGTCTGGCCTGGGCAAAAGCGAGTTGGGGCTGGAACTCATATCCCGCGGCCACGGGCTGGTTGCCGATGACTCGGTGGATGTGTACCGCATCAACCAGACCACGATCGAGGGGCGGTGTCCGGAGTTGCTGCAGAACCTCATGGAGGTCCGGGGCATCGGCCTGCTCGATATCAAGGCGATATTCGGGGAAACTGCGGTCCGACGGCGCATGCGCATGAAGCTGATCGTCCACCTGGTACGCAAGGAGACGATGGAGCGCGATTACGAGCGCATGCCACACGAGCCGTTGCGTCAGGATGTGCTGGGCATTCCGCTGCGCAAAACCGTGATCCAGGTGGTCGCAGGGCGCAACATGGCCGTGCTGGTCGAGGCGGCGGTGCGCAACACCATCCTGCAACTCAGGGGCGTGGACACCTACCAGGAGTTCGTGCAGCGCCAGCGCCAGGCCATGGAAGACAACCGCTGATCTGGCGATGGGGCCGAACGGCCCTGGTTGCCAGGGGCGGTCAGGCCTTTTTTTGCCGGTGAGGGCAGTCTTTCTTGATGCAGGTGGCGTAGAGAGACAGCGCATGGTCGTGGATCTCGAAGCCCTTTGACGCTGCTATGGCCTGTTGTCTGCGCTCGATCTCTTCGTCAAAAAACTCTTCGACCCGACCGCAATCGATGCACACCAGGTGGTCGTGGTGCTGCCCTTCGTTCAACTCGTAAACCGCTTTGCCCGATTCAAAACTGCTGCGGCAGAGCAAACCTGCCTGCTCGAATTGCATCAGCACACGGTAAACCGTGGCCAGTCCGATGTCGGAGTGTTCGTCCAGCAGCACCCGGAACACGTCCTCGGCCGTCATGTGGCGCTGCTTTGCCCGTTGGAAAACCTCCAGAATCTTGAGTCTGGGAAGGGTGGCCTTCAGGCCGCTGCTTTTCAGTTCGTCGATGTTGGTCACGGTGTGGCGTCGGGAGAAGGGCTGATGACCGCCCGGCATCAGGCAGTCGTGCACGGATGGGCCGAAGGTACAATGATTTAATCACACCCGCGAGCCGTAGGGGTGTGAAACCAAGCTGCCAGCGGCCCTGTTTCGCTGCAAAAATCCGTCCTGTTTGTCTCATCCCGCATACACCATGTCCGATCTCTTTGTGAAGTCCGTGCGCAGGCCGCTGTGGGTGGTCGGACTTTTGAGCCTGTCATGGGGCCTCTCTGGGTGCTCCAGCCTGAAGTCTGCCACCGAGACATTGGGCAATGTGGGCAACATCGTGACGCCTTACCGCATCGACATCATCCAGGGCAACTTTGTGTCGCGCGAGCAAGCGGCTGCTGTTGCGGTTGGCATGCCCAAGTCTCAGGTGCGTGACATTCTCGGCACACCGCTGCTGATGAGTGTGTTCCATGCAGACCGCTGGGACTATGTGTTCACTTTCCGCCGGCCCGGTCAAGCGGTGCAGCAGCGTCGCCTGACGGCTTTTTTCAAGGGTGACCTGCTCGAGCGGATCGAATCGGACGAGTTGCCGACCGAGGCCGAGTTTGTTGCATCGCTCGACACGCGCAAGCGCGAAGGCAAGACCCCAGTGCTCGAAGCCAGCGAAGAGTCGCTGAAGGCGTTTGCCGCACAACGCAAACCTGCCGAGGCAGATCTGCAGGTGCCGCCCGTGCCCCCCATTTCCAATTACCCGCCATTGGAGCCTCCAGCCGGCACGCCGTTGCGTTGATACGGGTGGTCGCCCCGCCGAAAGGCCGTGGCTTTTTAGTCTGGTTCAAACGATGACACTCAAAATCTGTGTGGCAGGTGCCAGCGGTCGCATGGGCCGCATGCTGATCGAGGCCATTCACGCTGCTGACGACTGTGTGCTGAGCGGTGCGCTTGATGTGCCTGGCAGCCCCTCGTTGGGGGTGGATGCGGCGCTGTTTCTGGGCAAGCCCTGCGGCGTGCCGATCACGTCGGATGTGCGCCAAGGCCTGACAGGTGCCGACTGCCTGATTGATTTCACGCGGCCCGAAGGCACGTTGGCCCATCTGAAGCTGTGTCGTGAGCTGGGCGTGAAGGCGGTGATTGGCACCACCGGTTTTTCCGAGGAAGAGAAGGCTGCCATCCAGGAAGCTGCGCGTGACATCGCGGTGGTGTGTGCGCCGAACATGAGTGTGGGCGTGAACGTCACGCTCAAGTTGCTGCAAATGGCTGCCAAGGCCATGTCCACCGGATACGACATCGAGATCATCGAGGCGCACCACCGCCACAAGGTCGATGCGCCATCGGGCACCGCCCTGAAGATGGGCGAGGTCATCGCCGAGGCGCTGGGCCGTGACCTGAAAGACTGTGCGGTCTATGCCCGCGAAGGCGTGACGGGCGAGCGCGACCCGTCCAGCATCGGTTTTGCCACCATCCGTGGCGGTGACATTGTGGGAGACCACACCGTGCTGTTTGCGGGCACCGGCGAGCGCATCGAGGTCACGCACAAGTCCTCCAGCCGCGTCACCTACGCGCAGGGCAGCTTGCGGGCTGTCCGCTTCCTGGCTGGGCAGTCGCGCGGCCTGTTTGACATGTTCGACGTGCTCGGCCTGCGCTGAGGCGGCCGCTGACCATGTCGGCGTGGGAGCAGCTGTTCCAGGGTGATGCGCTCAGCACGGCGGTCGTGCTGGTGCTGCTGGGCATGTCGGTGTTGAGTTGGGTGGTCATCCTCTGGAAGCTGTGGTTGTTGCGGCTGGCCGGGCAGTCCGTGGACACAGCGGTGGGCGTGTTCTGGGCGGCTCCGGATTGGCACACGGCCGAAACGCAGGTGCATCACACGGACCGGGCCGGGCTGGTTGGCCCGTTGGTGGCAGCGGCTGCCGCGTCGCGCAGCGATGGCAGGCAGACCTTGGGTGACCAATCCGGACGCTCACACCGGCTCACCCGTTTGCTGCGCGATGCGCTGGCCAAGGCACAGCAGCGGCTGCAGTGGGGCCAGGTGGTGCTGGCCAGCGTCGGTGCCACGGCACCGTTTGTGGGTTTGCTGGGCACGGTGTGGGGCATCTACCATGCGCTGATGGGCATGGCAGCCGAGGGGCAGGTGACAATTGACAAGGTGTCTGGCCCGGTGGGCGAGGCGCTGGTGATGACTGCTGCGGGTTTGGGCGTGGCCATCCCAGCCGTGCTGGCGTACAACGTGCTGGGGCGAGCGGCTGGCCGGACAGAGGCTGCACTGGATGCGTTTGCGCACGATGTGCGCGAATGGGTGCTGCAAACCCCCGGTGGCGAGCAGTCCGCCCATTGACCGCAACATTCTGAACACCATGGCATTCCACGGCTTCGGCAGCAGCCAGGGGGCAGGTCACCGGCCCATGAGCGACATCAACGTGACGCCGCTGGTCGATGTGATGCTGGTGCTGCTGGTCATTTTCATCATCACGGCACCGCTGATTGCCAGCTCCATCCGGCTCGACTTGCCGCAGACACCTGCCGCTCGACCCTCGGAGTCGGTACGGGTGGTCACGCTGGTGGTCGACAAGTCGGGTGGTGTGTTTGTGGACGATGTCGCTCAATCGCCAACTGAGCTGCTCAAGCGCTTGCAGGGTGTGGCCCACTTGCACCCCGACACGGAAGTCCAGTTGCGCGCCGACAGTGCAGTGCCGTATGGCCGCATGGTGGAGATCATCGGTGTGGCGCAGCAGGCAGGGCTGAACCGCGTGGGTTTTGTGGCCGATGGCCAGGCCGCGTCCGGTGCGTCCTCCCGTTGACGGCCCGCTGAGCCCGAGCGCCTAAAATCAGCAGGTTCTGGCGAACCCGCGTGTGCGCCACCTTTTTTCGTACCGGACAAGGCCTTCAGCGGCCATTTGTCACGCATTCAAAAACCTTCCCAGCCATGCAAGACACTTACCACCACCTCGACGTGGAGCGCGCAGCGCACAGCCATTGGATCGCCAACGATGCTTACCGCGTCAACGAGCATGCCGTGGATGCCCAGGGCCAGCCCAAACCTAAGTTCTACGCATGCTCCATGTTGCCCTACCCTAGCGGCAAGCTGCACATGGGCCATGTGCGCAACTACACCATCAACGACATGCTCACGCGCAGCCTGCGCATGAAGGGGCACAACGTGCTCATGCCCATGGGCTGGGATGCGTTTGGCCTGCCGGCCGAGAACGCGGCGCTGAAAAACGGCGTGCCACCGGCCAAGTGGACGTACGAAAACATCGCGTACATGAAGAAGCAGATGCAGGCCATGGGCCTGGCCATCGACTGGAGCCGCGAGGTGGCCACCTGCGACCCTACCTACTACCAGTGGAACCAATGGCTGTTCCTGAAGATGCTGGAAAAGGGCATTGCCTACCGCAAGACCCAGATCGTCAACTGGGACCCGGTGGACCAGACCGTGCTGGCCAACGAGCAGGTGATTGACGGGCGCGGCTGGCGCACCGGTGCATTGGTGGAAAAGCGCGAAATCCCCGGTTATTACCTGAACATCACCGCCTATGCGCAGGAGTTGCTGGATCATGTGCAAATCGGCAACGACAAGGCCACGCTGAACGGCTGGCCTGAAAAGGTGCGGCTGATGCAGGAAAACTGGATCGGCAAGAGCGAAGGTGTGCGATTTGCGTTCCCTCACAGCATTGCCGGGGCGGATGGTGCGCTGATCGGCGACGGCAAGATGTACGTGTTCACCACCCGTGCCGACACGATCATGGGTGTGACGTTTGCCGCTGTGGCCCCTGAGCACCCGATTGCGCTGCACGCATCTGCGGGTAGCCCGGCGTTGGCGGCATTCATCGAGGAATGCAAAACCGGTGGCACCACCGAGGCCGAGCTGGCCACGCAAGAGAAGAAGGGCATGGCCACGGGCCTGTTCGTCACTCACCCGCTCACTGGGGCGCAGGTGCCGGTGTGGGTGGGCAACTATGTGCTGATGTCGTATGGTGATGGCGCGGTGATGGGCGTGCCTGCGCATGACGAGCGCGACTTTGCGTTTGCGTTGAAGTACGGGATCGAGATTCGACAGGTGGTGGGTGTTGCGCCGGGGGCTTCGGGGGCGCCAGCCGGTGCGGCGGACGCCTCATGCTGCGAGCAGAAATCGTCGCCCGCCGCACAGGCTGGCGCACCCTCCTTGGTGTTCGACGCGACCCAGTGGGCTGACTGGTATGCCGACAAATCCGGCTCGCTGGTCTGTGTCAATTCCGGTGAGTTGAACGGCCTGCCTTACAAAGCCGCTGTGTCCAAAGTCGCCGAGCTGCTGACCGCAAAGAACCTGGGTGAGAAGAAGACCACCTGGCGCTTGCGCGACTGGGGCGTGAGCCGCCAGCGTTACTGGGGCACGCCCATTCCCATCATCCATTGCGATGAGCACGGCGCGGTGCCCGTGCCTGAAAAAGACCTGCCGGTGGTGCTGCCGCAGGACTGCATTCCCGACGGCTCGGGCAACCCGCTGCACAAGCACGAAGGTTTCCACGCCGGGGTGACCTGCCCCGTGTGTGGCAAGCCTGCCCGCCGCGAAACCGATACCATGGACACGTTTGTGGACTCGTCCTGGTACTTCATGCGCTACTGCGACCCCACCAACGCCGACGCGATGGTGGCGGGCGGCACCGATTACTGGATGCGGGACCAGCATGCCGCTGTGGGTGGCAGCGGCATGGACCAGTACATCGGCGGCATCGAGCACGCCATCCTGCACCTGCTGTATGCGCGGTTCTGGACCAAGGTCATGCGCGACTTGGGGCTGGTGAAGGTGGACGAGCCCTTTACCAAGCTGCTGACACAGGGCATGGTGCTCAACCACATTTACAGCCGCCGCACCGGCAAGGGCGGCAAAGAGTATTTCTGGCCGTCTGATGTGGAACACGTCTTCGATGAGGGCGGCAAGATCGTCGGGGCCAAGCTGACCAAGGCCGTGGTCAGTGCCGATGGCGAGTTGCCCGTGGGCACCGCCATCGACTACGAGGGCGTGGGCACCATGTCCAAGTCCAAAAACAACGGTGTGGACCCGCAGGACCTGATCGAGCGCTACGGTGCCGACACGGCCCGCCTGTACACCATGTTCACCGCACCGCCCGAGGCCACGCTGGAGTGGAACGACTCGGCGGTGGAGGGCAGCTACCGCTTCCTGCGCCGGGTGTGGAACTTCGGTGTCAAGCTGTCGAATATGGATTTCGCAGCTACAACATCAATACCATCAAGCGCCAAAGGCCTGAATGATGTTGAATTTTCGAAAGAAGCCAAGGCGCTGCGGCTCGAGATCCATACCGTGCTCAAGCAGGTGGACTATGACTACCAGCGCATGCAGTACAACACCGTGGTGTCCGGTTGCATGAAGATGCTCAATGCGCTGGAGAACTTCAAGGCGCTTGATGGCGCGGGGGCTGCCGTGGCCATTGTCGAAGGCTTTGGCATCCTGCTGCGCTGCCTCTACCCAGCCACCCCGCACATCACGCACACGCTGTGGCGTGACCTGGGCTACGCAGGCAACCTGGGCGACCTGCTGGATGCACGCTGGCCGCAGGTCGACGAGACGGCGCTGGTGCAGGACGAAATCGCGCTCGTGCTGCAGGTCAATGGCAAGCTGCGTGGCGAGGTGCGTGTGCCGGCCGGTGCCGACAAGGCCGCCATCGAGGCGGCTGCCCTGGCCAGCGAAGCCTTTCATAAGGCTGCCAACGGAGCCCCCCCCAAGAAAGTGGTGGTGGTGCCGGGCCGTCTGGTCAACGTGGTGGTCTGACCATGGACACGCTTGGCCACTGCGCCCTGCAAGCCGGCTCGGCGGCTACGTCTGGTGCACGGGCCGCCGACGCATGGCCCCTTGAGGCAGCCGTGTCCCGCCATCGTCGGGCATGGCTCGCGGGTGCGGGTGGCCTGCTCGCGGTGTCGGTGGTGGGGTGCGGGTTCAAGCTTCGCCAGGCTCCCACGTTTGCGTTCCAGACGCTGGTCGCACCGCTGCCGGATTCGTCTCCCCTGCGCCGCGAGTTGAAGCTGGCGTTGCGCAGCGCCGGGGTCACGGTGCTGGAGACTGTGCCCGCCGTGAACCCTGCTGTCGCAGCCGGTGCGCCGCCCGTGGCCATGCCCGATGCAATGCTGGAGGTGCTGGCCGATCAGCGTGAAAAGTCGGTGGTGGGCTCCACCGCCGCAGGGCAGGTCCGTGAATTCCAGCTGCGTGTGCGCTTCAAATTCCGCCTCAGCACCTTGCAAGGCAAGGTGCTGATCGAAGACTCCGAAGTGCTGCTGCAACGCGACATCAGCTACAGCGAAACCATTGCCCTGTCCAAGCTCGAAGAAGAAGCCGAGATGTACAAGGACATGCAAACCGACGTGGTGCAGCAGGTCATGCGCCGCCTGGCCGCTGTGCGCTCACTCTGACCTCGGGTTCAACCCATGCAACTCGCCGCGCCACAGCTTGCGGGCCACCTCCAGCGGGGCTTGAGGTCGCTTTACACCCTGCACGGAGACGAACCGCTGCTGATTCAGGAAGCCGCCGATGCGCTGCGCGCAGCAGCCCGGCAGCAGGGGTACACCGAGCGCACCGTGTTCACCGTGGCCGGCGCCCACTTCGACTGGAGTGCCGTGCTGGCCAGTGGGGGTGAGATGAGCCTGTTCGGCGACCGCCAGATCGTCGAGGTGCGCATCCCATCGGGCAAACCCGGCAAGGAAGGCAGCGTGGCGCTGCAAAAGCTGGCCGAAATGGCCGCTGGCAATGACAGCGTGCTGACCCTGGTGCTGTGCCCCAAGCTCGACGGTGCCACTCTGAAAGGTGCGTGGTTTGCCGCGCTGGACGGACACGGGGTGTGCATCAAGGTCGATGCGGTCGACCGCAAGGCCCTGCCGCAATGGATCGCCCAGCGCCTGGCCTTGCAGCAGCAGCGTGTGGCCTCGGGCGAAGCAGGGCAGCGCACGCTGCAGTTTTTTGCCGACCGGGTGGAGGGCAACCTGCTGGCCGCGCACCAGGAGGTGCAGAAACTCGCGCTGCTGTACCCGGCGGGTGAACTGAGTTTCGAGCAGGTGGAGTCCGCTGTGCTGAACGTGGCGCGTTACGACAGTTTCAAACTGGCCGAAGCCGTGCTGGCCGGGCAGACTGCCCGCGTGCAGCGCATGCTCGATGGCCTGCAGGCCGAGGGCGAGGCGCCCGTGCTGGTGCATTGGGCGCTGAGTGAAGACATCCGCACCCTGGCGCGTGTGCGCCAGGCACTGGATGCTGGCCGTCCCATGCCCATGGCGCTGCGTGAAAACCGCGTCTGGGGCAACAAGGAAAAGTTACTGGAGCGTGTGTTGCCCGGCTTGAGTGCGGCCACGCTGGCGCAGTGGCTGCAAGACGCCCACGTGGTCGATGGCATTGTCAAAGGCCTGAAAGTACCCACCTGGCCTGCCGAGCCTTGGGATGCCCTGCACCGCCTCGCTACGCAGGTGAGCGCGGCGTGCGCCCGCCGACACTGACGATACGCCTGGTGCAGGTCTCCGGCGCGCTTCGTGCCGCCAGGGTCAGGCGTTGGACACCACGCCGTCCTCCAGTCGAGCCGCCCCGGTTCGCACCAGGTCTGCCAGCAGATCGTCCACCCAGTCGCTGAACACGGGGGCTGATCCGTCTATCAGCCGGTGGAGGTCGGCCAGGGCAGGTGTGCCGGTGGCCCAGGTTTGCACATCTGGCAAGGGCGCGCGTCCCATTTCCAGCAGCTTGTATTTCACCAGCACCTTGGCCGCGTGCCGCAGGTGGCGCTGCGGTTGCTGCACGAAGCTGTCCAGCCGCTGGCGTGCACGGGCCAGGGCATCGGCCACGTCTGCAAACACCGCACCGTGCCCCGGGATGACCACGGCGGGGGCCAGCGACTCGATCAGGTCCAGCGTGGCCGCCACCTCGCCAAAGCCGCTCTGCCCATCCAGTTCGGGAAAGACCACGCCAAAACCGTTTTCCCACAGGGCATCGCCGCTGATGAGGGTGCGGGTGTCGGGCTGGAACAGCAGCACGGCATCGGGGTCGTGTCCCGGCGCAGCATGCACCTGCCAGGGCCGGCCAGCCAGCACTTCGGTGGTGCCGGGTTGCAACAGGCGGTCGAAACCAAACCGCACGATGCTCTGGCCAAAGCGCGCATGTCCCAGCGCGGCTTCGTCCCAGGTGGCCACAGCCTGCGACCCGCCGGGTGGGATGGCGGTGGTCAGGCCAGGGTAGCGGGCCTGCAGTGCGCCGTTGCCGCCACAGTGGTCACTGTGCAGGTGGGTGTTCAGCACCTGGGTCAGCTCGCGGCTCGCCAGCGCGTGGCCGACCAGTGCCAGGGTCTGTTCGGCGTGGGTGCAATAGCCGGTGTCGACCAGCACAGGGGTGTGGCCGTCATCCAGCAGCACGTTGTTGCTGGACAGCCAGCCGCGCTCGAGAACGGTGATGTCGGGGGGGAGCAAGTCGGTGTTCACCCGCGAATGGTGCCACGGATGGCCTGACGCATCCCGGAGGCTGCGTCAGGCAGCCGACACGGGGGCGACAGCAGGCGCAAACCCTGATTGTCCGCAGGACTGGTTTGCGGTGGAATGCCCGGTTCGCTCACCCGGCGTCTCTCACCATGATCCCGCACCACCAACCCATTGCCGATCGCATCGACTGGCTGTTCGACCTCGCACAGCGCCACGCCACGGAATATGCCAGTGCCGAAGCCTGGCTGGCCCGAAAGCGTTACCGTGCCAGCCACCCGACTGCCATCTGGGTGATGAAGTGCATGGACGGGCGCATCAACATTCCCATCGCCACACAAACGCCCAAGGGCATCATCCAGCCGTTTCGCAACCTCGGTGGCATGTTCCGCCTGGGGTGGCCGCACCTGGGGGAAACGCTGGTCCACGACATGGCCAACGTCATCAACGCTGGACGCCAGGCGCTGGTGATGGTGACTTACCATTTTTCCAAGGGTGACGAGCGGCGCGGCTGTGCCGGGTTCAACTACCGCACGCCGGATGCGGTGGCCCACACCTTTGAGATCCGCGCTGAAATCGGTGTGATGTTTGGCGCCCACCACCAGACGGTCTACCCCCTGGTATGCGGCTTTGAAACCGACGAGGAAGCACTGGTCTTGCACGGCCACCATGGGGCCACGCTCTCGATGGCCGACCTGACCGAGGTGGACCTGGACAGCCTGCCCCAACGCCTGATGGCGCTGTTGCCGGACATGCCCACCCAGATGCGGCACGACCTGCTGCCGCTGCTGGCCGGCAACCTGCGCCACATTGCACGCTTGCGGCAGATGGTGCGCACGCTGGACATCGAGCACCGTGAATGGATGCTGTGCGTCGGCCGTGGGTTCGACTGGTTGCACGTGCCCAACGTGGCGCTCATCATCGGCCCCTACAGCCCGGACCTGGCCGACCCCATCCGCAAGGCGGCCGGCATCATCCGCGCCAACATGCGGGCGGGGCGCATACCGGCAGACGGATTTCTGGTCATGTCGTCGGTGCCCTATGAAGACATCGGCGTCGACCGTTCACGCGCCTTGCTGAAGTCCAACTTCATGGCCGACTTTGCGGCAGACACCGTGCGCAAAGACTTCCCCGACCTGGCACCCCTGATGGCCGTGCGCAAGACGGTGTTGAACTGGCACAGCCGCCAGGTGGAGTTGCTCGACACCCACGGGTGAGACAATCGGCGAAACGAATGCCGTCCACCGAATTGCCCCACACGCCATGTTGACCATAGGTTTTAATGCAAAACAGGCTTCATCGCTTATTGCAAAAGCGAATGCAGCTACTAAAAACAAAGCTTTGATGGCGCTTGCCCGCCTGCTGCGCGAGCATGTCGAGCCGCTGCAGGCCGACAACGCCCGGGACCTGGAGCGCGCCCGTGCCGCCGGGCTGGCCGAGCCCATGGTGGACCGGCTCAAGCTCACCCCCGCCGCCATTGAAACCTGCGCCCAGGGTTGCGAACAGCTCGCCGCCATGCCGGACATCATCGGTGAAATCGTGGGCATGAAGCAGGTGCCCAGCGGCATCCGCGTGGGCCAGATGCGCGTGCCCATCGGGGTGTTCGGCATGATTTACGAAAGCCGCCCCAACGTCACCATCGAGGCCGCGAGCCTCTCCATTAAAAGTGGCAATGCCTGCATCCTGCGAGGTGGGTCGGAAGCCATCGAGTCCAACAAGGCCCTGGCCAAACTGGTTCGCAAGGCGTTGGTCGAGGTCGGGCTGCCGGAAAACGCGGTGCAACTGGTGCCCACCACCGACCGCGATGCCGTGGGACAGCTCATCACCATGTCCCAGTTTGTCGACGTCATCATCCCGCGCGGCGGCAAGGGGCTGATCGAACGTATCAGCGCCGAGGCCACCATGCCCGTCATCAAGCATCTGGATGGCAACTGCCACACCTATGTCGATGACCCCTGCGACCTGGACCTCGCCCTCAAGGTGACCGACAACGCCAAAACCCAGAAATACAGCCCTTGCAACGCCACAGAAAGCCTGCTGGTGGCACGTGGCGTGGCGGGCGATTTTTTGCCCCGCATCGGCGCGGTGTTTGCCGCCAAAGGGGTGGAAATGCGAGGTTGCCCCGATTCATTGCGCCTGTTGGCGACCGTGGCACCGGCCACCCTGCTGAAGGAAGCCACCGAGGCCGACTGGAGCGAGGAGTACCTGGCCCCGGTCATCAGCGTGAAAGTGGTGGCGGGTGTGGACGAGGCCATTGCCCACATCAACCAATATTCCAGTCACCACACCGATGCCATCCTGACCAACGACCACCGGCACGCGCAGCAGTTTTTGCGCGAGGTGGACTCGGCCAGCGTCATGGTCAACACCAGCACCCGCTTTGCCGACGGCTTTGAGTACGGGCTGGGCGCCGAAATTGGCATCAGCACCGACAAATTCCATGCCCGGGGTCCCGTGGGGGTGGAGGGGTTGACCTCACTCAAATACATCGTGCTGGGTGAGGGCGAGGTGCGGGGCTGACAGACGTTCCCGCAAAACCTGAATGTTCGTGAGGCATCATGTCGACATGATGCCTGACAAGACTGTTAACACCGTTTCGAAAACCCCTGAGCATGCACGGTCATCCGACGCGGTGCTGGCCGGATTGCACACCAGTGCCCAGGGGTTGAGCGGCCAGCTGGCGCAGGAGCGACTGGCGCAGCACGGCCCGAACCGGCTGGCCGAAGCGCCACCACCCAGCGCCTGGGTGAGGCTGGCGCGGCAGTTCCACAACATGCTGCTGTATGTGCTGATGGGGGCGGCAGCGGTCACGGCCCTGCTGGGGCATTGGGTCGATTCGGGCGTGATCGCCGCCGTGGTGCTGCTCAACGCGGTGATTGGCTTCGTTCAGGAGGGCAAAGCCGAAAAGGCCCTGGCGGCCATTCGCCACATGCTCAGCCCGCACGCGCAGGTGTGGCGCGACGGCAAGCTGCTGGATGTCGACGCTGCTGACCTGGTGCCCGGCGATGTGGTGCAGCTTGCGTCAGGCGATCGCCTGCCTGCCGACGTGCGCCTGCTGATGGCACGCAGCTTCCGTGTCGACGAAGCGGCTCTGACCGGCGAGTCGGTGCCGGTGGACAAATCGGTCGACGCGGTGGCGGCTGTTGCCCCCATCGGTGACCGCACCTGCATGGCCTATGCCGGCACCCTGGTCACGCAGGGCCAGGCGCGGGCCGTGGTGGTGGCCACCGGCAACCAGACCGAAATGGGCCGCATTGGCCGCCTGCTGGCCGAGGTGGAAACCACCACGACACCCCTGCTGCGGCAAATGGAGGGTGTGGGCCGTACGCTGACGCTGGTCATCCTGGGGGTGGCTGCCGTGCTGTTCGTGTTTGGTGTTTGGGTGCGCCACATGCCGGCTGCCGAAATGTTCATGGCCGCCGTGGGGTTGGCGGTGGCCGCCATTCCCGAGGGGTTGCCCGCCATCATGACCATTGCGCTGGCCATTGGGGTGCAGCGCATGGCCAAGCGCCACGCGGTCATCCGCCGTTTGCCAGCGGTGGAGGCACTGGGGTCGGTCACGGTCATCTGCTCGGACAAAACCGGCACGCTCACGCGCAACGAAATGACGGTGCAGCGCGTGTTGCTGGCCGGGCACGAAATGGCGGTGCAGGGGGCAGGCTATGCACCCGATGAAGCGTTGGAAGCTTCCGCGCATGCCGCACTGGCACCGTTGCTGCAAGCCGCCGCACTCTGCAACGACGCACATCTGGAGGGTGCCAGCGGCACCTGGGTGCTGACAGGTGATCCGACCGAGGGCGCACTGCTCACGCTGGCCATGAAAGGCGGGTTACAGCCCGCGCCGCTTCGGCAAGCCCATGCCCGGCTGGACGTGGTGCCGTTCGAATCCGAACACCGCTACATGGCCACGCTGCATGCCGACCCGACCGGTATCGGTCAGGTGGCCTGGGTCAAAGGGGCACCCGAGCGGGTGCTGAACCATTGCAGCCAGGTGCTGCACGCCGATGGCAACCTGGCCCCGTTGGATGCCGACATCTGGCACCGGGCGGTGGAAGCACAGGCCCGTCAGGGGCGCCGTGTGTTGGCGCTGGCCAGCAAGGCCTTGCCCGCTACCCAGCACACCCTGGACCATGCCGATGTCACGCAAGGTCTGGTGTTGTTGGGGCTGGTGGCCATCATCGACCCGCCGCGCGAAGAGGCCGTGCGCGCCGTGGCCACCTGTCAGCAGGCAGGCATCCGGGTGGTCATGATCACGGGCGACCACGGCGTGACCGCCAGCGCCATCGCGGGCCAGTTGGGCATGGGGACGCCGGATGACACGCTGGCTGCCCTGACCGGCCCTGAACTGGAGGCCATGACCGATGCCGAGTTGCAGCAGGCCGTCCGCACCACGCGCGTGTTTGCCCGCGCCAGCCCGGAGCACAAAATTCGGCTGGTGCGTGCGTTGCAGGCCAATGGCGAGGTGGTGGCCATGACCGGTGACGGCGTCAACGACGCCCCCGCCCTCAAGCAGGCCGACGTGGGCGTGGCCATGGGCATGAAGGGCACCGAGGCCGCCAAGCAGGCGGGTGCCATTGTGCTGGCCGACGACAACTTCGCGTCTATCGCCCATGCGGTGGAAGAAGGCCGCACGGTGTACGACAACCTGAGGAAAACCATCACCTTCCTGTTGCCCATCAACGGGGGCGAATCGCTGTCACTGTTGCTGGCTGTGTTGCTGGGCGTGGCCCTGCCCATCGCGCCGGTGCAGATCCTGTGGGTCAACATGGTCAGCTCCATCGCGTTGGCGCTGGTGCTGGCCTTTGAGCCCACCGAACGAGGTGTCATGAGCCGCCCACCCCGCAGGCCCGACGAGCCTATGCTGTCCGGGTTCGTGATGTGGCGGGTCGGGTTCGTGTCGGTGCTGTTCCTGTCGGGCATTTTCGGCATGCATGGTTGGGCGCTGGCCCAGGGCATGTCCGAAGAAGCGGCACGCACCGTTGCGGTCAACACGCTGGTGGCCATGGAGGTCTTCTACCTGTTCAGCGTGCGCTACCTCAAGTCGCCCTCGTTCACCTGGCAGGGTGTCCAGGGCACGCCCAAGGTGCTGGCGGCGGTGTCGGTGGTGTTCGGGTTGCAACTGTTGTTCACCTATGCACCGTTCATGCACACGTTGTTCCAGACGCACCCACTGGGCTTTGACACCGGCCTGTTGGTGGTGGGTGTGGGGGTGGCTGTGCTGGTGACGCTGGAGCTGGAAAAGGCCCTGCTGCGCCGCTGGTTCCCCGGGCGGATCTGAAGGAGCCACTGTCCAATCCCGGAAGTCGGAGTCCAAAAATGAACAGTAAATGGAGCATGCATGAACAACCCTTCGGTTGCTGACGCTGCTGCAGGCGCTGCCAGTGGTCTGTCGCAGATATCCCTGCACGGTCCGTTTGCCGAAATGGCCGCGCTGCTGCTGCTGTGCGCCGCAGTGGGCGCGGTGTTTGTGCGTCTGCGCCAACCGGTGCTCATTGCCTACATCGTGGTGGGTATTCTGGTGGGGCCGGCGGTGTTCGGCATGGTTCAGGCGCACGACCAGGTGGACCTGCTGGCGCAAATCGGTGTGGCGGTGCTGCTGTTTGTGGTGGGCCTGAAACTGGACATCCAGCATGTGCGCCACATCGGCCCGGTGGCGCTGGCCACGGGCCTGGGACAGTTGACGTTCACCATTGTTTTCGGGTTCTTCCTGATCATGGCGCTGGGCAAGGGCTGGTTGGAGGCGCTCTATGTGGCGGTGGCGCTGACGTTCTCCAGCACCATCATCATCGTGAAGCTGCTGTCTGACAAACGTGAGCTGGACTCCCTGCATGGGCGCATTGCCGTGGGTTTCCTCATCGTGCAGGATCTGGCCGTGGTGCTGGCCATGATGACCGTCAGCGCCATGCGTGCCACGGGTGACGACGGTGGCTGGATGCAGGTGCTGCCTGCCTTGTTGCTGAGGCTGCTGGGCATCGGTCTGCTCATGTGGGTGCTGATGCGTTGGGTGCTGCCACGGGTTGTGGCGGCCATTGCCCGTTCGCAGGAGCTGCTGCTGCTGTTTGCCATTGCCTGGGGCATCGGTCTGGCAGCGTTGGGTGAGTGGGTGGGTTTCAGTAAAGAAGCCGGCGCGTTTCTGGCAGGGTTCTCGCTGGCCTCGACCCCTTACCGCGAAGCCATGAGTGCCCGGCTGACCGGCATCCGCGACTTCCTGTTGCTGTTTTTCTTCATCGACCTGGGTGCCAAGCTCGATTTTTCCACGTTGGGAGCAGAATTGGTGCCCTCCCTCTGGCTGTCGCTGTTTGTGCTGATCGGCAACCCGCTGATTGTTATGGCCATCATGGGTTACATGGGCTACCGTAAGCGCACCGGGTTCATGGCGGGTTTGACGGTGGCGCAGATCAGCGAGTTCTCCATCGTGTTCGTGGCCATGGGCATTGCGCTGGGGCACATCGGCGTGGGTGCCTTGAGCCTGACCACGCTGGTGGGCTTGGTGACCATCACCCTGTCCACCTACATGATTCTGTACTCGCAGCCTTTGTATGAGCGGCTGTCACCCTGGCTGGGCTGGTTTGAGCGCAAGCGCCCGCACCGCGAACTGGCCGAAGAAACCCAGTTGGGCGAGGCTGAAGCCCGCCAGATGGAGGTGCTGGTGATGGGTGTGGGCCGCTATGGCAGCCGTCTGCTGGGCCAGCTGCGACAAGACGGCGTGCATGCCGTGGGCGTGGACTTTGATCCCGAAGCCGCACAACGCCTTACCGAGGCGGGGTTGCCCGTGTTGTTCGGTGACAGCGAAGACCCTGATTTTCTCGACACACTTCCGCTGGCGCATGTGCGTTGGGTGGTGAGTGCGCTGCCGCAATGGGAAGCCAACCGCGCCCTGCTGCATGCGCTACAAGCCGCCGGTTTTGCAGGTCAGGTGGCGGTGGTGGCCCGGGACAGCGTGCAAGCCCAGGCGGCCCAGGCCCAGGGCGTGGCGCTGGTGTTCAATCCATTCGACGACGCGGCCGACCACGCCGCACGCCACCTGGCAAACACGATGAAGATGAGCGAGGCACGGCCATGACCGATTCAAGCGACATCACCCTGGCCCCGGGGGGCATCCTGGCCTGCACCGATCTGTCGCCTGCGTCAGAGCGGGCTGTGGAGCGTGCAGCCCAACTGGCACAGCGACTGGGCCTGCCTGTGGGCCTGCTTCACCTGCTGCCTGCAGAGGGCATGGCCTTGCTGCGGCACTGGCTGGGCATGGAAGCCGATGTCGAACCCCTGCTGATGGCCAACGCGCACCGCAGCCTGCTGCAACACTGGCAGGCGGCGTCCGCGGCCTGCCATCCTGCGCCGGAAATGGTGCCCATGGTCCGCAGCGGTACCCTGATTGGTGGGTTGAAGGCCACCTTCGTGGCGACCCAGCCTTCTCTGGTGGTGTTGGGGGCCCGGGGAGAGGGTGACCTGGTGCACCAAGTGCTGGGCACCACCGCCTTGCGCCTGTTGCAGCGCAGCCACCGGCCCATGCTGGTGGTGCGCGGTCAGTCCCGGTTGGCCTACCAGCGGGTGTTGTTGCCGGTGGATTTTTCTCCGTGGTCAGCGCTGACCTTGCAGGCCGTCAGGCGGTACATGCCTGATGCCCATGTGGTGGTGTTGCACGCATGGAACGTGCCGTTCGAGCAAAAAATGTTCGTGGCCGGTGTGGGTGAAGAGGTGGTGGCCCACTACCGTGCCAAGGCCATGGAAGAGGCCGAATTGCTCATGGCCCAGTTCGTGCGCGACCAGGGCTTGCGGGGCGGGGATTTCACCGTCAAGGTGTTGCAGGGCGATGCGAGCCACGTCATCGTGGCCCAGGCATTGGCGCAACAGTGCGACCTGATTGCGCTGGGCAAACACGGGCAACAGGCGGCTGAAGACTGGTTGCTGGGCAGTGTGTGCAAACACGTGCTGAACGAGTTCGGGGGCGATGTGCTGGTGGTCAACGGTCCGGAGGGAGTGGCCTGACCATGCAGATAGAGCCCAGAGGTTACGTGGGAGGCGTGCCATGACGTGGTCTGCCATGTTGGCCAATTTGGCCGGAGGTGTAGGGCTGTTCCTGCTGGGCATGACCATGATGACCGATGGCCTGCGCCTGGCGGCCGGGCCTGCGCTGGAGCGCATCCTGAGAGCAGCCACGCGCACCAGATGGCACGGGCTGGGCTCGGGGGTGCTGGTGACGGCCGTGGTGCAATCGTCGAGCGCAGTCACCGTGGCCACCATTGGGTTTGTGAACGCGGGTTTGCTGTCTCTGGGCGGTGCGCTGTGGGTGCTGTTCGGCGCCAACGTGGGCACCACCATGACGGGCTGGATCGTTGCGCTGGTGGGCCTGAAGTTCAAGGTCGAGGCATTGGCCATGCCACTGGTGGGATTGGGCGTGGCCCTGCACTTGAGCGGGGCGGGCAAGCGCCGGGGTGCTGTGGGCACAGCGCTGGCGGGTTTTGGCTTGCTGTTCATGGGCATTGCGCTGCTGCAGCAGTCGTTCGGTGGGCTCGCCTCGCAGGTGGAACTGCCGTCTGGCTCGGGTGTGGCCTGGGTGCTGATGCAAATGCTGGTGGGGGTGCTGATGACGGTGCTGATGCAGTCGTCCAGCGCGGCCATGACCGTGGTGCTGACCGCAGCACAGGGTGGTTTGCTGACGCCAGAGGGGGCGGCTGCGGTGGCCATCGGGGCCAACATCGGCACCACCACCACCGCATTGCTGGCGACCATCGGTGCCACAGCCAACGCCCGTCGGGCCGCGATGGCGCATGTGATGTTCAACGTCATCGCCGCCATGGTGGCCCTGGTCTTGTTGCCCTGGCTGTTGGGCGCGACTCGCGCGGTTGGTGCCTGGCTGGACTTGCCGCCCGACCCAGCCACCCAGTTGGCGCTGTTTCACACCTGTTTCAATGTGCTGGGGGTGGCGTTGATGTGGCCGCTGGCAGGGCGGCTCAGTGCGTGGCTGCAGACTCTGTTTCGAGGGGGCGATGCAGACGCGGGTGTGCCTCGCTACATCGACCACACGCTGGCCAGGGTGCCGGCGCTGGCCACCGAGGCACTGGGGCATGAATTGCACCGCCTGGGACACCTGGCAGATGAACTGCTGCGTCGCGTGGCCCATGGGGCAACCGACGACGAGATGCGTCAGGGGCATGCGGTGTTCGTGACGCTGGATGGGGCCATCGCGCAATTTGTGCAGTCGCTCAGCCGTGAGACGATGTCGGCCGCCACCAGCGAGGCGCTGGCGCGCCAGTTGCGGGTGCGCGGTTATCACCAGACCAGTGCCGATCTGGCGCTGGCAGCGCATGCGGCCTTGGGTTCTGGCGAAACGTCCCCACCTTCCGAACGCAGCCAGGTGTTGTGGACGGCATTTGTGCAGGCCTTGGACGCGGTGCTGGATGCCAGCGACCCGCTGCGCCAACAGGTGCCTGTGGACCCGAGTGGTGCGTTGGAGCTGGTGGAGGTCGAGCAGGCGCACGATGCGCTCACCGTGGCGCACAACGCACTGAAGGCGCAGTGGTTGGCCGAGGCCGCTTCGGGGGTGTTGCCCCTGAATGCCCTCGACACCCATTTGCACCGGGCCGCTGCACTGCGAGATGCTGCTGTGCACGCCACCAAGGCCAGTCGCTGGTCCTGGCGGTGCGACGATTTGTCACACGCAGCCGTTTAAACTGACCGGGTGGCCTGTGCCTTGCGCCTGCTGCCTGAAATCAACCAACTTGGTAAGCCCATGGTCCCCCATCTTGTCACCGCGCTCACTGGCCCCATCAACGAACTGGAGCAGCGAATCCTGGAGTCCATGCCGGTCATTGAACGCTGGTTCAGGCTGGAATGGATGGAGCACACGCCCCCGTTCTACAGCGCGGTGGATGTGCGCAACGCCGGATTCAAGCTGACACCGGTGAGCACCAGCCTGTTCCCCGGGGGGTGGAACCATCTCTCGCCCGAGATGCTGCCGCTGGCGGTGCAGGCGGCCATGGCCGCCATCGAGAAAATCTGCCCTGAAGCCAAAAACCTGTTGCTGGTGCCGTCTGACCAGACCCACAACAGTTCGTACGTGAGCAACCTGGCCCGCTTGTCGCAAATTTTCAACCTGGCAGGCCTGAACGTGCGCCTGGGTTCGCTGAAACCCGACATGAAGGAGCCTGAGCAGCTGACGTTGCCAGGTGGCGAAACACTGACGCTGGAGCCGCTACAACGCGGCAAGCGCCGGCTGGGGCTGAAGCATTTCGACCCCTGCACCATCCTGCTGAACAACGACTTGACTGCAGGTGTCCCCGGCATCCTCGAAGACCTGCACGAGCAGTACCTGTTACCGCCTTTGCAGGCGGGGTGGCCGACGCGTCGCCACAGCACGCACTTCCGCCTATATGAAGAGCTGGCCAAGCGGTTTGCCAAGATGCTGGGCATGGACCATTGGCTGATTCACCCGGCCAGCGTGGGGTGTGGCGAGCTGGACCTGACCACGAACGATGACGTGGCAGCCTTGCAAACCCACGTCGACACGGTGCTGACCAAAACCCGCCGCAAGTACAAGGAATACGGCATCAACGAAAAAGCGTTTGCCGTCATCCGGCGTGACGATGGCCTGGCCGGTTCAGGCCCGTGGGTGGTGCGCGATGCCAAGGACGTGCCCGCCGCGATCGCCACGGCCAGCGCTGGCGCGTTGAAGGGCCCGTTTCTGGTGCAGGAAGGCGTGCTGACCAACGAACGTGTGGACGAGGCGGTGGCCGAGCCCGTGGTCTACATGATGGACCGCTATGTGGTGGGGGGCTTTTACCGGGTGCACCCCGACCGGGCGGACCACCAGGGCCTGGTGGGCCCCGGTGCCAGCTTTGTGCCACTGGCGTTCGAGCAGGGTGGTCAACTGCCCCAGCCCGGTGTTCGGCCCGGGGCCAGCAGCCCCAACCGCTTCTACATGTACGGCGTGATTGCCCGCTTGGGCATGCTGGCCGCCAGTTACGAGCTGGAAGCCACCGATCCTGATGCTGAGACGTACGACTGATTGACAGGCGATGCACTGCCTGGCCTCAGTTGCTGCAGAGCAACAAGCCACCGGGTAGCCGCCAGATTTCTGTAGAACGCCAGCAGCTGGCAGGCGCACAATCGCGGCTCCCAAGCTCTGAAATCCCGGCCTTTCCCGGTCGGGTGATGCACTTGTCCGCTTCCAAATCATCTCTGGCCACCTTGACTCTAGGCGCCATTGGCGTGGTCTATGGCGACATCGGCACCAGCGTGCTGTATGCCATCAAGGAAATTTTTGGCTCGGGCCATGTGCCCTTCACGCCGGACAACATTTACGGCGTGTTGTCCATCGTGTTCTGGACGCTGACCGTCATCGTTTCGCTGAAGTACGTGACGCTGGTGTTGCGGGCCGACAACCACGGAGAAGGCGGGTTGGTGGCCATGCTGGCGCTGGCATCCCAGTCCGTTAAAGACAAACCCCGGCTGCGCAAGGTGTTGCTGCTGGTGGGCATTTTTGGCACCTGCCTGTTCTACGGCGATGGTGTCATCACGCCAGCCATTTCGGTGTTGTCGGCGGTGGAGGGGCTGGAGGTCATTTCGCCCACCTTCAAGAAGGGGGTCATCCCCATCACCCTGGTCATCCTGTTTGTGCTGTTTTTCGTCCAGAAGCGGGGCACGGCCGGCATTGGCAAATTTTTCGGGCCCATCACACTGGTGTGGTTTGTCAGCATCGCGGTGCTGGGGGTGTCGCACATCGTTGACAACCCCGCCATTTTGTGGGCCATCAGCCCGCATCACGCGCTGATGTTCATGTGGACTCAGCCCGGTACCACATTCATTATTTTGGGAGCGGTGGTCCTATGTGTGACAGGCGGTGAGGCCCTTTATGCCGACATGGGTCACTTCGGCAAGAAGCCCATCCGGGTGGCCTGGTTCACCATCGTCATGCCATGCCTGACGCTCAATTATTTCGGACAGGGCGCGTTTCTGTTGCAAAACCCCGATGCGGTAAAGAACCCATTCTTCCTGATGACCCCCGACTGGTTGCTGATACCGATGGTGGGTCTGGCGACCATGGCCACCGTGATTGCCTCGCAGGCGCTCATTTCAGGTGCCTTCAGCGTCACCAAGCAGGTGGTGCAACTGGGCTACCTGCCGCGTTTGCAACTGCTGCACACCAGTGTGAAGGACACCGGCCAGATCTACATTCCCTTTGTCAACTGGGGTCTGTTTGTCGCCATCGTGCTGGCGGTGGTCATGTTCAAGTCCAGCAGCAACCTGGCGGCTGCCTACGGCATTGCGGTGTGCACGGACATGCTCATCACCACCGTGTTGACATTCTTTGTCATCCGCTACGGTTGGAAGTATCCGCTGTGGTTGTGCTTGGGGGCAACGGGCTTTTTCTTCGTGGTGGATCTGGCATTCTGGGCATCTAACATGATGAAGCTGTTCGATGGTGGCTGGTTCCCGCTGGTCATTGGTGGTACGGTGTTCATGCTCATGCTGACGTGGAAAGAGGGCAGAAATCTGCTCAGCGACAAGCTGCGTGAAGACTCACTGGACCTGCCCAGTTTTCTCGATGCCATTTTTGTGGCCCCTCCGGCTCGGGTAGAGGGAGCCGCAGTGTTCCTGACGGCCGAGACCGGTACAGTGCCCAACGCGCTGCTGCATAACCTGAAGCACAACAAAGTGCTGCATGCACAGAACCTGTTCGTGTCGGTGCGACACCACGAGGTGCCCTGGGTACCGATGGCCGAGCGGCTGGAGGTGGAAGACCTGGGGAACGATTGCTGGCAGGTCATCATCCATTATGGGTTCAAGAATGACCCGAATGTGCCCAAAGCTCTCGCGTTGCTGAAGCCTCATGGCGTGGAGCTGGACGGCATGACCACCAGCTACTTCCTGTCGCGCGACACGGTCATTCCCACGCTGGGTGGTGGCATGGCGTTCTGGCGCGAAAAAATCTTTGCCCAGATGCACCGCAACGCCAGTGGTGCAGCGGACTTTCTCAACATCCCCAGCAATGCGGTGGTGGAACTGGGTTCCAAGGTGGAAATTTAAAGAACTATTCCCATCCAGCGCTTTTTTAGCTTGAATTTGTAGCTATCTTTGATGAAATTCTGGCGTGACCTGAGTGTGTCGGCGGCCACCGCCGGGTTTGTGGCGGTGTTGGTCGGGTTCACCAGTTCGGTGGCCATCGTGTTCCAGGCGGCGCAGGCTTTCGGGGCCACCCCGGCGCAAATCACGTCGTGGATGTGGGCGCTGGGGCTGGGCATGGGGTTGTGCTCGGCATTGCCTTCGCTGTGGCTGCGCCAGCCCGTCATGGTGGCGTGGAGCACGCCCGGTGCGGCGGTACTGGCATCGGCGGGTGTGGCGGCAACGGCCAGTGGCGCGGGGTTCTCCATGGCCGAGGCCGTGGGTGCGTTCATGGTCTGCGCTGCACTCATCACGCTGGCAGGCGTCACCGGCCTGTTCGAGCGGCTGATGAACCGCATTCCCATGGCCATTGCCTCGGCCCTGCTGGCAGGGGTGCTGGCCCGTTTCGGCTTGCAGGCCTTTGCTGCCGCCCAAACAGCGCTGCCCCTGGTGCTGCTGATGCTCGCCACTTACCTGGCGGGCAAGCGTCTGGCCCCGCGCTACGCCGTGCCCGCCACGCTGGCTGCTGCGGTCGCGTTTGTGGCGTTGCGTGGCGACATGGCCTGGGGCGCGGTGACGTTCCAGCTGGCGGTGCCCGACTTCACCGCGCCGGTGTTCACACTCAGTGCGGCCATCAGCCTGGCACTGCCGCTGTTTGTGGTGACCATGGCCTCGCAAAATCTGCCCGGCGTGGCGGTGATGCGCGCCACGGGGTACGACCTGCCGGTGTCCAAGCTCATCTCTCTGACCGGGCTGGCCACACTGGTGCTGGCACCGTTCGGCGCGTTTGCGCTGAACTTCAGCGCCATCACCGCAGCCATCTGCATGGGCTCCGAGGCGCACGAAGACAAGTCCCGCCGCTACACCGCCGCCGTGGTGTGCGGGGGCATTTACGTGCTGATCGGGCTGTTTGGCGCGGTCGTCACCGGTCTGTTGACGGCTTTCCCCAAAGAGTTGGTGGTGGCCATTGCCGGGCTGGCGCTGCTGGGCAGCATTGGCAGTGGCCTTCACAGCGCGCTGGCCGACGAGCGCCACCGCGAACCTGCGCTCATCACCTTCCTCGTAACGCTCAGCGGTGTGGTCATCGGTGGGGTGGGCTCGGCGTTCTGGGGTGTCGTGGCAGGCGGGGTGGCGCTGTGGGTCAGTCGCTGGGGCCGTACATCAGGCTGAAAACCGCTTTGCCCTGGCCATCAGCAGAGTGCCGGCCTGCTGAAGGCTGAAGTGGCACGGTGCTTTGGCTGCTGGGTCAGCTGCCGGTCGGTGCCAAACACACGCGGTCTCTGCCGTTGTGTTTGGCCTGGTACATGGCACCGTCGGCCACGCGCGACAGCGACAGCTCGTCTTCGCCATGATCGGGGTAAATGGCTGCGCCAATGCTGCATGAGATGTGGAGTGAAAGTCCACTGATGTAGAACGGCTGATTCAGGGCATCCAGAATGCTCTGAGAAACCTGCATCACCCCCTGATCGCTGTCAATGGTGCGCAAGATGACGACGAACTCGTCGCCCCCGATGCGGGCCACGGTGTCGGACTCGCGAACCCGGCGCGTCATGCGCTGTGCCACTTCCTTCAGCAGCAAGTCGCCCACTGCATGGCCGTGGGTGTCGTTGACCGGCTTGAACTTGTCCAAATCCATGTACAGCAACGCAAACCGGGTCCGGTCGCGCTTGGAAGCTGCCAGGGTGAGTTGCAAGCGGTCTCAAAACAGGGCTCGGTTGGCCAGGCCGGTGAGCATGTCGTGCTGGGCCAGTTCGCGTTGCTGTTGTTCGCTTTCCAGCAACCGCGCATTGGCGGCAGCCAGTTCGGCCGTGCGTGCAGCCACGCGGGCTTCCAGTTCCTGTTCCGAACGCTGTAACTGCTCGATGTTGGCCTGGCGGGCCTCAAGTGCCTGTGCTTGTGCCGCTTCTTTGTCCCGCCTTTCAGTTTGGATCCGATCAGCCAGTGCGTAGGACAGCAGCAACATGCCCAGCAGCGAGCCAAACTCAGGTCCGCGCAGCGTCAAAAAATTGGCTGGAACAATTCCGTGGTTGCGCAACGCAAATGCAATGCCAAACAACAGAAAAACCGACCATGCCAACAAGTAGATCCTGGCCGCACGCACTTTGTGCATCAGGCAATACAAGGCAGTCCACACCGCCAGCGAGGTTGCCAGTACAGTGGTGAACGTCATCATTTTTGCACCGAGTGCGTAGGGAAACCAAAGCAATGCAACGATGGTGGCCATGGCCAGCGCATTGGAGGCTTGCAATGCCAGATCCAGCCGTGCGGATACCCGCTTGGGATACAGAAAGCTTCGCGTGAACTGTGCCACGCCGTAGGCGCACACGGCAAATCCCAGTGGGTAAGCCAGATTGGCAAACCACGGCCAGCTTGACCACACAAATGCATTCCCCATGCCGGTAAACCCGGCTTGCCCGATGCCCAGTTCGGAGAGAAACAGCACGTAGTCCAGATACACCCGCTCTCGAATGCTGGTCCACAGCAGCACGTTGTACGCCAGCAATGCCAGCAAAGCGCCGAAGTAAGTGGCGAAGCCAGCGTAGCTGACATAGGTGTTCTGAACAAATGCAGTGGGTTCCCACAACGTCAGAGGTACCGACAAGCTGCCCGCTGATTCCAGCCGCAGCAAGACCAGTGAAGGACCATCCTGAACAGGTTGCAGTTCAAACACAAAGTTTCGATGGAGCACAGGGCGTTGGGCAAACGGAAACAGATCCCCCGTGGTCACCGGCGTTGGGCTGCCCGGTGCGTAGTAGTCAATTCGGTCCAGGGTCGGAAAGCCCAACTCCAGCAGCATCCGATCGGTTTGCCGTGCAGTCGTTTGGGCAGGTAAGGAAAAACCGACCCACCATGCTGAGCGGGACAGCCCCAGATTGACGCCGCTAGCGGCAGCCGGGGTCACGGCCCCAGCGGCAAAACGGCTGCGCACCTCGTCGACCGTCAGGCTGCCTGCGGGGTCTTCCAGCAGGGCCACGTAGGGGGTCAGGTCCACGCGCCCGCTGCTCGTGCTGCTGGGCAGTGGTGCGGGTGACGCAGCAAAAGCTCCCGCGGACACCAGCAGCAAGCACAACGCCAGCAACCGGGCACACAGCAGCTTGGAAAAATTGAACATAGGTCATTTTATGGGGGCTATGCATTTCGCAGTGGCCGTGTCGCAGAGACCTGGGGCGATCAGGTGATTGCCAGCTGGGTGGGCATCGGGCGGATAACAGGGGTGTCGATGCGTGGGTGTGCCTTCGATGATGTAATGCCACCTTCGCTTCATTGACAGCCTAGGCATACACCTTTGGTGCTGGAGTCGATGTTGCCAGTCAGCGTTGAAATCAACACTGCCGCCTTACCCACATGCTTGCCCCTATGCAGATCCTCATCGTTGCCGACCCCATCGAGTCGTTCAAAACCCACAAAGACACTACCTACGTGATGATGCGCGAGGCGCAGCGGCGTGGGCACAGCGTGGCGGTGTGCTTGACCGCTGACCTGGCCTGGCAAAGCGGCCAGCCAGTGACCGCGAAGGTGCGGCGCATTCGCCTGCTGGACATCACGCCAGCCTATGGCGCCACCCAGGCTACCCAGCCGTGGTTTGAAGAAACCGCCACGGACGAAGGTCGCGTCGCCTTGAAAGACTTCGGTGCGGTGCTGATGCGCAAGGACCCGCCGTTCGATGCCGAATTCATTTATGCCACCCACCTGCTGGAGCAAGCCGAGCGCGAGGGGGCCAAGGTGTTCAACCAACCCGCCGCGTTGCGCGACCACCCCGAAAAGCTGGCGCTGATGCAGTTCCCGCAATACGCGCCGCCCACGCTGGTGACCCGCAGCGCCGACGACGTGCGCGCTTTCCACACCGAGCACGGCGACATCATCCTCAAACCCCTGGACGGCATGGGGGGCATGGGCATCTTCCGCGTGAAGGCCGACGGCCTGAACCTGGGCAGCATCATCGAAACGCTGAACCTGGATGGTGCCCAGACCCTGATGGTGCAGCGCTACCTGCCCGAGATTGTGGACGGCGACAAACGCGTGCTGGTCATCGGCGGCAAACCGGTGCCGTTCAGCCTGGCACGCATCCCGCAGGGCAATGAGGTGCGCGGCAACCTGGCCGCCGGTGGCAAGGGCGTGGCCATGCCGCTCACCGAGCGCGAGCGCGAGATTGCCGAGGACCTGGGCCCCACACTGGCCGCACGCGGCTTGCTGCTGGTGGGCCTGGACGTGATCGGCGGCCGCCTGACCGAAGTCAACGTGACCAGCCCCACCTGCTTTCAGGAAATCACCCAGCAAATGGGGTTCGATGTGGCTGCGATGTTTGTGGATGGGCTGGAGGCTGCGCTGGCAGGGGCATGACCCCTCTGGGGTGGTCAACAACTGACATTGACCTGACAACGCAGTTGACGAGTCGTCTTCATAATGTCGATTCGTGCCCCCATGTGGGCTTAACCGATCAAGGCGCGATGACACAGACTGGGGACGAACTGGCGCAGACCCTGAAAGAGCACCAGGTCATTCTGGAAAATGCCAGCATCGGCATTTCCTTCATCCAACAGCGCACCATCGTGCGTTGCAACCAGCGTTTCGCCGAAATTTATGGTCATGCCAGCCCAGCCACGGTGCTGGGTGTCAGCAGTCTGAGCCTGTATCCCAGTGTCGAGGCCTTCGAACAACTGGGCGCTGCCGCCTATCCCCAGCTTGCCACGGGCAAAGCCTACCGCACCCGCATCCAGATGGTGCGCCGCGACGGCAGCCTGTTCTGGTGCAGCCTGACCAGCAAGCTGATCGATCCTTCATTGCCAGACCTGGGATCGGTCTGGATCGTCGAGGATGTGGACGAACTCATCCAGTCCGAGCAGTCCCTGGCCCTGTTGGTGACCGAGCAGTCACTGATCCTGGAGCATGCGCTCGTGGGCATCGTTTTTTTGAAAAACCGCCTGGTGACGCGCTGCAACCGGTTGTTCGAAGAGACCTTCGGCTACGGCCCCGGCGAGTTGAACGGGGGCACTTCGCGGCAGTGGTACCTGTCCGATGAAGACTGGTTGGCCGCTGGGCAGCAGTGTTACGCGCCGCTGGTGCGTGGCGAGACCTTCCGTGCCGAAATGCGGCTGGGCAAACGCGATGGCACGCCCATCTGGTGCGATGTGCTGGCCAAGGCCATCGATCCGTCCGACATGGGCAAGGGCTCGATCTGGATCACGCTGGACATCACCGCCCGCAAGGCTGCCGAAGAGGCCCTGGCCCAGGCCTATGCCAACCTGGAACATCAGGTGGCCCTGCGCACCCGAGAGCTCAGCGAAACGGTGCAAAACCTGCACCACGAAATCGCAGAGCGACGTGCCATGGAACGCAAGATCGAGCATCTGGCCTTGCATGACACGCTCACCGATTTGCCCAACCGCCGCTACTTGGAGCGTTCGCTCGCGCAGGCCATGGCCGATGCCCGGGCGCGGGCACAGCAGGTGGCGGTGCTGTTCCTGGACCTTGACAGGTTCAAGCACTTCAACGACGCGTTCGGCCACACGGTCGGTGACGAACTGTTGCAAGCAGTGGCAAGCCGCCTGGCGGCAGCGGTGCCGGCCCACGCCACCCTGTCCCGACAGGGCGGGGACGAATTTGTCATCGTGCTGCCTGCTGTGGCCTCAAGAGGCGACGTGACCGCCTGTGTGCAACAGATTGCGCAGGCCCTCAAGCCGCTGGTGGTGCTGGGCAGCCGCGAGGCCCGCGTGACGTGCAGCATCGGCATCAGCCTGTACCCGGACGATGGTCTGTCGGCCGATGCGTTGCTCAAGCATGCCGACATGGCGATGTTCCAGGCCAAGCACAAGGGGCAGGGGAGTTTCCAGTTCTTCAATGCGCGGCTGGACGTGGAGTTGCAACGCCGCATGGCACTGGAGCAGGCGCTGCACGATGCCCTGCAGGCGGGTAGCTTCGAGTTGCATTACCAACCGCAGGTGGAGGTCAGCACAGGACGCCTGACGGGCGTCGAAGCCCTGATGCGATGGCACCGTCCGGGTCTGGGGTGGGAGCCGCCGGGCCACTTCATTCCGGTTGCCGAAGACATCGGGCTCATCGGTGCACTGGGCATGTGGGCGTTGCAGCAGGCTTGTCGGCAGGTCGCCTTGTGGTTGCAGGCGGGTTGGCCGCCCATCAGGGTGGCAGTCAACGTGTCTGCGCTCCAGTTGGATCAGCCGGATTTTGTGTCAAATGTGCTTCAGGCGCTCGCTGACAATGACTTGCCTGCTGCGTGTTTGGAACTGGAGTTGACAGAAGGTGTCATGTTGCGAGACATGGAGGCCACGCACCAGACGCTGGTGCAATTGCACGAGGCGGGCATTGCCATCAGCATCGATGACTTCGGCACGGGCTATTCCAGCCTCAGCTACCTCAGCCGTTTGCCGCTGGACAAGCTCAAGATAGACCGATCGTTCGTCAAGGACATCGACACGCGCCCCAGCGACGCGGTGCTGTGCCGCACCATCGTCGCCATGGCGCGCAACCTGGGTCTGCATGTCACGGCCGAAGGGGTGGAGACCGAAAGCCAGTTGCGCATGCTGTCGGAGTGCGGCTGTACTCATTACCAGGGCTACCTGTTCAGCCGCCCGGTACCGGCTGAACAGGTGTCGGCGCTGCTCGCGCAGCAGGTTCGCCGCGTGTCGTCCTGAACTCAGTGCGAAGTTGGGTGCGACGGCTGGTTGGCCAGCGATTCAGACCACAGTGAGTCTGTGGTGGCCGAGGGCCGCACGACCTGGTTGCGGCCCTGGTGTTTGGCCTGGTACAGCGCCCGATCTGCGCGGGCAATCACCTCGTCGACGGTGGCATCATCCGGTGCGACTGTGGCCAGCCCGGCACTGATGGTCACCACCAATTGCGGGGCCAGTTCGCTGTGTTGACCGGCCGACACCGCCCCCCGCATGCGTTCACCCATGGTGAATGCCTGTTCTTCGCTCGTGTCCGGCAAAAAAACCAGAAACTCTTCTCCGCCAAAGCGCGCCACCATGTCGGTGTCGCGGGCGCACGTGCGCATCGTGTGTGCCACACCGATCAGGACCTGATCGCCAGCAGCATGTCCGTGGGTGTCGTTCACGCGCTTGAAAAAATCGACGTCGATCACCAGCACGCTGTAGGGCCTGCCAGAACGACGATACCGGTCGTGCTCATGGGTCACAGCGTCCAGCACGGCGCGGCGGTTGGGCAACTGGGTCAGGACATCGGTTGTTGAAATGTCTCGCAGCCGCTGAACCAGACCGCCGATGACCACAACGGCCATGGCCAGGTTGAACAGCATGAGGCAGAGAAACCCTGCCAGCACCAGCAGGTCTTTGTAACCGGAGTCGGTGGCCAGCAGGTAGGCTGCGGTGCCGCCCGCGTCAAGCGCCACTGCAAACGGCCTCACGCCCAGCAGCGCCAACAGGATCAGGACGGGGGCCAAACCCAAGGGCAGAAACAGCCCGGGGTAACCCACATCGGCCAGCAGCTGTTTGATCAGCCATGCTGAGCGGACCACGCACCACCCCACACACAGGCTGAACAGCAGCAGCCTGACGGCAACCAGGTCGGGTGCTGCCAGGCGAAGCAGGAGAATGGCTGCCAGCATGGCCAACGGGGTGATGGTTTCGAGCATTGAGACGGGGTAGCGGCCCATGTAGGCCAGGCCACGCATGAGGCAGTAGAAACCACCGATCAGCCCGAGGTTGAGCAACGCGACGGCGCCCGTCGATGTTTGCCAGTTCGGCTGGCCCGCCGTCCAGCAGCCCACGGCCAGCGCTGCAAAGGCCGCCGACCACCAGAAACCTGCTTTGCGCCTCACACCAAACACCCAGCCGAGCACCAGCCAGGTCACGCTGTAAAGCAGCAACTGCAGGGCGAGTGTGATCATCGTGTTCATGTTGGCCCTTGCCGGTCGGGGTGATGGGGCAGGAACCGCTGCGCAAACTCATCAGGGGGCAGCGCGGGCGACCACAGGTAGCCCTGGCCTTTTCTGCAACCGATTCCATGGAGCAATTCGGCGATGTCTTCGGTCTCGACGCCTTCGGCCACGGTGCTCAGGCCGAGTTCGTTGGCGATGTTCACAATGGCCTTGACGATGGCCTGATCATGTTGGACCGACCCCAGTTTGCGCACGAAGGATTGGTCTATTTTCAGCGTCTGGATTTCGAATTGCTTCAGGTAACCGAGGTTGGAGTAGCCTGTGCCGAAGTCGTCGATGGCCAGCGACACGCCCATGCGACGGATGTGCTCCAGCGTTACCTGCACGGTGGTGTGCGAGTCGGTCAGCAGCGATTCGGTGAGTTCCAGTTCCAACCATTGACCCGGCAGACCGTTGCTGTGCAGGGCATGGAACACGACGTCCTGCAGGTCGCCCTTGCGGAATTGCACCATCGACACGTTGACCGCCACCGGGCAAGCGTCCAGGCCGGCTTGCCGCCACAGTTGCATTTGCTGGCAGGCGGTTTCGATCACCCACTTGCCCAGATCGGCAATCAGGCCCGACTTTTCTGCAAGCGGAATGAACGTGGCGGGCGACACATTGCCTCGCTCGGGGCTTTGCCATCGCAGGAGGGCTTCGGCACCGCACAGGGTGCGGGTTTCCAGGTTGAACTTGGGTTGGTAGTGCAGTTTGAACTGACCTGTCTGCAATCCCCGGCGCATGTCGGCCAGCATGTTCAGGTGATCGATCGCCTGCCCGGTGTGCCCTTGGAAGCGGCACACCGTGTTGCGGCCCGCTTCCTTGGCACGCTGCATGGCCATGTCGGCACGCATCATCAGCTCTTTTGGGGTGTTGCCATCGGCAGGGAAAAAAATCAGGCCGATGGATGCAGTAATGCTGATGTCCACACCCGACAGGCGGATGGGCTGGGCAATGTCAGTCAACCAGACATTGGCGCGAGCGCCTGCTTCTCCTTCATCGGCCATGGGGTGCCTGATGATCAGAAACTCGTCGCTGCCTGTGCGGAACAGTTGTTCGTCAGTTTGACGCCTCGTGTGGAGGCGTTGAGCCAGCGTGGCCAGAAATTCGTCGCCGGTGCGGATGCCCAGCGATTCGTTGATGCTCTTGAAACCGTCCAGGTTGATCAACATGACTGCAGCGGCCCCCCCGGTGTGGCTAGACGGTTGGCACAGCTTGTCCAGAGCTTCATTGGCCAGCTTGCGGTTGGGCAGGCCGGTGAGCACGTCGTGCCGGGTGGAATGCTCCAGCTGCGCAAGTGCCTGTGTCACGCGCTGGTTTTCTTGTGCCAGGGCCTGAAGGTAACTGCGCAGGTCAGTGGCGATGAGCCACGATGCGAATGCGGTCAGGCCCACGATGGCCGCAATGTCCAGGATTTGTGTCGCTGCAGCGGCAGCGACCTTGCTGGGGTAGTGGCCTGCGGCATCCAGCCACCAGATGAGGCAGACGATGCCCACCTGCCCCGCCAGCAGCGCCAGCATGGTACGGTTGCGCCAGAGCATGATGGCAAACACCAGCAAGCCCGGGTAGGCCAGCAGGGCGGTGTCACGCAGACCCTGGCCGTTGAGTGCCAGCAGGCCGATGGCAAGGTTCAACGTCCACAGCATCCAGTCTGCGGCCAGTGGCACCCGGTTCTGGCGGTTGAACCAGAGTGAAGGCAGCAGCGCAGCCGAAGCCAGCAACAGGCTCAGTGCGGTGGCACGGGTGCCGACCAGCCCGTAAACAAGGCTCAGGGTCAGCAACACCAGCAGGATGGTTGTCAGCACCTTGCGCAGGCGGGTCCGCTGCAGCGCGCGCAAGCCGTCAGGTGCCACGTCGGGGGTGGCATGCGGGCGCATCTCAGGGGTGAGTGGGTTCACGGACAGGTCGCCTCCGCTTCTTTGCACGGGCCAGACGGGTGACCGCAGTGTGCCATGCAGTGTCTGGGCAGGCAATGAGGCGGGGCGCAAGCCCTTTCATGTTTGAACGGTCAAGCCGTCAGGCAGGCAGACCGTCCACAAACACCTTCAGTTCGTTGGGCTCGAACGCCGTCCAGCACTCGTTTTCGGTGAGCGGCGTGGTGACGATGACCGCTGCGCGGTCGCCAGGCTGGTTGAGCTCGGCAAAGTTCACCGTCCAGTCGTGGTCTTTGAGTGTGGCGGTGGCAAACGGGTGCTGGCGCACCAGGTAGTGCAGCTTGGTACTGCAATGAGCCCACAGCGCATCGCCGTTGCTGAGTAAAAAATTGAATGTGCCGAACTGCCGCACCTGCGGTACCAGTTCGCGCAGTGTGCGCGTGAGTTCCTCAACGGTCGGCAGTCCGGCATGGGATTTGCCCAGCTCCTGCATCAGCCAGCAGAACGCGCGCTCGCTGTCGGTCGAACCCACCGGGTGGAAGTGGCCGTGCAACCGGGGCTGGTAGTCCTTCAGGTCGCCGTTGTGGGCAAACACCCAGGTGCGACCCCACAGGTGGCGCACAAACGGGTGTGCGTTTTCCAGGCATACAGACCCAATCGTCGCCTTTCGCACGTGAGCAATGATGTTTTTGCTCTTTAAAGGGTAGCGCTTCAGAAAGTCGGCAATCGGGGACTGTGCTGCGCTCTGGTGGTCCACAAAATGCCGCAGGCCGTTGCCCTCGAAGAAGGCGATCCCCCAGCCATCGGCGTGCTCGTCGGTTTCGCCGCCGCGCTGGCAAAAGCCGGTGAAGCTGAACGTGGCATCGGTGGGGGTGGCGCAATTCAGGCCGAGAAGTTGGCACATGGGCGGGTCGGGTGGGCTGGTGGGGATGGGTCAGGACTGGCTGGCGCACCGTGTACAGATGCAGGCTTGGCCGCTGGCGGCTTGCGGCACGCGGGCCAGCAGTTCAGGGCTGAAGGTGGCCTGGGTGCACCAGCAGGGTTCCTTGGTGGGCTGCCCGGTCAGCCGGGCCTGCTCCATCGCGCACAGGTTGGGCTGGCCGCACAGGGGGCAGCAGCTGGCATCGGGAACGAGGGTGGGTGCGGTGTCTGCAGCGGTAAGGGTGTTCATGTAGGTGGGCGCGCAAGTGACAGGGTGTGCGCAGGCAACGGTACAGCGGGTTGTCCGGTGTGCTTCAATGCCGCATAACGATGAACGCGCTGGCTTCAATTGTTTCAGATTCTTGACATGCTGCACACCGATACGAATCCACCCCATGCCGCTGCGCACACCGCCACGCGACTGCCCTATGCGGCGCTGGCCGATGAAGTGGCGCGGCTGTTGGCCGATCCTTCCGTGAACGTGCCGCCGCGGCTGGTGCAGGCGTTGCCCGGTGGCGGCAGGCTGTTCGTCATGCCAGCCCATGACAGCCGCCTGGCCATGACCAAGCTCATCACGCTGACGGTTCCTTCGGCGGCCACTGCCGGGCTGCCTGCCATTCAGGGCGATGTGCTCGTGTTTGATGTCGCCACAGGCCAGCGCGTGGCGTGGCTCGATGGTCCCACCGTCACCGCCCGGCGCACGGCGGCGGTGTCGTTGCTGGCGGCGCAGCGTCTGGCACCGGCACCCGATGGCCCTTTGCTGGTGGTGGGGGCGGGGGTGCAGGGCGTGGCCCATGTCGAAGCTTTTGCGCAGGGGTTGGGTGTGCGGGAGGTGTGGGTGGCCTCGCGCAGCAGCGCCAGTGCCCAGCAACTGGTCGACCATGCGCACAGCTTGGGCCTGCACGCCCATCTGGTGACTGACCTGGCCGCTGCCCTGGCACGCTGCACGCTGGTGGCCACGTGCACCACAGGGCATGCCGTGGTGCTTGAAGAGCCATTGGCCACGCACCAGTTTGTGACGGCTGTGGGTGCCTACACACCCGCGATGGCCGAGCTGTCCGCCCGGTTGTGCCGCCATGCCGCAGCGCACGGCACGGTGGTGGTCGACACGCCCGAAGCCGCCCACGAGGCCGGTGATCTGTTGCAGGCCGGGCTGGACCCGGTGCAGTTCCGCACGTTGTCCCAGGTGGTGCAGGCAGCAGGTACAGCAGGCTCGGGGCCGGGCGGGGCGGGCACCGGGCCCGTGCTGTTCAAAAGCTGCGGCTGGGCGGGCTGGGACCTGGCCGCCGCACGACTGGCCGTGGCGCAAGCTATAGGCGTGGGCCAGCCGTGACGGTGGGCGTGCACGACCAGACCATGCGGGGCGTGGTCGCCATGCTGTTGGCGATGGGCAGCTTCTCGCTCATGGATGTGGCCCTCAAGGTGCTCAGTGCACACTATCCGCCCTTGCAGGTGGCGGCGCTGCGTGGTCTCACGTCTTTGCCGCTGGTGCTGCTGTACGTGCGCTGGCAAGGGCAGCTGGCGGCGGTGTGGCGGGTGCGCTGGCTGCTGCACCTGTTGCGTGGCGTGTTGTCGGTGCTGATGCTCAGCCTGTTTGCCCACGCGCTGCAAACACTCTCACTGGCGTCGGCCTATGTGCTGTTCTTCATTGCGCCGGTGCTGGTCACACTGCTGTCGGTGCCGGTGCTGAAGGAGCGGGTGGGTGCAGGCAGTGTCTGGGCGGTGTTGCTGGGGCTGGCCGGTGTCTGGGTGGCCATGCGGCCGGGGCCTGATCTGTGGCAGTCTGCAGCATCGTGGGCTGTGCTGGGGGCGGCCACCTGCTATGCCGTGGCTGCCGTGGTGGGCCGGGTGCTGACGCGAACCGATGCGCCCGCCAGCCTGGTGTTCTGGACCACCGTGTCGCTGTCCATCGGTGGCACGGTTCTCGCCTGGCCAGGCTGGGTGAGCATCGACACCGCGCACACCCCGTGGCTGGTGCTGTTGGCCGTGACCGGGCTGGTGGGGCAGATCTTCATTGTCGAGGCGTTTCGCCATGGCCGTGCGGCCGTCGTGGCCCCGTTCGAATATTCCGCGTTGGCCTGGGGTGTGTTCTTTGACATGGTGTGGTGGCAAGTGTGGCCCGAAAGCCGCACCTGGCTGGGGGCCACGCTGGTGGTGGCGGGTGGCCTGGTATTGCTCCGCAGCATCGGCAGGCCCAAAGGGTGAAAGAATGCAAGCCACTCACTGATCACCCACGCCATGTCCAGACCACGTTTGCGCCAGCTCAGCGGCTTTCGGATACCGCTCATCGACACTCTGCGCACCTACCGGTTTGCCTGGTTGCGGCACGACGTGGTGGCGGGTCTCACGGTGTGTGTGGTGATGATTCCGTCCGTCATTGCCTATGCCGAGCTGGTGAACCTGCCGCCCATTGCCGGGCTGTACGCAGCATTTGCCGGCGCGGTGGGGTACGCCTTGTTTGCCAGTTCGCGCCATGTCATTGCAGGGCCGGACGCCGCCATCGGTCTGCTGGCGGGCATGGCCATTTTGCCGCTGGCAGGCGGCGACCTGGCCCGCACGGTCGTGCTTGCGGTCGAGCTCTCGTTGCTGTCTGGCCTGGTGCTGCTGATTGCTGCCCGGCTGAACCTGGGGGCCATTGCCGATTTGTTGTCTCGCCCCGTGCTCATCGGCTACCTCAACGGTGCGTCGCTGGTGTTGGTGTCCACCCAGTTGGGCAAGCTGGTGGGCATCAAGCTGGAGGGGGAAGACTTTTTCGTGCTGCTGCACGCCGTGTTCGCAGACATGGGGCGTATTCACAAGCCGACGCTGGTGTTCGGCCTCGTGCTGATCGGGTTGCTGGTGGCCCTGGGGCGTTGGATGCCACGCGTGCCCGGTGCGCTGGTGGTGTCGGCCGTGGCCATTGCCGTGGTCTGGCTGGCGGATGCAAGCGCGTGGGGCGTGTCGCTGGTGGGGGCGGTGCCGTCCGGTGTGCCCATGCCTTCGGTGCCTCTGGTGCAGCTGGCTGACATCACGGCGCTGGCACCTGCCGCCGTGGCCATTGCATTCCTCACGTTCTCCGATGGCATTTTGCTGTCGCAAACTTTTGCCGACAAACACCGCTACGCCATCAACCCCAACCAGGAGCTGGTGGCGCTGGGCGTGTCCAACGTGGCTGCGGGGCTGTTTCAGGGGTTTCCGGTGTCGGCCAGCCAGTCGCGCAGTGCGGTGGTGGACGGTGCAGGTGGCCAGACGCAGGTGGCCCAATTGGTGGCCGCTGCCGGTCTGCTGCTGTTCCTGGTGTTTTTTTCGGGCCTGATTGCGTTGCTGCCCAAGGTGGCGTTGGGGGCCATTCTGGTGGTCACGGCGCTGGGCATGCTCGAGGTGGCATCGCTGCGGAAGCTCTACCACATTGACCGGCGCGACTTCTGGCTGGCGCTGGGCGTGACGGTGTCGATTCTTGTGGCAGGTGTGGTGCCCGGCATCATCCTGGGGATGCTGCTGTCACTGATTGGTGTGCTGGTCGAAATCTCGCGCCCGCAGGACGCCGTTTTGCGACGCACCGCCAACGATGGCAAGTTTCACGACATGGGGCAGGGCTCGACCGACGGTGAAACCGTGCCCGGCTTGCTGGTGTACCGCCTGTACGCACCGCTGATTTTTGCCAACGCCCGGCATGTGGTGGAACGGTTGCGCGACCTGGTCGATGCAGCCGAGCCACCGTTGCAGTGGCTGGTCATCGATGCCCAGGCGATCACGGAAATTGACCTGACGGCTGCGGAGCGTCTGGCAGCGCTGATCGAGGACTTGGCAGCAGCCGGAGTGGCCGTCAAGATTGCCGACGCCCCGCGCCCGTTCCGTGAAGAGATGGCACGCGTCGGGCTGACACACCAACTGGGGCAGCAGCAGTTTTATGTGTCGGTCAAAACGGCGGTGGAAGCGTTCCAGCGCCAGCAGCAAAAATGACCGTGCATGAGCTGAATTATGAATAAAAATTGGTTTCAGCGCTTATCCAAATTAATTCAATAGCTATTGTTTTTGCTGGCTGATTGCTGTGTCGTGCCCGTGGATGCTTCAGCGGTGTCTTGCATGCCCACTGCCCGGTTGCGGCCACTTGCTTTGGCACGGTACAGCGCCTGGTCAGCGAGTTCGATCAGGTCGGTCGGACTGGTTTCTGCAGAGGGCACCCACGTGGCAATGCCGATGCTCGCCGTGACGTGCTGGAACAGCGATGGGGCATGCGGAAGGTTCAGAGCTGAGATGGCCGCGCAAACTTTTTGCCCCATCGCCATGCCGTTGGCATGGTCCACTGCAGGCGCAATGAAAACGAACTCTTCGCCGCCGTAGCGGGCAACCAGATCGCCCGTGCGGCAGATGGTGCTAGCGAGGCTGCTTGCCACAGCCACGAGGCAGGCATCTCCTGCCTGGTGGCCATAGTGGTCGTTGTATTTTTTGAACCAGTCGATGTCAATCATGCCCAGTGTGAGCGGCTGACCCAGCCGCTGCATCCGCTTCCACTCTTCAGCCAGGGTTTCATCGAACCGGCGGCGGTTGGCGATGCCGGTCAGGCCGTCCGTCATGCTCAGGGCGCTGAGCTTCTGGTTGGCTTGTTCGAGCTGGGCCGTGCGCTCTGTGACCCGTTGTGCCAGCACTTTCTCGGTTTCCTGGAGCGTGGTGACCAGCGCATGCTGTGCCTGCATCGCATCGTGTTGGGCTTTGTCTTTTTCTGCCCGGATGTGGTTGATGCGAGCCGCCAGGGCAAATGACAACAACATCATTTCAACCAGTGAGCCGATCTGTATGCCATGGACGGTGAAAAAGTTCGTGGGGACCAGTCCGTAATTTCGAAGCGGATACAGCGCCGCAAAGGCCAGGAACAAAAACCACGACAACAGGTACAGACGTCCACCCGGAATGTTGTGCAAGACACTGTAAATGCCCGACCAGGCTGCCACCACCAACGCCAGAAGCAACGCGCCGGACACCAGACGCCCTCCCGCGTAGTAGGACACGAGCCACCCGATGGCGATGGGGACGGCCACCAGCCAGCCGGCCACTTGCAAAGCCCGGTCAAGCCGGACAGCGTTTTCAGCCGTGTTCAGAAAGCTGCGGGCAAAACGGGTGACGAAAATGCCTGCAAACCCGAATGCCCAGTAGGAATAGTTGGCGATCCAGTCGCTGTCTGGCCAGAGAAATTCGGCGGTCATGCCGTTGGCTGCGCCGATGCCCAAACCGATGAACGTGACGTAGAGCACATAGTCGACGTAAACCCGTTCACGGATACTGAACCAGAGCAACGCGTTGTAAATGACCATGGCCAGCAGCGCGCCGAAGTAGGCCGCCTGTCCGGCATAAACCAGGCGGCTGCTCTCGGCAAACGCCTCGGGTGACCAGGCTGACAGCGGGGCCATCAGTGTTCCCTGGCTGTGGACCCTGAGGATCACGGTCTCGATGTCGGAGCCGACCGGTGTCAGTGGGAACACAAAATTCACGTGGCGCAACTGGCGTTGGCTGAAGGGGTAGGTGTCACCGGCGCGCAGGGGGGTGGTCGATCCGGGGGCGTAAACGTCGACGCTGTCCAGTGTGGGGAACGCCAGCTCCAACAGCCACGGGGCGGCTGAGCGCGCGCGTTGTGGTGTGGTTTGCACCTGGAATGCAATCCACCACACTGAGCGTGTGTAGCCTTTGTTGAAGCCTTTGGCAGGGTCGACCGCGTGGAATTGACCGGCTTCGAACTTCTGTCGGGCAGCATCAATGCTGAGTGCAGCCTCCGTATCCTCGAGCGCCACCAGATAGGACGAAAGTTCGCGCTGTCGCAACGTTTCATCGAGTATCAGCACGGGTGTGGCTTGGGCCTGCAGGGCCCAAGCCGCTATCCAGGCGCAAATGAGTCGGTAAACGAGATGCATGGAGGGAGTGGTTTGGGCAAGTTGATGAGAACTCCCAGGAGGATGGCGGCAATGTCTGCCCCATACCTTGACGCAGATCAACACCTTCCGGATTGGCAGGCATAGACTGGCTTTTTTCTGTGTGACCGAGCATTCAACGAACAAGGACATCTCATGAGCAGCAACGCATCTGACAACATCCGCAGTGTGGTTCTGGTGGGGCATGGCGGCGTGGGCAAGACCACGCTGGTCGAAAGCCTGCTGGCCGCAACGGGGGCCATCACCAGCCGGGGCACGGTAGAAAAGGGCAACACCGTGTGTGACTTCGACCCGGTGGAAAAACAGCTCGGCCATTCACTCCAGTCGGCCGTGACGAGCTTTGAGCAGGCAGGTGGCCAGACCTACCTGATCGATACACCCGGCTATCCTGATTTTGCCGGGCAGGCCATTTCAGCACTGGCCGGAGCCGACACGGCGCTGGTGGTGGTCAGTGCGCAAAGCGGCATCGAGGCCACCACCGAGCGCATGTTCCACCTGGCAGGTGAACGTGGGTTGTGCCGGATGATCGTCATCAACAAGATCGATGCCGACAACATTAACCTTGGCGAGCTGGTCGAATCCATCCGCGAGCGCTTTGGCAAACAGTGTCTGCTGCTGGACCTGCCTGCTGCCGGGGGCAAAGAGGTGGTCGAGCTGCTGGGGCATGACGATGGCGCAAGCGACTTCGCATCGGTGGCTGCCGCGCACCGTGCGTTGATTGACCAGTTGGTGGAGGAAGATGACGACCTGATGGCGCGCTACCTGGAAGACGGTGCCGACCCCAGCCCGCAGGAGTTGCACGCGCCGTTTGAAGCGGCGTTGCGCTCGGGACACCTGGTGCCCATTCTGTTTGTGTCTGCACGCACGGGTGCCGGGGTGCCGCAGCTCATCGACGCGCTGACCCAGCTTGCCCCCAATCCGGCGGAAGGTAACCCGCCGCCGTTCTACCGGGGTGATACCTTGTCGTCTGCCGAAGCGTTTGCTGCGCGGCCCGACGCCAGCCTGCACGTGCTGGCGCACGTGTTCAAGGTGGTGATGGATCCGTTCATCGGCAAGCTGGGTGTGTTCAAGCTGCACCAGGGCACCTTGCGCAAAGACACCCAGTTGTACGTGGGCGAGGCCAAGCGCGCATTCAAGGTGGGGCATCTGTACCGCCTGCAAGGCAAGGACTATGTGGAGGTCGATGCGCTGTTGCCTGGCGACATCGGTGCCGTGGCCAAGGTGGACGACATTGAATTCGACTGCGTGCTGCACGACTCGCACGACGAAGACAAGATTCACCTCATGCCCCTGAGCCTGCCGCAACCCATGCAGGGTCTGGCGGTGCACACCCAGCGCAAAGGGGATGAGCAGCGTCTGCTGGATGTGCTGCACAAGCTGGAGCAGGAAGACCCCTGTTTCAAGGTCGAGCGCCATGCTGCCACCAACGAGACCGTGATACGCGGACTGGGTGACATGCACCTGCGCACCAAACTGCTGCGCATGCAGCAACAGTTCAAGCTGGAGCTGGATACCAGCGAACCGCAGATTGCCTACATCGAAACCATTGCAACCCAGGCCGAGGGGCACTGCCGCCACAAAAAGCAGAGCGGTGGTGCGGGCCAGTTCGGCGAAGTCATGCTGCGCGTGGAGCCGCTGGCACGCGGTGCGGGGTTCGAGTTTGTTGATGTGGTCAAGGGCGGTGCCATTCCCGGCGTGTTCATGCCGGCGGTGGAAAAGGGTGTGCGCCAGGCGCTGGCCGAAGGTGTGGTGGCCGGGTTCCCGGTGCAGGACGTGCGGGTGACGGTGCACGACGGCAAAACCCACCCGGTGGACGGCAAGGAAGTGGCGTTTGTGGCAGCAGGCCGCAAGGCCACGCTGGAAGCGCTGCGTGCCGCCCAACCCATGGTGCTGGAGCCGCTGGTGCACATCGACATCACGGCACCCGAAAGTGCCATGGGTGACCTCACCGGTGACCTGGTGGCCCGGCGAGGCCACATCACCGGCTCGCAGCCCCGCCATGCGGGCACGGTGAGCATCACCGGGCAGATGCCCTTGGCCGAACTGGGCGACTACCAGAGCCGGCTGAAGTCGCTCACGGGTGGTCAGGGGTCGTACAGCCTGGCGTTTTCGCATTACGCGCAGGTGAGTCCGCAGACCCAGGCCCGTCTGGCCAGCGCCTTCAAACCCCAGCAGGCCGAAGACTGACCTGCGCGGTCGGGCCAGCCGTTACGCCAGACCGAAACGGCTGGCGCTGGCCTGTCCCCAGTAAAGCCTGAAAACAGGGTGCAGGGATTCGTTGCGGGCGATGGACTCGGCATCTGCCAGCAAAGCACCGGGTGCCACGCGTGGCAGCAGCCGGTCGAGCTGGGCCACGTTCTGGCCGTCGATGCGGCGCACGATGTGGGCCGGGCTGATCTGGTTGGGGTGGGTCAGGCCGGCCGCCTGCACCAACTCCTGCAAGGCGGCCAGGGTGTTCTGGTGGAAGTTGAACACGCGTTGCGTCTTGTTGTCGACGTCCAAGGCCTTTTGGCGCTGGGGGTCTTGAGTGGTCACCCCTGTGGGGCAGTGGCCGGTGTGGCAAGCCTGCGCCTGGATGCAGCCCAGCGCCATCATGAAGCCGCGCGCACTGTTGCACCAGTCGGCACCCAGGGCCATGGCGCGGGCAATGTCGAACGCGCTGACCACCTTGCCAGCGCAACCGATGCGGATGCGGTCGCGCAACCCGGCACCCACCAGCGTGTTGTGCACCAGTCGCAGGCCTTCCTGCAGCGGCACGCCCACGTGGTCGGTGAACTCGAGTGGCGCAGCACCCGTACCGCCTTCCGAGCCGTCCACCACGATGAAGTCTGGTGTGATGCCAGAAGCCAGCATGGCTTTGACCATGCCGAACCATTCCCATGGATGGCCGATGCACAGCTTGAAGCCGACCGGTTTGCCACCTGACAGATCCCGCAAGCGGGCCATGAACAGCATCAGTTCCAGCGGTGTGGCAAATGCGCTGTGCGCAGCCGGGGAGACGCAGTCAGTACCGATGGGCACGCCGCGTGCTTCGGCAATTTCGGCGGTGACTTTGGGGCCCGGCAGCACGCCGCCGTGACCAGGCTTGGCGCCCTGGCTTAGCTTGAGCTCGATCATCTTCACCTGTGCATCCTGCGCGTGGGTGCAGAACCGATCGGGGTTGAAGCTGCCGTCGTCATGGCGGCAACCGAAGTAGCCTGATCCGATTTCCCAGATCAGGTCGCCGCCATGCAGGCGGTGCCATCGGGAAATGGAACCCTCTCCGGTGTCGTGTGCAAACCCGCCCCGTTTGGCACCCGCGTTCAGGGCCTGTATGGCGTTGGCGCTGAGCGCGCCGAAGCTCATGGCCGAGATGTTGAATACGCTGGCCGAATAGGGTTGCACGCAGTCCGGGCCACCGATGTCGATGCGAAAGTCGTGGCTGCTCAGCACCGTTGGGGCCAGTGAATGGTTGATCCATTCGTAGCCTGCTGCGCGGACATCGAGTTGGGTGCCGAAAGGGCGTTTGTCGGTTTCGCCTTTGGCGCGGGCGTAGACAAGGCTGCGCTGCGAGCGGGAAAACGGCGTGGCCTCGGTGTCGCTTTCAATGAAGTACTGCCGGATTTCAGGCCGGATTTTTTCCAGCATGAATCGGATGTGCCCGATGATGGGGTAGTTGCGGCGCACCGCACTGAAGGTCTGGGTGATGTCGCGCAACCCGATGAGGGTGAGTGCGCCGGACACGACCCATGTCGCACCGATCCAGGCCGAGGGCGTGGTCAGCAGCGAGACGGTGCTCCACAGGCAAACCAGGGTCGCCAGGCCGAAAACGGTGTACCGAACCGGGTAGATGCGATCAAGCAAATGCAGCATGGCGACCTCCGCAACAGGGCGCGCAACCCGTCAGGGGTGCGCTGATGGGGCGCTGAACGCTGCGGCAGGCAGGTGCGCCTGCGTTCACAACCCTCAGGCCCTGGCGCTTTCGACCGAGAAAAAGTAAGACAGCCTTTGCTGCGGGTTCAACCAGGCCAACACATCAGGTGGCAAGGTCGAGGGGCGAATGGCTTCGGTGATCTTCAAATCGGGTTCGGTGTGCAACTCGATGGTGGGTGCCTCGTCCTTGGCGATCTCGGGTGTGTAAACCAGCACCTGCGGGCGAAGGCTCTCGGGGCCCGGTGCCACGACCAATGCCAGTGAGCCGTCATTGAGTTGCACCACCGTGCCGGGTGGGTAGATGCCCAGCAGTTTGATGAGTGAGCTGAGGATGGCAGTATCGAACTGTGCACCCTCGACCTTGAACATGCGGGCCAACGCTTCAGCAGGCATCAACGGGTCCACACCCACCGCTTCGGGTGTGCACAGGTTGTCGTAGCGGTTGACAGCGGCCAGGATGCGCGCGCTGCGGCTCGAATCGCGACGTCCTCGGGGCCAGCCTGTGCCGTTGGCGGCTTCGTGATGGTCGGCAATGATGCCGAGCGCTTCGCGTGTGAAAGCCCCCGATGCCGATGCCAGCTGCACACTGAACATCACGTGCTGGCGGTAAAAGTCTTCTTCGTGTTTCTTGCGGCTGGGGTTCTTGAGAATGGCCGGTGGTACCTGAATCTTGCCCGCGTCATGGGCCAGTGCACCCATGGCCAGGTCGGCCAATTCGCGTTCGGTCAACCCCACTTTTTTGCCCACCAGCATGCACAGGGTGAGCACGTTCAGTGCGTGAAACTGCGGGCCCTGGTCTTTTTTGTCGCCCAGCAGGTGCAGCAGGATCTCCTGCCCGCTGGCAATGGAGGCCGCTGTTTCCTTGGACAGCGCGGCGATTTGCTCGCCCGCAGCCTTGGGTGAGCGGTTGAGTGTGAGCAAAGCTTCTTTGGTGTTGCGTGCCGCGTTTTCCCAGGCGCGGTCGGCGCGGACGGCCGCATCTTTCTGGCGTTGGCGTTTTTCTTTTTTGGCGGCCTCAGCCTGCTTCAGTTCGGCCGCGAGCGCCGCTGCCTGCTCGGCTGCAGCTTGCGCTTCGGCATCCACAGACGGTGTAGCCACGACCAGGGCGGGCACCGGCACGCTGCTCTTGTCGGGGTGGCAGTAGAGCCGCCCTTTGACGTCCAGCGACTGGATGACGGCCACGTCTTTGGCGGTCTTCACCATCAGACGATTGGACAGGAAGGGGTGTTCGTCCCACCGCACATCCAGCCAGATATACAGGCCGACCACGACCTGTGACGGGTCGATGGGTACAGGTTGTCCGGGTTTGCTCCACATGTTCGGGATGTTGGTCGGTGTGTGCGATCAGTCGGTGCGCTTCAAAGGGAATACTTATAACCGTTCTGCCGCCCGTCAGGCTTCTTCCACTGAAAAGAAGCAGGCCAGGCGCTTTTGCGGGTTGAGCCATTGCAACACTTCCGGGGGCAGGGTGACGGGTCGAATGGTCTCCACCACCGACAGGTCGGGGGAGCGGGCCAGATCCAGCAGTGGTGCGTCCACCTCACCGACATCGGGCGCGTACAGCAAGACCTGCGGGCGCTGGATGGACTGGCCGGGCGACACCACCAAGGCCAGGCTGTTGTCGTTGAGCCTGACCACGGTTCCAGGCGGGTAAACGCCCAGCAGCTTGATCAGCGTGGCCAGCATTTGCGCATCGTATTTGCTGCCTTCCTGACGGAGCATGTGTGCGAGTGCTTCAGACGGCATGAGCGGTGTGTGGTCCGGCGATTCGGGCGAACACAGCCGGTCATACCGGTTGCACATGGCCAGAATGCGCGAGCCCACGCTCATGTCAGTGATGTGTTTGGGCCAGCCCGATCCATCGACCGCTTCGTGGTGTTGCTCGATCATTTCGATGGCCTTGCGCGTGAACACACCTGACTCCCTGGCCAGTTCAACGCTGTGTTTGACGTGCAGTCGGTAGTGGTCTTCCTCGTGTTTTTTGCGTTGTCCGTTCTTCAGGATGGACAATGGAATGGCTGCCTTCCCCGCGTCGTGTGCCAGTGCGGCCATGGACAGGTCGGTCAGTTCCTGCTCGGACAGCCCGAGCTTTTTGCCCAGCAGCATGCACAGCGTCATGACGTTCAGGGCGTGGAACTGCGGCCCTTGGTCTTCCTTCGGGCCCAACAGGTGCAGCAGCGCTTGCGGCCCTGAACTGATGGCAGCAGCAGTTTCCTTGGACAGGTTCTCCAGATGCTTGGCTGCCATGCGCGGCGAGCGTGCCAATGTGCCCAGCGCCTCCCTGGTGGCACTGGCCGCAGATTCCCAGGCTCTGTCGGCTCGGGCGGCCGCATCTTTGACCTGGCGTATGCGGTCCCGCCTGGCCATCGCCAGACGTTGTCGTTCAAGCTCGAGAGCCAGCTGCAACTGCTGGGCTTCGTTGGTGTCATCGGCGGCAGGCAGCATACTGCCCAGCGGCAAAGGTTCGACCGTGCTTTTGGCGGGCAGGTAATACAGATGGCCTTCTGCGCCGAGTGACTGGATGACGGCCACATCGGCATCCTTGCTGACCATGAAGCGGTTGGTCAGGAACGGGTGATCCATCCACTTCATGTCGAGCCAGACGTACACACCCGGCTGCAACTGGGATGGGTCAATCGGGATGGCGTCAGCTTGCGTTGATGTCATGAGGCAGTAGGGCTGTCCGGGGCACGTGCGCAGGCCGTATTGTCATGGTTTCAACCGGGTGGGCCCAATCAAATAGTCGTTCAGTGCCCAGGCGGTGGTCTCCGGCAACTCTTCCGGTATGAAGTGTCCCGCCGGCAGCGTTTCACCGGTGACCTCGCCGCTGCATTGGGCTTGCCAAAGGGCCACCGGGTTGAACATGCGGTTGACCACGCCCCGCTCGCCCCACAGTACCAGCGTGTTGCACACGATTTTGTCGTTGCGCGCGCGGCTGGTGCGGTCGTGCTCCAGGTCAATGCAGGCGCTGGCCCGGTAGTCTTCGCAGGCGCTGTGCACCGCCTCGGGGCGGCAGAAGCAGCGTTCGTATTCGGCCAGGGCCTCGGGCTCGATGTGTGCCATGCCCCCGGTGCCCCACCCCCCCAGTTTGTGGTGCAGGTAGGCCAGCCGGTTGTCGCCAATCATGTTTTCGGGCAGCGGCGCGGGCTGAATCAGGTGGAACCAGTGGTAGTAGGCGCGGGCAAAGTCCATGTCGGTGCGGGCGTACATGTCCAGCGTGGGGCAGATGTCAATCACGCACAGCGCCTTGACCCGCGTGGGCCAGTCCAGTGCCAGGCGGTGCGCCACGCGGCCACCCCGGTCGTGGCCGCACAGGAAGAAGCGGTCAATGCCCAACTGGTCCAGCACGCCCAGCACATCCTGCGCCATGGCGCGTTTGCTGTGCTGGCTGTGGTCGGGCACTTCGCTCACGCCGGGCTTCAGGGCCGAATCGCCATAGCCGCGCAAATCGGGCATGACGATGAAGAACTGTTCCTTCAGTGCCTGTGCCACACGGTGCCACATCACATGCGTTTGAGGAAAGCCGTGCAGCAGCACCAGCGCAGGGCCATCGGGGTTGCCACCCACGCGGGCAGCAGCCAGGGAGTCGGGCAAATCGAAGCTGCGGTGTTCAAAACCGTTCATCCAGGTCATCGGTGTCCTTGGTGTGAAATGGGGTGCAATGCCCATTGTGACAGCGTGATGAGCCACATTGGCTTGCGGGTTGCCCGGGGGTGCGAGGTGTGGACCGATGCCCGCGAAAGCGGGTGGTCAGTGGGTCAGAGACTTCAGGGCTTGCGTCATGTAGTCCATTACCAACCGCAGCCGGGGTTGAGTTTTCAGCTCACGGTGCGTCACCAGCCACACAGGAAACCGGGGCAGCGTGGCCTCTGGCAGCACCGGGACGACCTGGCTGTCGCGCTCGGCCAGAATGGACAGACCTGTGCCAATGCCGATGCCGGCACGCAGCATGTGCCAGGCATTGGCATGGTCGGTGGTGGTGCACGCGATGCGTTCGGCCAACTGGGGGAGGCCGGCCTTGGCAAACCCCTCGCGCAGGCCGTGTTGCGGTGCGACATCGATGAAGTCGTGCTGCATCAGGCTGCCAGGCTCCATTTTTGGCATGCCGCGCCGGGCGATGTAACGCTGGCTTGCAAACAGGCCGATGTCAAGGTGGCCCACGCGTTTGGCAATCAGGTCTTTCTGTTTGGGCTGTAGCAGCCGGATGGCAATGTCCGCCTCGCGCTGAGACAGGTTGCTGACCGAATCGGTGGCGGTGACTTCAAAATGAATGCCGCTGTGCTGGCTGCGGAACACGTCCAGCAGCTCGGGCAGCACGAAGTGCGCCAGGGTCACGCTCACACTGATGCGCACCACGCCCTGCACCTGCGCGTCTTTGGCCGCTGCACCCAGGCTCAGCCGGTGCATGGCGGCGTGCATGGCACGCGCCGGCTCCAGGAACTGCATGGCGGGCAAGGTGGGCTGCATGCCCTGGCGGCTGCGCACAAACAGCTCCACACCCAGTGACTTTTCAAGTGATGCAATCTGGCGGCTCACGGTGGCTGGGTTGGTTTGCAGGTGCTGCGCAGCAGCCAGCACAGAACCCTGTTCGGCCACGGCCACAAAACTCTTGATCCAGTCCCACGATGTGGTGTGCAGCGGGTCCATGGCGGTTGGTTGTCAGTGCGGGAAAAACACGTGGCGCAAGCTTGCGCGACGAATATTTTATGCCGTATGGCATTGAGTTTGAATTGCAAAAACGCAAATTTCCATGCCGAATTATGAGTAACGAAGCAGCCCCTGGTAGTCGCAGAATTTGCCCATCGTTCAACCACCTGGAGTCTGACCATGCAAGCTTCCACCCTTCACCGCAGCGCTGGCAGTTTGGCCATTGTGCATGCGCTGATGTTCTTTGTGCCCTTGGGTGTGCTGGGCGCGGCCATTGGTTGGCCCGCCAACCTGGACATGCCTGCCGCCCACAACCTGCCCCTGATGCTCAGCGAGTCGGGCTCGGTCAAGCTGGGGTACAGCGTGTACCTGCTGTACTCGTTGTTGTTCTTCCCGGTGATGCTGCTGATCAGCCGGGCCATCGCAGGCAAAGACGAACTTCCCTTGCTGTTGAAGCTGGCAGTGGGTTTCGCGCTGCTGTCCACCCTGGCGCGTTGCCTGGGGATCATCCGCTGGCTCACGGTCATGCCGGTGCTGGCCACGCAATACCAGGCGGCGGATCCGGCAGGGCAATCCGCAATTGCCACGGTGTACACCGCGTTCAACGCCTATGCCGGTGGCGTGGGTGAAATTCTGGGTGTGTTTCTGCTGTCAGCCACCAGCATCGCGCTGCTGGCATCGGCCATGTGGACCAGCGCCGGGGTGCCACGCTGGCTCGCCTGCATGGCATGGGCAACCGCTGCAGGCTTGTTCTTCCTGTCTTTGGAACTGTTTGGCTTGAACCTGTCGGCCTTCATCGCGCCGTTCAGCGTGCTCTACATGGTGTGGATGGTCTGTGTGGGGGTGATCCTCATCCGCCGTGCCCGCAACGCCTGACCCATTCACTCCGCTTTTTTTCACCGATTTCCCACCGATTCAAGGACACGGCCATGAGCAATTCATCAACGGGGTTCCACCTCATTTTCGGCACGGGGCCAGTCGGCTGCTGGACAGCGCAGCACCTGCGTGCCCAGGGGGTGGCCGTCAAGGCGGTCAACCGCAGCGGGCAGCGCCCGGCGTTGATGCCGGCCGACGTCGGCATCATCCAGGCAGATGTGTCCGACGCACAGCAGGCCATTCAGGCCGCGCAAGGTGCCAGCGTGGTGTACCAGGCCCTGGGCCCAGCGTATGCCCAATGGGCAGAGCTGTTTCCCCGTTTGCAGGCCCACACGCTGGAGGCTGCTGCGCGTGCCAACGCTCGGTATGTGGCCCTGGAGAACCTGTACATGCTGGACCCCAGCCAGCCCATGACCGAGCACAGCGCCGAAGCCCCCCGCTCGGGCAAGGGCCGGGTGCGCCGCCAGATGCACCACGATGTGATGGCGCGCCATCAACAGGGTGATGTGCAGGCAAGCGTGCTGCGCGCCAGCGACTTCTATGGCCCTGGCGTGACCGTGTCGGCCATGGGCGAGCGTGTGTTTGGCAACCTGGTGAAAGGCAAGTCTGCGCAAGTGTTGGTGCGTGCCGATTGCCCCCACAGTTTTGCGTTCATCGGCGATGTGGGCAACGCCATGGCCACGCTGGGCCTGGCGGATGCCGGGCAGCCCACTTGGGGCAAGGTGTGGCTCGCCCCGCATGCTGCCGCACAGACGCAGCAGGCCATGGTGGCCCAGGCCTGTGCGTGGCTGGGCATGGCGCCGACGTGCACAGTGGTGTCGCCGTGGATGATGAAGCTGGTGGGCATGTTCAACGCCGATGCCAGAGCCAGTGTCGAAATGCTGTACCAGTTTGAGCAACCGTTCGTGGTCGACTCGCGTGTCAGCGACCGCGTGCTGGGGTTGCAACCCACAGAGATCTCACAGGGCGTGAAGGCCACCCTGGACTGGTACTGGCAACCGCTGGCCGGGGCGCACCTCGCAGCGCCAAGGGTCATGCCGAATGCCTCGAAAACCGCTGAACTGGAGGCCTGAGCCATGGAACGTCGTCAATTCATTCGCCTGTTGGGTGGGGGTGTGATCACCGCCGCCACGGTTGGCTCGGTGTCGGGCTGTTCGTCAGAGCTGCCTGCTGCTGCACTCGTCGCCTGGAACGGGCCCGGCCAGCCCCCAGCGGCGGGTGCCGATCCGCGCCACTGGCTGCTGGCACACGCCATTCTGGCCCCGCATTCGCACAACCTGCAGTCGTGGCTGGTGGACGTGCGCCAGCCCGGCCTCATCACCTTGTATTGCGACCGCTCTCGCCTGCTGCCCGAGACTGATCCGTTCTCACGCCAGATGATGATGAGCCAGGGCACATTTCTGGAGTTGCTGGACCTGGCTGCCCGGCAGATCGGGTGGCGGGCCGACATCCAATTGTTCCCGCAAGGCGAGTTTGGTCCCGTGGCCATTGACCAGCGGCCCACCGCCGTCATCCGGTTGCAGGCCGATGCCAGCGTGCGCCCCGACCCGCTGTTTCAGCAGGTGTTCAAGCGCCGGACCAACCGCGAGGCCTACGCGCCCACCGCGCCTTCGGCGCAAGCCATGGCAGCCATTGCCACCAGCGCGTCTGCTGCCGATACCACGGTGGGGTTTGTGGGCGAGGCCCAGGCTGCTGCACTGGCGCAACACCGCCAGATTGCGATGGACGCCTGGCGCATCGAGATGGAAACCCCGCGCACCGTGCTGGAGTCCTTCCACTACCTGCGCATTGGCCCGACAGAGATCAACCAGCACCGCGATGGCATTTCCATCAACAAGCCGTTTGTGCGCGCCGTCACGTCACTGGGCCTGTTCGACCGCACCAAAGCCCCTGAACCCGGCGACAGCAACATTGCCGCGCAAATCAAAGAGTTCAACACCAAGCTGGCGACCACCCCTGCGTTTTTCTGGATGACGACGCAGGGCAACAGCCGCCGCACGCAGGTGCTCGCAGGGCGCGCGTATGCCAGGGCCCAACTGGCTGCCACCGCCAACGGACTGAGCATGCACCCCTTGCAGCAGGCGTTGCAGGAGTACCCGGAGCAAGCCGCGCCCTACGCAGCCATTCACCAACTGGTCGATGCCCCCGTGGCCACACACACCGTGCAGATGTGGGCCAGGCTTGGGTACGCGCCGCCGGTCGGGCCAGCGCCCCGGCGCGGGGTGGAGGCGCACCTGATCAAGGCGTGAGCGGCAGTTCCATGCCCCGACAGACTGTGAATGCGCCCGGTGTGCAAGCCGTGAACCAGGCGGTCCCACCGGCGGCCTGACTGGGGGGCTGACCGGCGGCCCAACCAGTGGTGCATGTTTCGGACGGGTTCAGGCAGACACCAGCTTGACCAGCCGCGACAGCGCGTGGCTCACGGTGGCTGCGCGCACGGCCGCCCGGTCGCCCGCAAAGTGGTAACACTCGGTGGTGATGTGCCCGCCCACGTGCCAGCCCAGCCACACGGTGCCCACCGGTTTGTCGGGGCTCCCGCCGCTGGGCCCTGCCACGCCGGTCACGGCCATGGCCACCTGGGCGTGTGATCGCGCCACTGCGCCTGCGGCCATGGCGCGCACCACGGGTTCACTCACGGCGCCGTGGGTAGCAATCAGCTCTGCAGGCACGCCCAGCAGTTCGGTCTTGGCGGCGTTGCTGTAGGTCACAAACCCCCGCTCGAACCACGCGCTGGAGCCCGCCAGGTCGGTACAGGTCGCGGCAATCAGCCCGCCGGTGCAGCTTTCGGCGGTGGCCAGCATCAGCTGGTTTTGAATAAAAATGGCAGCCAGCGCTTTCGTGTGTTCAATTGTTTGCTCTGAATTCATGGTGTTCCATCCAGCGGCTTCCAGTGCGTCAGAAACGCCACAGGGCAAACACCAGCAGGGTGCAGAAGGCAGCGGCGAGGTCGTCCAGCATCACACCAAAACCACCGCGCGGGCCAAAACCTTTGAACGTGGCATCGGCCCAGGCCATGGGGCCTACTTTGACAGCGTCGAACAGCCGGAACAGCGCAAACGCGTACAACTGCGTCGAAAAATCGGCCGGGGCCAGTATCCACAGCACGATCCAGAACGCCACCACCTCGTCCCACACCATGTGGCTCGAATCGGGCTGGCCCATGTGCTTCGCCGTCACCGTGCAGGCCCACCAGCCCAGCAGCAGCCCGGTGCCGATGACGAGTGCCCAGCCCCAGTCGGTTAACAACGGCTGCATCACGCCAAATGCTGCCCACGCCCACAGCGTGCCCACCGTGCCGGGTGCCCAGGCGGACAGACCGGCACCAAACCCAAGGGCGATGAAGTGGGCCGGGTGGCGGGTCATGAAGGCCACAGTGGGGCGTTTGAAGGGCGCGGCCTTGGCGGCGTTGGGTTCCGGTGCGGCAGTGTCACCCCCTGCCGGGGCGGTTGACGCAGAGCTTGGCTCGCCAGTGGCCGGGCGCAACACGTTAGGGTGGTCAGGGTCGGGTACCAGCAACACAGGTTGCGGGCCTGTCGGGTGCTCAGGCGAGTTCATGGTGCAAATTATGGGCGGTGAACGGGGGGCCGAGTTGGGGGGGCGCATGGTCTGGCGCTTGTTGCCCGTTCGCCGGTGCGCCAAGGTGCACAGCGGGTGCTTTGGGCTGTTACCTCTAAAAATTGTTGCGGCGCAACATTTCCCTTGCTTTATTGCGGGTTAACCCTAACAATGCATTCATGCTGCACTGCAACATTTTTTGTAGAGATGGAGCATTTGCAGCAGATCATCCTCAACCCCACCGGAGTTTTCCATGCCAACCACTTTCAATGTTGACACCCTGACAGCCGCTCAAAAGACTGCTGCTTCAGACGTCCAGACACTGGCCGCCTCCACCTTCGCGGGCTTTGAAAAACTGGTCGCTCTGAACCTGAACGTGGTTCGCTCGGCGCTGGCTCAAACCAGCCCTGACATGTTGTCGGCATTCAGCGCCAAAAACCCGTCGGATGCATTGGCCGCACAGGCCGCCATCGGCAAGCAACTGGCCGAGCAAGCCGTCGCCTACAGCCGCTCGGTCTATGCCATCGCTGCCGATGTCAGCACCGCCCTGAACAACGTTGTCGAAGTACGGGCAGCCTCTGGTCAGAAACAGATGGAAGCCACCATTGAAGACCTGCTGAAAAGCGCACCGGCTGGCAGCGAGCCGATGGTGGCTGCATACCAATCCGCCTGGAAAGCGACCCAGAACGCGATTGCCGTTGCCAAGTCCAGCGCGTCGAAGGCAGTTGAATTGGCTGACAAACAGACCCGTCAACTCACTGACAACGCCATGAGCGTGGTCAAGACCCATTCACGCTTCAAGTGAGCGGTCAACCCGGCGGTGGCGGGTTGTGCTGTTTGCGCCGCTGCTGGGCCGGGTGCTTGTGCCTGTGCATCGGCCCGTGTTGCCCGTGGTCCGCGCCGATGAATTTCTTGCCAGCACAGGCATGATGTAACGGCCAGTTTGCCCGGTCATGCCTGCGCCACTCAGTTCACCGTGACGGCGAAGCGGTTCAACTTCGTTTCGCCGGAACCGCTGATGAGTTCGTTGCCAAAATTGACCGTGGACAGGAATTCTTCGGTCGTGATCAGCTTCTTGCCCTTGAGGTAAACGAAGAAGGGCATCAGGTCGATGCTGCCCATGGTCTGCATGGGGCTGTTGGGCACAAAGGCCAGGTAACGCCAGCCCAAACCAAATTTTTCCCCCACAAACACCCGGTACATGGTGCCGTTGATGCGCACCTTGTCCACTTGCTGGCCGCCGGGGTACATTGGCCCGAACACCTCCAGCCAGATCATGATTTCGTGTGTGATGGGGGGTGCTGCAAACGAGGCCGGGGTGACCGTGTTCGTCAGCCACATGTCGATGGCCATGTTGCCCGTGCCCTCGCGCTCGGTCTGGACGTCGTAATCCAGCACCAGGGTCTGGATTTTGGCCAGCTTGCGCGGCAGCAGGGTGGTGGTGGACTTGGGGTAGCCGGGCTTGTGACCGAACACCACCTCGGGGTAGGCCTTGACGTTGTCACCTTCGGACTTCCAGTCCCAGGTCCATTGGGCCGTCATGCCGCTGCTGCCGTGCGGCGCACCACCGATGCACTGGGTCCAGCCCACCACGCCCTTGCTGCCCCAGGTGTTGTTTTCGGTCATGTACTGGCCCACTTCTGCCGTGGCAAACGGGTCGCACTTGAGCGACACGCTGCCACCCGTCGGCACGGGCTTGGGGGCTGGCGCTGCAGGCGTTGCCGGTGGGGTGGGGGCAGCAGCGCCGGGCGCGGGTGCCTGGCCTGTGGCGGG